>Ga0181524_10004532_pt1 | contig 12799 bp, 15 predicted proteins | sample PEATcosm2014_Bin_34_FD_119761 | JGI IMG/M metagenome (GOLD analysis project Ga0181524, IMG submission 119761) | Peatland microbial communities from MTU Mesocosm Facility, Houghton, MI, USA - PEATcosm2014_Bin05_60_metaG | ecosystem: Environmental > Terrestrial > Soil > Wetlands > Peat | place...
GAGGCGGTGGATGCCGCTTACAACCGCTGAGCCACGGCGGACAAAGTCCTGGTCCCCAGGACCAACAATCCGCAGCCTTCGCGCAGCCCGGCTTTGTCGCCGGGCTGCGCGCGTTTTGTTGGTGTGGACCTGTGCACCGGCCTCCGCGAGGGGCTCCGTTTCGCATTGCCGGCGACACGAACCACTGGACCTGGGAGCGCAAAGGTGCGCGCTGCGACGAGGAAAGCCCCCCGTTGAGAACGAACTTGGACACCTTGCGAATACCGTGCGCTGCCCAACTGCCTTTCTATGCACAACTTACGTAGTAATCGAGATTGCTCTAAGGTATTTAGCCTGGTGCAAATATACTTGCAGAGCACAGAAGTCCCTTCAACAACGAGAGACCCGGTAACCAACCACCATTGACTTATGAAGACGCCCGTCCTTCCCAGGCTGATCACCCGCTCCGCCATAATCGCCCCGTTGAGAATCCCCGCCCTGCCTTGCCTCGCCCCAAGCAGGTTGGCACGGCTGCTGATAACCTCGGCGTTGGTACTGATCTCTTGTACCGGGTGCGTTCTTCCTTCGAGTCCAAAAGCGGAGGTATGGCATTCGTCCATCCCGCAGACCTGTGCTCCACGCCATGAAGCGGTTGTGCTCCGCGAGGCACCAGGATCCTATGCGCACCCGAGGACTCTCATTGGCCACCGACTTCTCCACGGACCGGAGTATATTGCGCTGCTCAACCCGCTCGTGTTGTTGTCTTCTGTGGTGGAGATCGAAGGGGAGCAGACCGTCGATGTGGCCTTGAGAAAATGTTTCGCGGAAGCCCTTGAACGGGTCGGCTACGACGTCCAGACGCAAAAGAACCCCACGAAACCGCTCTCCAGAAAGCTACGCAACAAACCGGTAATCCAGTTCACGGTGGAGGAGTTCGATTACGGGTTTGGTTCCTCGCAGGGAGCCCCTGACACAATGGACATCCGTGTGACGTTGAGCGTCGTGGATGGGGTCCACACCGGCGCAATTTGGACCAAACCATACCAGGTCGCCCAATCCCACCAATGCACGAGGGGTAAAGCAGTCATCCGGATGAGCGTGGATGAGCTGTTGAGGAGAGTGGTGGTGGCGGATTTCGCCTCGGCGGAGTTTGCCCAGGCGCTACGGACCGTCCGAGAGCCCAGATCCGCAGAGACGTTGTCCGGTGCCCACGCTGCGGTCGCTGCAGGCACCCGGTGAGTTCCCGGAGAGCACCAATTCAGATAGCCTCCATAACTCCCAACCTTCACGCCCGTTGGAGGTGACCCCGGCACACCATAGAGCGCAGGGCTCGTAGCTCTTTTGAGCAAGAACCGCTCGTTGACACGCAAGACTGCATTTTGGCAGCATCCCGTCATGCTTGGTCAACTCGAGAACCAATTTCGCATCCCCGCCTGGCCGTTGTTCGCTCGGAGCCGCGAACCCGCGCGTCCGGCCGTGGCGCCGAGGTTTGCGATTTGGCTTCCTCAACTTGTGGCCCTTGCGGCCCTATTCGCCGGTTGCTCGCAACCTTCGCCACCCTCGCCCCAGGATTCGCAGGATCGGCTCGTCTCCGCGTCGGTGGGACCCTTCAACGAATCGCTTACGGCGGCGCAGGGGAAGAAGGAGCCCTGGAGCGAAGATCCAGTATCGATCGCGCTCCGTTTCGCTGACGTGGACTTTCGTTTGCCCGAGAGCTTGGAATTCAGCCAGAGCCGCGTCACCATCCAACCGGAGGGGGTGAGCCTGAAAGTGACGGTGGAGACCACCGGTCTCCGCGACGACTCCATCGAGGGGCAGAAGGTGACGGTGGTTCTGCGGAGAAGCGGCGGCGGAGCCTGGAGCGTCATCAGCGCCAGCAGGGGGCAACGATGTTGGCCCGGACGGGGACACACGAACTATTCCGCCGAGCCCTGTCAGTGATCGGACCCAACTCCCGACCGCGTCGTCGGCGTTGCCTCATCTGGCGGCCGCCCGTCGGGATGGTTCCGAGGACGAACGTATGAACAATCCACAGCCAGCCTATCGTCTATGAACCAAAGCCCGCTGACTCTCATCATTGAGGACGAGGAGAGCCTGTTGGTCATGGAAGAGGTTGTTCTTGAGCAAGCTGGATATCGCGTTTGCGGGTTCCCCTCGGCGGAGGAAGCGTTGGCTTCTCCACCCGAAATAATCCGGGAAGCGGACCTTGCCCTTGTGGATGCCACATTCGGTGGACTGCCGGCTGTCCAAGCACTTCGCCGAATCAACCCTCGCATCAGAACGGCCATCCCCACGGGGCTGAACTTTGACCCCCATCCGGATGTCGATCGGATTCTGGCAATGCCCTTTAGCATTGAGGATCTCCTGCGGGAAGTCCGGGACTTGCTCGGGCGATGAACCTCGCCTCGCCACCGTAAGAACCAGGTAATGTTAAGGGTCCAACATCGCGTCCGATTGCAGTTCGTAATTCGTACTCGAACCTCGAACGGGCCGCCGAGCAGAGAACGCCCTGCGCGCGAACCCAGCGGCTTTCAGCTCGCATACATGGACGCTGGACAACGGGCCGGGGAAGATCGGGCGCAGCCGCCGGGCGCGCTCGGGAATTGGCAGCGAAAGGTCCTGCTTGAATTCCCTGAGGAACTCGTCGAACTGCGGCTGCGCCGACTTTGCCGCGTCGAACGCGGCCTCCGCCTCGGCTTCCCCTTTGGTTTTTGACAGCATCAGACTCAGGCAACCGCCCCAGGCGTCGCCCGCCCTCACGTTCACGGTGAAGGCGTTGGTTCGACGGCGGTTCGAGAAGAGGAAGAAGCCGGCACCGCCCTGCGCGTGGCCGACAAAGCCGTTCGTCGAAAAGCCCAGCCGCCCAAGTTCCTTGCCGTTGGGCTCCCGCCCATCACTTCGTCCACGGCGACCATGTGTTCCTCCGCAGGCACTGGGCGCGGGAAGACGGCGCTCATGCCACGGCCACCAGTTTCCAACCGACGGGCCGGGCGCTTCAGGGCATCCGGCCCACTTCTTTTTCACCCAAAGGCCAACCGTCAGCACCATGCCCTGGTCTGACCAGCCCGATGAGAAACAAGAACCGTAAGGATCTCGACCCGAGGAAATAGATCAGTGGAGCGGCAACGCTCTGCCAAAACGACAACCCATCAACACATGACCCCCTGAGCATATGAAAACCCGCATTCTTAGCACGCTCGCTATCGGAACGGCCCTGGCCACTTCCCTCACCACCGCCTCCGCCCAATTCTCTCCCTTTCCCTCCCCGAACCAAAAACTCCTGCAGATCTATTCATCCTCAGACCTTGAAATCGCTTGTAATCGCAGGACGTTGTCAGTCCTCGAAGGTGTCAAAATCGGGCTTGACCGGCTTGCCAGCGAGCTGACGGAACGTCTCCAAACCGCAACCCAGCTGGAGACCAAAGGCGAAATCGAGGCGGAACTTGGGCGCTTGGCTCTCGTACAGCTTAGGATCGAGCGGGAGATTGAATCTACTCGAGACGAAATCCGGGTACTGGAACAGATCAGAAAGTCGAACCCGTCAACTCCCCGGCCTCCATCACCACGTACAGTGGTTCAGAATAAAGTCCCGGGGTGGTCGTCTGTCGTGCCCATGGCCGACCGCCGGGGGGAGCGTCGCTTCTGACCAATCTCTTGGGCGCACCGTTTTTTATTCCTCGCCCTGCTCGCGCCGAGATGAGACGAGGTTGCCGGAGTTGACCCACAACGGAAGACGGTTGACCTAAGAAGCCAAAACCTGAACAGATCCGCCTCAACATGCGGGCACGAGATTCTTGGTTAGCTCGCCTTCGGCCGGCATCCGATCCGGCGCGGAGCACTCCCGTCGGCACGAGTTGGGCGCGGCAAATTCTGGTGTTAGCCCTTTTTTCTCCCGTTCGCTTCATTCTCGGCAACCATGGGCCTGCCGCCCTGTCCGTCGAGCCGCATCCCGGAGCCGGTAAGTGTCGCGGCCGGAGGAGGCTGGGCTTGGGTTCCGAGCGCCTGGAGTTGGCATCACCGGTCGACCTGGAGCCGTGGATGTTGGTCCCGACCGCCTGTCCGTGGGGCACACTGGGTTGCCCCCAGCTTTCTTATTGCGGCGGGCTGATCCGCAGCCAATGGGGTCGGTAGAGCAGACGCCAGGTTCTTGAACCTGATGGATCAGGGGGGAGACGCGGCCGGTGCCTGAACGCGCCCGGCCCTTCTGTTCGTCCCGGCGGGTCCTGGGGTGAGTATTTTTTCGACGTTTCGGATTGCCAGGTTTCAGCACTCAGGTTTAGCATCCAATGGTTTTGCGACGCAAAAACGAGTTCGACCGCAGCCTGACACATCCATGAGTGGAAGTGATTCTCAGTCCTTGAATCCAGAAGGCCCGGAGGAAAGCTCATCCGGCCAGGAATCTGAAATTCAGGTCCGGCCCACTTGGCGCCGGCGGCATACCTGCCAGGAGCAGGAGGCGCGGTCGCCTGATAACGGGTGGGAGGGCAAGAGCATCGGTCGCTATCAGGTTCAACGTCTGCTCAGCCCCACTCGCGGCGGCTATGTGGAAGTGTACCAGGCAATCGATACGAAAGCCTCGCTTGGACGACGCGCCGTCGCCCTCAAACGGCTCTGCGTGGGACCGCATGTGTCGGCCCCGGACAAGCAGAACTTTCTCAACGAGATTAACAGCCTGGCGAAGATCTCGGCAAACTACGTAGTGCCCGTTTACGATGCGGAAGAGATGGAGGATAGCCTTTTCTACACGATGAAATTCGTGGATGGCAAGACGCTGGTTTGGCACCTAAAACAGCTCCGACCTCCTATCAAGCGGCGGGTGGAAATATTCATCCAGATTTGTATCGGAGTTTCGGCCATGCATGACGTTAACATGGTCCACCGGGACATCTCGTACCGGAACGTGATGGTGGATAACCGGGGGGACACATGGCTTGTCGATTTCGGGATGGCCAAGTTGCTGGATCGGCTCTTGCCAGGCCAAGCGGCCGAGGATTCGCAGAAGGGCACGGCCATTTTTATGGCCCCCGAGCAGTATGTGGGCCGTGGGGATGTGACCGTGAAGGCGGACATTTATTCCCTTGGCATTATGCTGTTCTGGCTCGTGACCGACGTTTTTCCGTATGAGGACGCGCGATATTCGGGAGGGAGGAAACGGACGAAAGACCAAATTAATCTTCGTCAGATGGAGTATATCCACTCCCACCCGCCTCAGGCGCCGTCCAAAGTCGCCCGCGGCATCCCTCGGAGTTTGGACTCCCTGGTTGTGTCCTGCCTGGCACGGGAACCAACGGCTCGGCCCTCGTGCGAGGAGATCATCCGGAGTGCTAAGGAGATCTGCCGTGAACTCGCTCGGGCTGAACAACGGACCTGGCGCAACCGGGGCCTGCTGCTGGGGTTTACAGCGGCTGCCGTGATCCTTCCGTTGTTAACCATCGCGCTGGCGGTCATGCTGAACCTCCAAGTGGGTCGGAAGAACGCGATTGAGGCCATAGCCGCCAATACGGACCGGATGAGCCAAAGGACGATTCGGTTCCTGCAGCGGGAAACCAATCGCCTCGCCTCGTTAACCACGTCCTTGACCGCCGAACTGGCTCAGTCGGCCGACCAACTCAAGACGGCCCAGGCCGCAGAGGCCGCCGTCGCGAAATCGCTGGCAACCGAACAGGCCATCAACTCCAGCCTGGCCGAGCGCCTAACGGTTTGGGAGAGCACCTGGTTGACCCGCTCCAACGAGTTCGCCCCGTTCGAGCTGTGGCTGCCGTGGGTACCGGCCCCAGGGGGTGACCAACCCGCGCCATCATCTGCACCAGGACAAGTGCCTTAATGGGCGTGGTCCGTCACCGGTGTCGAGAACAAGAAAACGATCCCACCGGCGACGATCTGGTCTCCGGACACGAGGGGCAGGTCCCGGATTCGCCTGGGCTGGGGCTGCTTCCCGGGTCCAGGGTTTACCCAGGTCCCATTCGTCGAAGGGGCAGGTTTTCCTCGTGGTGGATCGTTGAGCATGTAATCGCCATCCTGCCGGCAAATTTGAAAATGATAGTGGCTCAACTCGATATTGGTATCCGTATCCGGAAATCTCCATTCATTGACGCCGTCCGCTGCTTTTTTCCGGCCCTTGACTTTGGGCGGCTCATTCATCCGCCCGATTAGCAGGGATTGGCCGATTCCCCGGTATTGGAAACCGTCCGCGCAGTGGCAGATAAGCACGGCGCCATCGGGCGGTTGCTTAAATGAGGCCAAGGCGTGCCGCAGCTGCTCTATCCGTTTGAACCGTTCCTCCAGCGAGCTGGCTTCTTGGCGCAGGGTCCGGCGAATGGGCAACAGGCGTAGCGTCTCTTCCTGCAACATGCCATTGCAGGTTGTTCTGATCTTCGCCACGTTCCCGGAGGTTACTCCGAATTGAAGGCCAATGTCCTTGTAATCACGGTCGCCTTTGGATGTCTCGACAAAGATCCTGTAGGTCGCCGGATTCACGCGTTTGGCCACCTGTCCCATCGCTTTTTGCAGGATCGTCTCCTGCATCGCCCGATCCACTTCATTGATGAAATCCTCCTCCTGCTGGTGCAGAAGTTCTTGCATTATCTCCTCGGGTGTTCGGGGGTCGTTTTCCTGCCCTTCCAGAGGAGCCGGATCGCTCGTTAGAATTTCTGGGTCCAGCGGAGAAGTGAGATGGCGTTGGCGCGCTTTGACGACGTTCCAAGCCTTGTTTTCGACGAACTTCATGAACCAGCTTCTGAAAGATCCCCTCGTCGGGTCGTAGCGGCGGGCGATTTCGTTTGGGAAGGCGTCCTCGAGGAGCTTGCGGTTCCGGCGTGACAACTCGGCCTCCGGCATCACCCGGGCGGAGAGTTCGCGCGTGATCGGCCGGAGTTCCACTTGGCTAAACCGCTCCGGGTCATAGAGGCCACGGTCGCCCAGCATGCCGTTGAGCTCATCGAGCAGCACCGTCTTCAATTCGGGCGCGACTGAATCGGTGCCGGAACAGGCCGCTATCGCCTGACCAGCGGAGGTGGAGAGGTGATCGCGGAGGTAGGCGGAAATGGGGTCCGCCGCGGCCTTGAGTTTGGCGAGGAACCTGGGCAGGTCCTTCAGGTCGCTCGCGTAAAACGCTGGCGTTTCCAGTTTGCGGAAGAGCGTGGCCGCCGCCTCCTGGAAGACGTCCTCAGCGGTATGGTCATCCAGACCCATCTTCATGGCGATATGTTTGGCCAGGCGATAGTAGGGACCCTTTTCTTTCAAGAGCAGGTCCACCCATCCCGGATGCAGCGAGTTTTCGAGCATCTCCTCAGTTGGTTCCAGGGAGGCTCCGTCGGCCGTTCCCTGGCTTTGTCGTTGCTTAGGTGCCATAGGCGGTGTCAGGTTTGTCACTTGGATAAATCCTCGAGTGCGCACATCAAATCGGTGCCGGCCGGGCTGGGAGTGACGCGGCGATGACCGAGTAGAATCTCCAGCGGGTCCGCCGTAAGATCATAGTAAAAGACGGTGGCGTCTCGATCGATCTCAAGGCTCCCGCCATCGACGGCAAGACCAAAGTGCAGGCCAGACACCGTGGCGGCGGAACTCGACGACTGAGCCTTTAACGGGACGCCACCGAGTCCCGCGTCGAAGCCCGCCAGCGTGGCCCGAGCCTCACCTCCGAATTTCACGCCGCCTTCGAGCCAGTCGGGCATCGATCTCCCATGCCCGAGCAACAGCATTCCAAACGATTTGTGATAGCCAATCTGAAGGCCCAGGCTGATCCGGGTGGAGGTTAGGAAGATGGGAGGCCCCCAGTGACTTGATTTTTGGCTCTTGAGCATCAGCACACCGTGGCCGCCCTGGTAACCCAGCCCCAAACTTCCCTTGGTGGTGGCCAACATCACGATGCCCTGTGCATGGCGCAAGTCCGCCTTGAAATCGACCCCGTTTGATCTGCCGGCCATGGCCCTGAGCCCAGCTTTCATTTGGGAAAGACAATCGTCGCAATCCGTCTTGGTGGCGGCACGCGCAAAGAATGCCGGGAACAGCAACGGGATGGCAATCATCAGGACTTTCGCCGCAGGCTGCATCACCCCAGCCTAGCAAAACCTCCGCTTCTGGCAACGACTTTCGTCCCTCCCCACATCCCCACACGAATACCTGGCAGGATGGAGCTTGGACACGCGTTGGGCCCAGTCCAGGCCCGGAATCACAGGGACACGGTTGGCCAAACCACAAGATGGGCCTGGCGTGTCCCTCGGAAGGATCTCTGGGCGGCCACGCGCGACCAAATTCCAAACAAAACTGCTAAAACCGCTCCAGGGTCTCACCGCAAGTCGGTAAAAGCCCGCCACGGCGCACCCACAACGGTTGCTTTGGATTCTAAAATCGTGTTATGAAATCGAACTCGACGGCTCGATTTCAGAAGGGGGCCATTATGAACGCTACGCAAGACGCGCTCTATCGAGTCCACCAGTTGCAGGCCGAGCGGCTCGGCGAAGCGGCGCTGCCTTACGAGGAGTTTCGCTCGCGGGTGCTGCACAGCTACGAAACGGACCTCACCGGGCTCTTTGCGCCCCCGGTCGGCACGAAGCTGAAAATCCAGATCACCGTGAACACCCGGTTCAACCTCGGGCGGCTTTGCATTGCGCAGAATGTCGCCAACACTATGCCGGCGGATGAAATCCTCAAGGCCCTGGAACGCCACGCGGCCGGAGATTGGGGGCTTGTTGACCAGTCGACTTGGGCACAGAACGACCAGGCCCTGCGCAACGGCAAACGCCTTTTTTCCGAGTATCAATCCAGCGCCGGCCAGAGGTTCTGGATCGTGACGGAGGCGAATCGCGCCACAACCACCGTTTTGCTGCCAGAAGATGACTGAACCGGCGTGTGTAATCAGGGAGACGATTATGGACCCTGCTCAAGACCCCCTTTACCGGCTGCATCAAATGCGGGCGGAGCGCCTGGGCGAGGTCGCCCTCCCCTACGAGAAGTTCCGCGCGACTTTGGTCAGGAAGGACTCGACTGAGATCAACCTCCTGGTCCTGCCGGCCGCTGACGCCAAACCGAAAGCTGAAATCACCAGCAAACCCCTCTTCAACCTTGGCTCCCTCTGCGTGCTGGAAAACGTCGCCGATGCCGTGCCGCCGGACGAGATCCTCCGCGCGGTCGAGCGCCATGCCCACGGTGACTGGGGGCTGTTCGACGACCCCGCGCAAAACACCTTGGCACTGCGCAAGCGCAGTTGGCTGTTCTCCACTTACCAATCCAGCGGCGCAGTGAGGTTCTGGGTGGTGACCACTCCGGACCGGGCCATGACCTTCGTCATGTTTCGCAAGGGGGAACGATGAACTCGTCCCTCGATGCTGTCAGCCATCGATCTCAGCTGCCCCTGGCGGTGTTCGACGCGTCCCACGGCCAGCCGAACTGGGCGCAGACAGGATTCACATCGCGGGAGATGCACACGAACTTCGCGGGCTTGATGGAATTGCTCTGCCGCCTCGGTTGCCGGTGCGTTGCCACAGGCCAAGGGCTTTCATCCGGCCAATTGTCGGACGCGCGATTGTTGGTGATTCCGCCATCGACAGGCGCCTACGACGCGGCGAAAGAATCGTGGACGCCCCTCCCTGAATCCCTCTTCACCGATGACAACGTGAGGGACATCCTCAATTTCGTGCAGGCCGGCGGTCGGATGCTCGCCTTTGCCTACCGCTTCGGGGATTGGTTCACTCGGTCGAATCTACGGGAACTCATCGGCCCGCTCGGCTGCTTGCTCAATGACGACGCGGTGATCGACCTGCAAGTCCTCCGCTCCAAGAATCCTCTGGAGGCTTTCTTCGATACGCCGCGGAGCTTGTTGCCCCTCGCTTGGTCCGTCGAGAGCGTAGCCACAGTCCGGTGGAGAACCATGGCGACTTTCACCATCCTTCCTGGAGCGAAGGTTCGCCCGCTGGCGCTTTCCGAGGGCGGCGCCTGCATCAGTTTCAACCGCTCCTTGCGAAGAATCACCTTCGCCTCTCTCCCGATTGCCGTTGTCGGGTTGCACGGTCGAGGACGGTTCGCGCTGTTTGGAGGACCGCACGCGTTCGAGAACGGGAAGTTCGGACTCCTCGCGTCGCACGACAACGCGCGGTTTCTGCAAAACGTGGTCCGCTGGTTGTTGGACGACAAGCCGCCAGACCTCACGGCCGAGCCTGCGGCCCATCATTCGGAGGGAACGTTCTTTTTCTCGAACGGTCTGGATGCGATTCGGAACGATGAGGACTTCGGGAATCAACACACTCTCGCCTATGTCGAACGCCTGCTCCGCCGGACGGGCGTGCTCAAGGCACTGGCCAGGCCGGACTGGATGCCGTAGCCAAAGGCATTATCTATAATTATCTACTTGAATATGTTGAAATCTATGCTCTAATCTATGATCAGATGGTGCGTTGCGTGGCCGTCTCAGTGGTCACGGCCCGCAATGACGCTCCAACGCTATGAATGCCATCCTTTCTGCGACGTTCAGCGGAGCCACTCAACTCCGCTTTCCCCCACATCTACTCACCGTTCCCAAGCCCCGGACGCGGGTTGCCGTGTTCGGCAGCTTTTACGGCGGTTACCATGTCCTGAGCGAGTTGCTTGAACCGCCGCTCGCCGAACTTGTCACCGTCATCGGCATTGCGACCGACGATCCGAGGCAGTCGTTCACGCACGCGAACGTGCGCCTCTGGAAGTATCCCCATACGGAGGCGGAGGAACAGATGGTCACCTTGCTGGCCGTCGAGAACGACCTTCCCCTTTACACGGGCCGGGTGAAGACCCCGGAGTTCGAGCAGATGTTCGTTGAGGAATGGCACCCGGACCTGTGCCTCATGGCCACGTTTGGGCAGAAGATTCCGCGCAACATCTTCGAGGTGCCACGGCTCGGCTTCTACAACTTTCACCACAGCGACGTGTCCTGGCCGTCGTATCCCGGACCGGACCCGATTGCCGGGATGGTCCGAGACGGCAAGACCCAGGTGGTCATCACCATGCACGAGGTCACCGAGGTCCTGGACGGCGGCGCGGCGGTCGCCCGGTCGCACAAGGTCCCCCTTCCGCCCGGAGCGAACGCCGTGAAAGTCCACCGCATTACCTGGCCGCAAATGGGCGGATTCATTCGCGAACAGGTCAGGCAGGCAATTCAAAGAGGAGTGGTCCATTGACGCAGGACAACGCCGTTTGATTTGCATCATCGGATGTGAGATAACCGCCCCATCAGGAGAGGCGGGCGTGTGGGACATCAAAAACAGCAACAGCAAACACAACGGTCAGCTAATTTCTCCCACCGCCATCCTCTCCGCTTTGAAGCCGCCAGCCCGGGGCGAGGAATTCCGCCAACGGCACCGGCAACGAGACGGGCACTTCCCCTGCGACGGTCCTCACGGACAATCAGGCCACGCCCGCGCTCGAAGGCACGACGACGATCATGACTTATCCCACCCGCGCCGCGACCCTTTCTACGCCCCGGTCCTTGACGCAAAACTCTCCGCGTTCATTCGCGCGGACCGCTACGCCTCGAAGTATGTCCCCCTCAACTGGTGGACGGTCAATCAGGACGAGGGGCCAGCCCGGCGCATCGCTTGGACGCTCAAGGCCGGGGAGGAAGCCGCAATTCAAGCGGCAGCGCCCGGCATGGCGGCGCTCATTGACGGCCCCTGCTGGCTGGTTCCGGTCCCCGCGAGCGATGGCAGCCTGGCGGCCAATCTCAAACTAGCTGTCGCCATCGCCGAACTCGTTCCCGGTGTCCGTGTGAAATGCGCCCTCGCGCGTGCTCACGCCGTCGAGTCTTCTTGCGACCGCCGTTTGGACGGCCAGTTTGGCCTGACCATTGCCGAGCACGCCATCATCCGAACCGCCGGCCCCATGCAGGCCCTGCCGGTCTATTTTGTGGATAACGTGATCACGACCGGCACGACGATCGCGGCGTGCCGCCGCGCCCTCGGTTGGGGGACCGGTTTGGCCTACGCGGATGGCAGCACCTGCCGGAATACGCGTTCCCGCGATGCTGCATGATGGCCGGAAGAACATGGTCCTGACGATCTACACGGCCACGGACATGATCGATGGCGGCGAGCTCGTCACACGTTTTCGCTGCGTTCTGATTCCCAAGGGCATCAAGGCCGTCGGATGCACCCCGTTATCTGGGCGATGGTTGGACCGTTCATCCGCCGCGAGGTCGGCGCCATGCTCAACGCCGCAGCGAGCGTGCCGCCCCCTGTGTCAGTCGTGTTGCAGGACACGGCGGTGCCGCATCGCGCCGGCACCGAATGGGGATGTGCATAGCGCTTCGCGGCCTGACTGGAGGCTGAGGAATCAGGGCTCAGATCCGTTGTCCGGTGTTGGCGGAGCCTGTTGATGGCGCGCAAAAACACCATCCACTTTCCACTCGATTTGCTTGACGAATCGCCGGATTTCGAGAATAGTTCGGATCGTCCTGAGTAACGATAGACGCATGACGTGAAGCCCGCAGATCCTTCAGACGATTCAGCCGCTCCTCCCCCCGCCAACGGTCGTTGCGCCCTGCCTACTTGGCTCCGCCCGCAGGCCATTGCGCGGTGCTCCACTTTTCTGGCTCTCGCAGGTTGGATTTGGCCTCAGGGAGCAACCGTTATTTGGACCAACACGGCCAGTGGGAATTGGGTCCTTGCCGCCAATCCCAACCCCAACCGCCTCCCCCGCCTTCATCCCCTCGAATCCGCTGTCCCCCAACAAGTCAACCCCGCTGGGCAGTCGCAAACGCGAGTTATCAGCCACCCGCTTGTCGTGTTGCCGCGCCCGCACGGTCGGCGAACACCACAGCACGCGCCGCCGCCCCACCACGACCACATTTTTCACC
>Ga0181524_10004533_pt1 | contig 12798 bp, 11 predicted proteins | sample PEATcosm2014_Bin_34_FD_119761 | JGI IMG/M metagenome (GOLD analysis project Ga0181524, IMG submission 119761) | Peatland microbial communities from MTU Mesocosm Facility, Houghton, MI, USA - PEATcosm2014_Bin05_60_metaG | ecosystem: Environmental > Terrestrial > Soil > Wetlands > Peat | place...
GAACGACGGTTGATATTCCCGATCCGCTTTACCGCGAGCTCAAGGGAAAAGCCGCGACCGAGGGACGCTCAGTAAAAGAACTGATCCTTCGGGGAGTCGAGGCCGAACTCCAGTCCAATCGAAGGAAGCGAGGTCGACGCGTTTCCCTTCCCATCATCCGATCTAAACGGCCGGGTTCCCTGCGCTTAGATAATGCCAAGATATACGAGATCATCCCTTTTCCCTGATTTGAACGTCTAGATAGCTCTTACTTATGAACGGCACGGTTATGGGACTGCCTTTCCATTCTCCGAGACACATCACTGGTGAAAATGGACCGGATGCCATGATCTGCACGCGCCAGACATCAAACTGTCATGCCCGTGCCACCGGCGGCCAAGGGTACGGGGAGGTTGGAAGGTTTGGACGTCGCCTGCCAGTTCACGGACCGACCCGGACTTCAGGGCATACATGCCGAGCGCCCACGCTACCTACTCCTGCCGCAACGCCATGGCTGGATCAATGCGCATCGACTTCCGCGCCGGCACATAGCAGGCTACCAAGGCCAGGCTGGCAAGCAGCAGCGGCGCGCCCACCAGCAGTGCCGGGTCGAAGCCTTGCACACTGGCCATGGAGAAGAAGAAGCCGGACATCAGGCGCAGTCCGGCCCAAGTTAGAGCCATCCCGATGAGCGTGCCCGCCATCACCAGGACAGCGCCTTCCTTCATGACCAGTCCGAGCACGTCGCTCTTCTGCGCGCCGAGCGCCATGCGAATGCCGATCTCGTGGCCGCGCTGCGCAACTGAATACGCCGTCACGCCTGCCAGGCCGACCGCGGCCAGGATCAATCCGAACGCCCCGATCACGTTCCAGGTCCACGCCGCCGAGCGCAGCGAAGACATAAACTCCGCGATCTGTTCGGTCATACTGCGCGCGTTGAAAGGCGTGACATTGGCGTCCGCAGTTGATATTTCGCGCTGCACGGCGGCGAGGATGTCCACGCCGGGCATGCCGCGCACCATCAGCGTCACGCCGCGCAGCGAGGGCTGCGCGTAGTCCGCCGGGTGCAGCGGGAAGTAAATCGCCGGGTGCTTCTTGCTCGCGACGATGTCTTCCGCCACGTCCCCTGCCACCCCCACGACTTCGAATACCTGTCTCCCCTTCCCTAGGACCCCAGGGCGGAAATCAAAGGTGCCAGGCACGGCTCCGAATCCGCCGGATACTTGGTCGTTGCCGATCTCGATGCGCCGTCCCAACACTTCTTCTCCGCTCCAGTAGGCGCGCATCAACTCTTCGCTGACCATGACTGCCGTCGCCCCGTTTGCCTCGTCCTCCTTGCGGAAACCGCGGCCGAGCAGAATAGGAATGCCGGCCGTCTCGAAGTAGTCCTTCCCGACCACGTGCTTGCAGGCCCAGTGCATCGCCTTTGCCCCGCCCGCGTGGGCATCGGAGAATATCGCGCCCGGGTTGCCCTCCATCGCTACCGGGACCGTGTCGGTCAGAGTTGCGGCGGTCACCGCGGGAAGCCGCTTCACGCGGTCCAAGAGCTTCTCGAAGAAAGCCGTGGCCTGAGCGCCCGAATATCCATCGCGAACCGGATCCAAAGAGATCAGGTAGAGGTTCCTGGGGTCGAACCCTTGCTGAATGCCCATGGTGGTTTGGATGCCGAGTCCCAGATACCCGGTGAGCAGCAACAGCGTCAGCGATCCGGCCATTTGGCACAACATCAGCCCGTTGCGCAGGCTCAGGCGGCGATGCCTGCGGAGTTGGATGTTGCCTCCTTCTTTGAGCGCGGGCGTCAGATCGGTGCGCGTGGCCTGCAATGCGGGGGCGAGGCCGAACGCTAACCCCGTTAAGCCGGTCACGGCAAGCGCAAATAACAGGACGCGCCAGTCGGGGCTCAGGTCGAAGGCCACCGGCATGGGGTACGGCATCCTGAGATGGGAGAAGAGGTGCATCACCCACACGGTCAGGATGAACCCAAACACGCCCCCGCCCGCCGCCACCAGCATGCTTTCAGTCAGCAACTGGCGAATGAGCCGGCCACGGCTGGCGCCCAGTGCCAGGCGAACTGCGATCTCCCGCCGACGGTCCGCCGCCCGTGCCAAGTTCATGTTGGCCACGTTGGAGCACGCGATCAGCAGCACCAAGCCCACTAACACCATCAAGACTTCCGTGAAGAACGGCCGGTCGTGTTTCGGAATGGGCAGCACATTTCCTCCGGGAACCAGCAGCACGCGCCGGCCACCCCTTTCTCTGTCGACGTCGCCATAGTCCCGTTCCATTTGCCGGGCCACTGCGTCCAGCGCAGCCTCCGCACGCTCCGCAGTGATTCCCGGTTTCAGGCGCCCGACCACTTGGAACATCGTCAGGTCGCGCCGTTCCAGCGCGTTGTCCGCCAGTTCCGGCGCGAGGCGCGCCGGGACGGACACCGGCATCCACACATCCGCCGCGGAATACCCTGGGGATGCTCCCAAGAAATCATTTGGCCCAACGCCAATTACCGTGCAAGGCTGTCCGTTGATGCGCAGCGTCCTTCCCACAGCCGAAGGGTCAGAACCCAGATGTTGCTGCCAGAACCGGTAGCTGACTACGATGACTGGCGCCCGGCCGGGCTGCTCTTGTTCTTGCCCGAAGAAGCGGCCCAAGGCGGGGCGCACACCCAGAGTGGAGAAGTATGACGGCGTGACCAGGTGTCCCCAAGTTCGTTCTGTGCGACCGTCGAGCGAGACCCCGAACGGAACAGGCGCAACATAGGCCAGCGTGGAAGAGAACAGGTCGCCTCGTTCGTGGTAGCGCTTGTAGTGCGTGTACGACGTTGGCGCCTGGAGCGCGACCAGTTCCTCGGGCTTCGGAACGCCGGGAATGTCGCGCAGAATAAACCCGTTCACCTCGCTGTAGGCGCAGGTGGCGATCGCGATGCCCAGGCTGAGCGAAACCAGGGCGACCAAAGCGAAGCCCGGCGAGTTGGCGAGCATGCGCAGGCCATAGCGGACATCCTGCCGCAACTCGGCAAGGTGCTCGATGAGAACGCGGATAGCGATGTCCGTGAGTAAACGCACCAATCCAAGCACGCCATGGCGCTGCCAGATGGGCTCGATGGCGTCTTCGGCCACTTGCACCAGCTCCTCTCCGTAGGCGTTCTTGAATTCGTAGGGGAACGCGCGGGCGAGTGCGCGGTAGAGCCGCAGGCTGATCGCCACTGGCCGGCTTTGCGGGTGGGTCATGACTCCGCCTTTCGAAATCCTCGCTTGGCGTGGATGACGCGAACCAGATCTTCGAGCCTCTCGCTTTCCGCCGCCAGGACGCGCCGGCCCAGTCTGGTGAGCCGGTAGTAACGCCGCCGCGCGTCATCCAGTTCCGGGGCCGGCCGCTGGTCGGATTCTTCGATCAACTCCTCATCGATGAGACGCTTGAGCGTGCCGTAAAGTGTCGCCGGCCACAGCCGTACCCTTCCGTCCGTGCGCTCCAGGACCTCCTGCATGATGCCGTAACCGTGCTGCTCCTGGTCGGCGAGCGATAGCAGGACGTGAAACCAGTGGGGCTTCAGCGGGAGAAAGCTTTCCGTACTTGGCGGTTTCTTCATGGTCAAAATAGATACAACACCATATATATATCAGCTAGAACCAAGTGTCAATAGTTTTCGGTCTCGCTGCGAACACAGCGCGTGGGGAGGAACAGTGGGAAAGTGCAGCCACTGATTTCGCTGGGAAAACCTGGTCTAAGCCAAGGCAGGAACCACGGCTTTACCGCTGCGATCCCGAGGTCTGAATCTTGGACCTGAAGACGGCCGCTGCAAAGACCGGCGAAAGGTTTTTCAACGGCCTGCTAAGTCGGCCAAGGGTACAGGGAGATGGAAAGGTTGGACGTCGACTGCCAGCTCGTGCACCGACACGAACTTCAGGGCCTGCATGCCGAGCGCCCGCGCTGCTTCCACATTCTCAGTGCGATCGTCAATGAAGAGGCATTCTTCGGGTTTGGAGTGCACCACTTTGAGGCAAGCGTGATAAATGGCGGCGTCTGGCTTGGCGAGTTGCACTTCTGCGGAAAAGCACACATAGTCGAAATCCCTGAACCAGGGAGCGTGTTGCCGCATGTAAGTGGAGATTTCGATGGGCATGTTTGAGAGGACGGCGATCTTCAGGCCGCCGCTTTTCAGCGCCCGAACCCACTCCATCATGACGGGGTTCGCACGCATCCAAACGGCATTGTCATGGGCGATGAGGCTGTCGATTTGGGCAGGCGTGAGTTCCTTGCCGGCCGCTTTTGCAATGCGCCGCCAATAAACGGGACCGTCAATAGTCCCCCGGTCATAGTCGGTGCGCTTGCCCCAATAAATCTCCTCGAATAGCCTCCCGTCGATCCCTGCCAGTGCAGCCAATCTATGATAGTCGGATGGTTGCGGGGGGAGGCTCAAGACATAGCCAAAGTCGAAGATCGCGGTTGTGATTTTCATAGTTATTACGTTCCTGAAGGCTATGTCATACTCAGACCCGCCTCGGGTGGCGCATACATTGCATTTCATGTATGTGCCATTGATCTGACGGCAGAGGGCAGGTTGGGGCGCGTACATAAAGGACGATGTACGCGCCACCCGTGATCTCGAAGTTCTTCAGCATTCTGTCAGGATTCAAAAAGTGATTCCACGAACTCGCGCGGGTCGAAGGGGAGAAGGTCGTCCACTTTCTCGCCGACGCCGACAAACTGGATGGGCAGGCCGAGCTCGTGAGCGATGGCAATCACCACCCCGCCTTTGGCGGTGCCGTCGAGCTTGGTAAGAATAATGCCGGTGGCTCCGCCGTGGTCGATGAACTGGCGGGCCTGCGCCAGGCCGTTCTGGCCGGTCGTCGCATCAATGACCAGCAGGACCTCGTGCGGAGCGTTGGGAACTTCGCGCGCGGCGATGCGGCACATCTTCTCGAGCTCGGCCATCAGATTGTACTTGGTGTGGAGCCGGCCCGCGGTGTCCACAATCACCATGTCGCAATGGCGGGTTCGTGCGGCGGCCAAGGCGTCAAAAAGCACGGCGGCGGGATCGGCGCCGGACTTCTGCTTGATGATGTCAAGGTTAAGCCTGCCCGCCCATATTTCGAGCTGTTCCGTTGCGGCGGCACGGAAGGTGTCCGCTGCGCACAGCAGGGGCTTGCGGTTCTGCTGCACGTAGAGGTTCGCCAGCTTGGCAATGCTCGTGGTCTTGCCCACCCCATTGACTCCCACTACGAAGATGACGGCGGGCATGCCGGCAGGCGGTTGCCTGACAGCGGGGGCAGCGGCTTGCCGACCGCCAGAGGGATTCTCGAGTATCCTGAGAATTTCCTGCTCGATCGCAGCGCGAAGTTGCTTGGGCTCGGTGAGCTTCCTATAGCTGACCTGCTCGCGCAAGCGGTCAAGAATCTCGCCCGTAGTCTTGACTCCCAGGTCGGCGGTAATGAGCGTGGTCTCGAGGTCGTCGAGAACCGACTGGTCGACCGTCTGTTTCCCCTCAACAATTTCCTCGATGCGCTCCACCAGTTGGGCCTTGGTGGAAGCAACTGCCTGCTTGAGGCGTTGGAAAAGGCCAGGCTTCTTCTCTTTTTCACTCGATCCGAAGAGGCTTAGAGGCATACAATTTCATTCTATCTTGAAGGGCCGAAGAGAGGAATGGATAAATTCTCAATCTCGGGTGGTCACGCTTTAGAAGGCCAGGTTACCATCAGCGGGGCGAAAAACGCCGCCTTGCCGGCCATGGCGGCCGCCCTGCTCACCGAGCAGCGTGTAATCCTTCGAAATGTCCCGCGGGTTCGCGACATCAGCACGCTGCGCAGCTTGCTGGAGGATTTAGGAGCAGGTTCTTCGGTCGCGCATGAGGACCACGGCAACCGCGTGGAAATTGAGGCTCGCCGGCTGAGCGAACCCGTAGCCCCCTACGATCTCGTGAAGCAGATGCGGGCCTCGATCCTTGTGCTCGGCCCGCTTCTAGCAAGGTTCGGCCGCGCGCGGGTCTCACTTCCCGGAGCATGCGCTATCGGCCTGCCTCCCGTCAATTTGCATATCAAAGGGCTGGCCAAGCTCGGCGCCACGCTCACTATTGACCATGGCTACATCGAAGCCCGCACGGACGGGCTCAAAGGCGCGGACTTCCAATTCGATACCATTTCGGTGACTGGCACCGAAAACCTGATGATGGCCGCCACGCTGGCCGACGGGACCACGGTGCTGGAGAATGCGGCGCGGGAGCCCGAAATCCAGGACCTGGCTGCGCTGCTCAATAAAATGGGCGCAAGTATTGAAGGCGCCGGAACCGACCGGATTGTCATTCAAGGGGTGAGCCGTCTGCGCGGAGCCGAGCACCGGATTATCCCCGATCGCATCGGGACGGGCACATTCCTTGTGGCCGCCGCGATCACCGGCGGGCGCCTCACGCTCAGCAACTGTAGCGACCCGAGCCAGCTCACCGCCGTCACGGCCAAGTTGGCGGAGGTGGGTGTGCGAGTCAAGAAGCTGCCCTCGAGCTCGGACCACGGCGCCGAGGCGAACGTGCTCGAGGTGCAAGCGGGTGATGCCTTGCGCGCCTCAGATACGACGACGCAGGTGTACCCGGGCTTTCCCACCGATATGCAGGCGCAATACATGGCCCTGATGACGCAAGCCGAGGGGTCCTCCGTCATCATGGAGACGATTTTCGAAAACAGGTTCCTCCACGTCCTCGAGCTGGCACGTATGGGCGCGGACATCTCTGTTAGCGGGCGAAGGGCGGTGGTCAAAGTGCGGAGGCTTCTCAGCGGGGCGTGCGTGCAAGCTTCCGATCTGCGTGCCAGCGCCTCCCTGGTCCTTGCCGGCCTCGCCGCTCAGGGCTTGACCCTCATCGATCGCGTTTACCACATCGATCGCGGCTACGAGCGCATCGAAGAAAAGCTCAACAAAGTGGGAGCCAAAATCCGCCGCATTTCGGAAGGGTGAGTCAGCATCCTGAATCCTACTAGCGCTCACCAACTCTTACTAAGGGCCTGATCTCCTTCCACTTTTTGATTCCGATACCTTTAATCACCATCAAATCTTCGACACGCCTGAAAGGTCCGTGCTTCTCGCGGTAAGCTACGATTTGTTTCGCCAGACTGGGTCCGATTCCGGGGAGCTTCCGGAGGTCATTCGCTGTGGCTTTGTTGATGTCGATTGCCGTCGCCGGGGGCTTGGAGGCCTTCCCCTGCTTCTGGAGGGCAAACACCCAACTATCGCAAGGCGCCTCCCCAAACATGACCACCAATGCGAAGATGCAACCGAGGTACCTGAACAATTCCCCAACCTCGCCCTGACCCATCCAATACGGCCTGGCCGATAATCGTAACACCCTCTACACCTATTTTCAGGCCTTTTGTTGAGCTCGCCAACTTATCGACTTCCCAAAAGAACACTCTCTGTGCTGGGAAAAATCTTCCTCCTCATGTAAAAGGTTCACCACCCGCGAAACTGCTTGGCCGGTTTACCGACCACCGAGTGGCACTTCGGCGAAAGCCATACCGCCTCGTAAGAATAACCGTTGGAAGGCAAAGTGTGCAGATTCAATAGTGAGCCAGACTGGGGCAGATTGCCCGATGGAGAACTAAGGGCTTCACCGAAAAGAACAGCAGGGGAGAAACTCTGGAACTCCTCGTGCACCAAACCTGATGAAGATAGAGAGCTTGCAGTTATGAGCGAGATTCTCTCAAGGGTGTTCGTTATCGGTGTCCTCCTGTTTTACGCCGGGCTGGTTATGGGGTTCCTGTTATGGAACCTGGGGCTATGGCTTCGCGGCTCAGGCAAGAAAAGGACATGGCCCACCATCCTGGAACACCTCAGCGCATCGCGCTTCTTCAGTCGTCCCCATGATGCCCAATAACCACGCTAGTAAGATGAAGGGTGCACGCCAACAGAATTGACATTCCCGTTCGGACATTTTTCATGAGGGCTTCCCTCTAGCGGTATTCTACGGGAGAATCTCAGCCTCTTAGTGGTTTCTCTTCGCCACGAGTTTCCACTTCTCCTTCCGCTCCAGGCTGCCCGGGACATGGCACAGGTATCGAACTGATGGAGCAGGCGACGACTGCAGGCGTTAAGGACTGGCGGAGGACAGAAGAGAGTCGTTTGGACCCTCTCGGAGAGGAAAAATGCACCGAAAGGGCTCTATTGAAGACAAGCGGGCGTATACTCTCAGGCGTCGGAACGCCAAAAAGCGAATTCCGGTCAATACGAGTTGGAGGTCGGAAAATGGAGAACTGTTTTCGCCTGGTTATCTGCGCGCTGGTCGCAGCCGCAGTCCTTTTCGTTGCTAGTCCGGGGCGATCGCAACAGACGGCCTTCTATGTTTCACCTGGTGGCAATGACAGCAATGCGGGTACGGAGGCACAGCCTTTCAAGACTTTAACGAAGGCTCGGGATACGGTCAGAACCCTGAACAAGAGTATGACCCAGGACATCGTCGTGTACCTTCGGGGCGGGACGTACGCGGTCGATCAGTCCCTTTTATTCGATGAGAGGGATTCGGGAACCCATGGCCACAACGTCATTTACAAGAGCTACGCTGGCGAGAAGGCCGCTATCTGCGGAGGCCGGAAGATAATCGGATGGGAGCGGGATTCGGGCAACGTCTGGAAAGCGCGAATCGACATTCCTGACTTCCGACAGCTTTATGTCAATGGCGTGCGCGCGGTGCGGGCGAGAGGCGGACGGCTGCCGGGCGCAGAGCTCTACGGAAGAGATGGGTACAAGACCTCCGACGTGAATATGGCGACGTGGGGAAACCAGAGCGATATCGAGTTCATTTACGATCTGGAATGGGAGAGGACCATCGCCAAGGTCCACTCGATCAGGAAAGAGGGTTCTAACGCGGTGGTCACAATGCTCCAACCCTACTTCACCCTCGTGCGGCTAAAAGGCGGCGTGCAACCCAGCTTTCCCACTTATATCGAGAACGCTCGCGAGCTCCTGGATGCGCCGGGCCAATGGTACTTCGACCGGACGGCCCAAGTGGTTTACTACATCCCCCGCGCTGGCGAAGACGTGAATTCAGCGGAGATCATGGCCCCGGTGGTCGAAAAGCTGCTGGAACTCAGGGGAAGCCTGGATGCTCCCGTACACAACATTCAGTTCGAGGGCATCACGTTTTGCCACGCATCCTGGGTGCGGCCCAGCCAGATCGGCCTCGTTGACATCCAGGCTAATTTTGTTATCACTCCCCACAACCTGATCGCCCGTAACGACGGGAGCGTGGACAATCTCCACAACGAGAACAGCAAAAGTCCCTCGAACGTCGTCCTGCATGCCGCGAAGTCGATTCGCTTCGAGCGTTGTACCTTCACCCAATTTGGCAGTGGCGGTATCGACTTGGAGTACGGTTCGCAAGACAACATCATTTCGGGCAGTAAGTTTTATGACCTCTCGGGGTCCGCTATCCAGGTTGGCGACGTGATTGATCATCACCCACGCGACCCTCGCGAAGTCGTGAAAAACAACCAGATCGTGAACAACTATATTCATGATGTGGCCATCCAGTACGTCGCTGGTGTCGGCATCTTTGCGGGGTATACGGATGGAACGGTGATCGCCCATAACGAAATTCGCAACTTGCCTTACAGTGGCATTTCCGTCGGCTGGGGATGGGGAGAAGAGGATGCCGGGGGCTCCGATCAATATTACCAGCCCATTACTTATAAGGAGCCCACGCCCTCCAGGGACCTTCGCTGCGAATACAACCACATTCGTAACGTCATGATGGAACGCAACGATGGAGGTGGAATATACACGCTCTCCAATATGCCGGGATCCATCATTCGCGGCAACCTCATCCATGATAACGCCGGCCGGCCTGGCGGGATTTATCTGGACGAGGGCAGCGGGTACATCGAGGTCACCGGGAACGTGGTTTACAATGTCAATAAAGCAATGAATTACAATAACCGGCCACAAAACAGAGTCGCCACATGTCACGAGCACGATAACTATTTTGTCCTCAAACCTACAGACCGCGATTTCCCCAAAGCGGTGGCGGACAAAGCCGGTCTTGAGCCTGCGTATCGCGACCTGCTAGAACCTGACGAGGGTGGTCAAGTACACTAGCCGGCTATCATCCGAGGTGCTCTATGACACAGACTCGTAGGCAGTTCCTGTTCGGCATTGCTCCCCTGGTGCTTCCTGCGGCAGCCTTCGGCCGAGGCAGCGCCGTGGCGCCCAGTAACCGTGTGACGGTGGCGATGATTGGCATGGGCCGTCAGGCAGTGCAAGTCAACGTCAAGCAATTTTTCGAAATGCCCGACGTGCAGGTGGTCGCCGTCTGCGACGTGGATGCCTGGCGCCTGGAGAACGCCAAGAGACAGGTGGAGGAGGCTTACGCCAGAAAAGCGCCCTCCGGCGGTTACAAGGGCTGCCTGGCTTACAAGGACTTCCGCGAAGTACTGGCGAACAAGAGCATTGACGCAGTAATGATCTCTGCTCCCGATCACTGGCACGTGCCGATCTCAATGCAAGCCATCAAAGCGGGCAGGGATGTGTCGTGCGAAAAGCCGCTTACCCGATCCATCGGGGAAGGCCGGCAGCTCTCCGACCTGGTGATGAAGCACCAGCGCGTGTTTCGCACGGACAGCGAGTTCCGCTCGCTGGGGATTTTCTACCGCGCCGTCGAACTCGTTCGCAACGGGCGCATCGGCAAGCTGCACACCATACGGTCGGGCGTGCCGTTTGACGATGTCGCTTGCCCGCCGCAGCCCGAAATGCCTGTCCCGCCGGAACTCGATTACGAGCGCTGGCAGGGACCCGCACCACGCGCCCGGTACACTGAAAAGCGGGTTCACCAGCCGCATTCGTACGAGCGTGGGGGGTGGATGCGCCACCTTTACTATTGCGACGGGATGATTACCAATTGGGGCTACCACCTGAATGACATTGCGCAGTGGGGAAACGGGACCGACCGGACCGGCCCGGTGGAGGTCGAAGGGCATGGCGAATGGCCACCGCCTACCAACTTTTGGAACGTGCCGGTCACCTTCGAGATTAATTACCGCTATGCGAATGGCGTTCGCCTGATCTACAAAGTCGAGAAGCCGTACGTGAAATTCGAGGGCGAAGAAGGCTGGATCTATGCAGAGTATGGCAAACCGCTGCAGGCCAACCCCGCTTCTATTCTGGGTTCAGTCATCAGGGAAAATGAGATCCATTTCCCGTTCAAAACCGACAAGCAGGATTTCATCGATGCGGTGAAGACGCGTGGGCGGACGCTGGAGGACGCCGAAGTCGGGCACCGTACGACTTCGTTGTGCCACCTCGGGCATATCGCCATCCGAGTGGGCAAGAGGCTGGAGTGGGACCCCGCGAAGGAACAGTTCACCAACAGTGATGAGGGAAACGCCTGGGTCAATCAACGGATTCTCAACCCAGAACATGCATGAGGAGACGAATTCATGAGATCAGCCCTTTTCCTACTGACCTTCTCGATCGTGCTTACCCTGCCCCTGCGGGCTGCGGAAGGACTTACGAACCCCTTTTTTGCGTTCGATAATGGCACTGGTCGTGATCAGAAGGCGCCGCCGGAAGATCAGGCGGAGCTGGTGAAACGAACTGGATACGCCGGCCTGGGTTTTTCCGGCGCCCAAGGTGTTCAGGAGACGCTCAAAGCCCTCGAAAGCCGCGGGCTCAGGCTTTTCAGCATCTACGTCGCTCGCGAGTTGACGGTGAGAATCCCGGCTTTGATCCCGCCCTGCCGGAAGCCATAAGGCAGCTAAAAAGCCACGGAACCGTGATTTGGCTAACAGTTCAGGGCAGCTCCCCGGATGGCGAGGCACGCGCAACGAAGATTGTCCGCGAAGTCGCCGATATGGCGGCTGCTTCGGGTTTGCGAGTAGTTCTCTACCCGCACATAGGTTTCTATGTGGGGCGCATCGAAGACGCGTTGCGTATCCGAAAGCTCGCTGACCGTCCGAACGTGGGCGTCACATTCAACTTGGCACACTTCCTTGCCGCCAAGGATGAGCCCAACCTGGATCTGCGATTGCGAGAGGCGCTTCCTTATCTGGAAATGGTCAGCATCAACGGCGCGGACCACGAAGGAGATTGGTCCCGGTTGATTCAGCCCCTCGACCGGGGTGACTTTGATGTCTACGGCTTTCTAAAGAAGCTGAGATCGATGGGCTACAAAGGTCCCATCGGCCTGCAGTGTTACCAGGTGCCCGGCGATATCGAAGAGAACCTGAAACGCTCGATGGCGGCTTGGCACAACTTTTCCAGAAGATTGGCTGCAGAAGAATCACGACCGCAGGCAACCCGCGTTGAAAGCAGGGGGCAGTAGGCAGCGGGCAAAAGGGAGGAAGCAATTCGCAATTCAGATTTCAGAACGGGGCCAGTCCCCAGCCCCGCTTTTGTCGAATTGTTCAGAGTGGCATAGCTGCCTTTTCCTTCAGAGCCTTGATGCGGTCGCGGAGCTGAGCAGCCTTTTCAAACTCAAACTGCTTGGCGGCTTCGCGCATCTGGTTTTCGAGACTCCTGGTCAGCTCCTCGAGCTGGTCAGGGGATACATCGTCGTCCGGCAATTCGGCAGGCACTGTAACATAGTCCGCCGCCACGATGGAGGCCAGGGTCATATCCACAGGTCTGACAATGCTTTCAGGAGTGATGCCGTTATCCTCGTTGTAGCGCGTCTGTTTGGCCCGCCGCCGATTGGTTTCGGAGATCGCCTGGCGCATGGACTCCGTTGTGTGGTCGGCATAGAGGATCGCTTTCCCGTGCAAGTTCCGCGCCGCCCGCCCCATGGTTTGAATCAGCGCTCCCGCCGAACGCAGGTAGCCTTCCTTATCGGCGTCCAGGATGGCGACCAGC
>Ga0181524_10004537_pt1 | contig 12794 bp, 11 predicted proteins | sample PEATcosm2014_Bin_34_FD_119761 | JGI IMG/M metagenome (GOLD analysis project Ga0181524, IMG submission 119761) | Peatland microbial communities from MTU Mesocosm Facility, Houghton, MI, USA - PEATcosm2014_Bin05_60_metaG | ecosystem: Environmental > Terrestrial > Soil > Wetlands > Peat | place...
CTCGAGAAAGCGCTCGACGTTCGGCTCCTCCATGAAGCCGAAACGAAGCTCGACGCCGATGATGCTTCCCTTGTCGCCGTCGCGATCGAACACCGTGACGTGATAGCGATTGTCCCTGATATAGGGGACCTTGGGGTGGGTCACTTCGACGAAGATCATGTTGCGCGGCAGGACGCCGCTTCGCTCCCAGAGAAGCGCGACGAGCGCGGGCGCGCGGTCGCCGGGATGGTGCAACGGATGCGGCGCCATCAACAGCGCATTGCGCTCGACACGAAACTTGGCCCCGCGATGGAGCGCGATCAGCTCGGCCATCGTCATCGTCGATTTCGCGGCATAGGCGGCGAAGGTCGCCTTGCGGCCCCAGCGCCAGGTCGCCATGATCAGAAAAGCCGCCGCGCCGACCGAGAGCGGCACGAATCCGCCTTCGAGGAACTTGAGCGAGCTGGCGATCAAGAAGGCCGCGCTGAGCGCCGTCAGCGGCCCCCAGACGAGGGCCGTGCGCGCCGCGCTCCAGCGCCAGTAGCGCCGCGCGACCGCGAACATCGCCAACGACGTGATGAGCATCACGCCCGCCACCGCCAGCCCATAGGCCGCCGCCAAGGCCGCGGCCGAACCGAACCCCACGACGAGCGCGACGCAACCGAGGAAGAGCGACCAATTGATGAAGGGAATATAGATCTGCCCGGCATGGGCGCGATGGGTGTGCAGGACGGCGATGCGCGGGAAAAGACCGAGCCCGATGGCCTGCGAGGTCAGCGAAAAGGCCCCGGAAATCAACGCCTGCGAGGCGATTACGGTGGCGACCGTCGCCAGCAGCACCAAGGGGTAGAGCATCGGCGCCGGCGCCATGGAGTAGAAGAGCTTGCCGTCCGCTATCGGAGCGCCGCTGAGCATATAGGCGCCCTGCCCGAGATAATTGGCGAGCAGCGCGGGAAAAACCACCGTAAACCAGCTAATCCGGATCGGCCGCGCGCCGAAATGCCCGAGGTCGGCGTACATCGCTTCGCCGCCGGTGACGACCAGCATCATCGCGCTAAGGATGAGCAGCGCTTCGCGAAATCCGGCGTGCGCGAGGAACGCCAATCCAAGGACGGGATTGAACGCCGCCAGGATTTGCGGCTCGCGCGCGATTTGCGCGACGCCGAGAGCGGCGATGACGACGAACCACACGATCAGCACCGGCCCGAAGAAGAAGCCGATGCGCGAGGCGCCCTTGAACTGGATGGCGAACAGGCCGGTCAGCAGCGCGACGGTGATCGGAACGACATAAGGCGAGAGGGCGGGCGTGGCGACGTCGAGTCCTTCGACCGCCGAGAGCACGCTGATCGCGGGCGTGATCATGCCGTCGCCGAACAGCAGGCCGGCGCCCAGCATCAGCGACCACAACAGCACGAGCGCGCCGTGATTCTTGTATTTGTGCAGCAGGCCGTAAAGCGCGAAGACGCCGCCTTCGCCATCGTTCTGCGCGTTGAGGACGAGCAACGCGTATTTGACCGCGACGATCAGCGTTATCGTCCAGATCGCCAGGGATATCGAGCCGAGCACGTTGGCGGGCGTCGGCGCCACGGCGGCCGGGCCCGAGAAGACCTGGTCGACGGCATAGAGCGGCGAAGTGCCGATATCGCCGTAGACGACCCCGAGCGCGCCGATTGACAAAGCCGCGAGCCCGCCGCGCGGCGCATGGGACGAGCGCTCCTCGGCTTGCGCCGCGAGGGAGGCGGCGGACAGGGCTGTGCGAGGGCTCCGGCCGTCGATCATCGTTGGAACCCTCGCGAGCGCATGCGTGAACCGAGCCTCCCCGCCCGATTCGACGCAAAGGCCTTCGCCTTCGTGACCCGGAGACGCGTCCCGCGTCAATGAGGGGGATCAACCGGGACGGCGAACGGGAGCGGCGGACGCGCGGCTCGGTTTGCTCGTTCGATTCGCGAGCGGTTCTTGGCCGGGAAAGCGAGAGTCGGCTTCCGCGCCTACCGCCGCCCGTCGTCATGCAATCCCTCGGCCTGTTGACATTGGCGGCGAGCGTCCACATCTCTGGGAGGCCGTCAAGGCGCAGGATTGCGGCTTTCCGCCGTCCGCGCCTTGTGAGAACGGCCGCTTCCCCCTAGGATCGGCTGAGCCTTCTCGCGACCAACGCGCCAAGCTCCTTCAGCGATCCCTCAGAGAAATCTTCAAGAAATCACATTGCCACAAAGTATAAAACCCAGGCGCACATCGCGCGCCAAGCCTGCGCGCGCCAAGGTCCAGCGCGCGGCCGCCCCGACGACCGCCCTACCCTCGCGCGACGAATTGCTCGCTTTCATTTCCGGCGAGGCGGCGCCGAGCGGCGAGAAGCCGCCGGCGCGCGTCACCAAACGCGAGATCGCGCGCGCCTTCGGCGTCAAGGGCGAAGGCAAGAGCGCCCTGAAACTGCTCATCAAGGACCTCGAAGCGGACGGCGCGGTCACGCGCGGCCGCAAAACTCTGAGCCGGCAAGGCCGGCTGCCGGCGATGGTCGTCGCCGACATCGTCGAGCGCGATCGCGACGGCGAACTCATCGCGCGTCCCGCGGATTGGAGCGAATCGGGCGAACCGCCGCGCATTGTCGTGCGCCGCGCGAAAATCAGGCGAGAGGGCGCTTTCGCGCCAGGCTTGGGCGCGCGCGTGCTGATGCGCGTCGAATTCGACGCCGAGGCCGGCCCCAAGGAGCCGGCCTATGGCGGCCGCGTCGTCAAGATTCTCGACAAGGCGCGAGCGCGCGCGCTCGGCGTCTATCGTAAACTCGAGAACGGCGGCGGGCGCGTGCTGCCGATCGAGAAGCGCGGCGCCGCGCGCGAGATCTTCATTCCGCACGGGCTGCACGCCGATGCGGCCGAGGGCGATCTCGTCGCGCTCGAAATGCTGCGCGAGGGCCGCTTCGGCCTGCCTTCGGCGCGCGTCGTCGAACGCCTCGGCTCGGTCGCTTCCGAGCGCGCGATCAGCCTCATCGCGCTCACGGCGCACAACATCCCCCATGTGTTTTCGCCGGCGGCGCTCGCCGAGGCCGCGGCGGCGCGGCCCGCGACCATGGCCCATCGCGAGGACTGGCGCGATCTGCCGCTGGTGACCATCGATCCGCCCGACGCCAAGGACCACGACGACGCGGTCCACGCCGCGCCGGACACGGACCCGGCCAATCCCGGCGGCTTCGTTCTCACCGTGGCGATCGCCGACGTCGCGCAATACGTGCGCGCGGGCTCCGCGCTCGACAAGGAAGCCCAGGAGCGCGGCAATTCGGTCTATTTCCCCGACCGCGTCGTTCCGATGCTGCCCGAGCGCATCTCCAACGATCTGTGCTCGCTGCGCCCGGGCGAGGATCGCCCCGCCCTCGCGGTGCGCATGATCCTGGGCGCGGACGGGCGCAAGCGCCGCCACAGCTTCCATCGCGTCATGATGCGCTCGGCCGCCAAGCTTTCTTACGAACAGGCCCAGCGCGCGATCGACGGCCAGCCGGACGAAACGACGGCGCCGTTGCTGCCAAGCGTGATCGAGCCGCTCTACGCCGCGCATCACGTCGTCAAGATCGAGCGCTCGCAGCGCAATCCGCTCGATCTCGACCTGCCCGAACGCAAACTGATCCTCGACGCCGACGGCAAGCTCGTCGGCGTGCGTTGGCCGGAGCGGCTGGAGGCGCACAAGCTGATCGAGGAATTCATGATCCTGGCCAATGTCGCGGCGGCCGAAACGCTGGAGGCCGCGCATTCCCCCCTGATCTACCGCGCCCATGACGCGCCGAGCCCGGAGAAGGTCGGCGAATTGAGCGAATTCCTCTCGACCCTCGGCGTCAAGCTCGCCAAGGGCGAACGCATGCGCCCGGCGCATTTCAACAGCATCCTTTCGCGCGTGAAAGGCGAGCCCGCCGAGGCGCTGATCAATGAGGTCGTGCTGCGCGCGCAGGCGCAGGCCGAATACACGCACGAGAATTACGGCCATTTCGGCCTCAACCTGCGCCGCTATGCGCATTTCACTTCGCCGATCCGCCGCTACGCCGACCTGATCGTGCATCGCGCCCTGATCCGCGCGGTGAATCTCGGGCCGGGAGGCCTCGAGGAGACCGGCGGGCGCGAACTGGCCGATGTCGCCGAGCGCATTTCCGGCGCCGAAAGGCGCGCGATGGCTGCCGAACGCGAAACCATGGATCGGCTGATCGCCGCTCACATGGCCGCCCAAATCGGCGCGCGCTTTACCGCGCGCATCGCCGGCGTCACCCGCGTCGGCCTGTTCGTGCGCCTGAAGGATACGGGCGCCGACGGATTCATTCCCGCCGCCAGCCTCGGCGTCGACTATTTCCGCTTCGAAGAGGCGAACCGCTCGCTGGTGGGAACGCGCACGGGAGAAACGTTCCGACTCGGCGACACGGTGGAAGTCAAGCTCCTCGAGGCCGCGCCGTTCGCCGGCGCGTTGCGCTTCGAGATGCTCTCCAAGGGCGGCGCGCGCGCGCCGCGCGCCAAGAAGGATCGTCGGCGATGATACAAGCGAGGCCGGCGAAGGCGGGCCAATCCAATCGGCGCGACGTCGCCCTGGCGGCGCGCCGCGGATTGTTCGGCCGCTGCCCGCGTTGCGGGGAAGGTCGAATCTTCCGCGCCTACCTCAAGGTCGTCGACGCTTGCCCTGCTTGCGGCGAGGATTTGTCGCCGCAGCGCGCCGACGACGCGCCGGCCTATATCACGATGCTGATCGTCGGCCATTTCATCGTCGCCGGAATCATCGCCGCCGAGGAATTGTGGCCGGATTCTCCCGTGCTTCTCGGCTCGATCGTGTGGACGCTGCTCGCCGGCGCGGCAAGTTTGGTCATGCTGCCGCGCGTCAAGGGCGCCCTGGTCGGGTACCAATGGGCCATGCGCATGCACGGCTTCGGCGAACCCAACAAGGAGCCCGCGTGAGCCCAAGCGCAGCGAAACCCCCAGCGGCCAAGCCGGCGGCTCAGCGGCCGCGCGACGCGGCGACGCTCATCCTGGTCGAGCGCACGGGCGCCAAGACCCGGGTGCTGATGGGCAAGCGTCACGCCGGGCACAAATTCATGCCGGGCAAGTTCGTCTTCCCCGGCGGCGGGCTCGAGGCGGCCGATCGGCGCATGAGCGTGGCCGGTCCGCTCGATCCGGTCGTCGAGGCCAAGCTGTTGGCGCAAACGCCTCATTCCTCGCCCGGCTTCGCCCGCGCGCTCGCGCTCGCGGCGTTGCGCGAAACCTTCGAGGAGACCGGACTGGCGCTTGGCGTCACCGATTGCGGCGCGCCGGAGAATGCGCCGGAGGGCGTTTGGGCGCGCTTCGCCGCGACCGGCGTCTACCCCGCGCTCGACGGGCTCGATTTCCTCGCGCGCGCGATCACGCCGCCGGGGCGGCCCAAGCGTTTCGACGCGCGTTTCTTCGTCGCCGACGCGGCCCTCATCGCCCACCGCACGCCCGACGTCGTTCACCCCGAGGCCGAACTCGTCGAACTCGTCTGGACGCCGCTGGACGACGCGCTGGAACTCGACATTCCCCACATCACGCGCGCCGTGCTCGGCGATCTGGCCGCCGCGGCGCGTTCGGGCATGGACCGGTTTCGCAAGCGCCCCTTCTACCGCCAAGTGCGCGGGAAAGCCTGGCGCGGCGAACTGTGAGGCTCAAGCGGCCCGGCCGGCCGGCGCCAGACGTCCGGCCAGTTCGATCAGCGCGAGGCGATAGGCTCTGGCGAGGCGCGCGCAACGCTGGAAACGGGCGCCGACGATTTCATTCAATTCCGTCAGCGTCCGGGCGTCCGCGTCGGCGACCCAGCCGACATTGAGGCCGCGCCTTACGAGGGTGCCGACGAGTTCGCGTCGCAGAATCTCGAATTTCCCCATGTCGCCGACGATCAGCGCGCGCCAGACCCGGCAATGCTGCCGAGCGAGGTTCCAGATCAGGGCTTCGTCGGCGACGCGGGCGCGGTACGTTTCGCGCAGGCGGTCGAAAATCACTGGCTCCGACCATTCGAGCAGGCCCGAGAGGCCATCCGCAACGCCCAGATTTTGCAACGCCTTCATCCTCGAACGAGAGGGAACAACGCTTGGCCCTCGAAAAGAGGGTACGCGGCGCCGTTCAGGCGCCTGGGCGCACATTAATTCACGACAATTTATTGCGCAACCGAACACGGAAAATTAATCTTTCGCTGGATCAAGCGAATCGGATCGCGCGCGTTTCGCCGCGGCCGGCGTCAATCTCCCGCTCGATCGGCGCGATCGGCGCGATCGGCGCGCGTGGTCAAGCCGCATGGACGATCGGCGCCAAGCGTCCCGCCAATTCGATCAGCGCGAGATGATAGCCCTTGGCCACGCGCTCGGAACGCTGGAAACGCGCGATGACGATTTCAAGCAGTTCCGATATGATCTGCGCGTCCGCGTCGGCCAGACTGTCGAGCCTGAGGCCGCGATGAGCGATCGCGACGACGAGTTCTCCGCGCAAACGCTCGAACTTACCCGTGTCGTCGGCGATCAGCGCGCGCCAGACCCGGCAATGCAGGCGCGCGAGCGCCCAGCCGGCCTCGGCATCCGTGACGTGTAGGCGATAGGCGTCGCGCAAACGATCGAAGATCACCGGCTCCGACCATTCCAGCAGACCCATACGGCCGTCCCTAGCGTCGAAGCTCCGCATGTCTTCATCCTCGCAAGAGGCCAGACGCGATGCGACTCACGCACGTCGATCGAAATTAATTCGACGCGACCGGCGACGCAACTGTCCATTGCGCGCGCAACCGTTCCGTGCGGCGAGACGAACGCGGCGGCCAAAGCTTCAGGCGCGCGCCTGGAATTCGCCGGGGCGCGTCTCGCGCGCGAGGGCGTCGAGCACGGCGTTGATCATGCCGCTTTCCTCGGGGCCGAAGAACGCGCCGGCGATGTCGACATATTCGGCGATGACGACGCGCGCGGGCACGTCGGGCCGGCCTTTGAGTTCGTAATAGGCGGCGCGCAGGATCGCGCGCATCAGCGCTTCGACGCGCCTGAGCGGCCATCCCCTGGCGAGCGCGTCGTCGAGGCCGCGATCGATGGCGTGCTGATCTTTCAGCACGCCGGAGACGACATCGCGGAAGAACGCCAATTCGGCGGGATTATATTGATCGCCCTCGACCTCGCGGCCGATCCAGTGCGCCTCGAACTCGGCGAGGATGTCGGCGAGCCCCTTGTCGGCGACTTCCATCTCGTAGAGCGCCTGCGCGGCGGCGAGCCGGGCGGCGGCGCGACGATCGGCCTTGCTCATCGCGCCTCGCCGCCCCGCTTGAGAACGGCCAGGCTCAGCGCCGCGCGCGCCGCGTCGCCGCCCTTGTCGCCGCGCCGGGGATCGGCGCGCTCCTCGGCCTGGGCCAAATTGTCGACGGTAAGAATGCCGTTGCCCAGCGCGAGCTTGCGCGCGACGGACATGTCCATCAGCGCGCGGGCGGATTCGCCGGCGACGATGTCGAAGTGAAACGTCTCGCCGCGGATCACGCAGCCGAGCGCGACCGCGCCGTCGTAGGGGCGGCCGGCCGCGCTCGCCGCATCGAGCGCGATCGCGATCGCAGCGGGAATCTCCAGCGCGCCGGGCACGCCGACGACCTCGCACGACGCGCCCGCCGCCTCGATTGCGGCGCGAGCGCCCTCGAACAGCATGTCGCCGATCGCGTCGTAATAACGCGCCTCGACGACGAGAATGCGCGCGCCCGGCAATCGGGGCGGCGGCGCGTGAGCGCGCAACGGTTCGGCCATGTCGTTCCTGTTCGTGAAAGGGGCGGCCCTTGCCATAGAGGGGACGCGCCCGCGAGGCAAGGCGAACGGCGGCGGCGACGCCGTCGCGCGCGCGCCGCGAGATCGACGCGGGAGGGCCGCGATCGTCTATTCCACTGGATTTCGGCCGCGAGGCGCCGCGCGCGGTCAGGCGGCGCCCTCCCCCCATCGGCCTTGAAATTTCGCCGCGCATGCGACACATGCAGGCGATCGTACGTGAGACCGGGGAAAACGCGATGCCGATTTTCGCCTACCGCTGCCGCGCCTGCAGCGAGGAATTCCAGACGCTGGTGATGTCCGGCGAAACGCCGGTCTGCAAGGCGTGCGAGAGCGCCGACCTCGAGCGTCAGCTTTCGCTCATCGCCTCGCCCGCCAAGGGCGGCGACGCCGGCCCGGAAATGGCCGCCTGCGGGGCGCCCATGGGCGCCTGCTGCGGCGGGGGCGCGTGCGCGGCCTTCGCCGACGCCTGAGCGTGCGTCAGGCGCCCTTGATGAACTTCTCCTTCAGCGCCGCCACGACGTTCGGCGGCGCGAAGGGCGACACGTCGCCGCCCATCGCGGCGATCTGGCGCACCAGCGTCGCGGTGATCGGGCGCACAGGCGAGGAGGCCGGCAGGAAGACCGTGCGGATTTCCGGCGCCATGGCGCCGTTCATGCCGGCCATTTGCATTTCGTAGTCGAAATCGGTGGAATCGCGCAAGCCGCGCACGATCATCCCGGCGCCCGCGGCGCGCGCCGCCTCGACGGCCAGACCGGAGAACGCGACGATCTCCAGTTCGCAGCCTTGCCGCTCGAGTTCCGGCCCCGCGGCCTCGCGGATGAGTCGCAGCCGCTCCTCGACGCTAAACAATCCGGCCTTGTTGGGATTGGTCCCGAGGCCGACCACCAGCCGGTCGCACAACGCGGCCGCGTGCCCGATGACGTCGAGATGGCCGTTGGTCAGCGGATCGAACGAGCCGGAATAGAAGGCGATGCGGATCATGGCCAAGGGTTAGCCCGCGTCTCCCGCTTGCGCAAGCGCCGGGCGCCGTGCCAGCTTCGGCGCAACCTGGAGGGAACGACCGTGAACGCCGACGAGTTGCGCACGCTGCAAGCGCCTTTGAAAGACCGTTACCGCTCCGAGCCGGGGGCAGCGCGCGTGACGTTGCGCGCCAACGGCTCCCTCGATTCGAGTTCGATCGCTTGCAAGGTCGAAACCGGGCGCGCGCTCGCCGTCGCCGGGCTGCATTCGGCGACCGGCGGCGGAGGGCTCGAACTCTGCTCGGGAGACATGCTGCTCGAAGCGCTGGTCGCCTGCGCCGGCGTGACGCTGAAGGCGGTCGCGACCTCAATGGGCGTGTCGTTGCGTTCGGGAAAGGTCAGCGCCGAGGGCGACCTCGATTTTCGCGGCACGCTCGGCGTCGCCAAGGACGCGCCCGTCGGCTTCACCGACATCCGTCTGAAATTCGAACTCGACACGGACGCGCCGCAGGCGCAACTCGACACGCTGCTGAAACTCACCGAGCGCTATTGCGTCGTACTTCAGACTTTGAAGACGGCGCCGAAGATCGAAGCTTCGCTCGGCCGCGCGGCGGCGTAGCCGGTCGAGCGATCCCAGCGGCTATCAGCGAATTTGGATTTCGATCAGCGAAGGGCCGTGGCGCCGCAGCGCCCTCGCGACCGCCACGCCGATCGCCTCGCGGTCATCGGCTCGCTCCGCCGGCACTCCCATCGACTTTGCGAGCGCCTGAAAGTCGATCGCGGGATCGACGACGTCCATGCCGACGAAGCGGCTGGCGACGGCGTTGGCGTAGCCGAGTTGCTTGGCGACGTTCTGCAACACGCCATAGCGGCGGTTGTTGAAGACGAAGAAGATCGTCTTCGCGCGGCAATGCGCGGCGCTCCAGAGCGCCTGCGGCGAATACATCGCGCCGCCGTCGCCGACTAACGAGGCGACCCAGGCGCCGCTCGCCAGCGAAGCGCCGACCGCCGCCGGCATGTTGCAGCCGAGCACGCCGCCGCGAGCGAAGAAGTAGCGGCCGGGCCGCGTCGTCAGCAGATCCTGCACGCGGCCGAAGGTCGCCGCGGAATCGTTGGCGATCATCGCGTCGTTCGGCAACGTGTCGAGCACGGCGAGCACGGCCGCGTCGGGCGACAGCGGCAGGCTCGCGCTTTCGGCGATGATGTCCGCTCGCAGCGCCTCCATCGCGGCGCGTTTACTCGCCTCCCGGGCGGCGAACCGCGCCGCGACCGGCTCCTTTTCCAGCAACCCATGCAGACGTTCGGCCGCCGCTTGAAGCGTCAGGCCGATGTCGCCCAGCAGCGCCATGTCGGCGGCGTGCTCGCGGCCGAACGCTTCCGGATTGTCCGCCACATGCAGGACGGCGACGCCCTCCGGCACCGGCTGCGCGTCGCGATAGGGATAGGCGACGAAGGCGCGGCCGCCGACCAGCACGATCGCCTCGGCGGCCTCGAAATGCGCGCGCATCACGGCGAAGTCCGGCTTCAGCACGCCCGCCCAGCACGGATGCGCCGAGGGAAACGCCGCGCGGGACGTGAGCTGCGTTCCCCAGACCGGAAACCCCGCCGCCTCGGCGAAAGCGACCAGCCCGACGCTCGCGGCGGCGGGCAGATCGTCGCCGAGCAGAACGACCACCTTATCCGGATCGTAGCCGGCGAGCCTCTCGGCGAGCCGCGCCGCGTCGGGCGAGGCGCCGAGCCGGGGCGGCGAGGAGGCCCGCGGCGTCGGGCCGCTGACCTCCTGATCGAGGATGTCCATTGGCAACGACAGGAACACCGGCCCGCACGGCGGCGTGCGCGCGATGGCGAAGGCGCGGCGCAGCGCCTGCCCGACATCCTCGCCGCGACGCACCTCCTTCGCCCATTTGGTCACCGGCGTCGCGAGCGCGACGAGATCGCCGGAAAGCCAGGGCTCGGTCATCAGGTGCCGCGTGTCCTGCTGGCCGGCGGTGACGACCAGCGGGGTTTCGCTCGCCTTGGAGGCGACGAGAACCCCCATCGCGTTGCCGAGGCCGCCCATCGCATGCAGGTTGACGAAGCCGGCGCGATTGGCGGCCAGCGCCCAGCCGTCGGCCATGCCGACCGCCGTCGCTTCCTGCAGGCCGAGGACGTATCGGATGTCGGGCGCGTCGACCAGGGCGTCCATCAGCGGCATCTCGGTTGAACCGGGATTGCCGAAGACGTGGGTGATCCCCTCGTCGCGCAGGATGTCCAGCACTATGTCGCGAGCGCGTCGGGCCATGGCGGATTTTCCTTGCATTTCCCCCTCGCCCCGCTTGCGGGAGATCGTCGGGGCGAGGGGCGGGACGCCTACCCGCGACCGCCGCCGCTTACTTCCCGGCTCCTCATCCTAACCTTCTCCCCGTAGCGCGGGGAGAAGGGACGCCGCCGGGCCCAGGCCTTTTATCCGTCACTCGCCGCCCTCGCCCTCCTCGCCCTCCGGCTCGGAAATGCGGTCGACCGAGACGACGCGCTCTTTCTCGGCGGTGTCGAACACGATGACGCCTTGCGTCGCGCGGCCGGCGACCCTGATGCCCTCGACCGGGCAGCGGATGAGTTGACCGCCGTCGGTCACCAGCATGATTTCGTCGCCGTGTTCGACGGGGAAGGACGCGACCAGCTTGCCGTTGCGCGCGTTGACCGCCATCGCGACGATTCCCTTGCCGCCGCGCCCGGTGAGACGATACTCGAACGACGAGCTGCGCTTGCCGTAGCCGTTCTCGGAAATCGTCAGGATGAACTGCTCGGCGGCCGACATCGCGGCGTAGCGCTCGGGCGTCAGCGCGGCGGCCGCGGGCGCCTCGGGCTCCGCGTCCGCATCGCCATCGGATTCCTCGGTCGTCTCGCCCGCCATCGCGCGGCGCATCTTGAGATAGGCGGCGCGCTCGTCGCTCGAAGCGTCGAATTCGCGCAGGATCGCCATCGAGATCACGGCGTCGCCCTCCGCGAGGCTGACGCCGCGCACACCCATCGAATCGCGGCCCTTGAAGACGCGCACGTCGTCGACCGCGAAACGAATGCACTGGCCCTGCGCCGTCGTCAGCAGCACGTCGTCCTTTTCCGAGCAGATCTGCACATCCACGATGTTCTCGCCTTCGTCGAGCTTCATCGCGATTTTCCCAGCGCGATTGACCTGGGCGAAGTCCGACAATTTGTTGCGCCGCACGGTTCCGCGCGTCGTGGCGAACATCACGTCGAGCGAGTCCCAGATCGCCTCGTCCTCGGGCAGCGGCATGATGGTGGTGATCCGCTCACCCTGTTCGAGCGGCAGCAGATTGACGAGCGCCTTGCCGCGCGATTGCGGCGCCGACAACGGCAGCCGCCAAACCTTCTCCTTGTAGACTTGGCCCTTCGAGGAAAAATAGAGCACCGGCTGATGCGTCGAGGCGACGAACAGCCGCGCGACGAAATCCTCCTCGCGCGTCGCCATGCCCGAACGGCCCTTGCCGCCGCGCCTTTGCGCGCGATAGGTCGAAAGCGGAACGCGCTTGATGTAGCCGCCATGGCTCACCAGCACGACCATGTCCTCGCGCTGGATGAGGTCCTCGTCGTCCATGTCCGCTTCGCTGTCGAGAATTTCGGTGCGGCGCGGATTGGCGAACGCGGTCTTCACCGCCGTCAGCTCCTCGCGGATGATGCCCATCAGGCGCGTCCGCGAGCCGAGGATGTCGAGATAGTCGGCGATCTCCGCGGCGAGCTTGTTCAGCGCCTCGGCGATTTCGTCGCGCCCGAGCGCGGTGAGGCGCGCCAGACGCAACTCCAGAATGGCGCGCGCCTGCGCGTCGGAGAGACGCATCGTTCCATCTTCGGCGATCGTGTGGCGCGGATCGGCGATGAGCGCAATCAGCGGCGCCATGTCGCGCGCCGGCCAGGCGCGCTCCATCAGCGCGGCGCGCGCAGCGCCGGTGTCGGGCGAGGTGCGGATCAGGCGGATCACTTCGTCGATATTGGCGACGGCGATGGCGAGGCCGACCTGGATATGCGCGTTGTCGCGCGCCTTGCCCAGCAGATGCTTGGTGCGCCGCGTCACCACTTCCTCGCGGAACTCGAGGAAAGCGACGAGC
>Ga0181524_10004540_pt1 | contig 12791 bp, 12 predicted proteins | sample PEATcosm2014_Bin_34_FD_119761 | JGI IMG/M metagenome (GOLD analysis project Ga0181524, IMG submission 119761) | Peatland microbial communities from MTU Mesocosm Facility, Houghton, MI, USA - PEATcosm2014_Bin05_60_metaG | ecosystem: Environmental > Terrestrial > Soil > Wetlands > Peat | place...
ACCCGGCACGGAACGCCCACAGGCCGGAGCGCCGGCTTCAGCCGGCTTTGGGCCTCCGAACGCCGCAAGACAGGGAAAATGACAACGGCCGGCCCTCTGGGTGTGAAATATCCGGGCTAGCCACGCCTTCTTCCTGAAGATAGCCGCAGCGCGATTGCTGGCTGCCCGTTTCCACTCACTTGGCCGGGAGACTCTGGAGTGCGTTAACCAGAGGCAGATAAATCGCGACCACAATGGGAAGGGTTACGAGAAACAGAACTCCCGTTCCGGTCGCGAGAAAACCCACCCAGGAGTTCCTGGCTTCTGCCTTCCTCAGCCAGACCCAGACGCAGTAGCCGGTGGCCAGGGTCCCGAGGCCGATGGAAACTCCCGGACCGAGAGCCATGCAGAACCTTGTGAATGCCGGGAGGTGAAGTTCCACGCCGTGCAATTTGACCATGAGCGGCAACTGGAGGAGCACCCAGACGAACCAACAGGCCACTCCAAAGAAGGCGAGAATGATTCCGTGTGCAAGTTTGTTGAATTTGTTCATAATGTTTCCCTTCTCATTTGACCATTGCAGAGCCAGAAAGTCACGCTTTAAGGGAGCACCCTCAACTCGCCCAGGTAATTGTGGCGGTCGGCGGTGTCACGGGAAACCCGGAAGGCGCCGGAATTGCAACGAGCGTGGTCGGTTTACCCGGCATCCGGCCCGCACCGCCGGGACAAAGTCCCAGCATGGCGTCCGCAGGGGGCGTCCGCAGGGCCATCTGGTCGCCCACCGGAGCTTCGGAGAGTTTAGGTCATGTACCAGCCGCCATTCACACTGATGGTCTGGCCCGTGATGTACCCGTTGCTGGCGAGCATCGCAACCACATCGGCCACTTCCTCGACCGTTCCAAACCGACCCGCCGGAATCAGGTCGGACCGGGCCTTGGGGTTGCTTGTAATCATTTCGGTCTCAACCAGCGCCGGGGCAATCGCGTTTGCCGTGATGCCCTCCTTGGCGAGCAGCGCCGCGTAGGAGTGCGTCAAACCAATGGCTCCGGCCTTTGATGCGGCGTAATGCGGGCCGATAACGCCGCCCAGTTGCGCGGCCACGGAGGACAGGTTGATGATGCGGCCCCATTTGCGCTGGCGCATCCTCGGCAAAACCGCCTGCGTGACGAGAAACATCGACTTGAGATTGACCGCCAAAATCTCGTCCCAGTCCCGCTCCATAATTCCATTCAACGGCTGGGGCCGGCTGATGCCCGCGTTGTTCACCAGGATGTCGATGCCGCCCAGCCCTTTCTCCACGGTCTCGACCAACCGGGCGACCTCGGCGGCCTTTGAGACATCCGCCTTGATGGCCAGGGCGCGACGGCCTGTGCCCTCGATTTCGGAGCAGACGGCCTGCGCCTCGACCTCCCGGTGCTGAAAGTTGACGGCCACGTCGGCGCCGGCCTTGGCCAGCGCCAGGGCCGCAGCCCGTCCGATGCCCCGGCTGCCGCCGGTCACCAGGGCGATTTTTCCAGTCAGTTCGTTTTTCATATATCAAACGGATTGCATGTTGGTCTTACTCCCTTCACCATCCAACAAGATCGTTAGCTGAATAATGGTTACGCCCCGATGAACAAGCGATTCATCATACTCCTCGGCACAGGTCTCTTTGCCGCGTTGGTGTTCATTTACGCGGCCTTCATCGGTCACACAACCCACACACCCAGGCCGCCTCCGCCGCCGGGGGCTGCGAATGTGCATTTTGAAGAATACAGCGCCTGGGAGTCATGGGATTACCTATACCGGTTCGACGCGCCACCGCAGGTGTGCCAGCGGTTTGCCATCGAATTGATGAAGCAACAGTCACACCGTGGAGAAAACTGCGTCATCAAGACAAACGTCTTCACCACGCTCCCGCTCCGGTTGCGGAATCCCCCGCCGTGGTTTGATGTATCCACCGTTACTAACGGGCTTCTCCTTGCCGCCGATGATTGGATTTACGCCGTCGTTGACCAAGGTCGAGGGCGGCTTTATTACTATAACGGCGATTGAGCGCCAAAAGGCAGTGGCAAACTGCTTCAGTTCGTCAGGCGCTGCGGCCTTTGAATAGCTGACTGGTAATCTCTGCGACCCGCCGACCGTACGCCTCGGCTGTCTCGATGTCGCCTTTGGGCGGGGCACCGGGTGGATTTACTTGAAAACTGGCGGCCATCGGGCCGATGAAGGAGCCAACCCGGTTCTGGGCCGCCGGGCCGGGGCCGCTTACGGTGTTCATCTCGTCGGGCCGGTTGGCGGAGGGCATCATGCCGAGGCCGACAAAGATCATTCCGTGCTGCATGGCATTGATGACCAATCCGAGCAGGGTGTTGAGCTTGTCCCCGGAGAAAGACGACGAGTTGGTGAACGCGCCAGCCACCTTGTCCTTCCAAGCCAGCGTGAACCACTTCTTGGCGGCGGTTTCGAGGAAGGCTTTCATCCCGGCGGACATGCTGCCCATATACGTTGGGCAGCCGAAGATGATGGCATCTGCGGCATCCAGTTCGTCGAGCCGCGCGCTCGCTTCCTCAACAGTGTAAAGTTTGGCGGAGGCGGAGGAGACCGACTGCGCTCCGCGATGGACGGCCTCGGCCTGGATCTTGGTGTGCCCGTAGGTCGTGTGAAAGACGATGGCAATTGTGATCATAATTCTGTTAAGTTCGTTGTTGTTTTACTTGAGGTCAAACAGAATTCCTTCGGTTTCATGGACCTCGATGACCAGGAGGTTGAACGAGTCCATGTCTTCGACGAAAAGGACTTTCGCCCGCACGCGGTGCGCGTGTCGAAGTTGCTGCTGGACCCGGACACCTTCATCATCTCGGCGACCAAGATGAAGACCACGTTGTCGGCCACCTGCATGGCCTTCTGGAGGAACGCGCGGAATTGGGAAAACGGCGGGTTGCCGACGGCCCAGTCCCATCGCCCCTCTGCCTTGAGGAAGTCCCTCCCGTTTTGAATCTCGTACTAATCCGCGCCTTTCGGTAGCGCCCGGAGGAAGGCGCCGTTGCCGGAGCTCGGTTCCACGATCCGGCCGCAAGACAGAAAGTGTTCAGCGACCGCACGGGCCAGGGCGGCGAGGGTTTGGACGCGGTCATCGCCGTTGCGGGGGAGCACCGGGGCGCCGTCCTCCCCGCCAAGCTCTGACGCCGCCAGGCGGGTGAGCCTGGCGCTCAGTTCTCCCCATCGCCCATGGCCTCGGGCAGTTCGTGACCTGTGTGGTGGCACGCACGGTTTGACTGAGGCTGTCCGCAACCATTGAGCCGTTCCTTCACACCCATCTAAGCAATCAGCTCGATTGCCTGCTCCATCTGCTCGGTGTTCTCGATCATAACCACAGCCGCAAAGCACCGTCGCGCAGGCCACCGGCGTCAGGTTGCATCGCCCGATCACGCTCCTGGCTCCCACGGATCGAGGACGGCATGAAAGAAATCCGCACGGTTGCGCGTCACAACCGTGAGGCCGAAATGGACGGCGATGGCTTCGATTTGGCTGTCCAGGATCGACAAATTCCGGCCCTCTTTCTGGGCCTGCGCTACAAGCCTTCCCCATTCACCGGCGGCACCCTCGGTAAAATCGAGGATCTTCCCCGCGTAATCCTCGCGCAGGAATTTCAAGGCCCGTTCCAGCCGGCGACGTTTCTTGCCATCGGCCAACCGCTCGATGCCGAGGATCATCTCACCGATGGTGATCGAGCTTAAGGCGCTCTCCGCCTCGTTAGCCTCCAGCCACGCGAGCACACCCGGATGGGGCTGGGGCTTCGTCAGTTCCGAAAGCGTGTTGGTGTCCAGCAGCCACTTCACCAGGCCACCTCCCGAACGCGCTCACGATTGCGGTCCAGCTCCAGCCCCCTCATCCGGCGCAGGTGCCAGGCCAACGACCTCTTCGGGGGGCGCCAGCGCCGCAGGAGAATGTCGCCGTTGGCAAGCTCGAACAGCAGAAAACCGTCGCCCGGGCGGATCTCCAGGCGCTCGCGCACCTGCCGCGGGATGACCATTTGCCCTTTGCTGGAAATCGTCGTCGTCACGCGGTAAGATGGTCTTACATTCGCTCTGGTGTCAAGGCCGGCGATGCCCATAGTTCACGTCCACAACTGCCGGTCGAGCGAGCGGTATTGGACGGCCTCGGAGATGTGGTCGCTCAGGCGGTTGTCGGCGCCGGCCAGGTCGGCGATGGTGCGGGCGACTTTTAGGATGCGGCCATAACTGCGGGCGCTGAAGTTCAGGTCGGCCATGGCGAACTTGAGCAGCTCAAGGGTGACCTCGTCCAGGGGGCAGTACTGCTTGAGCCCGCGGCTGCCCACGCGGGCGTTGCAGGTGATGCTGGGCTTGTGCTGGAACCGCTCCTGCTGGCGCCGACGGGCGGCAACGACGCGCTCCCGAATTTGGGCGGGCTGTGAATTTTGGTCGTTTCAAGGGCCTCTTCGAGCGTAAGCGGCGGCAGGATCGTGGCCAACCGCTTGGGCAGCATCGATTTGCCCGCGCCCGGCGGGCCGATGAGCAGCAGATTGTGGCCGCCGGCGGCGGCAATTTCCATCGCCCGCTTGACGTTCTCCTGGCCCTTGACCTCGGCGAAGTCCATTTCCTCATCGTCCTTGCGCTGGAAAATCGCGGCGATGTCCACGGTGGTCGGGGTGATGGTGGTTTGGCCTTCAAGGAAACTGGTGGCTTCGCGGAGGTTATGAATCGGGATGACCTGCAGGCCGGAGACCACGGCCGCCTCAGCGGCGTTCTCCGGCGGGACCAAGACCCCGACCTTGCCTTCCGCGCGGGCGCGCAAGGCGATGGGCAGCACCCCTTTGACCGGGCGGACACCGCCGTCCAGGGCCAACTCGCCCACGACCATGAATTTCTCCAGTTGGTCGCTTTCAATTTGCTCGCTCGCGGTGGCCATGCCGATGGCGATGGGCAGGTCGAAGCTGGGTCCCTCTTTTTTCACGTCGGCCGGGGCCAGGTTGATGGTGGTGCGGCCGAAGGTGAAATTGAAGCCGGAATTGATGAGGGCGGTCATGACCCGGTCGCGGGCTTCTTTGACGGCGGCATCCGGAAGGCCCACGATAACGATGATGGTGTCGCCGTACCCGGCGTTCACCTCGACCTCGACCGGATACGCTTCGATGCCGTTGACGGCAGCCGAACAGACCTTGGCCAACATGGCGAACGTTATGAGCCAAGCCCTGGGAAAGGGCAATGCGGAAATGACAAAAGGAAGAGCGGAAAGGCGGAAGCGCTGAACCGCCAAAAGGCGGGAGAGCGAGAAGGCGGGAACGATGGGTGGGGTTTTGGCTATGCCGAGGAACCGGAGAGGCGGCAGGCGCAGGCAACCGTGAACCATGCGAAATGCGCCGAGGAAAAGGGCTATTGCATGCGCAGCCATTCGTGCGGGGAGTTGGGAGACAAATTGCACCATGCCCAGGGGAGAGAGATTGGAAGTGGCTATTACAGAGAGGGTTGTGAGAATCGCAGTTAGGAAGGTGAGGCAGAAACTGTGCAGGAAGTGAAGCCGGAAGGGGCTTGGAAGCCCGAAGGGCGAAGGGCGAAGGCCGGGGCCCGAAGGGAGGGGGCTTGGTCGACTGCGGAGTGCGGAATGCGGAATGCGGAGTGTCCCGAGGGGGCGGGATTTCGCCTCGTTGAGCGGGCCCGGGTGCGGAGTGGGGTTGGGACTGGGCTGGGGCTGTGGGGTGCCGGGAGGGGATCCCTCTTTATTTGGCGGGGGGGCCTGGGGGCGCGGGGGGCTGGTGGGAGGCGGCGGGTCTGGCGGGATGTCAGGTGGCGGGGTGGATTGGCCGCTGGTGGAGGGTTGGTTGAGGGGGGCGAGGTCGGCGGCGCGGACCGCGGCGACTTCACGGCGGAGCTGGAGGTACATGCGCAGGAGTTTGTCGCTGTCCACCAGGACGGGATCGCGCGCGAGGAGGGTGCTTTCGACGTTGAAGAGGATTTTGCCCAGCCTCTCCCGCTCGGCCAGGAGGGAGGGGAAGACTTTGTCGTGGAAGGCTTCGAGATGCACGGCGCGGGCGGCGCGGATGTCCGGGTCGAGTTGGCGGTTCCACTGGACGAGGGTGCGTTGGGAGACGTGGATGTTGGAGGCGATGTGCGCCAGGCTGAGGCCCTTGGCCCGAAGCTCGACAAACTGATCTTTAGTTTCATTTGTATGCATCGGAGCCGTTTTAGCATGGCCGGGGGCACAGGACCAAACGCTCCATTGGCTCTATTGGCTCTATGGGTTGTTTGTTGCCGGAGAGGAGGACTTTGACCGGCCGCGCCATCATTGGCATTCAACTGCACAATCACCCGGAGATCATTCCACAGCTCATGGAGCGCCTGCTGGCCTTTCTGGTGTCTTCAGACCGTGCCCATCATGGTCCCGAGCAGGGGAATCTCCGTGCGGAGCCCGCAAAGCCGGCGATCGTGCGAGGCTGGATGCCGTGTTGCCTACGCTTGAACCAGCCCAAGCTATGGTCCCATTTCCGCGGCCGGGGCATCGGCCAAACATGCGCTAGAACCATATGGCTGACTGAAGGGATCGCCTCCATGGGAAAGCCCCACGAAGATCCGATTCAAACGACGAAAACGCAGGCTCGAGTCCGTGCCCGCGCGGCGGTTGGAAAGTTGCGGCGAAAACGGTTTAGAAAAAAAACTGGACGTACAACGTTTTTTTACTTGATCAGTGCCCTAATGGCTGACCCCCTTTCCCGGAAATTCAGCTTTCCGGGACTGACCCCTCCCCAGGACGGAGCGACATGAGCCTTATTTCCTTGATTTCCCATCCCTGAATTCCTCGTACCAGTTCTCGACCAGGTAGAGAGCCGGCGTCAGGGATGCCTGGTTATCGATCTCATCGGCCCGCTGGAGCATGAGAAAGCGGTCTCCTTTGCGCGTGACGGCATATTCACTCCAGGAGTCCAACGTCACCGAGATCGCGTCCGGCAGGTCGAATAGCCGCTGGGGCTCGCTCGCTTTCGGACCGTTGGCTTCCCAGGCTACGGAGGCGGCCATCATGCTCCTTCCGTCCGCGCCGATGAAAAGAAGTTCCTGGCCGTCGGGGCGCCACACTGGAAGGTAACCGCCGCCGCGAAATACCGAGACCATGCGGTCGCACTCGGGAAACCGAACACAATAGACCCCCTCCCGGCCCGGTTCATGCGAGACGAAGGCGAGGGCCTGGCCATTGGGTGAAAGGCGCGGTTGGGCGCTCATGCTCATCCAGAGATTGCCACCGGGCAAGGCGCCTGGGCGAAGCGGCGTGGGGACGCGATTGGTGGAAGCCAAGCTCAGCCAACTGAACTGTGCCTCCGGCTCCTTGGAAACCAGCATTAGCAGGTTCGCATCGCGAGCGATGTCCACCAGCATCCCCGCGGCCAGCGTCGTTTCAGGTCCCTGCTTTTCTGCGGGGACGGAGACGACCGCGGTATGGGGACGATAGCCGCGCGAATAGAAGATGTTTTTGCCGGTGGCATCCCAAAAGGGTTCCCCCGGGTGCTGCTCGGCGGTGGCCAGGCGGCTGGCCGATTGCCGAGCGGCGTCCAGCAGCCAAAGGCCGCCGGTCGTGGTGCTGTAGAGAATCTGAGTTTCGTCCGCCGACAACTGCGGCTCACCCAACCCCGGCTCGGGCGAGCCGGCGGGGCCCAGAAGCTTTCCCGCACGGCTTACCCAAGCCAGCCGGCGCCGCTGGAGGAGTTCCAACTCCGAAATAACCAGCCCGAGAGTGCCATCGTCTGCAACCGTGATCCAGCGGCAATCCTCCTTGATCCGGAACGGCGGGCCAGTTGCCGCCAGTTTCTCCAACGAAAACGGCACAGCCCACAGCCCTGTGAGGTCCGCGTAGAACAGATGGCCAGAGGGCGCAAAACCGACGGTGAAAATCTCCCCGCGGAGCGGGTCCGTGGTGGTCTTGTAAATATCCTTGCGGCCTCTGGTGGGATCCCAGTAGGCAATGGTTTGGATGTGCTCCCCATGGACCGGGAAGAGGATCGCTGAGTTGCCGGCGATGGCCACGGGCTTGTGGAAATCACTCTCGCCCGGGCCCAACGGAATAGCAATCTCCCGCTTGCCGCCCAAAGTGGGGAAGACGAAAAGCGGCCCATCTGCGTTATCGCAGAGGATCCGGTCGTCGCGCAGCCAGGCGCCGCCACCGTAGCTGACCGAGACAGGGGAGTCCATGCTGCCGATGAGCCGGGCCTCCCCGCCCGAGAGGCCCCTGGCGAGCAGTTTCTCCTCTTCAAACCAGGCGATGGTTGCGCTGTCCGGCGACCAGAAAGGGCTGGCGCATTTCCGGTTCGTCGAAACAAGCTGGGGCGGCCCCACCTGGTCCAGCGATTTCAACCATAGGCCCCGGCCGTCGGTATAGACCAGCTTGCGCGAATCCGGCGATAAATAGGCCTCGCTCACCTGCCGAGGGCAGCCCGGTTTTGCCTGCACCGGCAGATAAACCTCGATGTTCCGCAGGGCGCCGCGGGCGACCCCGGGCTCGCGACCCGCCATCGAGGGTGTCCTTTTGGTCTGCCAGAGCAGCGCGCCGACAAAGGCGACGGTCAGCAACCCGGCCACCCAAATTGTCTGAGGCGTCACTAATCGCCGCTGCCCCAACGCAGGTGTCGGGCGGGCTGGGGAAGCTCCGCCGAGCATCTGAAGCGCGAAAGCGAGGTCGTTCGCGGTCTGGAACCGTTCATTCGGTTGCTTTTGCAGGCAACGTTCGGTAATGCTCTCCAGGGCGGTTGGAAGGCTGGGATTTATGGTGCTGAGAGCCGCAGGCGTCTCACTCAGCACTGCGTTCATGCTCGCAACCGGTGTGCCGCGCAGGAAGGCTCGCGTGCCGCTGAGCATTTCGTAGAGCACGCAACCAAACGCGAAAATGTCCGAGCGGTGATCGGCCGCCTCGCCGCGCACTTGCTCGGGCGACATGTAGGCCGGCGTCCCCATGACTCGGCCTGGTTCGGTCGCCTCGACGGTGGTCTGGGCATCCACGGGCTGGTTCGGGGCGGGGGTGGAGTCGCGCAGCTTCGCCAGCCCAAAATCCAAAATTTTCACCCGCCCGTCTTTGCTTACGAAGATGTTCTCCGGCTTGAGGTCCCGATGGGTGGCTCCCTTGCTGTGTGCCGCGGCCAGACCATGGGCGACCTGGAGCGCATACTCAACGGCTTTGCGCAAAGGCAACGCGGTCCGGCCCATCTCGTCCCGCAGCGTGTTGCCTTCGAGCAATTCACTCACAAGATACGGTGTCCCCTCATGCACGCCGGCATCGTGAATGGTCAGGATGTTCGGGTGATTCAGGGCCGCGAGGATTTTGGCCTCCTGCTCAAAACGCCGCAACCGGTCCGGGTCCGTCGCGAAGTCCTTTGGCAACACCTTGATAGCCACCTCGCGGTTCAGTCGGGTGTCACGCGCCCGGAATACCTCGCCCATCCCGCCGGCGCCGATGGGAGAAATCAGCTCGTACGGTCCCAGTGAGGTTTGGCGATTGGGGGTCACGGCTGCGGCGCCTCCCCATTGAGCTTCTTCCTTGCAGCTCCGACCCATGAAAGCAACTCCTTCGTATCGTGCAACTGCCGGGCTTCCTCGGGGAGGCCGTTGAGCAACCTGGCTGCCTGATCCAAAGAGTCGCGGCGTTGCGCGTTGCCAGGCGCATCCGCCGGTTGGGCCACGGCTTGCACGTAAAGGGCCCGGGCAAAGTGCTGGCGGAAGCTAAGGTAGTTGGCGCCTTGGACCTGCATTTTGCGATAGTGCGTGAGCGCCGGTTCGATGGTCTTCAAAGCCTCCTCCCGGCGACCCTGCCCCATTTGCGCCTGGGCAAGCAACACCTGCCCCCAGAAGACGTCAAGGGACCCGCCCGGGCCGAGCAAGTCCCGCTGCCGGGCTTCGAGCGCTGAACGGAGACCGGTGAGCGTGCCTGCCGCCGCCTCAGCCTCGGAATAGCGCCCCAAATTCAGAGCGGCCCGCGCCGAATCCCCCAGGGCAAAGGCTTCGATGCCCAGCCAAGCCGGCTCCAGAACAGGGTCGGCTCCCTGACCCGCCACTTCCTTGGGCCTTTCGAGCCGGCCCAAAGCACTTTTTGCCATGCTGAACACAGCCGCATCTTCGCCGAAGGCCATTTTGACCTCTCGCGCTCTGCCCTCGAGGCCCGCCTCATCTATTGCTCGTGTCTGGTCGAGCGCGCGCGTCCTGCCCCAAACGGCATCCAGATCACGCCTCGCCTCTTGCAGGGCTTGTTCGGCAGCCTCACGCTCTCCTCGTTGTGCCTCCCACGAAGCGATGGCTGCTCGGAGCGAGAACGTAGCTGCCAGGTTTTTATTGGTGCTGGCCGCCTCGAGGGGCCGTTCGAGGGTCGCGCGGGCCTTTTGCAAGGCCTCCGCGGGGTGGCCGATATGGAATAACACGCTCGCGCTCCTGTAGTCGGCCCGGCTGAGGTCCGTCCATCCATTCTCGTCCGACGGATTGATACGGACGTAATTCTCGGCTGCTGTCTGGGCGCGTGCGGCCAATTGCGCTGCCTCGGTATCCTTAAATCGCCGGGCAGCAATCGAGGTCAGCAGATCCAGGGCATAACAACGGTCAACGGCGGCCTGCAAATCGCCCGGCCGGCGGCTGAGCACTTGCTCGGCCTTTGCATAAACTTGCTTTTCCAGCCGCTCGGCGTCGTCCAGCCGCCCCAGCCGGAACGCGTGCTGAGCTTCGGAGTCGGCTAGGTTGGCCCACGCTGTGGCGGCGCTGAGGTCCCACAGATCAAGCGCCCCCAGGCCGGCGAGGATGCGCAAGGCCTCCTCACATGAGGCCACCCCCTTTTCCAGCGGTTGGAAAAAACTGAAATGATTGAGGAAATCTGCATAGAGGAACTTGATTCGGCGGCTACCCTCAGGTGAGGTCGCCACTGGTTTAAGGACTTCCACCCCGCGTTGCAGCAAAGGAGTGATGGAAGCCGGGTCCCACTGCACCCCAAAGCACCGAGTCCGAGCGAAAAGCGCCAAGCCCAGGCCATAAAGGGCTCCCTCGCTCCGGTCCCCCGCACTGTGCAGATGCTCGAACGTGGCCAGCGCCGAAGAAGCCAAGGGCAGCGCGGCTTTCGAATCAGCCTGGCTGGCGGAGATGAGCGCCAGGCGCGCCTGCGCCAGGGCCCGGTTCCGCTCGGTATCGGAAGTGCGCAAGGAAGCCGGCATGCGGTCGTAATAGGCCACGGCTTTGCTGGCGAGGCTGGCCAGGGTCTCGAAGCGTCCGGTCGGCTCCAGTTCGTCATATAAGCCCTCGAGCAGGAAATTCGAGAGTTCTTCCGCGTCACCGCGCGTCTGCAGCGTCAAGGCCTCCGCCCGTTTGGCCCGCACCGCCTGCCAGAGGCTGATGCCCGTGCCCAGGATCAGCGCCAAGGCGACCATCGCGGCGGCCGCGCAAGCGGGCTTGTGGCGGCGCACGATCTTCTGCCACCGATAAAGCTGGGTAGCTGGGCGGGCAACGACGGTTTCGTCATTTAAGTGCCGTTTCAGGTCCGCCGCCAGGCCGTTGGCGGTCTCGTAGCGCCGCCGCCGATCCTTTTCCAGGCACTTCATCACGATCCAGTCCAGGTCGCCCCGCAGCAGGTGAGCCAGCTTCGAGCTCTCCACCGAGCGGCGTTTGGCGGTCGTGGTCAGTTCTTCGCCTGGCAGCGTCGCCAATCGCGTGCTCGGGCGAAGCGGCTCCTTTTCCCGGATTGTCTGGCGCATGGCGTCAAGGCCTTGCGAGGCCAATTCCTGGGCGTCGAACGGGGTCTTCCCCGTCAGCAGTTCGTAGAGCAGGACACCCAGGCTGTAGATGTCGCTGCGCGTATCCACATCCAGCCCGCTCATCTCGGCCTGTTCCGGACTCATGTAGGCCGGGGTGCCGATGAACTGGTGCAACTGCGTATAGACGGTGGCGTCGGTGAGCCGCCCCTCGGTGGCTTTGGCGATGCCGAAATCGATCACCTTGGGCACCGGCACACCGTCGTGGAGCGTCACCAGGATGTTGGACGGCTTGATGTCCCGGTGGATGATCCCTTTCTGGTGAGCGTGCTGGATGGCCTGGCAAACCGGGATAAAGAGCTCCAGCCGTTCTTTGGTCGTAAGCTGGCGTTGGTCGCAGTAGTCGGTGATGCGGATCCCGCGCACAAGTTCCATCACGAAGTAGGGTCGGCCCGTCTCGGTGGCGCCGGCGTCGAACACCTTGGCGATGTTGGGATGATCCATCACCGCCAGCGCCTGCCGCTCCGCCTCGAACCGGGCCACCACAGCCTTGGTGTCCATGCCCAGCTTGATGACCTTGAGCGCGACGCGGCGGCGCACCGGCTCGGTCTGATCAGCGACATAGACCACGCCGCAACCGCCTTCGCCCACCTTCTCCAGAATCTTGTAGCGTCCGATGGTCCGACCCACAGCTTCGTCTGCTGACGCGTCGGCAAAGTCCAGCTTGATGGTTACTTTCATTGTGGCCGCATCGATGCCATCGGCCAAAACCTCCTCCGGCTGGCCGGGCGCGGCGAGCAGCCTCTGCAGGCCCTCGCGCAGCGCCAAGTCTCCAGCGCACGCCCCGTCCAGGAAGGCAGCGCGTTCCGAAGCTGGCCGCTGGCGCGCCTGGCGGATAATCCATTCTTCTCGCATCTCAGGAGCACTCATGGAAATGCTTCGGGAAACTAATACATCATCCTGCCGCATTTTCAAGGCTAGCTTTGAATACTCACCCCGTGTTGTCCCACCCGGCGCATGACATCTGACAGGAAAATGACAGGAAAACCGGTCTGCGACTCAAAAACCTCGATTTCCCTGGGGATTTGACGAGAATTCCATTGCGCCTGGCGCG
>Ga0181524_10004543_pt1 | contig 12782 bp, 13 predicted proteins | sample PEATcosm2014_Bin_34_FD_119761 | JGI IMG/M metagenome (GOLD analysis project Ga0181524, IMG submission 119761) | Peatland microbial communities from MTU Mesocosm Facility, Houghton, MI, USA - PEATcosm2014_Bin05_60_metaG | ecosystem: Environmental > Terrestrial > Soil > Wetlands > Peat | place...
CAATTATGACCAGTTTTAACCACCCCCCCCACCCGCCCCCCGCAGGTCGGTTGTCACCCCGTCTCCGGCCTCCGACCTCCGGCCTCCGGCCTCCCGCCTTCGGATTTTGGAGCACGACACCAGCGCCCCGGAACCGTGGACTGTGGACCGTGGATTGTGCATGCAACGAGCGAGCAACGAAGCCAGAGGTACAAAAAACAAGCGAATTGGTGTCATCTTGAAAGCTCATTGAAATTAGCGCGGGAGCTTCCTCGCGGAAATGTTCTGGAAAAACCCCCGGGTCATGGTAAAACGGCGGCATGAAAAACATGCGTCTTGCCATTCTCACCCTCTTGATTTCAATGCTGGCGTCCTGGAGTTTCGGGGGCGGCCAGGCCCAAAGCGCGCCCGGAAAGATCCGCGTGCTCCTGGTCACCGGCGGCCACGATTTCGAGAAGGATGCCTTTCTCCAGGTGTTCGCGGACAATCCGGATATCGTCTGCCACCACGTGGAACACCCCAATGCCCACGCGCTGCTCAAGGCCGAGGCCGCCAAGCAGTGGGACGTGCTGGTGCTTTACGACATGCACCAGGAGATCACTGACGAGGCGAAGGCGGATTTTCTGGCGCGGTTGAAGGAGGGCAAAGGGCTGGTGGTGCTGCACCATGCCATCGCCTCCTACCAGAAGTGGCCTGAATACGCCAAGGTCATCGGCGCCCGCTACTATTTGGAGCCTACGGTTGTTGACGGGGTCCAGAAGGCCCGATCTGCTTACCAGCACGGAGTCCAGATCAGGATGCATGTGGCCGATCCGGAGCATCCCGTCATGCATGGAATCCAGGATTATGTCATCCATGACGAGACCTATAAGCTTTTCGACGTGGCTGACGAATGCCATCCGCTCTTGACGACGGATGAACCGTTGAGCAACAAGGTGGTTGGCTGGGCCAAGACCTACGCCGGGACCCGGGTGGTCTATCTGCAATCCGGCCATGACCATTTCGCCTACGAAAACCCGAATTACCGTCAAATCCTGCGTCAGGCGATTCGGTGGACGGCGCGAAGGCCTTGACGGAGACGTGGAGCGTGTGGAGCGTAGAGCGTAGAGCGTGGGGGCACCGTCGCACTTGCTACGCTCCACGCTCTCACGCTTCACGCTCCACCCCAGGTATTCGGACCTCCGAACCTGTTTTTGCACGAGCCATAAGGCCCTGAATGAGCGAGCTTTCTTTGCGGGTGATGACTGAAGGAGACCTGGCTGCCGTCGAGGAGTTGCGCCGGCTTGCGGGGTGGAACCAGACGCCGGAGGATTGGCGGCGGCTGCTGGAATTGGAACCGCGGGGTTGCTTTCTGGCGGAGTTGGAGGGCGAATTGGCGGGCACGGTGACCACAACCGCTTACGGCCAGGCGATAGCATGGATCGGCATGATGCTCGTCCATCCAAAGCATCGGCGCCAGGGCATCGCCACCCGTTTGATGGGCCAGGCCGTCGAATATCTGCGCGGGCGGGCCGTCCGGTGCATCAGGCTCGATGCCACGCCGGCCGGCTATCCCCTCTACGAGAAGCTCGGTTTCGTGCCCGAGTGGACCTTAACGCGGTGCCTCAGACCCTGGGTCAATGATGCCGGGATGCCGGTGGCAAGTGTCGAAGCGCAAGTGTCGAGTGTCGAGGGGCGTGATCTTAATCTTAATCTTAATCCTAATCTTACCCAAAGCCCGCCGCAGGCCGAACCCCACCCTTCCTCGCCTCCCGCCGCCCCTTCATCAACGCGGGAACTGGCGGATGCCGATTGGGATGGCGTCGAGCAAATCGATGGGGCGGCCTTTGGGGCGCGGCGCTCGGGCCTGCTGCGGAGCCTGGCGCGCCACAGCGTGAAGGCCTTGGTCTGGCCCGCCGGGCGGCCTGCCGCGGGCTGGGGCCTGCTTCGTGCCGGCGCCAACGCGGATTACGTGGGTCCCGTAACCTGCCCCTGCGCCGAAGGAGCCATCGCGCTCGTCGCAGAGTTGCTGGGCGGGACGGGGACCCGGCCCGTGTTATGGGACGTTCCGGACGGGAACGAGGCGGCCAAAGCGACAGCCCAACGATTCGGCTTTACGCCGCTCCGGTCGTTGACTCGCATGCACTTGGGGCGCGATGCCCCGGGAAGCAGCCCGCGCGCGCAATTCGCAATTGCCGACCCGGCGGTGGGGTAGGGTCGTGGAGCGTTCGAGCGTGGGGAGCGTGGGGAGTGTGGGGGAGGCGACGCTGGGGATTGGTGGGGGCCGGTTGGGGGTTCGGTGAGGGAGAGAAAACGCAGAGACGCGAAGAACGCGGAGAAGAAGTGATTCGCAGCTCGCGGGCAAATTGAGCTGGTTGAGAGATTCTCCGTCTCACCCACGCAACCATTTATCGCGGTTTTCGGCTACGAATTCATCGTCGTGCAAGTGGGGATAGGCGCGGTAAACACGGTCGATTTCGTCCGATTGGGCGGGGCTTAGTTTTTCATTTGGGTCTAAGCACCATGTTCCCTCGAGCAGGCCCTGGCGCCGCAAGACCTCGTGCAGGCCCGGAATGCAACCGGCATAACCGTTGGCGGCGTCGAAGAATGCGGCGTTGGCGTCGGTGATCTCCGCTGCCTGGCGCAAGAGCCGGGGCGGAACTGGTTTGGCCGCGCGGGCCAGGCGGCGGCATTGGGCGTGGAGTTCGACGGCCCTCTTTGTCCAAACGGCCCAGTGGCCGAGCAACCCGCCGACGATGCGCCGCTGGAGGCCCTTGCCCTCGTGTTGGAAACGAAATGGCGTGAGAAGGTCCATCACGATATTGTCGTCGTTGCCGGTATAGAGGGCGATATCGTCACGACCCGCTTCAGCGACCGCCCGGACCACGTCCAAGGTCTGGTAGCGATTAAAAGGAGCAATCTTGATGGCGATAACGTTATCCAGCTCGACGAAACGCCGCCAGAACCGATACGAGAGCACGCGTCCGCCGGCGGCGGGCTGGAGATAAAAGCCGAATAGCGGAATCGCCTGGGCCACTTCACGGCAATGGGCCAGCAGTTCGTCTTCGCCGGCTGATTTGAGCGCGCCCAGGCTCAGGAGACCGGCATGGTAGCCGAGCCTCCGCGCCAGTTCCGCCTCCCCAACGGCCTGGGCGGTCGCGCCGCAGATACCGGCAATGAGCACCAGGCTCGCTCCGGCCTGGCGCATTGCCTCCCCCGCCAACTCCAGCACTGGCCGGAACAGGCCAATCTTGGGGTCGCGGATGGCGAACTGGGTTGTATGCACGCCCACGGCCAAGCCGCCGGCGCCGGCAGCGGCGTAGTAGCGGAACAGGGCGAGTTGGCGGCGTTCATCGAGCTTGCGCCGGGCATTGAGGGCCAGGGGGCAAGCCGGAATGGCCAGGCCCTCCGAGAGGCGGGCGCGGACGGCTTGGGGAGTCGCCATGGCTATGTCAATAGTTGCCATCGCGCACCTCAAAATGGGTCGGCTTGGCCAGGCTGCGTCCGCCTTGTTTGACCCAGTTGGCGATCCAGCGGAGCATGACATCCAGGGGGATGGAAGGCTCTCCCAAGGCAGCGCAGAGCCGCGCTGAGGCGCCCAGCAAGGCTGTCGGGGCCTCCGCGCCGATAAATTGAGCCGGCCGGCCGAGCAGTTCCCCCAACCGCAACGCCACGGCCCGGACTGAAAAGGTCTCCGGACGACACAGGTTCCAGACTGAGGGAGGCCAGGCCGCCAGGGAGAGGGCGCGGAGCGCCAGTTCGTTGGCATCCCCCTGCCAGATGCAATTGAAGTAGCCATTAGCCAGTTCGATGCCGTCGCCGAGGCGGACTTTTTGGGCGATGTCCACCAGCACGCCGTAGCGCAATTCCACGGCGTAGAAAAGCCGGAGCAGCGTCACCGGGGTGCGGTGTGCCCGTGAACAAAACTCAAAGATGCGTTCGCGTCCCACCGCGGCGTTGGCGTACTCGCCCCGGGGCGTGAGCGGCGCCGTTTCCAGGGCACCGCCCTTGCCGGTCTCGGCGAGGGGATAGACGCTTCCAGTCGAGAGCGCGGCAATCCGCGCCTGGGGGTATCGCTCGAGCACGCGCGCGGGGACGAGCGTATTCATGGCCCAGGTCGCCGCCGGGTCCTGGGCCGTCCCGAACTTGAGCCCCACGCAATAGAGCAGGGCATCGGCATCCGGCAACTCCCGGACTGCCTGGGCATCGAGCAAATCGCAGGCGATGGTTCTTACCTGGCGAGCCTCCAGCCAGGCGCGGGCGTTGGGGTCGCTGAAACGGCTGACGGCGATTACCTCTAGCGGATGCCCTGCGGTCGAGGCGGCGCGTTTGGCCAGGACGGCGAGAGTTGGCCCCATTTTGCCGCCGGCCCCGAGGATGAGCAGCGGACTGGGAACGGTTTTGATAAACTCCACCAGGGCGGCCCTGGGACGGGTCAACAGTTCGTTGAGTTGTTCTTCGGTGTCGATTCGATCCGGCAACGCTTGCATTTCGATGCCAGCATCAACAAGGTTACTTTCCGCTCCCAAGGGCTGCTGCCGCTTGGGGCGAACAGCGCGAGAAAGCGACCCCCTCGATTTCGACGAGCAGCTCCGGCCGGCAGACATCTGCGACTGCATAGATAGCAGGCACGCTCCCAAACCGCCGCGTGCAGACGGCCCGGCATTTGGCGAGGTCCTCCGGTCGCTTGAGGTAAACGCGTATCTTGGCCAGGTCCTCGAACCCGGCGCCTGCGCCGGAGACGCCGTGGGCGGCAAAATTATCCCGGCTGATGAGGCGTTGGATGTTATCGATAGTTTGCTCGGTCTGCTTCTCGATGTCCCCCGGGAAACGGCTCTCGGAGCTGACGATGCTGGCGGTGCCCGAAATCCATGTGGTCATGTAATCGCCCAGCAGCAGCGCCATGGCCCGGGAGAACTTGGGGCTTTGGCTGGAGTAACTGGTATGGTAGGCGTAGGCGGGGGTTTGTTGCGGGTTTTCCAGCGCCACCAGCAGAACATCCTCCCGGCGGGTTTCCAGCGCCACGCAACTGACCAGGAGGCTGGCGGCGGACATCCCGATGCCCGTGCTGGCAGGGTAGAGGGGTTGGGCGCACTGCGGGCGGAACAGGGAGGAGCAGAAGACAATATCGCGGTAGAAATCAGAGCGGGCGCGGTTGAATTCCTGGTAGCGCCAGGCGGCGGTCTCCGGACGGGTGATGCCCTCCAGATAGAACCAGGTCCGGAGGGTCTGTTGGAGGGAGGAACCGGCCAGGCCCAGGGCGTTGTTCATGCGCGCCAAGGCATCCAGGGTCTGAGCGTAAGCGCCTTCTAGGCTGGCAAGGGGCTTGATGCCGCCGCAATAAACCCACCGCAGGCCGTCGCAGGCCACCGTGAGGGCGTGCGGCCCGAAGCGTTCGATGCGGACGGAATCTCCGGCGACCGCCCAGGCCTCCAGGGCCAGCGCCGCTCCGCAGCATGGGGGCTGGATGACAAAGTTGGTGACCGGCAATTCATCCCCGTACTGCGCCCGGAAAAGGGCCTCACATTCCGGCTGGTCTGCCGCGCGGCGAAGGAAGACGGTTTGGACGGTGACCGTCATCGGCGCCGGCTCTTTGGCAAGAATTGCCTTCAGGCCAGCCATTATCTCGAGGGCTTGATCGCGAAAAGCTCCTCTTCCGGCAGGGGCGAGCGTCAGGGCCAGTCGAGTCAAATCGCCGAGGTCAACCCTTGAGCAGGCGGCGTGTGCCGCGCACTCGGGGCTGGCGGGCAAGGTCACCAACCCGGAGAGGGGCAAGCCGCGTTTGCGCCTTGGCTTGGGTCTTGAAACTGCTTCGCGCCTGCGCGCGCCTAAGAGACTTGCACACATAGTTTGACTCGGTCGGGCGAAGCGGCTGCCATGCCGGGATCATTCGCCGTCTATTCAACGCGTCCTGCGAGCCTACGTTTTACATTGTTTTGGGGTTTTGACCAGCACATTCTCTCCTATGCAAACCAACTTGCGAAGTGTTTTGTTCACGACCGCCCTGGCCCTGACCCTGACTTCCACCGCGCTGCCAGGCCAGGACCTCAAGCCCATCCCGCTCCCGCCGCCGCAGACCGAAGGGGGAAGGCCGCTGATGGAGGCGCTCAAGCTGCGCCGCTCGACGCGGGAATTCAAGCGTGCCAACCTTTCGGACCAGGGGCTTGCGAACCTGCTGTGGGCAGGTTTCGGCATCAATCGTCCCGAAACCGGGCATCGCACCGCCCCCTCGGCAATGAACTCACAGGAGGTGGACCTTTACGTGGCTTTGGCCCAGGGCCTCTTTGTTTACGACCCAAAGGCCAATGAATTGAAACCGGTTTCCGGGGAAGACCTGCGCGCCAAGACCAACGGCCAGGCCTCGATCAAGGATGCCCCGGTCGTGCTCATCTTCGTGGCCGACCTTTCCCGCCTGGCCAAGGCAAGCCAGGAGATGCGGCCGTTTTACGCCGAGTTCTCCGCCGGGTGCATCAGCCAGAACGTCTATCTGTACTGCGCCTCGGCCGGGCTGGCGACCTTCGTGTATGAACTAAACCGCGCGCCTCTAACCGCCGCGATGAACCTAAAGCCCGACCAGCGGATCATCCTGGCTCAAGCCGTGGGCTTTCCGAAGTAGGGTCGATTCACCGCTTCGGTGGGACAATGGGCTCTCTTCCGAAATAGGGACTGCAAAGCGGATCGCCGATAACCACGTCCTCCCAACAGACGAAATGGGAGGCGGCATAGAAACTCTCCGCCAGGGTGTATCCCGCGGTGTAGCGGTCAAAAACGATGGTGGGCGAGGCAACCGCCTGGAGCAGCGGCTCGTCTGTGTAGCCTTTTCCGCCCGTAAGGCCGTGGGCAATCAGATCAACCAGCAGCGATTGGCCGCCGCGGGTTGGCAGGAAGGTCCGCGCGCTGGTCGAGACCGCCGTGTCGCACAACGCCCCGGGCGCAAAGAACAGGCTCAGGTAGGCGTTCGTCGAATATGAACGCCAGTCATTGCTGCCCCAGGAAAAGTAACCCAAGAGATTGGACCGGCCGCCGACGAACGTCATGGCCAAGTCCAATTCGACCGGTATGCCGCGACTGGCCAGGACATCGGCGGCGTGGCGCATATCGGCGTTGAATTCGCTGAAGGCTGATTCGGCCAGAATATTGGTGGTGGAGATCGGGGCTGGTTGCGTCGTTTTATCCCCAAGGCCGAAGACCGGCTCCACGTCCAGCAAGACTTTGCCCTGGGTAAGGAGGCGCGAAATGTCTTGTTCAGCGGCCAAAGACCGGGCTGCCAGGGCTTTGGCGTCCTCTTCCGTGTACCCATCCAGCCGGGTGACCAGGTACCCGCCGAATTTCGAGTGGGAAAAAGGCTCGGTGGCATTCCAGTACCGGTTGGAGAACGCGCAGCCGATTGCTCCGGACCCGGCAATATAGATTTTCACCGCGCCGGAAATATTCGTGTAGTCCAGCGCGCTTAAATAACTGTCAATGGACGGATGACCGCGGCTGCTCTGCGGCTCGCGGCTGTTTTGGTCGCAACTACCCATGGCGGCTCCTGTGATCCTGATGGGAATGCCTTTTGTGAGCACGATAAAGTCAATGTTCGTGTGCGCCGCCAGAAACCCGCGAACGGGAGATTCGATGGACTCCGTGTAGGCGGCCAGGGTCATGGTCTCATTACGGACGCTCAAGGCGGAATCCTGGCATTGAACAGGGAGTATGTTTTTCAGATGCCGTTTGAGCGCGTAATCGCCGGCAATTGCCTTGGAAACGGGGCTGTTCTCGTTGACCACAAGCAACACCTGGTCGGGGCTTCGCTTTTGCGGGATGTTTGAGCCGCCCGCCAACGCCAGCAGGGGCAGCGATGCAAGAAGTGCCAGGTGGATGAAAGCGCGTGCCTGAGACGCGAGTGTCTTCATGTCGCCGCCACTACAACAAAACCCCCGCCCTTTGGCAAATCGTTTCAGACGCCGGTAGTCAGCTTTCGGCGATGCGCGGCCAGGCCCCTTTGACGCTGCCGAAGTGGCGCGTGAGTTTCGGGAAGTCCGGCGCGGCCGCATCGGGACAGACGGGCTTGCCGGTCCGGTCGAGGTAAAGGCAGCCCATTTCCACCGGCGGGAGCTGCTCCACCAGCGCCGCAGCTTCATCCACCAGGCCCAGGAATCGCCGCTTGAACTGGACCAAATCCGGGGGCGGGGCCACGCCGACGGCTTCCCACTGTCGAGGTTCGACCGGGAACCGGACGAAGCGTCTGGCGGCGTCCAGCAGGAATTCCGGCGTCAGGCCCGGGTCTTTGGCCGCTGCCGCCCACACCAGTGCGCCGAGGCACAAGTGCCGTTGGTGGAGATAGATCACGTCCAGCCAGTCACGCAGTTTCTCCCGACTGCAGAAGGCGAGCACTTTGTTGGTGGCCGCATCCCAGAAATTGAGCCGCCAGCCGAGCTGCACGTCTGGCTCGACCGGAAAGAAACGAAAGGCGCTGTCCTGCACCCATTCCAGCTTGGTGACGAGCGGACTTTTTGAGACGATCGCACGGCAGAAGGACTCCTGGCGACTGAGAACCCGAACCTCATAGCCGGCCGCCTGCAACGTGCCGGTGTCCCGCGTCACGGCGTCGTGAACTGCCGGCGCCGTATCGTGGAAGACATCAATGTCCGCCGACGCCCGCGGCGAGTCCGGCGTTTGATGCAGCACCGTCGCGCCGCCGACGTAGCTGTCGGGATTTCGGTTGCCGGCCAGCAGATGCAGCACCTCGCTCTCGAAAGGACCTAGCGGCATATCTCCCCCACAATGCGGTAGCCCCGGTGACCGCCGTTGAGGCGAAGTTCCCGCACCACCCACGGGATGTCCTCCTCGGTGATCTCGGCGTCCGCGCGGTACGACCAGAAGCACTGCCCATAGAACTCCCGAAAGGCCTTCCGCGCCAGTTCGAGCCGGCGCCTGCGGGCCGCTGTGTCGCTGGCAGGCAAGGAATGCTGTGTGGCGTTCATCTGTTCAGTGAGCCTTGATGTTACCCCATTAGCGCAGGATCGCAAGCCGAGCGCAGGGGCGAGCAGCAATTCCCAGCTTTCCTACAGGCCGCGCAAGCGCCGCAGGGCCGATTCAAGATTGTGTAGGAGCCGACGTAAGGAGGCTCTGATCTATGCCCTGTTTAAAAAGTGAGCCTCCTTACGTCGGCTCCTACATTCTAGCGAGAATCTTGAATCGGCCTTGGCAATGCCGCCCTTGCCAAAAACGAGAGTTGGCCTTATGTAAAGATATGTTTACCGTCACTGCCAATACCATTCTGCCCTGCACTGTCACCGGTTCCTGGCCCCGTCCACGCTGGTTCGACGCCAGCTTATGGGGCAGGCCCCTGGATACCGCCCTTCTGGACGTGCGCTTCCGGGAAAAGTTCCTGGACGCCCTGGCCACTGTCCTGAGCGACCAGGAGCGGGCGGGCTTGGACATCCTCACCCACGGAGACCTGCATTGCGACGACGACCTGGCGGGCCGCTCCTGGCACCATTACCCGTTGCAGCGATGGGCCGGGTTTGAGGGCGATTATCTGCAGTCGGACGCCACTCGTTCGCCCTGGCTGCGCTATCCGCCCGGCACGCTCCTGAACGAAATCTACACCGGCTGGCGCTGGCCTCGAGTGGTGGACAAGGTCCAGCACCGCCCGCTGGACTACCCGAAACTCTGGCGCCTGGCCCAGAGCAAGACCTCCAAACCGGTGCGCTTCGGAACCTGCTGCTCCCAGGTCATGGGGCTGTTCCTGGACCTGCACACGCCCAAGTACAAGGACCGCCAGGAGGTCGTCTGGGACATGGCCGTGGCGATGAACAAGGAACTCCTGGCCTTGCGGGATGCCGGCTGCAAGTGCATTCAAATCGAGGAACCAACCCTCCATTTCCTGGCCAATACCTACGGCAAGGACCACGGACAGGTCAAATCCATGGTCCAGGCCTTCAATCGCGAGGTCCAGGGCCTCGAGGACGTCGAGCTGTGGATTCACACCTGCTGGGGCAACCCCAACATGCAGCGCGTCATCGAGAACGACAGTTACCGCGAGTCGTTCCAGCTTTACCTGGAGGCCTGCCGCGGCGACGTCTGGACCATCGAAACCAAGGACCGCAACATGCGCGAGATCGAACTGTTCGCCCCGTTGCGCGGCAACCTCAAAAAGAAGATCTGCATCGGCGCCGTCAGCCATCGAACTCTCCAGGTCGAACGGCCCGAAGACGTCGCCGCCACCGTCCGCCAGGCCCTCAAGCACATCGCCCCGGAGCAACTCATCGTCTCGAGCGATTGTGGCTTCGGCCGGCAGGGCTGCAACCGTGACATCGCCTTTTTTAAAAGCCTCGCCATCGCCCAGGGCGCCAACCTCGTCCGCAAGGAACTGGGCTTCCGCCAGACGCCCGTACGCGGCGCCGACCCCGCCCTCCAAACCGACATCGTCCCCCCGACAGCCGACAGGTGAAAGGCCACCCCGTTGACCGCATGATTACAGGCAAGTTATGAAGTTGAAAGTGGGTCGCGAAACCGACGCCCTTTATTTGCGTCTGGACGACTTCGCCATTGTGGAGTCCCAAGAGCTGTCGCCCGGCGTCGTGCTGGATTTCAACGACTAGCACCAGGTGGTTGGCGTCGAGATTCTGTTCCTGTCCGAGCGCGCCCCCAACCTCAATCCCCGCGAGCTCCAATTTCAGACTGTGTAAACCGGCCAAAAGCCGGAGAGCATCTATGGCCGACAAAGTAAAAGTCTGGTTCCACGCCGTAGCGGCGAATCGCCTCGTCGAGCATGAATGTCATCATTGACGCCTTGCCGGAAACCATCCCCAATTCCTACGCTATTTCTTCGAAGGGTTGCGCCGGCCGTCCGGACCATCTGCATTTCACTCCGGCAGGCCGCCGGGAATTGGGTAAGGGGTATGGGGATAAAATGCGTTCATTGCTCGGTTATCCGAAGACCTTCATCAGCTATTTTCTCCCCACTCCTCCGCACGGCGAGTTGGTCCCTGAGGCCTGGGGTGCGACCAAGCCATGATTGGATGTCCAAAACACGTGGCTTGACGGAAGTAATACTAAAGACGGCCCTTTGGTGAATGTCGGCAGATGCAAAGTCTCGGTTCGATGCCTCGAACCGCCGCGCAACGGCGGTTCCTTTCGCTATTCCTGGCAGCGAACAGGAGATTTTCCCCCTCAGAACCAGCCCGCGACCGCAACGACCGAAGACCGAATCTCCTCATGAAAACCAAACTCTCGCTTCTCGCGCTTGTTTCCCTGCTGTCAGGCCAGCTTTGCACGGCCCAAACCAACGAGCCGGCGGACGACTGGAAGCCCGCGACCTCCAACCAACCGGGCAAACAGTACCCCCAAGTCAACTCTGAAGGCCGGGTCCGTGCCCGTGTCGTCGCGCCCCAGGCCCAGAGAGTCCTGCTTGATCTGGGCGGCGTCAGATATCCCCTGACCAAAGGCGAGGACGGAGCCTGGGTCGGCGTCTCGCAGCCCCAGGACGAAGGTTTCCACTACTACCAGCTCAACATCGATGGTGCCCAGGTTCCGGACCCCGGCAGCCTGTACTTCTACGGCGCCAGGCGCTGGGGCAGCGGCATCGAAATCCCCGCCAAGGACCAGGACTTCTACGCTCTCAATAACGTGCCCCATGGCCACCTGCGGGAGGTCCGCTACTTCTCCAAAGCCAGCAACTCGACCCGCCACTGCTTCGTTTACACCCCGCCTGATTATAATAAGGACACCGGCAAACGTTGGTTTGATCAAAGCGAATTCTAATTGCCGGATGCACGAGGGGGATTAGGATTAAGATTACGATTAAGATTAGGATTAAGAGAGATTAGCCAAATAAGTGAGATGCACCGCTCGTCCGGCCTGCTCCTCTTCATTGCTTGAGTCCGCTATGGGCGCCGGATATGTTGAGGGCTTATGAAGTTTGATGCTCCGGCTCGGGCGCCGCAGTGGGCGCGGTCCCGCTACGGTTTTGCGGCATTCTGTCTGCTGTCGCTTCTGGCCGGGTGGCTGATGCTGAGGGTGGCGCTGCTGTGCGCGTTCAAGCCCGCGGGATTGGGGCTGGGGGAGGCGGTGCTGGCGCTGCTGAGCGGGTTTCACCGGGACCTCTTCGCCGGCGTGGCCGAGATCATTCCCCTGCTCTGCTGGCTGGCCCTGGTCTCGAACCGCCAGTTCGCTGCCCGCTGGCATCGGCTGTTGTTCCTGGGGGCGAGTTTCGTATGCTGTTTCGCGCAGATATTCCTGTTGTTCATCGAGTTTTTTTTCTTCGAGGAATTCAGGTCGCGCTTCAACACCGTGGCGGTGGATTACCTGGAGAATCCCAGGGAGGTCCTCGTGAACATCTGGGAGTCCTATCATGTGGGGCTGTTTCTGCTGGCGTGCCTGGGGCTGACACTGCTCTGGATGTGGGCGGCCCGGCGGCTGTTTGGGGGGATGTGGGAAGCGCCGGTTTCGGGCAAGGCCCGGCTGCTCCACCTGGGGGCGGCGGCGGGCCTGGCAGCGGTGCTCGTCCCGTCCATCAACCTCAGGGGCGCTCGCGTCGGCAATGACCGCACGGTCAACGAGGCGGCCAACAACGGCGCGCTCTCGTTTTTTGCGGCGGCCTGGACGCATCACCTGGACTTCGCGGATTTCTACAAGACCATCCCCCTGGACGAGGCCTACGGGCGGGTGCGCCGCCTCATGGCCGCGCCGGGCGCCTCTTTCGAGACGGAGGGCCGTTCGATCCGGCGCCGGGTGGCCGGCGACCCCGCGCGTCCGAAACTCAATGTCGTAATACTGCTCGAGGAGAGCCTCGGCTCGGAATTTTGGGGTTGCCTGGGGCGCGCCCAGACCTTGAC
>Ga0181524_10004547_pt1 | contig 12776 bp, 11 predicted proteins | sample PEATcosm2014_Bin_34_FD_119761 | JGI IMG/M metagenome (GOLD analysis project Ga0181524, IMG submission 119761) | Peatland microbial communities from MTU Mesocosm Facility, Houghton, MI, USA - PEATcosm2014_Bin05_60_metaG | ecosystem: Environmental > Terrestrial > Soil > Wetlands > Peat | place...
CCTCGGGACCGATCTGCTCACGTCCTGCGCTGCGGCGACCGGCGACGAGGACCCGGGGCCGCCCCGGAAGTCGGGTAGCTGCCTCGTGGCGCTGCCGACCGGGCCGGCAGGGATTGTGCCGGCCGCGGGCGGCGGGATCAAGGGCAAGGCTGGCCGGGCCCTATGCGTGGCCACATTGGCGGGGTATAGTGGGCCGGCCGGCACCATCGACAATGGCTGCCCAAGGAATATGCTATGGTCTTGCTTTTGACGTGGCAAGGTTGCGATTTTGACCCACTGCGCGATCGACTTGACCGCTCAAGGTCAGATTTCTGGAGCACGGATGTTCCTGGATGTCCCGATATTCGCCAAGCCTATGCGGACCTTGACGAACTTCTGTGCTTACCGAACGATAGAGAGCACCAGTTTGTCTTTTGCTGCACGCTTGACCCGGAAAAGCACTGCTGGCCCAAGAAAAGGCGCCTCTGGCGGCTTGATGTTCCGCAAGACAGGGTTCTTGCCTATCTCGATGACCTCGCATGCCTTCTGCCCCCGGCCTTGTTCGCCGAATTGCAGGCGATTGCCGGCCCGACCTATGTTTTCGAGCGGTTCGCAGAGCAGTTGCGGGAAATCCACCTGAAGAAAGGGCACCCCGGGCACGCCAGATGCGTCCGGGGATTCCAGCCCCATCGGCTGAAGGATTGGCTGCAAGACCAGTTGCGGGCCTACCTCGACACGTCCGAAGCGGCCCCGTTCAAGCTGCACAACTTCCGCGGCACGGCCATGAGCAAGGCGCGGATGGCGCGGACTGCCGACAGCGATGCCGCCATTGCGTTCGGGTGCAACCCGACGACCATGCGGCAGCATTACCACGCGCTGGACGAGGTGGCAATCGCCGACGACGTGTTCTCGCGGATGGCGGCAACCCAAGCAGCGGAGCCGGCGAAGCAAAATTCTTGTGCTGGGAATGTGTTGGGATTGCCCTCCGGCGACGAAAAAAGGAGTCACGTCTCATCGACGTAACTCCTTGCTGCGTAAAGGTGCGGGAAACAGGACTTGAACCTGCACGGCCTTACGGCCACTAGGCCCTCAACCTAGCGCGTCTGCCAATTCCGCCATTCCCGCGGTTGGGGAGCCGCCACTTCTCTCCAGTTTACTTGGCAGCTCAACGCGGTCAAGGAGGGCCAAAAGCCCGAGCGGCAGGAACAGGGGGCATGGCGTCCCACCGACCGAGGTGGGGGTGGGTTGCTTCGAGAGGGCGGGGCCGGGGATCAGCGGGCCGCGGGCCCCTGCGGACGCCGCTTGATCACCAACACGGTCCGGTCGCGGTGCGAGGCGGCCGGCAGGTCCTCCAGGCGGCGGCGGACCAGGGCCACCAACTCGGCGGCGGAAAGATCCAAGTGGCCTTGCAGGATCTCTGCCACCCCCGATTCGCCCAGCGGCCGGCCTGCGGCGTCGGCCGCATCGCGGGCCCCTTCGCCGAGCAGCACCAGGACCTCGCCTGGCACCAGTTCGTAGCCGAACTGCTCGTACGGGGACTCGGGGCTCTGCCCCAGTGGCGCCGAGGCGCGGCTGAGCGACTGCCAGCCGTCACGGCGCACGAGCAGTGCGCCCGGCTGGCCCGCCGAAGCCGACGAGATCCGGCCGGTGGCCGTTTCCAGTAGGCCGTAGAAGAGGGTAGCGTGCTGGTCGCCCGCCGAGCCGGTCCAGAGGGTGAGGTTCAGTCGTTTGAGCGTTTGTTGGGCCTCGCGGTAGTACTGGCCGTGGGCGCGCAGCGCAGCCTTCAGCGCCGCGGCGGCTAGGGCGGCCTCGATGCCCTGGTCCATGGCATGACCCACCGCGACGGCCAGCAGGCCATCGGGCAGGCAGAACCAGTCGTGGAAGTCGCCGCCGAGCGGACCGCCCTGGGCCGTCCAGCCGGCCACGTCCCAACCGTCCAGAAGCGGGGCGATCGTAGGCAATTGGCTCCGCTGGAGCCGCTCGGCCGCCAGGAGCTGCGGGCGGAGCTGGGCCGCGGCCAGTGCCTCGTTGCGGAGCATCTCCCGTTCCAACTCGGCGGCGATGCGTCCGGCGACGATCTCCAGCAGGTTCGTCTCGCGGTCGTTGAAGTCGCGCTTCTCGCCGCAGAAAACCCAAAGCGTGCCGAGGATGCTCGTGGGGGAGGAGACGGGCAGGCAAACGGCGGCGGCGAAGTCCTCCGGCACGTGCCATTGCCGCATCAACTCGGGGTCGGCCAGCACGACGGCGTGGCCGAGCAGGGCTTCCAGATCGGCCACGGCGCCCTGCAGAGGCCGAGCGGGCGCCGTGAGCCGATCCCAGGGCAGACCCCAGCAGGCCCGAAGTTTGAGCACGCTCGTGGCTTCATCAAGAAGGTAGAGTGCCGCGGCCTGGCAGCCCACGGCCTGCGCGCCGCCCCGGAGCACGGCCTCGAGGCGCTCGGCGAGGTGTTGCGGCTCATCGGCATGGGAGACCAACGGGACGCCCGCCGCAAGGTCCGCCTCGCGCTCTCGCAGGGCCCGGCGGACCTCCAGCAGATCCCCCAGCATGTCGGCCACCGCGGAGGCCAGCGCCTTGGCGGAGGGCCGGTCGGCGCGCGGCTTGGGCGGGAGGTCGTCCAGCGGCTGCAAGCGGCGCGGCATCGGGTCCGCCAGGTCGGGGCCGGGCGGGACGTCGAGCGCCGATGCTCCGGGAGTTAGCCGGAAGTGTCCGCAGGGCTCCGCGCTGCCCGAGGTGACCGGGATGGTCCCCTGCTGGCCGCCGGGGTGGCTCGGGGCGGGCTTTGCAACGTATTGGAGCGACCAGCCGGTTGCCCGCTGGAAGGCCCTCAAGAGTGCCGGCAGGCTGGCAACGGCCTCCGTTGCGGGCCGCTCCGGCGCAGGCGGCTGTTCGGCGTAGAGTTTCAGACTGGAGCTGGGCGTATGGGTTCTGGCCACGGGAGGACTCGAGGGGGCGAGGGAGATTGGTGTCTCAATTTACCCAACCGTCGCATCATCCGTGACCGGCAGAGCTTAACATCGGCCGGAATCGGCCCGAATCTGAGCCCGATCTTGCCCAGCCGGCGCCGCCCGCACCGCCGCCAGGAAACCGACTACCCCGTTCGCCGTCGAGGCCGGCAGAACCGTTACGCTCAACTGCCGATGTACCTGGCGTAGAGCGTTCTTGCCTCGGCCGGGTCGCTGGTGCCGGTGATGATTGCCCGTCCGTCGGCAAAGATGTTCAGCTCGAAGCGCTCGACGGCCAGGCGGAGGAGGAACGGGTTGCGGGTCAGCCGCCCGACGCCTGAGAGCCGCCGGGCCAATTCGTCCAGGGGGCCCGGCGGCCCGGGGGGGGTCAACTGCACGGCGTTGCGGCCGCAGAGAACGGCTGTGCGGCTGCCCTGCCGTCCCGCGAGCCATGAGAACTCCTGCCGCTTGCAGGCCGGGCAATCGGAGCTTTCCCGCAGGCCGCCCAGGTCGATCCGCACCAGGCGGTTCTGCCAGAGATCGACAATGGTCAGGCACCGCGAGACGGCGTCGCGATTGCCGCTGAGGATTTTCAGGGCCTCGGCGGCCTCGATCGACGCGATCACGCCGACGATCGGCGCCAGCACGCCCACCGTGTCGCAGGTGGGCGTGCTGCCCGGCGGCGGGCACTCGGGCGAGAGGCAGCGGAGGCAGGCCGTGACGCCGGGCAAGATCGTCATCGTCTGCCCCTCGGCGCCGACGCACCCGCCGTAGACCCAGGCGAGGCCCAGCGAGACGGCGGCGTCGTTGATGAGGAAGCGGGTCTCGAAGTTATCGGTCCCGTCCACGAGCACGTCGGCGTCCCGGCAGAACTCTTCGATGTTGGCCGGGGTGAGATCGGCGACGACCGACTCGACGGCCACGGACGAGTTGATTTTGCGGAGCTTCTCGGCGGCGGCAGCGGCCTTGGGCAGCCCGGCGGCGGCGTCCTGCTCGTCAAAGAGGACCTGGCGGTGGAGGTTACTCAATTCGACGAAGTCGCGGTCGATGATCCGCACGGCCCCGACGCCCGCGCGCACAAGCGTATTGGCCAGCATGCTGCCCAGCGCGCCGCAGCCGCAGACCACGGCCCGGCCGTGGGCCAGCCGCCGCTGGCCTTCCTCGCCCAACGGGCGGTAGCGGACCTGGCGGGCATAGCGATCGAGCGGCGGGGGGAGGGAATCGAGTTGCATAAGAGAACCTGCGAAGCCACAAGCGGCGGGCAAGCCCGCCCGCTAAACCTCATCCCTTATCCTTCATCCTTCCTTCCTTATCCTTCATCTTTCCTCCGCAGCCAGCGTCTTGGCCAGGAATTCGGCGGTGACGGAGCCGCGGGTGCGGGCGACCATTTCGGGCGTGCCCTTGGCCACGACGCGGCCGCCTTCGTCGGCGGCGCCGGGGCCGAGGTCGATGATGTAATCGGCGGCCTTCATCAATTGCAGGTTGTGCTCGACGACGATCAGCGAGTGCCCGACCGCCAGCAGGGCGTCGAAGCAATCCAGCAATTGCACGATGTCGGAGAAGTGCAGGCCGGTGGTCGGCTCGTCGAGGATGAAGAGCGAGCGGCCCCGCCGGGCGGCCGACATGTAGCCGGCCAGCTTGAGCCGCTGCGACTCGCCGCTGGAGAGCGTGTTGGCCGGCTGCCCGAGCCGCACGTAGTCCATGCCCACGTCGATCAGGCGTTTCAGGCGGGCCTGGACCTTGGTCTGGCCGCGGAAGAAGGTGAACGCCTCGCGGACGGTCATCTCCAGGACCTCGGCGATGTTGCGGCCGCGGTAGGTGACGTCGAGGATTTCGTCGCGGTAGCGGGTGCCGTTGCACTGCGGGCAGCGCATGTAGACGTCAGCCAGGAACTGCATGTCGATTTCCTGGTAGCCCTGGCCCTCGCAGGCGCTGCACCGCCCGCCGTCCACGTTGAAGCTGAAGTGGCCGGCGTCGTAGTTGCGGGTGCGGGCCTCGACCGTGTCGGCGAACACGTTGCGGATCTCGTCGAAGACCTTTAGATACGTGACCGGGTTGCTCCGCGGCGAGCGGCCGATGGGGCTCTGGTCGACCATGATCACGTCGTCGATCTGCCCGTCACCGAAGACGTCGTCGCAGGGCAGCGGCCGCGGGGCATCCCTGCGGAGGCGGCGACACAGGGCCGGGTACAGGGTTTCCTCCACCAGCGTGCTCTTGCCCGAGCCGCTCGGTCCGGTCACCAGGCACAGCAGGCCGAGCGGGAACTCGACGGTGACGCCGCGGAGGTTGTTGCCGCGGGCCCCGGCCAGGCGGATCCAGCCGTGGTTGGGCTCGCGGCGGCGGGCCGCCGCGCCGCTCCCCCGCCGGCCCGCCAGGTAATCGCCGGTGATGCTGTCGGGACATTCCTGCATCTCGGCGGGCGTGCCTTGGAAGACGACCCGGCCGCCGCGCTGGCCCGCCCCGGGACCGATCTCGATCACTTGGTCCGCCGCGCGGATCAGCGACTCCTCGTGCTCGACCACCACCACCGTGTTGCCGCGGTCGCGGAGCCGGCGGACGGCAACCGCCAGCCGCTCGATGTCGCGGGGGTGCAGGCCGATCGACGGCTCGTCGAGCACGTAGAGCATGTGGACCAGGCTCGATCCCAAAGCGGAGGCCAGGACCACGCGGCGGGCCTCGCCGCCGCTGGTGGTGCGGATGGTGCGGTCCAGGGTCAGGTAGCCCAGCCCGACCGCTTCGAGGTAGCCCAGCCGGGCCTGCACCTCGTCGAGCATCGTGCGGCCGACCCGCCGCTCCCAGGCGGGCAGGTCGAGCCGGCGGAAGAACTCGGCGGCCTCGGAGACCTTCATGGCCGCGACCTGGGCGATGTTGCGGCCGCCGATTCGCGTCGCGAGGGCCTCCGGCCGCAGCCGCGCGCCGCCACACGCCGGACAGGGGCGGTAACTCCGCCAGCGGCTCAAGAACACGCGGATGTGCATCTTGTACTTCCGCCGCCCGAGCCAGGCGAAGAAACCGTCCAGCCCGCCGAACTTCCGCTCCGGCACCCCGTGTACCACCACCGCCCGCTGGGCCTCGCTCAGTTGCGAAAACGGCACGTCCACCGGCAGGTCGTAGTCGTCGGCCAGCGCCAGGAGTTCTTCGAGCTCATGCGCGTAGGCGGGCGTATTCCAGGGCGCAATCGCCCCCTCGCGGATCGACTTGGCCTCTTCGGGCACCACCAGCTCCATGTCCACCCCGATGACGTTGCCGAACCCTTCGCACTCGGGGCAGGCGCCCAGCGGGCTGTTGAAGCTGTAGAGCCTCGGCTCGGGGGCGGGATACTCGATACCGCAGTCCGCACAGGCGAGTTGCTCACTGGCGGCCACCCGCCGCCAGGGCCGGCCGTCAATCCGGCAGGCGGTGCCGGGCAGGGTCTTGGGTCTTGGGTCTTGGGTCTTGGAATCTGGGCCTTGGACCTGAGACCTAAGACCTAAGGCCCAAGACCTAAGACCGCTCCCGAATTCGCCTTCCTCGATGAACACATAACATGTGCCCTGCCCCTTGGCATAGGCCGTCTCCAGCGAGTCACGAATCCGCTGCGCGGTGGCGCTGCCGGCCGCCAGCCGGTCGACCACGGCGTAAACGTCGCTGCCGGCTCGAGGGGTTGGGCACAGCGCGTCCGGCAGCGGCTGCCCAGTGCCCGCCGCCGGGTACTCGGTGCTCAGTAGCCGGTACTCAGTACTTGGCACCGCCCGCTCGGCGCTCGGCGCCGCGTCCCGATTCCCGTCACCGGCGATCATGCGGACGAAACCCTCTTCGCGCAGGGCGGTGGCCGCGGCCGCCAGGCCGCCGGGGCCGGCCAGCTTGACGCCGAAGGCCACGAGGAACCGCGTCCCGGCGGGCAGGGCGGCGAGCATCTTCGCCGTGCTCTCGGGGGTATCCGAGCGGACCTCTTGCGAGCAGCCGCGGCAAAACACGTGACCGATCTTGGCAAACAACAGCCGCAAGTATTCGGCCATTTCCGTGGCCGTGCCGACCGTCGAGCGGCTGGAGCGGCTGGTGTTCCTGCCCGTCACGGCAATCGCCGGCGGGATGCCGTCGATCCGCTCGGCCTGGGGCTTCTCCAGCCGCTCGAGGAACTGCCGGGTGTAGGCGGAGAAGCTCTCGATGTAGCGCCGCTGCCCCTCGGCATACAGGGTGTCCAGCGCCAGGCTGCTCTTGCCGCTGCCGCTAACTCCGCACAAGACGACCAGTTGCTGGCGGGGGATGTCCAGATCGATGCTCTGGAGGTTGTGGACAGCCACGCCCCGTAGCGCAATGTGCCCCGCAGCGCCCATGTCGCTCCCTTTGCACCCCTCGCGCCCTTGTTACCCTCCGGGGACGCGGACGCACCTCTGTGGCCGATCCCAAAAAGGCTAACTTGGCATTATACCAACGTAAGGCTCGCAGACAACCGTTCGGGGGCGGCGACACCCTTGACAACGGCGGCACGCCCCGTACACTACGGTTCCGGGTGGGCAGCATGCTTGAGTTGGTGGCACAGATCGCGCGGAACCTGGCCGAGATCCGCGGCCGGATGGCCGAGGCCGCCGCCCGCTCGGGCCGCCGCCCGGAGGAGGCGCGGTTGGTGGTCGTCACCAAGTCGGTCGGTCCCGCGGAGATCCGCGCGGCGGTGGCCGCCGGCGCCGTCGACCTGGCCGAGAACCGGCCGCAGCAGCTTTGGGAAAGGGCCCAGGCCCTGGGCGACCTGCCGATCTGCTGGCACCTTGTCGGCCATCTCCAGCGGAACAAGGTCCGGCGGACCTTGCCGTGGGTCCGCTACATCCACGCGGTGGATAGTCTGCGATTGGCCTTGGCCATCGACGAGGAGGCCGCGCGTGGGCCCGAGGCGTCGCCACCTTCCGCCCCGGGGCCCATTCCCATCCTCGTGGAAGTGAACGTCTCCGGCGAGCCGGCCAAACACGGGTTCGCTCCCGAGGAGGTCGAGCCCTTGCTGCCGCGGCTGGCCGAGTTGCGGAACCTGCGGGTCGGCGGCCTCATGTGCATGGCGGGCCTGGAGGGCGGGCTGGAGACCGCCCGGCGGCAGTTCGCCGCGGTGCGATCGCTCCGCGACCGCCTCCGCCAGAACGCGCCGCCGGGCATCGCGCTCGGGGAACTCTCGATGGGCATGAGCGGCGATTTCGAGGTGGCCATCGAGGAAGGCGCCACCATGGTGCGGGTCGGCTCGTCCGTATTCGCAGGGCTGGGAATTGGGGATTAGGGATTCGAAAAGTCCGCCGACTGCGTCGGCGGGTTCAGGATCTGAGATTCCAGGAGGGCCGCTTGCGGCGTCGCCGGGCATGTTGGAGCTGAAGACTCAAGGCGAGGCGGTCGTGCTGCCGGTCCGGGCCCAGCCCGGCGGGCGGCGCAACGCAATCCGCGGCGTCCAGCAGGGCATGCTCAAGGTCTCCGTCACCCAAGTGGCCGAAAAGGGCAAGGCCAACCACGCGCTGGCCGAGGTCCTTTGCCGGCAGCTCCGGCTCCGCAAGTCGCAAATCGAGCTCGTGGCCGGGGAAACCGCGCCGCAGAAGCGCTTCCTGGTGCGGGGAATCACGGCCGCCGATCTCTCCGCGCGGATCGCCGCGGTCCTACCCGAAAACGAAAGGGGGCGGTAGACGACCGATGACCACGGGCCTAGTTTCAACCTTGGCGCCTGTGCGGCTTGGCGCCTTTGCGTGAAATGCTCCCCATCCTGAACCGATATCCTTTCAATTGGCTGCTCCGCAAGTAGCGGCCTGTCGTAAAGGCAACGCGGCACCGGTTAGGACATCACGCAAAGGCGCGGAGACGCAAAGACGCGAATGCCGTTGAGTCGAGACGGCGCTAACTGCAATCGCAGCGGGGCATGGCCAGGCGGGGGGCTCAGCCCGCGGGCTCGATCCGGCCGTTTTCGAGGCGGAGCGTGCCCTCGGTGACCGCTTCGCGGAACGCCGGCTGGTGCGAAACCACCAGCAGCGCCTGCGGCAGGGCGGCCAGCACGGCGATCAACCGCGCGACGGCTTGGTCGTCGAGCGTGGCGGCCGGCTCGTCCAGCAAGAGCACGTCGGGGTCCATGGCCAGCACCGTGGCCAGGGCCACGAGCCGCTTCTCGCCGCCGGAGAGGCGGTAGGTGATCCGCCGCTCGTATCCGGCCAGGCCGAGGCAGTCAAGCGTCCGCGCGACGATCCGCTGGACCTCGTCGCGCGGCTTGCCCAGGTTCAGCGGGCCGAAGGCGACGTCTTCGGCCACCGTGGGGCAGAACAACTGGTCGTCGGCGTCTTGAAACACCAAACCCACCCGGCGGCGGACCTCGTGGAAATCGGCCTCGGCGGCGCGGGGCTTCCCGAAAATCTCGATCACGCCCCGCTCGGGCCGCAGCAACCCCACGATCAAGTGTAAGAGCGTCGTCTTGCCGCTCCCATTGGCTCCCACCAGCGCCAGCCGCTGGCCTGGCTCCAGGCGGAGGCTGCACCCCGACAGCACCGGCCGGTCGGGACCGTAGGAGAAATCGACGTCGCGGAACTCGATCCACGGCTGTTTCGGACTCCCACTCATAGATACTCCAGGCTCCCTCGCCTTTTGCGAACCGCCGATCAGAACCGCTCCAGCGTACCGCGCCCCTTGCGAAACCCCGTTCAAAACCACTCCAGGGCCACTAGGGCCGCCAGCACCGCGACGGCCGCTGCCGCGAAGGGCACGTCCCGGCGGCACACGAAGCGGAAATGGTCCAGCAGGTAGAATCGCCCGCGGAACCCGCGGCACTTCATCGCCCCCAACACCCGCTCGGAGCGGTCGAAACTGCGGACCAGCAGCATGCCGACGAGGTAACCATACGTCCGGTAGGTGTGCCCGTCGGCGTGCGGCCGGAAGCAGCGGACCCGCATCGCCCAGCAGAGCCGCCGGTACTCGCGGCGGAGGACCTCCAGGTAGCCGACGGTCATCAGCAGGAGGTGGACGAGTTTTTGCGGAACGCGGAGGTGGGCCAAGGCATGGCCCAGCGTGGCGGCTTCCATCCCGCCCAGCAGGGCCAGCAGACCCAAGACGATGGCATTGGCCTTCAGGGCGATGACGACGGCCAGGGGCCCTCCGGCGTGCCGCGAGCCGTCGGGGACCTCTTGGGCGGTGGACGGCCCCGCCGTCCACGGCAATGCCAGCGCCACCAGCAGGATCACGATCTCCAGCGGCAGGATCCGCCGCAGCACTGTCCTGGGCGAGATCCGTGCCAGCCCGAGGGCCAGCAGGGCCATCCCCAGGGCCGCCGCCGCGGTGGCCAGGCCGCGGGCCGCCGCAACGACGACGGCAAACGCCACCGCCGCCACGACCTGCACACGAGGATCGACCCGGCCCAGGTACGACGGCCCGCAGGGCGCGGGCTCCAGGGCGTGCGGTGCATCGTGCTGCAAGGCGTGGTCGCGCATGTCGCCGGCCTATTCCCGGGGTGCCCGAGGGCGATTCAGCGACAGGAGGTAGCAGGCCACGCCGGCCACGCCCAGGATGTAGCCCAGGCCGCCGAGCACGTCGCGGAAGCGGAGCCGCTGCTCGTAGTCGTACACCTGACCTCGCAACTCGACGACCTGGGCACGGAGGGCCTCGATCTGGGCGAGCAGTTCCCCGCCGGCGATCGAGGGCCCCCCAGGGGGCAGAGAAGAGCCGGCCCCCTGCCCGGCGGCGTTGCCGTCGGGACCAACCTTCGGTCGGGACCGACCTTCAGTTGGTGCCCCCGGGGACGTGCCGACGGCCGGTCGCGGCAAATCGGGGCGGTCACCTTCTTCCGCTGCCGGCAGGTCCGCCGGCAGCTCGGCGGCGTGCAAGACGTACTCGGCCCCGTGGCCGTCCTCGGTGGTGGCAACGATCTTGGTGTCCGAACGCACTCGGGCCTGCAGCGCGAAGTTGCCCTCGCGGTCGCTGGTGGTGCGGCCCAGCTCGCGGCCGTCGGGACTCAGGGCCGTCACCTGGGCCCCCTGGGCCGGGACGTTGCCGGGGAAGTACGCGGTGCCGCGGATGATATGGCCTTCGACGTGAGCGAACACGTTCAGCTTGTGGGCCCATGCCGGGCAAGGAAAGCAGACGGCCAGCGCCACCAGCATGGCAACCCGCCCAGCGGCACGCGAAACCAGCATCCCCCACCCTCCTCCTTCGCACCCTTCCACGGAGATTCATCTTCCAACGGCCGACCAGGCCGACCGTGCAAGCACGGTGCCCGCCGGTGCCCGGCCCGCCCGCTAAACGGGCGCGACCAACGGCGGCGCCTGGAGAATCTCCGGGCGGACCTTGCGCACCAGCACGATCACGTTGGCCGTGACCAGGCCTTCCAGCACCGCGACCGGCAGGTGGACCGCCAACACGGCGCGGGCCGCGGTCTGGAACTCCCTGCCGGAGAGCATCAGCGCGCCGGCCGAGAGCACCGCGCCCAGGAGGATCGCCGTCGCGCCGGCCGCCGAGGCGGCCAGGAAGACCACCGGCAGCCGCCCGCTCCGCACGCCTGGCCGGAACAGGTAGTAGCAGGCCACGGCGGGCAGGGCCATGATGACGGTGTTCACGCCGAGCGTGGTCGGCCCGGTGGGTGAGAAGAAGACCAGTTGCAGCAGCAGCGCGGAGAGCACGGCGGGGAACGTCGACCAGCCCAGCACCAGTCCCATCAGGCCGCCGAGCACCAGGTGGACCGACGACGGCCCGACCGGGACCTGGATCATCGAGGCCACGAAGAAGGCGGCGCTCAACAGGGCCGTCCGGGGGATCCGCTCGTAATCGAGCCGATACAGGCCGACGGCCGTCCCCGCCGCGGCGGCAACCCAGCCGGCCGCGAGTACCTCGCGGCCGCCGCTGGTGGCGGAAAGGATACCTTCATAAAGGTGCATGAGGCAACCTCATCGCGTTTTCATCTCAAGCGTCGTGACCCCCGAGCGGACCTCATCGTGTTTGCATGTCGACCGCGTGGACCCAGATCAGCCCGCCCAGCTCCACGTCGACCGGTTTGCCCTGCGGGCCCGGCACCGGCTGGCCGGGCAGCAGGGCGGCGAACCCCCACCAGCCGGCGCGGGGCATCGTGTAGCTGAACACCCCGTTGGCGTCGGTCTTGACCACCTGGGTCGTGAAGGGGCCGGCGGGGATCTTCACGCGGCGGCCCACGTTCTGGTACTCGACCTCGACCGTGGCGAAGGGCACCGGCTTGCCCTCCCGCCGGACGATGCCGCGGAACGTGTTGCCGGTCCACAGACCGTAGGGACGCACCAGGGGCTCGATCTCCACGGGCAGCCCGACCAGGGCGTCCCAACCACTCTCGGCCCCGAGCACGTCGACGACGACCTTCGTGTAGTGTACGATCATTTTCTGCTCGGCGGGCTCCCAGTAGGGCGCCGGCTCGAGGTAGAAGACGTAGTCGCCGGGGCCGCCGAGCGGAACCGAAGCGGTGAAGGCCGTCTTGCCCTCGATCTTGCGGGCCGAAAGGGTCCCGCGGAGGTCGCGCTTCTTGCCGCCGAAGAGCATGCCGAACTGCCGCGGCCGGGCCATCTCCAGCACCGGCCCCTGCTCCATGGGGTGCGTGAAGCACAGGTCCAGTTCGAGCGGTTTTCGCGCCTCCTCAGGGCCGATGATGTCGCCGGCCGGGAGGAGGACCTGGAAATGCGCCCGGGCCGTCCCGGCGGTCCCCAAAAGGCCCAGGCCCAGCAGGGCGGCGATTGCGGTGGAGGGGCATTTCACGGCGGCGGGTTCCGGGCGGTGGATTGTAACACGAACATGGCAATTGTAACACCAGCGGCCCGAGTTGTCGAGCGGCCACCGGGCCCCACCCCCTGCCCCCCCACGCCCTTGACAGGCAGGCGGGGGGGAGGGTCCAATACCGGTCTGCAAACGAGCCCG
>Ga0181524_10004550_pt1 | contig 12772 bp, 9 predicted proteins | sample PEATcosm2014_Bin_34_FD_119761 | JGI IMG/M metagenome (GOLD analysis project Ga0181524, IMG submission 119761) | Peatland microbial communities from MTU Mesocosm Facility, Houghton, MI, USA - PEATcosm2014_Bin05_60_metaG | ecosystem: Environmental > Terrestrial > Soil > Wetlands > Peat | place...
CGGCGTCCATTGCCACGCAGCGGATTCTGCACGCGCGCATGCTCGTGGCGGGGCTCCCCTACTGCCCGGCCTGCGGAGCGAACGGCTCCCGGCCAGAACGTTTATGACACAGTAGTACTAGTCGTGTGTGTCATAAGTCTGCCGACCTTCGCCCCGAGTCCCCTCGGCGACGCCTGGGGCCTTCACCCACCCTCTCAGGTGGGTACCCGGAACCGGCCGGCCTTGCTCCGCACCCGCCAAGCGGGTACCCGCGCGCCCTCGGCGCTCCTCCGCGCCGCAGTCACGCCACGGGCGTGACACGGCGACCGAACCCGGCTGGCCCGCGGGCCCAGCGTCTTGGAGCGGCCCCGGGGCTCGGCTTATGCGGGAGGATTTCAGACACACATGACTGGGCAATCTGGCGATCGGGCAACCTGGAGCCCCTGATTGCCAAATCGACGGATTGCCGGTGTGCCTCCCGATGGAGGTCTTGGCGCCTCCGAGGAAAATGCGCGTGAAAGCCGTCCGCGATCCCAGGCTCCCGATCGCGAAGCCTCCGGGGGCGCCCCGAGCCGCCGGGCCACACCCAACCTCGCGGTTGGGTACCCGGCCAGCCGGCGGGGCACCCGTTGCGTGTCATCCTGCAACGGGTCGTCGCCGGGGGGCATAGCGTGCCAGCGAGATACAGGACACCCTTTCCCCGGCGCGGCACGCCCGTTCTGTGGGCGTTGCCACCGGAGCAAGGCTGGCCCGGGTACCCTCTGGGTGTCGACGAGGCCCGGCGCACGGAGGGGCGGTCCCGGAGGCGAAGCCCGCGGAACGTCCACCTCACCGGCACGTGCAGTGTTTTCAGGCCCCGTGGTGACCGTCCCCCGTCATGACCACTTGGCGGTTCGCCTGCGCTGCTCGGGATCATCCTGTGGAGAGCGGGGGAAAGCCAAGCCCGCCGCTTTGCGCGGCAGCGAGAAGGCTGCTGCATTCCGGAAACCGCGCCAGGTACATCAGCGTCGTTGACGTCGGGTTCCGCATCTTCAACTCCCCGGCCCGCCAGCGGCCCAGCGCCTCGGCCGGCTGGATCCAACGCGCGACGCTGACCTCGTGACGGCAGGGCTCCGCAATTTGGCCTGCCGGGATCCGGCACAAGAAGTACCGGGCATCGAAGCGCATCGGGAAGTGGTCCGGCGTGATCCAGCGCGTCAGGTAGTGGAGTCCCCCGGCATTGTAATGCAGGCCCAGCTCCTGCATCAAGGACGCCAGCGTACGCCGTCGTTGATGAACATCTTCCCGGCCGGCCGCCAGTCGCGCCTGAATGGCAGGGAGTTTCAGGTCCGGCCCCTCGCCTTCTTTCGTCGTACAGAGCAAGATCCCCGCCTCCTCGAACAGCTCCCGGATAGCGGCCAGCCAGAGACCCAGGCTCGGCTGCGGTGGCTCGCCATCTCCAAAGATCGCGGCTGCTCGTTCCGCCTCCATACCTCTCGCCAGGGCGAGATTCTCCGGCGCAGAGTCGGTGGGATCCAGTTTCCCGCCGGGGAAGACGAAGTGCCCCCCGGCGAAGGCCATGGTTTCCGGCCGCCGGGTGAGAAACACCTCGGCCGGCCCGTCGGGACCGCCCGCGGCCGGGCTGGGGCGGACCAAGACAACCGCCGCCGCCTTTCTCGGCACAACCGACATCTGCACCGGGAAGCCCCTCCTCTGTGCGACCCGCGTCACTGTAGAGCACGAGCGGAGATGACGACAAGTCATTTTGTACGTCCGCTCAGACCCCCTGCTGCACCTCCGGCCGTCCGGCATCGGCAGTCGGAGCGCCCTTCCCGCACCTGGCTCCCGGACTTTCTTCCGGACGGCGGATTCCTTGACCCGGCGTTTCTCCCCTGGTACTGTGCGGTGCGTAAAATAAGTGACAGCGTGCCTGGAACCGCACAGTCCGGGGGAGAGTCCGAGGAGGGGCGGCGGCCCGCCCCTCTCGGTCGGGTACCCGCGGCGCAGGCGTGGGTGCGCGGGGAGGGCCGAGCACTTGCGGCCTGCCCTGCAAGGGCGAGGGCCTTCCTCGCGAACGAAGCGGCGCGAGCGAACGTCCAGCCAACAGTCCGCGCCGCTGAGTAATGTCCCGAACGTTCCCGATGGAAGGAGGCCCCGTTGGCGCGTCGCCCGATCTGGCTCAACGCTCTCCTGCTGGCTCTCTTGCTGTGCCTCGCGCCGGGCCGGGGGCTGGCGGGCACTTCGGAGCGGGAGCTGATCGTCGCGGCGGCGGCGGACTTGGTGTTCGCGCTACGCGAGATCGCTCCCATCTTCGAGAAGGAGCATCAAGTCAAGATGACGCTGGTATTCGGGTCTACCGGCCAACTGGCGCAGCAAGTCCAGCAGGGGGCCCCAGTGGACGTCTTCTTCGCCGCCAACGTCTCGTACGTTGAAGACCTGCGCTCCACGGGCTCGGTGATCGCGGACAGCGTGGAGCGATACGCTCAAGGGCGGATCGTCCTCGCCACCCGGAAGGACCGGCCGGTCCTTTCCAGCTTGCGGGACCTGACGCGGGATGACGTCCGGCGGGTCGCGATCGCCAACCCGAACCACGCCCCGTACGGCATGGCGGCACGCGAGGCCATGGTAACGGCCGGCGTGTGGATCGGGATCCAACCGAAGCTCGTGTACGGGGAGAATATTCGCCAGGCCCTCCAGTTTCTCCAGACCGGCAACGTGGATGCGGCGATCCTGGCCCTGTCGATCGCGCAGGTGCCGGAGATCCGGTTCACCCAGATCGATCCGGCCCTCTACAAGCCGATCGTTCAGGCGGCAGCCGTGACGGCCCGCTCCAAACACCCCGATCTGGCGCGGGCCTTCATCCAGTTCGTAAGCGGGGCACAGGGGCGCCCCATCATGAAACGGTTCGGCTTCCTTCCTCCCGGGGAGTTCTGAGCCGACGGAAGGGAATTGAACCGCCAAGGCGCTAAGGACGCCATGGCCGAAAGGGACGACGGAGAGAGAAATGAAAATTCCGAGAGCTATCGGGATGTGCTTCAAGGCATGCCGGTCGGGGGATGGGAAATGGAGCCTCCTTGGCGACCCGGGTACCCAGCGCTCGCGCTGGGTGATCATGGCGGTTGATTTTTCTTGAGGCAACTATGGACTTCTTCCCGATCTTTCTCTCTCTCCGCGTCGCCACGCTGAGCACCATCCTGGCCGGTCTCACCGGCATCGGCCTGGCCTGGCTTCTGGCCCGCAGGCGATTCCCCGGCCGCCCCCTCCTCGAATCCGTCGTCATCCTCCCGCTGGTCCTGCCCCCCACCGTGGTGGGTTTTTACTTGCTCCTGCTCCTGGGCCATTCCGGGCCGCTGGGCAAAGCCCTCGAGGCCGCCGGTCTGGAGATCGTGTTCACCTGGCGAGCCGCGGTGATCGCGGCCACCGTCGCGTCGCTCCCCCTCGTCGTCAAGGCCGTCCAGGCCGCCTTCGAGTCCGTCGATCCCCGCATCGAAGCGGCCGCCCGCACGCTTCGATCCGCGGCCAGCGTCTTTCTCACCGTCACCCTTCCCCTGGCCTGGCGCGGGATCCTGGCAGGCCTCATCTTGGCGTTCGCCCGCGGCATGGGCGAGTTCGGCATCACGCTGATGCTGGCAGGCAGCATCCCCGGCCGCACCCAGACCCTGCCCCTGGCGATCTATGACGCCGTGCAGGCCAACGATCTGGCTCAAGCCAATGCGCTGGCTCTCGTCACCATCGGCATCGTCAGCGCCCTCCTCTTTATCCTGAGCCGGCTGCCTCGGGTGCGACTCTGATGCTCACCGGTGGTAAGATCATACCAGCTCGACGCCGCGCCGGGGTGAGCCCCGAGCAGGCGGGCCGCACCCAGAGGGTACCCGGGGCCGCGGTTCCGGTCGCCGTGGTCCCGCCGTTGACGGGACCCGCGGCGCGGAGGAGCCCCACCCAAGCGTCGGGGCGACGACCCGGAGCAAGCCCGCCCCACCCCAGGCCGCCAGGGCTGGGGTGCCGTCGCGGCTTCGCCGTCCGAGGGGTGCACCCCGGCGCGGCAACCCCACAGGCTGATGGGCTCAATGACTTCGACATGTTCCGCCTAACCTAGTGGCGACGCTTCTGATGCTCGAGTTCTCGTTCGAATACGGGCTGGACGGATTCACGCTGGCTCCGGCCCTTACGATGGAGCGAGGGGTCAGCGCGCTCTACGGACCCTCGGGCGCCGGGAAGAGCCTCACCCTCCTCTGCCTCGTGGGCCTTCGCCGCCCCGAGCGGGGCTGGATCCGGCTCAACGGGCGGACTTTGTTCGATGCAGAGGTCGGCATCCACGTCGCGCCGCACCTCCGCCGAATGGCCTTGGTCTTCCAGGAGTACGCGCTCTTTCCGCACATGACGGTGGCGAGCAATCTGGCGTACGGCCTCCGAGGTCTCACCCGGGCTGACGCGCGGAACCGCGTGGATGCAATGCTCCGCCTCCTTCGTCTGGAAGGATTCGGGAACCGCTACCCGGGGGATCTGTCCGGCGGGCAGCGGCAGCGCGTCGCGCTGGGTCGAGGCCTGATCGTACAGCCAGAACTCCTCCTTCTGGACGAGCCGTTTTCTGCCTTGGATCAGATGGAACGAGAGCGCCTTCGCGCCGAGGTGCTGGACCTTCTCCGGGGATTCGGCGGGACGACGATCCTCGTGACCCACAACCTCCAGGAGGCATATCTCATGGCCCGGCAGATCGCCGTCATCGACGGCGGCCGGATCCTCCAGTCGGGCCCGCGGGACGAGGTGCTCCAACATCCGCGAGACCGCCGCGTGGCGGAGCACGTTGGAGCCTCCAACATCTTTCATGGCACGGTGCTTGTCGGCGCCGCGGGATCCTCCGTCGTCGCCTGGCATGAAGAGCAATTGGCCTTCTCCTGCACCCTGCCCCCGCCCGGTGCAGAGGTGGAGTTCTGCATCCGCCCCGAGGATGCCCGGCTGGTCTGGCCGGAGCGAATCGTCGACAAACCCAACATCCTGCGCGGGCACATCACGGCGGAGACCGAGCGAGGGACCGACTACCTGCTGAGGTTTCGCGGCGACGGCCCGGCCGCGGAGGCCGGGGAGATCCTGATCCACTGCTCCGCGCACGTGCACTACCTGATGAATCTCCAGCCGGGCAAGCCGGTGTGGATCTCTTTCCCGCCCGAGAAGCTGCATGTCCTGGAACCCATTCGTTGGACATGAAATCGGTGGGTCTGTACGATGCGCACCGGTTTTGTCACCGAACAGTACGCCCGGATGGAGCATCGCAGATGGCTTGAGACGCTGCCCCCGGAGGCGTTCGCGTTTGCGCCGGGGGCCTCGAAGGCCGCGAAGGCAGAGGAGGGCGACATCAATTCCGCGCCGGAATGATTTCCTGAAAGCCGGCTATCCTGTAGTCAAATAGTCTCGACGCTTCCGCGGCACGATGGGGGACCCGATCTCTCGGGTCCCCCTCTTTTTTGGGCGGGCGCCCTCCCCACCGAGGATCGGCGGAGGAACATACCTCCAAAGCGACATTCGTTATAATTCCATTGATTGATCGCCCAGCGTGAGGTATGAAGGTGGGTGGCCTTCGCTCAATGCATTCCGGGGCGAAGAGCGGGACGCCGATCCTTGGAGGAAGTCATGGCAATACTGAACGAGCGAGACCGGCAAGAGCTCCAGGCGCAGCTCAAGATCTTGACGGGGCCGGTGAAGCTGGTGAACTTCACGCAGGAGCTGGCCTGCCAGTACTGCCGCGAGACGGAGCAGTTGCTGCGGGAGGTGAAGGAACTCTCCGATAAGATCAGCCTGGAGGTGTACAACTTCCAGCTCGACAAGGAGAAGGTCGCGGAGTACCGGGTGGACAAGATCCCGGCGACCGTGGTGGAGGGATCGAAGGATTACGGCATCCGTTTCTACGGGATCCCCCTGGGATACGAGTTCGTGCCGTTCCTGGAGGCCGTCAAGGACATCTCGCGGGGGGACACCGATCTCGCCCCCGAGACCCGGGCCGCCCTCGCCGAGGTCCGCGAGCCGGTCCACCTCCAGGTGTTCACGACGCCCACGTGACCCCACTGCCCGGCCGCGGTGCGGCTGGCCCACCAGTTCGCCCTGGAGAGCGATTTCATCACCGGGGACGCGGTGGAGGCGACCGAGTTTCCTCACCTGGCCCAACGGTACGAGGTGCGTGCGGTCCCGAGGACCATCGTCAACGAGACCGGCGCGATCGAGGGCGCCTTGCCGGAGGCCCAGTTCCTGGAGGCGGTGCTTAACGCGGCGCGGAAGAAGGATTGAGGACTTTGGGACACTGCCTACGCCACGGTGTCCCACCTGGAACAGCCTGCGGCGGCTCCCGACGGCCGGTCTGGAGCCCCGGCCGTCCGGGAAAGCCCTGAATCTATGGAAGGTTGCGCTCCCAACCGAGGATGATCTTTATCGAGGCATGGGCCTTGCTGCCCTATTCCTGCAACAGTCCCCGCCTGCCTGGGGGACCCGTCTGTCCGGGCATCCAGTGCAGGTAATCCCCCTGAGGCAATCACCAGAGGGTCCAAGGGAGATCTCAGATGAGTAGATCGAAGGTAACGATCGACGGAAACGAAGCCGCCGCGTATGTCGCCCACCAGACGAACGAGGTGATCGCCATTTATCCGATCACCCCCTCCTCCCCCATGGGGGAATGGTCGGATCAATGGTCATCCGAAGGCAAGGCGAACATCTGGGGGACCATCCCTGTTGTGGTCGAGTTGCAGAGCGAGGGCGGCGCATCGGGAGCCGTGCACGGGGCCCTGCAGGGCGGGGCGCTCACCACGACCTTCACGTCCTCCCAGGGCCTCCTGTTGATGATCCCCAACATGTTCAAGATCGCCGGGGAGCTGACCTCGACCGTCTTCCACGTGGCCGCCCGGACGGTGGCGTCGCACGCCCTGTCCATCTTCGGGGATCACAGCGACGTGATGGCCACGCGGTCCACGGGCTGGGCCCTGCTGGCGTCCAACTCCATCCAGGAGGTCATGGACCTGGCCCTCATCGCCCAGGCGGCGACGCTGGAGGCGAGGGTCCCCATCCTCCATTTCTTCGACGGGTTCCGGACGACGCACGAGGTGGCGAAGGTCGAGCAGGTGACCCAGGACGACATGCGGGCCATGCTCGATGACGAGCTGGTGCAGGCGCATCGCGCCCGCTCCCTGTCGCCCGATCGCCCGGTCCTGCGCGGCAGCGCCCAGAACCCGGACGTCTTCTTCCAGGCGCGGGAGACGGTGAACCCCTACTACCTCGCCTGCCCCACCATCGTCCAGAACGCCATGGACAAGTTCGCCAAGATCGTGGGGCGCCAGTACCACCTCTTCGACTACGTGGGCGCGCCCGACGCCGAGCGGGTGATCGTGCTGATGGGGAGCGGCGCCGAGGCCGCCCACGAGACGGTGGAGTATCTCGCGGCCCGGGGCGAGAAGGTCGGCGTCCTGAAGGTCCGGCTCTACCGCCCCTTCTCCGTCGAGCACTTCGTCCAGGCCCTGCCCAAGAGCGTCAAGACCCTCGCCGTCCTGGATCGCACCAAGGAGGCGGGCGCGGCCGGCGAGCCGCTGTACGTGGATGTCATCACGGTGGTGCACGAGGCCATGGCTGCCGGCGCCGCCCCGTTCGCGGCGGCGCCCCGGATCATCGGCGGGCGCTACGGGCTCTCCTCCAAGGAATTCTCGCCGGCCATGATCAAGGGCGTCTTCGACGAGATGGCGAAGCCCAAACCGAAGAACCACTTCACGATCGGGATCGTGGATGACGTCACCCACACCAGCCTGGACTACGACCCCACATTCTCCGCCGAGGACCCCAAGACCGTGCGGGCCGTCTTCTACGGCCTGGGGGCGGACGGGACCGTCGGGGCCAACAAGAACTCCATCAAGATCATCGGCGAGGACACCGACAACTACGCCCAGGGCTATTTCGTGTACGACTCGAAGAAGTCCGGGGCGCTCACCATCTCCCACCTGCGCTTCGGTCCCAAGCCCATCCGGTCCACCTACCTCATCAGCCTGGCCAGCTTCGTAGCCTGCCACCAGTTCAGCTTCCTGGAGCGGCTGGACGTGCTGCGCGAGGCGGGGCCGGGGGCGACGTTCCTGCTGAACAGCCTGTACGGGCCGGACGAGGTCTGGGACCACCTTCCCCGGACGGTGCAGCGGCAGATCATCGACAAGAAGCTGCGCTTCTACGTCATCGACGGCTACAAGGTGGCGGAAAAGACGGGCATGGGGGTGCGGATCAACACCATCATGCAGACCTGCTTCTTCGCCATCAGCGGCGTCCTGCCGCGGGACGAAGCCATCGCCGCGATCAAGCACGCCATCGAGAAGACCTACGGCCGGCGGGGCGAGGCGGTCGTGAAGAAGAACTTCGCCGCCGTAGACGCCGCCCTGGACCACCTGCACGAGGTCAAGGTGCCTGGGCGGGTGAGCAGCAGCTTCGACCTGCGCCCGGCCGTCCCCGCCGAGGCGCCGGAGTTCGTGCAGAAGACGCTGGCCAAGATCATCGCCAACGAGGGGGACTCGCTGCCGGTCAGCGCCTTCCCGGTGGACGGCACCTTCCCGACGGGGACCACCCAGTGGGAGAAGCGCAACATCGCCCTGGAGATCCCGGTGTGGGATACGGAGGTCTGCATCCAGTGCGGCAAGTGCGTCCTGGTCTGCCCGCACGCCGTCATCCGGGCCAAGGTCTACCCGCCGGAGCTGCTCAAGGACGCCCCACGGACGTTCAAGTCGGCCCCGGCGCGCTGGCGGGAGTTCAAGGAGATGCGGTACACGCTGCAGGTCGCGCCCGAGGACTGCACGGGCTGCGAGCTGTGCGTGGAGGTCTGCCCCGCCAAGAACAAGCAGGAGGTCCGGCTCAAGGCCGTCAACATGGCCCCGCAGCCGCCGATCCGCGAATCCGAGGCGGCCAACTGGAAGTTCTTCCTGGACCTGCCCGAGATGGACCGCGGCGCCCTGACCCTGGGCCAGGTCAAGGACGTGCAGCTCCTGCAGCCCCTGTTCGAGTTCTCCGGCGCCTGCGCCGGTTGCGGCGAGACGCCCTACATCAAGCTGCTCACCCAGCTCTTCGGCGACCGGACGTTGATCGCCAACGCCACCGGCTGCTCGTCCATCTATGGGGGCAACCTGCCCACCACCCCGTACTGCATGACCGTGGACGGGCGCGGACCGGCCTGGTCGAACTCCCTCTTCGAGGACAACGCCGAGTTCGGCATGGGCATGCGGCTGGCCCTGGACAAGCAGCGTCAGTACGCCGAGGAGCTGCTCAGACGGCTGTCCGGGTCCATCGGGGAGGGCTTGGTCGAAGCGCTGCTCACGGCCGACCAGTCGACCGAGGCGGGCACCAAGGCCCAGCGCGACCGGGTCCGGCAGTTGAAGGAAAAGCTGCGGTCCATGAACTCGGCGGACGCCCGGGATCTCTTGAGCCTGGCCGAGGCGCTGGTCAAGAAGAGCGTGTGGATCGTGGGCGGGGACGGCTGGGCCTACGACATTGGCTACGGCGGCCTGGATCACGTCCTGGCCTCGGGGGCGAACGTCAACGTCCTGGTCCTGGACACCGAGGTGTACTCCAACACGGGCGGCCAGATGTCCAAGGCGACGCCGCGCGGCGCCGTGGCCAAGTTCGCGGCCGGCGGGAAGCCGCGGCCCAAGAAGGACCTGGCGATGCTCGCGATGACCTACGGGAACATCTACGTCGCCCGCGTGGCCTTCGGCAGCAACGACATGCACACGGTGAAGGCCTTCCTCGAGGCCGAGGCGTACGACGGACCGTCCCTGATCATCGCCTACAGCCACTGCATCGCCCACGGCTATGACCTCAAGCACGGCCTGGACCAGCAGAAGGCCGCCGTCCAGACGGGCCACTGGCCGTTGATCCGCTACAACCCGGATCTGGCCAAGCAGGGGAAGAACCCGCTCCTCCTGGACAGCAAGGCCCCGACGCTGACCCTGGACAAGTTCGAGAACAACGAGACGCGCTTCACCATGCTGAGCCACAGCGATCCCGAGGCGGCCAAGCGGCTGCTGCAAAGCGCCCAGGCCGAGGTGAGCGCGCGCTGGCGCCTGTACGAGCACTGGGCGGCCATGCCGATGAAGCCGGCCTCGGAGCAGACGGCGCAACCCGCCGGCTCGACAGAGGAGAAACCCCAATGATCGACTTGTCCACGACCTACCTGGGGCTCCGCCTGAAGAACCCGCTGGTGGTTTCCGCCTCCCCCCTGTGCGAGGATGTGGACAACATCCGGCGGATGGAGGATGCCGGCGCGGCGGCCGTGGTGCTGCATTCGCTCTTCGAGGAGCAGATCGACTTCGAGAGCCAGCACCTGGATCGCTTTCTCTCCCAGGGCACAGAGAGCTTCGCCGAGTCGCTGTCCTACTTCCCTGCGATGGCGAATTACCGGCTGGGACCAAACGAGTACCTGGAGCACATCCGCCGGACGAAGGCTGCCGTCCGCATCCCCGTCATCGGCAGCCTGAACGGCGTCTCCACCGGAGGGTGGATCCGCTACGGCAAGATGATCCAGGAGGCCGGCGCCGACGCCCTGGAACTCAACGTGTACTACATCCCGACCGATCCGGAGATGGGGAGCGCCCAGGTGGAGCAGATATACCTCGATCTGGTGCGCGACGTGAAGGGCACGTTGAAGATCCCCGTTGCGGTGAAGCTCGGGCATGCCTTCACCGCCATGGCCAACATGGCGCGGCGCCTGGATCAGGCGGGCGCGGATGCCTTGGTGTTGTTCAACCGGTTTTACCAGCCCGACTTCGACCTGGAGAACCTGGAGGCCGTGCCGCATCTCACGTTGAGCAATTCCTACGAGCTGCTGCTGCGGCTTCACTGGGTGGCCATCCTCTACGGCCGCCTCCGGGCCGACCTGGCCGTGACGGGCGGCGTGCACACGGCCCGGGACGTCCTCAAGGCGATGATGGCCGGGGCGCGGGTGGCGATGATGACCTCGGCCCTGCTCAAGAGCGGGATTGGGTACCTGGCGAAGCTACGCACCGACCTGCTGGCCTGGATGGAGGAGCGTGAGTACGCCTCCATCCGCCAGATGCAGGGCAGCATGAGCTACCGCTCCGTGGCCGAGCCGGCCGCCTTCGAGCGGGGCAACTACATGAAGGTCCTCAGCTCGTATGCGCTGAGGTTCTAGTGTCCCGTCTCGCAGGTTCGCAGCACATATCCGCGGGCCTCGGGGGCGGCCCGAGCGCGTCGGGCCACACCCAATCCGCCAAGGCGGATTGGGTACCCGGGCGGCCGGCGGGGTACCCATTGCGCTTTTCTCCCTGCAATGGGTCGTCGCTGTGGGGAACCATCCCTCGGATGGACTGCCGACAAACTTTCCACGGCGCGGCGGCCCCGAAGGGGAGCGACCCCGGAGCAAGGCCGCCCGGTTCTCGACGAGGCCCGGCGCTCGCAGGGGTGACCCCGAGGCCAGCTGGCTTCCTCAACGAACTTCGGAGACAAGACACTAGACTCGCCAGCGCCAGTGGGGCCACCAGCCCTGCGTGGCCCCTCCGTTCTCACGACACCCTGTCCCCCGTCCCGCCTGCCCACGCAACCCGATTGGCCCGGGTGCCACCCTCCAATATGTCGGCGTCCAGGTCCGGTTGACATCCGAGAGTACGCGCGCATATCATCCCTTGCCGCCGGACGACCCGGAGCAAGAGCGCCCCACCCCGCAAGTCGCGGGGTGCCGTCGCGGCTCCGTGTCCGCAGGGGTGACTCCAAGGGGACGGGATTCTTCCCGTCTAAGGTGTCACTTCCCGGAGAACCACATATGACCGCCACCGCGGCGCCGCCTATCCTCGTGGATCAACTCGCTTGCATCATCGACCGCGAGCGGGTCCTCACCCGACCCATCGATCGCATCGCCTACGCGTCCGACGCCAGCTTCTATCGCCTCATCCCCCGGGCGGTGGTCCTGACCCGCTCCATCGAGGAGGTGCGGGCGCTCTTCCGCGTGAGCCATGAACACCGCATTCCCCTCACCTTCCGCGCCGCTGGCACGAGCCTCTCCGGCCAGACCGTCACCGACGGGATCCTGGCCGAGGTCGCCAAGCACTGGCGCCGCGTCGCGGTGGAGGAGAACGGCAAGCGCGTCCGCGTGCAGCCCGGGGTGATCGGCGCCCACGTGAACCAGGTCCTCAAGGCGTACTGCGCCAAGATGGGGCCGGACCCGGCCTCGATCAACGCCTGCATGATGGGCGGGATCCTGGCCAACAACAGCAGCGGGATGTGCTGCGGCGTCGTCCAGAACGCCTACCACACCCTGCACTCGCTGACCTTCGTCCTTCCCTCGGGCACGGTGATCGACACAGCCGACCCGGAGGCCGACCGGATCTTCCGCGAGAAGGAGCCGCGGCTCAACCAGGGCCTCCTGGACCTGCGGCGCGAGATCCTGGCCAGCCCGCTTCTCGCCGAGCGGATTCGGTCGAAATACAAGATGAAGAACACCACCGGCTACTCGCTGAACGCCTTCCTCGATTTCGAAAAGCCGGTGGAGATCATGCGGAACCTGCTCATCGGCTCGGAGGGGACGCTGGCCTTCATCGCCGAGGCCGTGCTCAATACAGTTCCTGATCTGCCCGTGAAGTACACGGGGCTCCTGCTCTTTCCGACGGTCCATGCCGCCTGCGCCGCCATCGCCCCCTTGCGCGACGCGGGGGCCAAGGCCCTGGAGTTGATGGACCGTGTCCTTTCGGGAAGCCTGCGCAAAGGTCACCGATCTTGTTTGCGGGTAGTCGGTCAGTGCAGAAGGCCGAGGAATAACGCCATCCCGTTGGCAACACACCGTTCGACTTTGGCCCAC
>Ga0181524_10004557_pt1 | contig 12763 bp, 11 predicted proteins | sample PEATcosm2014_Bin_34_FD_119761 | JGI IMG/M metagenome (GOLD analysis project Ga0181524, IMG submission 119761) | Peatland microbial communities from MTU Mesocosm Facility, Houghton, MI, USA - PEATcosm2014_Bin05_60_metaG | ecosystem: Environmental > Terrestrial > Soil > Wetlands > Peat | place...
CAACCTTGTTTTCCCGGTTAAAAGTTCCTGCATCATCCCCTGCTTTATCATCTTATATTTATCCAGTTTTTTTTCAAGAGCCTCGATTTCGCCGTCCATGTCTGAAAGGATGGCGGCGATGCGGGTTTGTTCAGCAGGATTTGGGAAAATAAGTTCAATTTTTGCAATATTTGTTTTACTTATGCCGCTTACCTTGGTGCCAACTGCATAAAACTTAAACTGACTTTTTATATAATCGCTGTGGAAACAATAGCACTTATAGTCTATATCGAGTGAATCATCTTTGCTCTTAGCAACTATGGTATGTAAACCAGAAATATAGGGGACTCCATCTGGATTTCTTACAATGATATGCCTACTTGTGCCTTCATCGTCTTCCGAAGCATCCACAAAAACAATATCCCCCTCATTCAACAATGATTTTGGTGAAACTTTTTTTAAACAGATTTGAAGCTTAGGAATATCTGCATAATCACTTTTTACATTAATGAAAGTTTTTTTTGCTCCATGTATATCCCCATAATGAAGATAACAATATCCATCATCAGATAACTGTTCTCGTGACGCAGTAAATCCACCATGAAAAGTAAAAATCTCCCCTAACTTCTTCACCACCCAGCCCTCTTTGGGTTTGAGCAGTTCCTGCATGGCTCCTTGTTTGATGTTGCGTTTTTTGGCAATAAGTTTTTCCAAGGAATGAATCAAGGCATCGGTATCGCTTAAAGAGGTGGCAATATCCGTTTGTTCTGCTTTGGTGGGAGGGACAGCAACCGAAATATTTTTAAGAATTTCGGTATTTAGAGATGCCATTGTTTGTCCAACAGCAACACTTCTTATTCTTTGCTTCGTTGGCTCTTGATGAAAATAATAACTCAAATAAGTTGGGGAAAGCCAATCATAGTTAATTCTAATTCGCAAAAGACGCCCAGAGAACAGCCAGCCATTTTCTTTCTTACTGATTAAAGAATTTCTATCCACTGAACCCACACGACTAAAAACAATATCATCAGTTTTCAATGAATAAGATCCCAATCTTTTTCTATCAAAGTCGGAAACCATAGGCAAATTTTGATGTACTACTCCTCGTTCACCTAAATGTTCGACGGTAATTATGGGCGTACCATCTTCAACATAATCTTTTTCATGAAGCGATGAACCAAATGGCCCTGTTTTAATATCAGCAATTTCACCCAGCTTTCTTACTTCCCAATCCTCGGGAATCACTCCCACCTCGGTCTGCTTGAAGCCCTTTTTTACTTCCATGCAAACCCCATCTTTTCCAGGTGAGCGTTGACTCTCTGTTCCATCTCGCTCACTTCGGAGGTCTGTTGTGGTAACGGCGTTTCGTACCGCTCTGCCAGTTCTTTTATCCGCTGGGTCAGCTGCTGGCTGATTCTATCCATTTCGGTATGGATAGCATTCTCAATGGTCGCCATCCATTTATCCTCTACCACAAGCGTTTTGATCTCGTCTTCGGTGAGCGTAGGGTATTTGTCATAGACCTTTTTGTCTAGCGCTGCAGTGGCTTCTTTGACTTTCCTGTTGGTTTCCGCTTGCTGTTCAATAAGGTCAAGGTAGGCTTCCAAAACCTTGATTTCTTCCTCGGTATCAGAATCGCCTTTGATTTCTTTGAGGCGATTTTGCAGATTGCCTTTGTTTACCTTGTCCAGTTCAGCAAAAAAGCCATCTTCGCCGCTATGTTCTTCTTCCAGGTCAGTAAGCTGTCCGGCAATGGTCTCGCTTGCAGCTTCCAAGGCCTCAATGTCCTGTTTTTCTTTAGGGAAATAGCGCTTAATCACCAGTTCCTTGGGAATGAGGTCGCAGGCCCAGCCTTTGTCCACCATTTTGTTCTGCTTGTTCTCAACCAGAATGCGATAGGTTTCAGCCTTCCAGCCATCGGCAGCGATAAGGTAGCAGTCATCCTGCATCACCTCGGCCCAGTAGTCCATCAGGTGCTGATAGACATCGTATTTATCGGTCAGGTCTTTGCCGGTGTAGTGCGCTAGCAGATTTTCGGAAAGATCAAATATCACCTCTTTGGGGTGGAAGCCAGGTTTCAGTTCCTTCAAAAATGCAGTGCTCTTCCTTTTCCACTTTGTAAACAAGGTATTCATCTCATTGCTAAATGCTTCAAATTCGGGGTGCTGAAAGATCGTCGGCTTGATCTCGTCTTTTCCCACCTTCAAATGGAAATACTTTGGGCGTGAGCTTTTTCCAAAAAGCTTTTTCCCCAAGGTTGGGCAGACCGCCCAGTAGTTTTCAAGTGCCTCTATATCGGCATTGGGAATGTCCCCGAGCAGATGGGCTTCGATATCCTGGATATCCTCGGGTTCCTGGCTGTCGATATAGCGGGGGATATTCAGGTTGGATTCGTTCTTCTCAATATCGGAGAACGGAACCATTCGTGAGTACTTATCGATCTCGGTCTGCTTATTGAAAACATCGACAATCTTGTGAATGTCCATACTGCGGAGCCGGTTCTTGTTGCCGTCTTTCATAAAACCTTTACCGGCATCTATCATGAAAATACCTTTGCGGTTATAGGCATTTTCTTTATCAAGCACAATAATGCAGGCAGGAATACCAGTGCCGTAAAAGAGGTTAGCAGGCAGGCCGATAATTCCTTTGATGTACCCTTTACGGATAATATTTTTACGGATCTCCGCTTCCGCGTTACCCCTGAACAAAACCCCGTGGGGAAGTATGCAGGCTCCCTTACCCTTGCTTTTCAGAGTATGTATGATATGAAGTAGATAGGCGTAATCCCCGTTTTTAGCCGGTGGAATGCCATAGTCTTTAAACCGCCCATGAATATCACCGACAGCGTCAACACCATTGCGCCAGCGTTTATCACTGAAGGGGGGATTGGCAACAACATAGTCATAGGTTTTGAGCGCGCCATGTTCATTCAGAAAGACGGGATTGGCTAAGGTATTGCCCTGCTTGATTTCAGCGGTGGGATTGTTATGCAGAATCATGTTCATGCGTGCCAGTCCGGAAGTAGCTGAGTCTTTCTCCTGCCCATAAAGAGTAATAGTCTTTCCTGCTTCATCCGCGACCTTTAGAAGCAATGAACCGGAACCACAGGTGGGGTCATGAGCAGTTGTTTGCGCGCTCGTGTTGGCGGTATTAATCCCTATAATCTTTGCCATAATGCGGCTGACTTCTGCCGGTGTATAGAACTGACCTTTGCTTTTGCCGCTTTCCGTAGCGAAGTGACGCATAAGGTATTCATATGCATCGCCCAAGATATCATCGCCCTCCGCTCGGTTCTTGCTGAAATCCAGCGCCTTGTTCTCAAAAATGGCAATCAGGTTGGTAAGGCGGTCAACCATCTCCCTGCCGCTGCCGAGCTTGGTCACATCATTGAAGTCCGGCATGTCGGACAACTTGTTTGCATCCGCAATGGGGCCGATGATCTTCTTGTTGATGTCATCGCCTATGGTAGGCTTTCCTTTGAGCGCCACCATGTCACTGAAACTTGCCCCTTTGGGAATGGTAATGGGGGCATAGGGCACACCTTCGTATTTATCGCTGACGTATTTCATGAATAACATCACCAGCACATAGTCCTTGTACTGGCTGGCATCCATGCCGCCCCGGAGTTCATCGCAGCTCGACCAGAGGGAACTGTAAAGTTCGCTTTTCTTGATTGCCATGGGGTTATTTTACTTATTAAGTCTGGTATTTACCAGAGGATATGATTTTTTTCTGCAAATGAGAGACAAGCAGTAAAATATGTGCAGTCGCTGCCTCTGTGTTACCTGATAAGCGCGGAAATCAAGATCTTCCGTGTTTAATGGTTTTTGCGGAGCAGGTGGACATTGCATGATTAAGTCCTCACACCTAGTCTCAGCGCATCCTGATCATTCTGCAGGTTACCAGCGGTATTCGGTATTGGCGGGCACAAGCTTTCGCACCTCCGATGCTTGACCCGTGATCAAAATTGGGATGTGTCCCTAATATTGATTTCTCCCAGTTCCTCCTTGTCTCACCGTTCGAGACGAACAACCCCTCGGCGCACGCCTCGCTTTTCCTGGTCTTAAAACTACTTGCGGTCATTTCCCTGGTCGTCGAGCTCTGGCTTGGCTTCCACTTCTTAAATTGGCTGTCGGGAATCTTTATCCTCGTGGGCACGACGATCGGGGCGGACCTGGCCCTTACAGGATTGAGCCGAAAGTGGCCGCTTTATCTCGTCATAATGATCATGGTCATAGTAGGGATGATGCTGTCGGCGGCAGCGATAAGCAGTCTGCATTGATGGTGTCCACCGGAAACGCTTCCTCGTAGATGGCGGGGAGGGAGGCGCCGCGCGGGGCTTTTTCGAGCGCACCCACGCACAACGCCAAACTTCGGGTTGCCTTCTTTGAAAGGTGAGCGAATTCTCTCAACGGGAGCCGACCCCGCCAAAGCCCTCAGCTCAAAAGCACGAGGACGCAAATTGCTCTCCCGGCTGGCAACTAGCGACAGTCATCTCCAAAAAGCGCCTCCCCATCAGTAGATGAGTAATCAGCTTACTCATAACTACACCTCCGTAAGGATTTGATAGGGGAGCGTAGGACGCCTCCCTCTCCGCCATTTATAAAGAACTGCTGAATTATATCAAACCTGCATGGGGTTAGTCTTGCGGCCAAGTCGTGCTGGGGCTTTTCATATGCATCTCAAATATAGTATAGTTCGCCTGTCAGCGAGCTTTGGAGGAACACATGTACTGCAAGCATCGGAACGATGAACTCGTTGAGCTTTACTCACATACGAAATACCAGGGCGCCGACCCGGAGAAGGCTCGGTTCCTCTTTTTCGGCCTCGATGCTAATTTCAACGCCTGTATTGATGAATGGAAACACTTCCCAGAAATCCGCTCATACCTTGAGAACGGTGTTCACTACTGGACGGACAGGGGGTTCCATCATCCATTCCTGCATCCGGAGTACCGAGGAGACGGAGCCAAGTACCATAAGCAGTTTTCCAAGATTGGTTTTACACGTGAGCATGCGGAGTGTGTCTCCTTTGTCGAGCTCATCGATGTCCCGACTTGTGGCCGAAGCCACTTGGAGGACGACGACATGGAGTCCTCACATATGGATCGGCTTAAGGCTTGGTTTGACGGCCCCGCAAAATACATCTTTATTCCTCGTACTGTCGGTCATCTGCTGAGAAGGACGCCCCAGTTTTCGGGGCTTCGCAAAGAACCCATACGGCATCAAGGCTCGCTACCAGTCTTATACGAATCCCCTCAAAAAGTTGTGTTTGATCACTTTCATTTCTCATGCAAGGGCAGGCACTGTCCACAGGACATCAAGGATCGCCAACTTGAGGACATAGGCAAACTTATTTGGTGACTATGCATACCGTGGTAGACGCGTTGCTGTCCCCGTCAAGAATTTGCTCCCGTTCGGAGTTTCTAGCCCGATCATGTCCCGTTCCGAAGGAAGGTGGCATTTACGCTTGGTACTTCCGTGAGTTGCCACCAGCCGTGCCGTGCTGTCGCGTCCCGGAGTTCAAAGGGCTCAAGTTGCTCTATATCGGCACATCCCCCGCCACTGCGAACAGCAGAAACAACCTCCGAAGGCGTATTAGAGCCGACTTCAACAGGAACGCATCGTGCTCTACGCTACGAATGACATTGGGGTGTCTCCTCGCCGACAAGCTTTCGATAGTTGTTCGGCGTGCTGGCGGACGCCTCACCTTCGGCGAAGGAGAGGCCAAGCTATCTGACTGGATGGAGGCTAACGCGTATGTTGCCTGGGTCGAACATGAGCGGCCTTGGTCCATCGAGGAAGAGATCATTCGCAAAGTATCGCCCCTGCTTAATTTGGATCACAATAAGGAAAGCTGCTTCCACCGGGAACTCTCGGAAATCCGGCGTCAATGCATCGCAAATGCCCGCGCCACTTAACGGCGCCTGTTCCCATTCCACAGCTCCCACTCCTTGTCGCTGTAACCTCCGAAGCCCGTGCACTTGCCGCTGCATTGGCCGACTTTGCTTTTGCCAAGAAAGTCGGCAATGGCGTCCCTGTTCCGGCCGACTTCCACGGCGAGTTGGTTGTTGAAAGTTTCGTCCCGGTTCATGTTTTCATCAGCCCCCGTACGGCCTAATGTCAAGCGAATACGAGCCGTCCACGATCACGGCCTCGAACAGCTCCACCGGCTCGTTTCGCCCGCGCGTCCAGGCCGCGACTTCCTTCCTGTCCTCAAGCGGCATGCGCGCACCGAGAACGACCCCGGCCAGGAGGTCGGCCTGGAACCCCTTGTCGCGTGAGCCGTTGTTGTGGTCGATGATCCTGTACTCCTGCTCGTACCTCCAGTCGCTCGCCTTGGTGAGAAGAAAGGCATCGACCTGTTTCTGTTTCGTATCCGTCACGCTGATGTCAGGGAACGTCGGGGAGTAAGCGACCCGCAAGGCCTCCGCGAAAAAGGTCCTCTCTTCGTCGCAGACAAACTTGAGACATACACCGGTGTGCCCCGCCGCATAGTGGGACCAGAGCAGGATGTTCCTGTCGTTGGCGGAGAGAGACAGGACACCGCACTTATTGACGAACCCCTGTAGTTCGTCTGTCATAAAGTTGATAAATTCGGCGTCGTCGATTGCCTTGACAGCTTGCTTGGCCTGAGCCCTGCGCTGGCTTCTGGTGAGCGTCGTGCGTTCCTTGAGGAGGTCGGCGTGTCGGCGCCACAGCAGGTTGTGAACAATCCGTTGCGAGAACCTAACCCGGCAGTCAAACGGATCGTTGAAGGTGGAAGGGCTGGCGAAGTGAATGACGGAGTCCGTCAGAATCTTCCTTGTCCAGTCGCGGTAGTCTCCTTTCAGGTTGGTATACCTGTAGAGAAATCGCGGTTCATTTTGGCTGTTCATGCTCACGTATAGAGCTCGTCCCAATCTTCCCCAAGCACCCATCGCAGGGCGGACAACTTGCCGTTGATCATTCCCCACTCGAACTTCGTCCACGGCCCCAGGTTTTCGACGCCGTATTTCTTCTCAACGCGGGCCGCGCTTTTCAGAGCCCCCTTCCAGACATCTTTTTGGATCGGGCGGCGCCGATGGTTTTTCACAGGGAATGTTTCCCGGTCAACAAGTGCTATCTTGCCCTCCTCGATCCTTTGACGGACAAGTTGGTGGCGGTCATACCACACCTTGTCGGCCAGCTCTTCGATCGAGGCAAGAATCTCGGCCAACGACCTCGACTCCTGCGTCCACTCGTGCTCGATCATGGAATCCGTGATCAGGTCGCGGTCGATGAGCTTCAGAGCCTCGGCGAGGTTGATGAAATAGCGAGAACGGATTCTTGAAAAATACTGCACAATATCCGGGTGGGGGAGCCTGCTGTCCGATGAGGGGTAGCTGAAGTCCTTGGTGTTGTGCGTGACGAAGCCCAGGCGCTTGCCCTTGGCCGTCTTCCCGTTCACGAAGTCGGCGTACGTCTCGAGGAGGATGGCGTCGTTGATGCTGTTCTTCTGTCGGTGGAACGGCGCCTTCTGCTGGAGCGCACGGTTTGCGGCTCGGAGCATAACGGCGTCCGAAAGTTCGATCACAGGTTGCGACGCGAAGATCGCTTCGATCCGGGCGACGGATTCAACGGCGGCCTCGCCCAAGCGCGGCAATCGGTAGTCAAGCTCGTTTAGGTACTCGATCGCAAGCTTTTTCCTGCGGCCCTCGCCGAACCGCCACACGGCCTCGGTCGCTCTCTTAAGGGAGCCTGACAGGCTCCGACTGCTCTCCTCGACGATCCGCTTCTTGTTGCGCGCGAACTCATCGACAACGATGCGCGGCAGCAGGATCGAAAGCCGACCGCCCCGAAGAAGAACTTCTATCGTGTCGAGGAGGGCGGCGTTGCGATGGTCTTTGGCTACGTCGAGCCAAACGCAGGTATCAATTAAAAGCTTGAACATGAGAACCTGCTTCGCCTCGGCGTTCTTTCGCTCATCCAGCCCTTTGACGAGCATGTCATCCATTTCCATCTCCACGGCTCGCTTCCGGCTGTCTTCCGCGTCTTCCGGGGTAACCCCCATCGCCTTGCGGACTCCCATTGTGTGCCAGTCCTCGTATCCCCTAACGAAGCCGTAGTTCACCCCTTCCCTGTACGCAAGCTGGCTAACGCAATAAATAATCGTGGCGACGAGAGCTGCCTGGATTCCCCGCCCGCGAAGTAGTAAAGGCCGACGCAGGAGAGCAGTATCGTTGCAATCCAAACATAGTTGGGGAAAAACCACCATTCTTTTTTGACGAACGAAAGCGACTTGCGGACATCCGAATACTGCTCGCTCGACATATTTTCCATCTCCTCAAGCTCCCTGGCGTTCAGCCCGCCGCGCCCGTAGGAGATGTTCTTGTTCAGCTCGTGCTTCAGCCTTATCGCATCCTCGATAGTCACCTTGTCCGACGCCTGCTCGCCCTCCACGGTTCTCCTTTCTTGCCGCATGTTTTGCTTCCACTCGAATATAGCACATTTTGTCATGGTTGTGGGGCTTGTCAAAGCCCCCGGCTTTTTGTAAGATACGGAGAGCCGACGGGCAATATCCGTCACAAGGGGGAACCACATGGACATATTCGGCTTGGGCACCGGAAGCTTGAGGCGGGACGAATTCTACACCTTCCTCGGCGGGCTATTTGTCGCTCTCTCATGGTTCGTCGGCCTAAATCTGTCCAAGCCCTCGGCGTCGGCTGGCATAACGATAGCCGACACCGCCTTCCTTGTCTTCCTGTGGTTGCTCAGCACGCTGATCGTCTATGTGCTTCTTTTCGCCTTGTATCTGGTGGTACCCGCATACGCAAAAAAGCAGGTGACAAAGATGGGAGTGGAAAAGATAATCCAGATACTGGGCCTCGCCGGGCCGCCCCTCTACTTCATGCAAAAGGCGGCGATGGACGAGGACAAGATCATAGCGCATGTGCTGGGACTGATGGTGGTGTGCGTGCCTCTGTGCGTCTATCCCTGGTCGCAGTCGGCCTTTCTTTCCGCGCAGCATGTCGTCTGGATAGTCGTGTTCGCGGCGTGGGTTTTCCTGGCGTATCGGTTTTATCGCATGTGGGTGACTATCCATGCTATGACCAACCTTGTCATGCGGCAATTAATGTACCCCATAGACTTCGACACCTATGCCAAGGAGATGGCCAGATTCCTGGCTGGACAGGCCAAAATAGGCCTTGACGACTTCTACAAGAAGACCCGCGAGCACCAACAACAGCAACAACAGCAACAAAGAACTTCCTGACAGCATACTTCCTGCATTGGCGATCTCGTCCGCTGGACGCGCCGGAGTACCCGGCAGAGCCCGAACCTTAACACTGCCTGAGGTTCGTCCCTATGGGTGGGTATCCCTGACGCAACTGTATTTCGCTTTGCTCACCACAACGGCTGTTGCTTCGGCAGCGGCGTGAGGGACAGCCAGCGGATCTTGTCGGCGATGGCCTGGGGATCCATGCCGTCGGCGCAGAACTTGTATTTGGTCTTGCTGGGGTCAGCCCTTGACCCTTGACAATTGCGAGTTAGTAACGGAAAAGGAGAGTCTGGAAAAGTAAGCGCCGGTGCGGAGTAGAAGGGTGTTCTTCAGAGAATGACTTGCTCACAGTCAAGTGACCGAAATGAGCAAGAATGACACTCTTGGGGGGGAAACGGGAGAAACTTAATCGCAATCGGGGGGAGGAATTAATTGGAATAGCCGACAGTAGTTGTCCGTAATATACAAGCTTACCTTTCGATAACTTCTTCGATCTGAAGAATATATTTTGGATCGAGAGGGCTACCGCAGAGATCAATGGAAGATCCTTCGAAAGGATTGTCTGATTCATCCTCTGGATCTATGTACAGAAAATAAGCCTTGAGCATGCAAAAAACATAATAACTATCAACAGGCAGGATTGAAAAAGGAATTGCGCAGTGAATTATTAAGGGTATTAACTTTTTTCCAATGATGTCTCTGATTTCATCCCTGCTGCAACATGGCAGTGCAATTTGTGGTTTTGATAACCTAATATTGACCAGCAAAAGTGGTTTTTGATAACCGAAAATTGACCATCCCGGGCATATCTCCTCATGATAAGGTGGGGCGAAGTTTCAAAGTCGCCCCATTTTTACGCCGAGGGGGAAAGGATTGCTCAATATGGATCAGTATGAATTGGTTAGAACGGGTCATCGGGTGTACGGCCAAAACATCAGTGAGCTGTCAAGATTGACGGGCCATGCACGAAACACGATCAAGAAAGCGATACGGGGTGAGCCATGGGGGTACAAGGAACGAAACCACCAGCCGTTCCCAGCTCTTGGCGATTACATGGAGACTATCGATAGCTGGCTTAAGAACGACAGGGGCAAACCGAAGAAGCAGCGGCATACGGCGCACCGGATATACAATCGTTTGGTGGATGAGTATGGCTATAAAGGGTGTGAATCCACAGTGCGGCGCTATGTGAAGCTTGCAAAGATGACATTTGGGATCGAAACGCCGCACGCATTTATCCCATGTAATCCTGAGGCTGGGAATGAAGCGGAAGTTGACTGGGGCACAGCGACGGCGATCATTGCCGGGGAAGAGCTCCGTCTGAAGTTTTTCTGCATGCGGAGCAAATATTCCGGTAAGCACTTTGTACGCTTCTATCATTGTGAACGGCAACAGGCATTTCTGGATGCTCACATTCACGCTTTCTCCTTTTATGGCGGCATCTTTCCGGTCCTCATCTATGACAATTTAACTACAGCGATACGGAAGGTGTTGCGCGGGAAGGATCGCGTCGAGCAGGAGGGATTTAGCAAGTTCAAGGCCTACCACAGCTTTGAAGCCCGTTTCTGCAATCCCGACAGCGGTCATGAGAAAGGGGGCGTTGAAGGACTGGTCGGTTATGCACGGCGCAATTACATGGTCCCTATTCCGGAGGCCGACAGCCTGGAAGAGTTAAATGATAAAGTTCTTGGGCAGTGCTTCAATTACGGGGGGCACAAAATAGCTGGACGTGACCGGACCGTAAACGAATTATACGAAGAAGAGAAAGAGCATCTTTTTGCTCTTCCAGAAGCTGCTTTCAGTAATATACAGACATCAATCGGCCGCGCTGACAAGTATGCCACAGTCATTGTGGATAAGAACCGATATTCCGTACCAAGCCGTTATGCTGGGTTCAGATTGAAGGTGCTGCGCCACGCTGATCGGGTGGAGATATTTACAGGCACGAAGAAGCTGACTACGCATGAGCGGTTGTACGGCAACAACAAATGGAGTCTCAAGCCGGACCATTATCTTGAACTAATTCAGCAACGTCCGCTGGCTTTCAATAGTGCCCGGCCCATCCAGCAATGGCGGAAGAGCTGGCCGCAGTCCCTGCACCTTCTTTTGGCGCGTTTTTGCTGCTCACAGGGCGAAACAAACGGGATCAAGGACTTTATAACCGTTCTCATGTTCTACAGGGATTATAAGGCCGGCGATATTGAAGCGGCAGTTGAGTTGGCCTTAGACAACAGCCTCAGCACCAGCGATGGAGTATATCACGTTCTCACCTACACTGGCGGCACCGACACGCATATCGCTTCCTTACCTTCATGGCCTACGCTACCACCTCCGGATTTAGCGGTTTACGGGCAGTTGGGAGGTGTCCAATGAAAGCAGGGACATTGATGGAGTTACAGGAGAATCTCAAGACGCTGAAGCTATCGACCATGGCTTCCAACATGGAGGGATTCGTGCGGCAGGCCCGGGAAACCGGAATCGGCTATGATGAGTTTCTCTTGAATCTGACTGTTGCCGAACTGCAAGCCAGATCGGAAAGCAGATTGAACCGCCGCATCAGGGAATCAAAGTTCCCCCTTATCAAGCCTCTGGAGACCTTCGATCTTGCAGCCGTACCTGAGTTGGACCTTCGGCTTTTTCGGGAGCTTACAGGAGAAGGTTATATCAAGGAGCGCAGGAATCTCATTTTCCTTGGAAGAAGCGGTACCGGCAAGACCCATATGGCCACAGCTTTGGGAATCGAAGCCTGTAAAAATAACTTTCGCACCCGGTTTGTCACCTGTTACGGCCTAGTCAACGAACTGATAGAAGCAAGACAGGACAGGACGTTGCAGCGTCTTATCCAAAAGTATGTTCGCTACGATCTGCTCATACTGGACGAGCTCGGATATGTTCCTTTTACCAAGGAAGGCGCTGAACTGCTTTTTCAGGTCTTGGCGGAAAGACACGAGAAAGGGTCGGTGATGATCACAACCAACCTGGGGTTCGCCGACTGGACTCAGATATTTGGCGATCCGGTAATGACTGCGGCGCTGTTGGATCGGCTAACCCATAAAGCCTGTATCATCAACTGTACCTGGGATAGCTATCGGCTGAAGCAGAGTCTTAAGGAAAAAAGAAAACATGGAGGAAAGGAGACATAACCTATGGAAACTACAGTGTATAATCCCCAAAAAAGCAGACTGGAAACCATTAACGTAGAATTCACTAATGACAATACGACCTGGTTCAGCCAATGCAGAAATGCCAACGATATATCGAGGATAACAGATTATGAAGACGGTATCCTGATCAGTGAATGCAATTACAACTATCCAATAAGGATTTATGATATATCACGGGCTGATATCGGGTATGACCAGAAGAAAGCAAGGGAACTGAGCCGCCAGTACGAATAACAATGCCTATAGTGTCGATAAATGAGCAGGCAGGTGAAAGGAAAGGAGGGTTTCACTTGCCATTGTTACAACCAAGGGTAGGATGATTACCACATGTCATCCCGAATATTAACCAGCTCAGGGTGGTCAAAATTCGGTTATCGCAA
>Ga0181524_10004565_pt1 | contig 12754 bp, 10 predicted proteins | sample PEATcosm2014_Bin_34_FD_119761 | JGI IMG/M metagenome (GOLD analysis project Ga0181524, IMG submission 119761) | Peatland microbial communities from MTU Mesocosm Facility, Houghton, MI, USA - PEATcosm2014_Bin05_60_metaG | ecosystem: Environmental > Terrestrial > Soil > Wetlands > Peat | place...
CTGGCTGGAGAGAAGGCGGGCGCGGCTCTTCCCAAATGAAAGCGCCTTGTTACCGCCACTCTGCATCTGGCGCATAAAGAAGATCCAGAGACCCAACAACAGGATCATGGGCAGGCCGTTAGCCAGCCAAGTCATCCAGTTACCCCCGGAGCTATCCTTGATGACGACGCTGACGTTCTTTTCCGTCAGAGTCTTGTACAGGTCGGGATAATTTGTGGGGATGGTGGTTTTGAACTTGGCGCTTTCCTTTTTCAGCGTACCGGAAACGTCAGACCCCGTAATTGTGACTTCACGGACGTTATCCCGATTAATTTCGTTGATGAAGGACGTAAAAGTAAGCTCCTGGATGCTCACCCCGGTGCTCGACTTGACCACCGCATAGATGAGCAGGGCGGTGACCGCCATCACCACCCAGAAGACTATGTTCTTGACCGCCGAGTTCACTGGGCTTCCTCCTCCTGCTCCCTTAAAACCTTGACCTTACGCGGATCTCTTACCCCCGCTCTACATTAGATGCTTCACACCGCTCTCGCGAGCCGGGCCACGAAAGGCAAATTTTCTGTACTTCGTCTCATCCGCTCCGAGTCCCCGCTAACCCTGAGGGCCTCGAGCTTCCTCAATAAGCAAGATGGCTCGGGACTGCGGAGAAGCTACCACGGGAGCTGCGGGTGGGAATCCCCTGACCCACACAATCTGTTTCCCACATTCCAACACTGGCCAGAGCTTGCGCTGCTTCCGAGGAATCTTCCGCTGGCGAAACAGCTCCTTCAATTTGCGGAGCTTTCGGCTTCCCCAAGGCCAAAACTGGTCGCCGGCTCGCCAACTTCGCAGAAACAGTCTGTGCGGCAGTTTCTGCGGGTCCAGAGCGCCACTCCCCATTTGATTATACTCCTTAAGAATCCCTTGGGGTTCAATAATCTTGAACCGAAAGGTAACACCAAAGTACGGGACGGTTATCTCTCCCGGGACCGCGACAGGGTAAGAGTATGCACCCTCTCCTGCGGAGATCGATTGCGAACCAAGGATGAGCCAGTCGAATTCCTTTCTCGCTACTGCCCCGCCAGGCAAAGTGAGGCTCCGGCCACTTTGGGCGCTGGTGGCGAAGCGCAGGAGTTCTTCAATGTGGGCGTAAGCCACGCCCTGCAAACCCTTGCCCAGGGAGTGAAGCATTTGCCGCATAACCAGCCGCTGAATTGCCGGCGCAAACCCTCCCAGGGCGCGCACCGGAATCTTCTCTTCTGCGCCTTCTCGGATGCGCCAGGGGCGGCTGCGCTCGCGGGCCTGTTGCTCCAGGAACGCTTCTTCATCCCGTGCCCGGTCAGCATGATTCTTGAGAAGGGGGATGAGGGCTGGGTTGAATTCCCTTTCCAGCCAGGGGAGCAGTTCCAGGCGTATCTTGTTGCGCCGCAGCCGGGAGTCGAGGTTGGTGGAGTCAAGCCGGCATTCGAGCTGGCGCGCTTCCATCTCGCGCGTGATTTCGGGGCGCGTGAGATCAAGAAACGGGCGGGCGACCTTGCCCTCCAGCACAGGGTAAATCCCACTCAAGCCGCGCGTTCCGGCGCCGCGCAATAAACGCAGCAGCACGGTCTCTGCCTGGTCGTTGGCGGTGTGAGCCGTCACCACTTTGTCAAGCCGGCCTTGATCCACAAGTGAGAAGAAAAATCGGTAGCGCAGCTCGCGGGCGGTCGCCTCGAGGTTGCGCTTTTTCTCACGAGCCACCCGCGCTACCTCAGCTTGGCCACCGATGAAGGCGATTCCGATTGAATCAGCCAGGTTCCGAACGAAGCTCTCGTCCGCGTCTGACTCGGCCCCCCGCAAATGATGATTGAAGTGGACCACGGCCAGAGTGATTCCCCACTCCAAAGCCAGGTCTTTCATGAAGTGAAGCAATAACACTGAATCCGGCCCCCCTGAAACTGCCACCCCGACTCGCTGGCCGGGATGGAAAAGTCCCTGCCTCTTCATTTCCTTCAACCAGCGGGAGTAGATATTGGACTTTCCGAGCATCTGTGAAACCCACCAAACGACGCCGAGGTGGCGCGCCCGTCCCCGGCCAGAGGTGAGCTGGCCCGCTGGCACCGGGAGGCCAAACTGCCATGCTGTCATTCTGAGCGCAGCGTAGCGAAGAATCTGCTTTTGGCCAAACGGAGCCTTTTCGAGGTCATTGTAGCACTCATGGCCAGATTTCGCGGAAGTACGAGACCCAGAAACTAGAAATTGGAAACCGGAAACTGGCACCCCTGGTGTCCTGAGTCAGAAGTTTGCTTACAAAGTCTTCCTCATGCGGGCGGTCTTTTCGCAGCCCCGTCAGGGGCGGAAGAATGTAGCCCAGGGCGCAAGCCCTGGGGGAGGGCCCTCACCCCGCCTTCGGCACCCCTCTCCCGCTCGAGCGGGAGAGGGGACGGGGGTGAGGGAGGGCTCGCCGACCCCGACACGTCGGGGCTGAATTATTCAACGTACTTCTAACTCAGGACACTAGTTTCCATTTTCCGATTTCCTGTTTCCAATTTCCACTACCGCCTAACGTCCTTCCTTTTCAACAACATTCCCGCTATTGTGAGCTAAGTGCATTTATTTTCATAGACATTCCCGCTTGGCCCTCAAGTTTACCACAGCGGTCCTTTGTTTTCATAGACATTCCAGTATCGTTCGTTCATTTTTGAGTTCTTAACTGTTTCCCCGCCCTGCGATATGTCGGACACGATGTCGCTGTCGGGGATCTCCTCGATTTCCTGGCGAGGTCGTCGATCTGCTTCTCCCAGAGCGCGTCGCCGGGACAAGCGCTCATGAGTTCCTCTGTGAGGGTTTGGAATTGGGGTCTTCGCCCAGCGCGACCATCGCTTGGCGCTGATTTTCGTCGCTGACGTATGCGCCGTGCTTCAAGGCATTGAGCTTGGAGTTCTGCTTGGCGGCGGCGCTGCGCGGTCCGGTGGAATGCTGGGCATTCTGGCGCGCGGCGGCGAGCAACTGGGGCGTAAGTTGGGATGATTTGCGTAAGGACATGGTTCCTCCTGGGGCGGGATGTTAGATTAGCGACGTAGGGCCAGGGCTTGCCCCGGCCTGGCCGTCCCGCCATGGCGGGAGGCGGCCCTACATCGTAACTTGGGCTTTTCACATGAGTAGGCTACCACGGCGGCGAGGCGTTGTCAAGAGACAATGTGTCCACATGCCTAGCCCAGGACTTGGGGGATTGATTGGGTCATTGAGTGACTGAAGCATTGCGGAGCGGCTGAAGGGGAAGGGCAATTATGATTGTGGATGCCCGATTGTGAGGTGCCATCGAGACAAAGCCATGACTCTAGCCTCCGTTCGATGGGCTTCTCGCCGCATTGGTTGGGTTGACCCGGCGACGCCATCTTCAGCGTTACACACAGTTTCATGCAACCCTGAAGTACGTACGGATCGAATTAACCAGGTCCACTGGCTTCAACTTAATATTCGGAAACGTCGTCTTCAACGAATCCAAGATCGCCGGCCATTCTGGGCTGTCAGTCGGAAACTCGGCGAGAAAGACTTTAAGATCTCGCTGGATTGTGCTAGGTAAACCCGGGCCAGGTTCCCCTGGAAGTGTGGCTGCAATCCGGAAAACGTCGGCTCGATGTTTTGCGATGTCTTTTCCATCTACCTTCTCACCCTTCTTCTGTCGTTCGGTGAGATCGAGCCAAGCGCGGGCCTTTAGCGGAATCAGCGCGACCGGATTGACAAACGGCAAGTCCACATCTTCGTTATGTTGTTCTCGAATTAGATTGTAATAATCATCATCCAGAAGGATCGCGGAGAGACTCGCGGAGTTTTCATCAATCTGGACGGGTACCACATGTTGTCCCGCCCCAAGGTCTATGCCCTCAGGTTTTCTGCTGAAGATTTCAAGCATGGCAGGATAGGTATCATCCTCGGGCTTCGAGAAACGATAAAGCTCTCGGTCGCCAGCTGCTCTCTCTCGAATTGCGTACTTCGCAGCTTCGACAAACTCCCAGAGTCGTGCGACGAATGCCTGGTCGAGGGCTTCGATCACCAGCACTACATCAATATGCTTAGTGATCCGGAATTGCAGACCTTGGGAAGCTAGCCACTCGTGACAAGCAACACCCCCGATCAGCACGAAAGCTTTACGGTGCTGTGCGAAATGCGCCCGGAATTTATCCAGACCTTTTATCATCAAAGAAAACCAATTATTAGATGTTGGAGTTCTTTTTGAACGCGTTCATCGGCAGAATGGCGAAGACTTAGGTAAAGGGAACATCGATCAACAGTATCTTCGTTCGCAAGGAGCCAAGGGTCGTACTTCCAGGCTTCCATGCGTGCCTCGGCTTCCTCACGACCGGCGCAGCCAAAGATCCCGCCTTTCCCCAGAGCGCTGATTAGATCCTTGTTGCGCATGGCATAGGTCGGGATCGGATCGTCGGCCATCATCGAGTACTTGCTCAGGGCGGTTATTCCTGCAATTGCAGCACGTGCTCGGGGTTGCCCCCAACGAATCCATTGTGTGCGTTTCACGGGACTTAAGAGTAGGGGCTCGGCCCTTCCCCAAAGATCTTTCCCGCTCGAGTTGAAGTGCAGAGAAAGTGTCCTGCCCGAGCGCACAACTTCGCACAACTGCGCGCTCTGTAATTCGTCTTGAGCTTTGCTGATTGCCATCGCTGAGTAGCCGAGACGCGACGCAATCTGTCCTAGCGGTATGTCGCTCAGGGAGTTCCGTAGAATGTGATAGATGATGATGAGCTGTGAAACGGACGACAACGTATTTTGAGATCTGGCCCAAGATTTGGGGAAATGCTCCCGGAGGTCTATCATCAGCATTGGCAGGAACATCTGGCTGCCAGGGACAATGAAGGGAACGCATTGGCGTACTAATCTGTTTCGAATGTAGGCAGGAAGTTCAGATAAGACAAGTATGACATCTCCGGAGAGGCGTTCCTTGAGTAACGCCGCATCGTGAGCGTACTCAGTAGGAGAGGGTTCGGCCGCTCGAGGCTCTTCAATTGCGAGAAAGCATTTTCGACCAAACAAATCGGCGCGGGAAAGCTGATAGCGCTGTCGTAAGAACAACGGCAGATTCGACGTAACGCGCTCGGTTACGGGCTCAATCCACGGTTGATCGCCGCCGATCGCTCTGAGATAATCAAGTAAAAGCCTGTCGCTGGATCCGCTCATCTCTAAACTAGAATAGCACAATAATCCTCTACTGTTTAGCGAGCAATTCTAGTTTATTATATTTTTAACTTATTGATCATACATAGCTTACGATGAATTTGATCCGGGGAGGCATTCAGCCTAAGGAAATCATCCTTGTCGAGCGCGAAATCTCATAAATGAAAGGCTATAGCCTCCCAGCCCCCCCAAAAATGGTCTTGATGAAGAGGCATCACGGCAAAGTAGTGAGGCTTCTTCCCTTATGAAACATAGATGTGCGGAAGTTCCTTGTTTTGGGCATGCACGGCCATGGAGAGGAGGCTCTTCGCTCTATTTCACGGGTGGGCCTCTCAATTTGAATTTCAGTTTCACCCATGGGCTGTTCTCGCCGGTAATCCCGGCCCACCAACCCCTTGTGGGCACTTGTCCTGTGTGCGACTCTGCCACCAACCGGCTGCAAGCTGTCACTAAGTGACTGCGGACGATCCTCGCCGAGTGAGCGACGGTACATCCAGAATCTGCGCAACGCTGGAGGGAGCGATGACTGATGAGTCTGGCTCGCCGCTCCTATGAATAGGCTGTCACGCGACACGGTGGAAGACGCCGACACAAGATGCAATAGTGTGCGGTGAGCCCGAAGGGGTGAAGACCTCTCTGGACGCAAAGCCGACTTTATGACTTCACAGGCCGAGGCTGCTCCTGGGACTGTTGATGACCGCGAAATCATGGGTGGCGGGTGGATTTCACGCCAAAAATCGCCCGAACGACGTAGGGCGTTGGACGGAGGGCCCAAACGAAATGGCAACCGATGTCCTTCGAGCAAGGGGCGCGCCGGCACAGCTCAAGAGCATATTCTGGTTATTCCTTGGCGTGGACGACGCCCAGTGAGATAATATGCCTGCTTTTTCGTTGCTGGGAGGAGTCCACCATGAGCGCAAAGCGAATCCTTCTCGTTGCATTTGCCTCTGTGGGGATTATGTTTGCGACGCGGGCGGCAGTCCTGCAATCATCGTCTGCGGGTCCCATTGCTCAGACGGCGTCCCCGCCTGGAGCCCCGTCTTCACCGCCGGTGGCGCCCGTGAGACCGGTCACCGAGGATTACTTCGGGACTAAGGTAGTAGACCCCTATCGCTACATGGAGAATCTTCGAGACCCGGAAGTACAGGCCTGGTTCAAGGCCCAGGACGACTACACGCGTGCAGTCCTGGCGAGGATTCCCGGCCGCCAGCAGCTTCTAGAGCGCATCAAGCAGCTTGACCAATCCGCTCCGTTCCAGGTAGGTGACGTCCAGAGATACCAGGGCGAAAAGTATTACTACCGGAAGAGATTGGCGAGCGAAGAGGTGGGCAAGCTTTACGAGCGCGAGGGCCTCAACGGAAACGAAAAACTGCTCGTCGATCCCGGAAAATTCGTCACCGCTCCCGGGACGCACTACTCCCTCAACTACTACGTGCCCTCCTATGACGGGCAATATGTTGCCTATGGCGTTTCCCCCGGAGGGTCAGAGGATGCCGTGATTCACATCCTGGAAGCCTCCCGGGGCCGCGACACCGGTGAAACGATCGACCGCAGTTGGTACGGCGGCATTTCGTGGCTTCCGGATAGCCGGTCGTTCTTCCACATCCGGTTTCAGAAGCTCGGTGCGGGCGCCGATCCCACTGAGCGCAGGCTGAAAAGCAGGGTGTACCTGCATCGGGTGGGAACTGACCCCGAAAACGATCCGGCGGTCTTCGGTTACGGCGTCAGACCCGAGATCGACCTTGATCCCACCGACGTCGGCTTCGTCATCACCGATCCTCGTACCACGTACGCCTTTGCCGGCGTAAACCGCGGCTTCAGGAACGAGCTGGCGCTTTACACGGCATCGCTCGACACCGTGGGCAAGCCCCATACGCACTGGAGGAAGCTCTGCGACCCTGAGGACGGCGTCACCGGATTCGACTGGCACGGCGATGATCTGTATTTGGTCACCCACCAGGACGCTCCCCGTTTCAAGGTGATTCGCACCCGCATCTCTCATCCTGATCTGGCAGCGGCGCAGGTTGTGATTCCAGCCAGTGAGGCTGTCATCACCAACGTAACGGCGGCGCCGGACGCGCTCTATGTGCAGGAACTCGATGGCGGCATCGGGAAACTGCTTCGGGTGCCCTATGCCGGCGGTGCTCCTGAGCTGGTTTCGCTGCCTATGGAAGGAACTCTGGAGCTCATGGGCGGGGACCCACGCCTGCCGGGTCTCCTGTTGGCGCTCACTTCATGGACGAAAGCCTACCGCATTTTCCAGTACGACCCCGCTACGAAGCAAGTTAAGAATACCGGGCTCCAGCCCCCCGGACCCTTCGGTGATCCGGCTGACGTCGAGGCGGTCGAAGTCAAGGTCCCCAGCTACGACGGGACGCTGGTTCCGCTTTCCATCATTTCAAAGAAAGGGCTGAAGCTGGACGGCTCACATCCTACCCTACTTTCCGGCTATGGCGCTTATGCGATAAACATGTCGCAATACTTTGAACCGGTTTCGCTGGCGTGGCTGGAGCGCGGCGGTGTGCAGGCCGTAGCGCATGTGCGAGGCGGCGGCGAATACGGTGAAGAATGGCATCAAGGAGGCATGAAGCAAAACAAGCCCAACACGTGGCGTGACTTCATCGCTTGCGCAGAATACCTGGTGCAGCAGGGATATACGTCGCCGGGGAAGCTTGCCGGAGAAGCTGGCAGCGCCGGGGGCATCCTGATTGGACGGGCGTTTACCGAGCATCCGGATCTGTTCGCGGCGGCGCTGGATGACGTGGGCCTTTCCGACATGATACGAGACATGTTCTCGCCCGACGGTCCCCTTAACGTTCCCGAGTATGGGGACCTTAAAACGCAGGATGGTTTCAAGAACTTGTATGACATCAGTGCCTATTATCACGTTACGGACGGCGCCCATTATCCCGCCGTGATGCTGACCACCGGCATGAACGATCCGCGCGTGGTCCCCTGGGAACCCGGCAAGATGGCAGCCCGGCTTCAGGCCGCAACCGCCGGCGGCAAACCGGTGTTGTTGCGCGTCGATTATCAGGGCGGGCACGGCCTCATTGGCGGGACCAAAACTCAGGTGGACGAACTGCTCGCTGATCAGTGGAGCTTCCTGCTGTGGCAATTCGGCGTGCCGGAATTTCAACCACACCGGTAGCATAGCCTCCGCAACCGGGCAACTGCGCCCTGGAACGGCGGCGCCGCAGAGTTAAACGTTCGGATTGAGCCACGCCATGAAGGAGGCGTGAGCGGCAGGCGCCTACAGAGATAAGTGTCGGTGCGCAGGGAAATCAAGGCGAAAAACTTCGCGAAGGAGTCTCCATGAAGGTGGGTCTTAGTCGGCTTGGTTTGTTGGTGGCGCTTTTGTTGCTGGCTGCGGCGGAAGCACTGGCGCAAGAAGCGGTGCTCGCCCCGCCCGACAATCTGGTGCTGGACAATGTGCCGGCGATTCCGGCCTCGCTCGCCGAAACGGCGGGGCGGTATGCCGAAAACCGGTCCGCTTTTCCCTCAGACTGGCACCCGCAGCGCCGCGAGATGCTGATTGCCACTCGGTTCGGGAACACTTATCAAACCCACCTGGTGAAGATGCCGGGCGGCGCGCGCCAGCAACTGACGTTTTTCACCGAACCGGTTCGCGGCGGAAGTTTCCATCCCCGCGGGGGCGACTTCTTCGTCTTTTCAAGAGACGTCGGCGGCGGGGAGTGGTATCAGCTCTTCCGCTACGATTTGGCCACACGCAACAGCACGCTGCTCACGGACGGAAAGTCGAGGAATCTTTTGGGGCCGTGGTCCACAAGAGGCGACCAGATCGCCTACACCTCCACGCGGCGGACCGGCCAGGATACCGACCTCTGGGTGATGAATCCCGCTGACCCCAAGACGGATCATCTGCTCACCCAACTCTCTGGCGGTGGATGGAGGCCGGAGGACTGGTCTCCCGATAACAAGAAAATCCTTCTGATCGAAGATATCTCCGTCAATGAAACCTACGTGTGGCTGGTGGATACGGCCAGCGGTGAGAAGACTGCCCTGACGCCGCGGAAAACGGGTGAACAAGTCGCGTACAGCAACGCGCGATTCAGCAAGGACGGCAAAGGAGTCTATCTGACCACCGACAAGGGCTCCGAATTTCAGCGGCTCGTCTATATCGATCTCGCGGCTAAGCAAATGAAGGTGTTGAGTTCCAACATTCCGTGGGATGTGGATGAATTCGCCCTGTCGTACGACGGCAAGAGCATCGCCTTCGTGACCAACGAGGATGGTCTCAGCGCTCTCCACTTGCTCGACACCGCTACGGGCCGCGAGCTGCCGGTGCCCAAACTGCCCGTCGGCTTGGTGGGCAGCCTGCGCTGGCACCGCAACAATCACGACCTGGCATTTGGACTAACAACGGCGCGCTCGCCCTACGACTGTTATTCGCTCGATATCACCACCGGCAAGGTTGAGCGCTGGACCACCAGCGAGACGGCGGTCAATACGGAAACATTTCCCGAAGCGGAGCTTGTCCGCTGGAGGACCTTCGACGGAAAGATGATTTCGGGTTTTCTCTTTCATCCACCCGCCAAGTTTTCAGGCAAGCGCCCGGTGTTGATTGACATCCACGGAGGGCCGGAGGGACAGTCGCGGCCGGGTTTTCTTGCACGCGACAATTTTTATTTGAACGAGTTGGGGATCGCGTTGATCCTTCCCAACGTGCGAGGTTCCACCGGCTACGGCAAAACGTTTACCAAACTCGACAACGGATTCCTGCGCCAGGATTCTTACAAAGACATCAACGCGCTCTTCGACTGGATCCCCACACGGCCGGACCTGGACGCGGACCGCGTGGCCGTGACGGGCGGAAGCTACGGCGGCCACATGACCCTGGCCGTATCCACGTTCTATAGCGACCGCATCCGCTGCTCGATCGACATTGTGGGCATGTCGAACCTGGTGACTTTTCTCGAGCATACCGAGGCGTACCGCCGCGATTTGCGCCGCGTCGAGTATGGCGACGAGCGCGACCCGAAGATGCGGGAGTTTCTCGAAAGAATCGCCCCCATGAACAACCTGGACAAGATCAAGAAGCCGATGATGGTGGTGGCGGGGAAAAATGATCCGCGCGTGCCTGTGAGCGAGTCAGACCAGATCGTCGCGGGCCTGAAAAAAGAGGGGACCCCGGTGTGGTATCTGCTGGCTAAAGACGAGGGACACGGCTACCAAAAAAAGCCGAACCAGGATTTCCTGTTCTATGCCGACGTCATGTTTTTGCAGCAGTACCTGCTGAAGTAGATTCGCTCCGACAACCTGCTCACATCGACTGTCGTTTGGAAATTCCAGCGAGGGCCGCAGACTCCGTAGGGGAAAGGCGTCTTCAGGCCTCGACCCTCGACTGCCTCAGGACGGCGAAGAATTTCAAATCCGTTTGGCTGGGTGTTTAGCCACTTTCCGCAATAGGAAAAACGACGTAATGACACTATTTCATGAGGTCCATATATCGAATGACTTTCGCCGGAAAACATGGCCGCCGACAATTTTCCTGTTTTCGAAGCGCCACGATCCCTCCCTTCCTTAGCTAACCAGTAAATTCTTCCCTACCTCCTGTAAGACTTACATCTGTCATCGCTTAGTGAGAGCACAAAGGGGCGATCCACCCCCAGTAAATCAGGTATTTACGATGGAGTAATCGTTTGGCAGGTTGTGTGCATGGGAGTCAGCGGATAGTTGTCGAGACCTCTGATTTGCACGCGGGGAGCAGCCAGTAAATCAGCACGAGTACGACAGAGTCTCTCGCTCAGTGAATGAGCAGGGGCGGCCCTCATCCCGCCGCTGCAACCCCTTGCGGGTTGTGGGAGGGAGCCCCTGGTAAACTGCGACCAGGCAGCGCGGCCCTTTTCCGTCGTGCAGTCTGGCGCATCGAAGGCTCACTACGTAATGAGCCGGGAGGACATTGGGACCAAATCCTCGAGACGTGTGTGTCCACGACGGATGCAGAAATCAACCTCTGAGGACAATTTGTAATCAGCCCGCTGCGCCCCGAAACATATAAGGACTCGTGAATAGATATAGCACTCATGGGGTGGCGATCAGCTCTCATGGGGCCTTGGTGGCCTCATTATATAAATCATAGAAAAGCGGGCAGTTCTTTCCTGTATCAAGCCTTCCGTCACGAACTCTCAGGGTAACAAAGCATTCCGCCGATGACCCATTCTCCACATGAAGAGGTTTGCCGTCCCCTGTAAGTGTGTCGGTTGCCTCGGCGATGGCGCCGAAGACCGATGCACGAGCCTCTTGGCAGCTCCAAACCGTTGCGGAGCCATAGGAGGAATGATATGCCTTGCCCATGTCACCTTGAGAAGCGACGGAAGTGTGCATGCGCCGGAGGCTTTGCGCAACTCATCCTCTATGTGCTCCTACCTTTCGCGGCCTTCAGTCTTGCTAAAGATGCCGCAGCGTCTACGGGGATCGTTATAAGTTCCAATCTCAGGTTTGGGAGCGTCACGGTGGGGACCAGCCTTGCCCGGCGCGTAACTCTCACGAATCTTGGAACTTGCAGCATAACGGTCTCACAAGCCACGGTAACAGGAGCGGGCCTCAGCATCAGCGGGCTTGTGCTACCTCTTACCCTGAATGCCCACCATAATGCGACCTTCAACGTTGAATTCGCTCCCCCGGTCGGCGGCAGCGTCACCGGCACCCTATCGATCGTCAGCGATGCTAGCAACCTTACTAGCAGCATCGCGCTGTCAGGGACCGGGGTGGAACAACCTACGGCAAACTTGTCGCCCCCCAGCATGATGTTTGCGAGCCAAGTGCTCGGGAGCACGAGTAGCGCCCAAGCTGTGACACTTACGAACAGTGGCGGCACGACGCTAAACACCACTAGCGTCACCCTCACCGACAACGCCACCGGCAGCCCGCAGGCGACGAGCCTCTTGAGGATAAGCACGTCCGCGGTCAGCCTTTCACCGACCAGCCTTGCCTTCGGCAGCCAACAAGTACGTACGACGAGTACGGCGCGGACCGTCACCCTGAGCAACACGAGCAAAGCCGGTTTGCTTATCACCAGCCTCTCGGTCCAGGGTGCCAATGGCAGCAACTTTGCGGAGACCAACACGTGCGGCAGGTCAGTGGCGGCCGGCAGCAGCTGTGCAATCAGCGTGAAGTTCACGCCTTCGGCCAGTGGCAGCCGCACGGCCTCTATAAGCATCTGGATTGGCCGTGGCAGCCCGCAGGAGGTGAGCCTCTCCGGGACAGGCACGCTCACCACTGCCACGGCTCCCGTGGACGGCCTTTCACCCACCAGCCTTGCCTTCGGCAGCCAACCCGTAGGTACAACCAGTACGGCGCTGACCGCCACCCTGAGCAACACCGGCAACGCCGCCATGAGCATTGCCAGCCTCGCCCTGACGGGCACCAATGCCGGCGACTTTGCTCAGACCAACACGTGCGGCAGTTCGGTGGCGGCCGGCAGCAGCTGTACAATCAGCGTGACCTTCACGCCCTCGGCCAGTGGCAGCCGCACGGCCTCGGTGAGCATCACGGACAATGCCAGTGGCAGTCCGCAGACGGTGAGCCTCTCCGGCACGGGTACGGCTGCCGTGGTCAGCCTTTCAGCCACCAGGCTTGC
>Ga0181524_10004569_pt1 | contig 12751 bp, 11 predicted proteins | sample PEATcosm2014_Bin_34_FD_119761 | JGI IMG/M metagenome (GOLD analysis project Ga0181524, IMG submission 119761) | Peatland microbial communities from MTU Mesocosm Facility, Houghton, MI, USA - PEATcosm2014_Bin05_60_metaG | ecosystem: Environmental > Terrestrial > Soil > Wetlands > Peat | place...
AGTTGCCATCATGAAAGACTCTCTCGATCGCCTCATGGCGCTGCCGATCTGAATTTGGCCTTCTGAATATGTCCTTCCGTTTCGCTCTCGCCCCGATACTCCGGCTCCGGCAAAGCATCGAACGCCAATGCACCCTTCAACTGCAGGAGGCCAGTCTCCAGGTCTCCCGTGCCCAGGAAACACTGGCACAACTCGAACGCTTCCTTTCCGAGTCCGCCCAGTCCGACTCCCAAGGGCTTGCCGCCGGACGCACCGCCGCCGAGCTCCAGTTCGCTTCCGTTCTCCGCGAGAACCTGCAGCACTTCCGCCAGGAACTCCAGGCCGACCTGCGCAAACTCGAACTCCGGCGCCAGCAAGCGGCCAGCGAATACCATCAGGCCTATCGCGAACGCGATGTCCTCGAGACCCTGCGCGCCCGTCAGCACCGCGTCTACCAGCAAGAACAATTACGCCGCCAACAACAGGAACTCGATGCCGTTTATCTGCTGCAACGCTGGCATCATCGAAATTGAATCGCCTGATATTGGCGGCTGATTTTTGACGGCTGATTTTTGCAGGGATGCACCCGGCAACCCTTGCCGCCTTCGCGCCCGCTAACCATTTCACTTTCCGCTCGCCGTCGGTCTCGCTCCTGTAAGTCTTTGAAATTTCAACCATCGCCTGTTGCCTTCCAATCCCAAGTCAGCTCTCCGCCCATTGGCGCATCGAATGCAATCGATCTCGTGGTGCTCCGATGTTTGTAGAAGCGATGCCCATCCCGGTTCCGATACCAGCGCTAGCCGCCGCGGCCAGAGCCCCAGCGCCGTCTATGCCTTCGAGTTTCAGCGCAACCCTCGCCTCATCCATGTCCAGCGCTGCGGCAGAGCATCCCGAGGATCAGTCCGCCATGGCTAGAACCGCCGCAAAATCCAGCTCCAAGCTTGATGCCCCGATTGGAGTAAACACAAAGCTCGACACCAACGCAGATTCCAAATCCAGCTCCAATCCCGCTCCGGTCCGCGCCGTCAACTCCAGTCCGGCTATCAACTCGTTGCCGCTGAATTCAAAGTCGGCTGTTAGATCTAACGACAAATCTAACGACAAATCTGACGACAAGCCCGACGCCAAGCCCGTGACGAATTCTGTGACCGCTCCCGTCGCCACGCCTGCACGACCCGCATCTGTAGTAACCACGACCCTATCTTCACTGTCGACTTATCCAGCATCCACTTCCTTACTAGCCACATTCCTAACTACATCGCCGACTACATCACGAAATGCAGCGCCAACCACATCAAATCCTGCGACCGCACCGGCATCGAACCTCGCCGCTCCTTCGAATCAGCAACCACTCGCACAGCAACTTACGGTGAGCCCAGCCAGTGTGACCGCACTTTCGACGCCGACGCTCCCTCAGCCAGTTGCCATTCCGCCCCAGATCGCCGTGCCCGGCAAGCCCCTGTCGTCCGGCACGCCGGGCGCCTCGTCGCTCGCTCCGTCCACCGCTCCGTCGGCCAAGGATCAGCCCAATCCCACCCTTGCGGTCGTCACAACTTCCACGGTTCCATTCGGCGCGACCATTTTAGCCAACGCCCTTTCTGCTTCGAATTCCAGCAAAGCCGCCGACGCACTTCCTTCCATTTCCAGTACCGCGCCCGCAAATTCTCCACGCACAACCGAAGCCAGCCCGGCATCTCCGGAACTTTCCGTCGTTGGTCAGGCGGCTTCCGACGCCGCGCACTCGTTACCAACCATCGCAACACTCGCTGTGACCGTATCGGCACAATCTTCGATTCCTCCGGCCCCGGTCTCGCAGATGGCAACCCTTGCTTTACCAAAAGCTGTTTTACCAACACCCGTTTCACCATTCGCCGCGACCATTTCAGCCAACGCCCTTTCTGCTTCGAATATCAGTGAAGTGGCCGACGCACTTCCGTCCACTTCCAGCGCCGTCAACGCGTACACAGGTTCTCCGGTTACAACCGACGCCGGCCCGACATCTCCCGAACCTCCAGTCGTTGGTCCGGCAGGTCTGGCGGCTTCCGACGCCGCGCACTCGTTTGCCATCGCAACGCAACCCGCGACCGCAGCGATACAATCTTCGATTCCTCCGGCCCCGGTCTTGCCGATGACGCCCTTGCAGATACCGGCGGCCATTGTTTTACCGACGGCCGCTTTGCCGACGGCCGTTTTACCAACACCCGTTTCGCCAACACCCGTTTCACCGTTGCCTGCGACGGCAGTCTTACCGACACCAGTGCAAACGGTTTCGCTGACAAGCCCAGTCTCAGTTACAGCGCCGCCCACGTCCGCGACACCAAGTACAAAAACCGCGCCATCATCGCTAGCCAGTAACACCCTCGACCAGCCCCTGCCATCGTCAGCCCAGAACCCAAGCCTCGCTTCCTCCACCACCCCGGCCTCCAACGTCATCCCGCTGACGTTTTCCGCCCCGACGCAGACGCTGACGCCGACGCCAGCGCAGATCCCCACACCAACATCAGCACCAACAACGCCGTTTCCAACGCAGCAATCTATCGTCAGCGACCGCAGCTCTGCGCCCGTAACCGAGCCACCTATCGCAACGCAGTCCACCGCTCTGCAATCAAGCACTCCGCAATCCAGCGCGCAATCAAGCGACCCCAAAGTGAGCAGTTCCGCGCTCGTCAACTCCAGACCAGGCGCCACGGCCGCGGAGCCGACCCCAACCTCCGGCTCTGCAACTGTCGACACCGCTCCTGCCCAAGCACTTTCAGTCGATGCCACGACTGCCGCGGCACAAACCGCCAACGCGACAGAGACCGGATTCGACGTCGCCGATAATATCCCCAGTAACCCTGCCAATAACACGGCCACTAACAACGTCTCTAACCCTGCGAACCTTACTGCTTCAAACCTTACTGCTTCGAACCTCGGCGCTTCGAACCTCACCTTGAATTCCAACGGCGCCGCGCCGACTCCCGCCTCTCTTGCGGCAAGCGCGAGCGATGCTGCCGGCGGCGCCAAGCCGGGCTTCTCGGCACAACCAGATCTCGCAGCAGACTCCCCAACAACCGAGGCCGACAAAAAATCCTCCGCCGTGGTCCAGCCGAACGCTACCACAACGTCCGCCATCGCAGCGCAAATTGTTCCGGCCGCATTCGCCTCCGGAACGGAGCCTTCGGTTACGCTGACCGCTTCCGCTCCGCCAGCCGCCGCGCCCGCAACCCAAGCGGCACCCGACTCCGCGCCGAACCTTCCTCAAACTCATCAGATGCTCGACTCCGCGCCGCCCGCTCCCCCGAGCGCGCCGGCCGCGCCCATCGCGCCCGATTCCCCCGCCGCCGTGCAGATGAACGCCCAGATGAACGCGAACGCGCAGATGCATGTCGGCATTCGCACCGACGCCTTCGGTTCGGTTGAGATTCATACCGTCGTCCAGCAAAGCCAGATCGGCATCACCGTTCAGTCAGACCGTGATATCGCACGCTGGTTCAGTTCCGAAGTTCCGAGCCTCGAATCCGGACTCAACCAGAGTCACCTGAACCTTACCGGCGTCAATTTCGATAACGCGCGCTCCGGCCTCCAGACCGCGACCAGCTCTCAGCACGGTCAGTCGCAGCAACAAGTCTCTGAAACGCCCAGCTACACGTCCGCTGCCCGGCCCAACACGTTGTCAGAAGACGACACGGCGTTGGAATCCGCAACCGTCGACATTCTTCCCGCAGGCCAGTCCGTCGGGCCCGCGCTAACTCGCGTCAGCATTCACGCTTAGGAGGGCAACCTCGTGTCTATCTCGCTGCTGCAAATGCTCCACCCGGCCGCTCAAGCTGCTTCTACGTCGGCCGCGGCTTCTTCGTCTTCCACTACTTCCTCGTCTACTGCTCCTGGCGTGGACTTGACCAACACGTTCTTGCAATTGCTGTCGGTGCAACTCGAGAACCAGAGTCCAATGAACCCGGTCGATCCCAACCAGTTCGTCACCCAGCTCGCAACCTTCGACTCGCTCGGCGAACTGACCCAGATCCAGTCGCTCATGCAGACGCTCGTCAACGACGTCGGCGGCAGCTCCAGTTCGGCTGCCAGCGCTGTCGCTAATGCCAGCGCCACTTCAACGTCCCCCCCAAGCCCAACATCCATTTCTTTCTAAGGAGCCCATATGCCTAATTTCTCGATCCCTCTTTCCGGATTGGACGCCAATTCCGCCGCACTCTCCACCACCGCCAACAATCTGGCCAACCTCAATACCATCGGTTACAAGGATCAGCAGATCCAGTTCGCCGATCTGTTCTACCAGAACCTCGGCACGGACGGCGCCGGCGATCCCATCCAGCAGGGCGCGGGTGTCCGGATCGACTCCCAAACCTCCGACTTTACGCAGGGTAACGTCACTTCTACCGGCATTGACACCGATGTCGCCATCGATGGCAATGGCTTTTTCGTGGTGCAGCAAAACGGAGTGGATAGCTACACTCGCGCCGGCAATTTCCAAATCGGCACCAACAACCTGCTTGAAACCGCCGACGGTCAGCAAGTCCTCGGATACCAAGCCGTCAATGGCATCGTCGACACCAGCGGGGGACTCGGCACGCTCGCGCTCGGAGCCGGAATCAGCAGTCCCGCGGTCGTCACCGCCAACGTCAGCCTGACTTCGAACCTCGACGCCACCGATGCTCCCGGCACCCAGTATTCAACCCAAGCCACCATCTACGATTCCCTCGGCGCCCCCCACCAAGTCACCTTCACCTACACCAACGCCGACGTCATCCCCGTCACCGCCGTTACCGCCGAACCAGCGACCGGCGCGCTAACTATGACCGCCCTCCCAGTTGCCACTCAAACCGTGACCGTAGGCGGCCAGACCTATACCTTCACGACGAGCGCCCCTGCTGCCGGAAGCAATGACGTTTTTATCGGCGCAACGGTTGCTATAACCACGGCAAATCTGGTGAATGCCATCAACGGCAACTATGCCGATGGCGCCGGAACGGCCACTCCAGGCGGTTATGGAACCGGTACTGTCACCAACCCCGCTGCCACCGCAGTGGACGCTGGTGGTGGCGTCATTAATTTCACAGCAGATGTCACTGGCGCTGCCGGCGATTTCGCTGCAACCAGCACGGGTACGGGTTCCGCGAACCTTACCTGGAGCAATGGCGCCGGAGCGAATGGCGTCACCGGAGTCACTGGAGTCACTGGAGTCACCAACACCTGGACTTACGCCATTACTGTTCCGGGCGCCGACATCTCCGGCGGTGGCGCCACTCCCGTCTCCCTCGGCACCGGTACCCTCGTTTTCAACGGCGATGGAACCCTCCAAAGCATCGCTCCTGCCACTCCTACCCCTGGTGCCGCCTCTACCACCAACCCCATCATCCCCGTGCCACCCACAGGATCCGTTTTCGCCGACGGCGCCAATCCACTTTCCTTTACCTGGAACGTGTATAACCCAGCCGGCATCGGGCTCCTCACGCAAACCGCCGCCGCCAGCAGCACCGGTTCCATCCAACAGGATGGCACCAGCAGCGGCACCCTGCAGAATTTCAGCATTGGTTCCGATGGCACCATTACCGGGGCTTTCAGCAACGGAACCACCGCTACCCTCGGACAGATCGGGCTCGCCAGCTTCGCCAACGAGCAGGGCCTCTCGCGCAATGGCGATAATACTTATTCCACAACCCTTGCCTCCGGCCAGCCCACCATCGGCACGCCGACCAGCGGCGGACTTGGCAGCATTTCCGGCGATGCTCTCGAACAATCCAACGTCGACATCGCCACCGAATTTGCCAACCTCATCGTCGCCCAGCGCAGCTACGAAGCCAATGCGCGCGTCATCACTACTTTCGATCAGATCGAGCAAGACACCATCGCCCTGAAACAGTAATGCTCGTGGAGGGACGGGCGTCTCGCCCGTCTAATCCGAGCCCAAAGTAGAGACGGGGCTTGCCCCGTCTTGGGACCACCCGAGAACGATGTGCGAGCACAAATGGGAAGGGCACGGCTTCAGCCGTGCCGTAAGCATCGATGCACTTGATTTTGGGTGGCGCAGCGCCGGGGTCCCCAGCACGCCCGGTTTTGGCGTGATGGGGTGGAGCGGTTCACCGCTGCGATAGCCGCCTGGTTTTGAATGCGACTTGAGCCGCTGAGGGACAGCAATTTTCAAGCTGCACCACGACCCGGTCGGGCCATAGCTTTCACCCCGACGGTCACAAGAGAGCCCCCGTCTCTGAGCTTCTTCATGAGAGCGGACTCATAGAAACTCTCGCATCGCGCCGCCCTTTCTACCGGACCATGGGCGACCCAAGTGCGTTCCGCCAATCCACTCATTCCAACTCACTTCCCGCCATCGCCCTTTGGGTGGTGCGGATGCAAGCCCCGGCACCCAGCTTGCAAACATCGGCAATATGCCGGATGTGCAGCCAGATGCCGCGCCCGAAAGCGGTCTGAAGAAAAAGAAAAAGAAGAAATGGCCGGCCATCTTGCTCGTTCTGGCGCTGGTGCTGATGGCAACCGGTATCTTCGTTGGGTTGCGCCCCGAGCCCTCGACTAGCGCCGCCGAAGGCGCTGCAGAATCCACCCTCGCCCTGGAAACCTTTGTCGTTAATCTCACCGGCTCCGGCCAGCGTGCCTACCTCCGTGTCGGTATCACGCTCGGCCTGGCGCGCGCCCTCCCCCGCAAGCAAGCAGAAGCCGTGCCCACGGCGCTGGTGCGCGACACCGTCCTTTCCGTGCTCGCCACTGCCCAGCCCGAGGACTTGTTAAAGCTCGAAGGCAAGCGCCAGCTCAAGGACGAACTTCTGAAGGCCCTGCAGGACCGGGTGCCGCAGCTCGCCGTTGAAAATGTCTACTTCACCGAATTTCTGGTTCAAATGTAATTGGTCCAAATGTAAGTAGTGCAAATGGTAACGCTGCAAATGGTGAACCGTTATGGCCGCCGCCGCCCAACCCAAGCCCGCAGCTTCGATCGCCGGTCCCTCCGCCGATCCTCTTGCCGATCCTTTTGCCGGAAAATGGCAGCGCGTCGAAGCTCTGCCTTGCCTGCTCACGATCGAAATCTCCGTGCCCGGCTTCACCGTCGCCGACCTCGTTCATCTGGAACGCGGGCGCATCATCGCCAGCGGCTGGACCGTTGGGCAAGACGTTCCCCTGCGCGTCAACGGGGAATTGATCGCCTGGAGCGAATTTGAGGTCGTGCAGAAGCGCCTCGCTGTGCGCCTAACGGAACTGGCCTAAATGAAGCTAGCAGGTTTGGAAGGGCACGACTTCACAGGCTGCGGAAAAACTCGAGTAGAGACGGGGCTTGCCCCGTCTAGGGCAGCCCGTGAACTATGGGCGAGCACGAACGGGAAGGGCACGACTTCAGTCGTGCCGTATGCGCGCTGAATAGAACGCGGCTTCAGCCGCCGAGGGTCCATGAAACTGACGGAGATGAAGTTGGCGCAGATGGAAACTAGGAAGACACAAATCCCGAGTCACGCATCGCGCTTTTTCACGCCCGCCGCTCGCCACCGCAAAGTTTTCTGGGGCTCCACGATTTGGAGATCAATTTCGAGATCATCGATTTTTAGATCGTTGACCTGGCGATCATCGACTTGGCGATCAATGACCTGGAGATCATGGCTCGGCCGCGTCGGAAGCAAGCGCAAGCGCTTGGCGGTCCGCGAAACCGCCGCGCTCGGCGACCGCCGCTTCGTCTCCGTGATCCAGTTCGAGCGCCAGCGTTTCCTGATCGGCTCCAGCCCCTCCTCGGTCACCCTGCTTTCGCCCTTGCCGGACGAGCCTGCGAGCGGCGAAGAAGCCGAAGCAGAAAGTAGAAACAAAAAAGAAAGCGGAGAGAAGAACTGATGCGCGCCTCTCGAATCTCCCGCGCTTTCTTTTTGTTCCTGCTCGCCGCCACGCCGCTCTGGGCGCGGGCGCCGGCCGCACCTGGCTTTTCGCTTCCCGGGCTTCTGCCCGGCGTCTCCGCTCCCGGTATCTCCGCGCCAGGCAGTTCCGCGCCATGGAACATCGTCCTGCTGCTCACCCTGCTGACCATGATTCCCGCCATCGTGCTCTCGATGACGCCTTTCGTGCGCCTGCTCATCGTCTTTCATTTTCTCCGCCAGGCGCTCGGCACCCAGACCACGCCGAGCAATCAGACGCTCATTGGACTCTCCCTCATCCTCACTTTCTTCCTCATGCAGCCGGTCGGCGCCGCCATCTATTCCGACGCCATCGTTCCCCTCGACGCCGGACAAATCACCATGATGGTCGCTCTCGATCGCGCCATCGTTCCCATGCGTCACTTCATGCTCAAGTACTCCCGCGAAAAGGATCTTGCGCTTTTCGTCGAACTGGCGCATGAGCCGCGTCCCGTCCGCCCCGATGATCTCGGCATGCGCATCGTCGCGCCCGCCTATCTCCTCAGCGAACTGCAGGCCGGTTTTCGCATCGGCGCCGCTCTTTTTTTCCCTTTTCTCGTCATCGATCTGGTTACGGCCGCGGTCACCACCTCGATTGGCATGATGCAACTCCCCCCGGTCATTATTTCCACCCCGCTCAAGATTCTTTTGTTCGTCGTCGTCGACGGATGGAACCTGCTGATCGGTTCCCTGATGCGGAGTTTCAGCTGAAAGGCGCCTATGGGAACCGAACAAGTCGTCTCGCTCTTCCGCCACACGCTGCAGTTGGCTCTGCTGATGGGCGCGCCGCTGCTCCTGATTGCAGTCGCCGTCAGCCTCCTGGTCAATGTCGCGCAGGTGCTGACTTCCCTGCAGGATCAGACCCTTTCCCACGTCCCGCGTCTCGCGGCGATGGCCGCAGCCATCCTGCTGTTCTTTCCCTGGATGTTGCGCAAGGTCATGTTCTTCACCATTGGCCTGTGGTCCGACTTCCACCCGTTCGTGCGATGAAAGGTCCGATGAAAGCTGTGGTAGAGACGCGGTTTACCGCGTCTCGGCAGCGCCGCGCTGCGGGAGACGGGGCAAGCCCCGTCTCTACAAGAGTTTTTTGAAGAGGTGATTGTGCTCCAGATGCCAATTTCGATTTCGCTTGCGCTTCCCATCGAGCGCATCGTGGCCGCATGGATGATTGCTGGTTCGCGCGTGACTGGCCTGCTCGCAGTCGCGCCTTTCCTTGGCAGCGCCGCCGTTCCCCCTCGCATCCGAATTGGGCTGGCCTTCCTCCTCACTTTGTTTCTGGCGCCACTGGTTCCCGCCATCCCCACGGCGCTTTCCACACCCGCGCTCATCGTGCTTTTGCTCGGTGAATTCTCCATCGGCTTCCTTCTGGGACTCACCCTCCAACTCATCTTCGAAGCGGGACAGATCGCCGGTCAGGTGTGCGGTGTCCAGATGGGATATTCGCTCGCCAGCATCGTCAATCCCGACAATAGCCAGGCCGATTCCGCCGTGCTCTCCACCTTCTTCGAGCTGATCGTACTCCTGCTCTTCATTCAGCTCGGCGTCCCCCACTGGCTGTTGCGCGGACTGGCACGCAGCTTCGACTATCTGCCACCCGGCCATTTCTCCCTCACCTGGCCGGCGGTACACGCGCTTTTCGAATTCTCCGCCGGCATGTTTGTAGCCGGTTTGCAGATCGCCGCGCCCGTCATGGTCGCCAGCCTGTTTGCCGATGTCGCGCTCGGTTTTATCGGCAAAGCCTCGCCCCAATTGCCCGTCCTGTTTGTCGGGATCTCGATCAAGAACCTGCTGGGCCTGGCGCTCCTAAGTGGCGCGGTTGCCTACTGGCCGCGCTTTTTCGATGCCCGCTTCGGAAGAGCCCTCGATGCCTCGGAAAGGATTTTGAAACTAGCCCGCTGATTCGGATCGCACTGAGAACTGACAACTGAGAACTGAGAACTAGCAACTGACTTATGCCGGAATCCAACCAGACCGAACAGGCAACCCCGCGCCGGCGCGAGAAGGCCCGCGAAAAAGGGCAGGTCGCGCGCAGCCGCGATCTTATCGGCGCGGCCTCCGGCATGGCCGCTGTCTTCGTTCTCTTTTCCATGATGGCGAGTTTTCCCCTGGCCTGGCGCGGCTTCTTTCATGACTGCCTGGAGGGCGCCATCTCCGGCAACCTGCGCATGGACGCGCCGACTCCATTCCTCACACACTCCGGTCTCTTCATCGCGACCATCGCCGCCCTCGGGTTGGGATGGACGGTCGCGCTCGCCTCCGCCCTCGCTCAGGGAGGTCTCGTCTTCGCCCCCACATCGCTCTTGCCGACCGCATCCCGCATCAGCCCCGCTGCCAAGCTGAAACAACTTCTCTCCATCACCGCGCTGCGCGGACTGATCAAATCGCTGCTCCCCGCCATCGCCGTCACTTACGTCGCCGTCGGCTGCCTGCGCCGCGACTGGGCATTGCTCATGGCGCTCTCCGCCCGCTCCGCCCGCGGCACGCTCGGTTTTGCCGCCGAGCGCATCTTTGAGATTGCCTGGAAGTCCGCTCTCGTTCTTCTCGTCTGGTCGGTTCTCGACTACCTGTTCGAGCGCCAGCACCTTTCGAGCGAACTGAGAATGAGCCGCCAGGAAATGAAAGACGAATACAAGGAGACGGAAGGCAATCCCGTCATCAAGGGCCGCATCCGCCGCCTGCAGCGCCAGATGCGCCGCCGCCGCCAGCTCGATGACACCAAACGCGCCGCCGTCGTCATCACCAACCCCACCGAATACGCGATCGCGCTCGAGTACCGCCCGGATATGCCCGCGCCCGTCGTCGTCGCCAAGGGACGCAACCTGTTCGCCGCCCAGATCAAGGAAATCGCCCGCTGGGAGAACATTCCCATGGTCGAGAATCGGCCGCTCGCTCACGTCCTCTACCGCACCGTCGAGGTCGGACAAAGCGTTCCCGCGAATCTCTATGCCGTCATTGCCGAAATCCTGGCCGCCGTCTACCGCGCCGAAACCCGCGCCCTCGCCGCTGCCGCAGCTGCTGCCAGCGCGGGAGCCGGAGCCGGAGAAAGAGGACGCCGCTAATGCCCGCCGCCGCCGCTGTCAGTCCCGGGCCGCTCTCCCGCAACCAATTCATCGAGTGGATCGTTCCGATCGCGGCCGTCAGCCTGGTCTTCGTCATGCTGGTGCCATTGCCGGCGATGGTGCTCGACCTCCTCCTCGCCACCAGCTTTGCCGCTTCCGTGCTGGTTCTGCTTTCCGCGCTGCAGATTCTGCGTCCGTCGCAATTCTCCGTCTTTCCCAGCCTGCTGCTTCTGCTTACCCTGTTCCGTCTGTCGCTGAACCTTGCCTCCAGCCGCCGTATTCTGCTTCACGGCAACGAAGGCGCCGGAGCCGCCGGCCGCGTCATCGAAGCCTTTGGACAATTCGTAGTCGGCGGCAACTACGTTGTCGGATTCGTTCTCTTCATCGCCCTCATCGCCATCCAGTACATCGTGGTCGCGCATGGCGCCGTGCGCACCGCTGAAGTCACCGCCCGATTTACCCTCGATGCTCTTCCCGGCAAGCAGATGGCAATCGACGCCGACCTCAATGCCGGACTCATCGACGAACATCAGGCGCGCGCCCGCCGCGAACAGATTGCCCGCGAAGCGGAATTCTACGGTGCCATGGACGGCGCCGCCCGCTTCAACCAGCGCGACTCGATCGCCACCATCCTCATCACCGCCATCAACATCCTGGCCGGCTTCCTCATCGGAGTCTTCCAGCTCGATATTCCTTTTCGCGAGGCGCTCAAGACCTACACCGTGCTCACCGTCGGCGACGGCCTGGTCACCATGATTCCCTCGCTTCTGGTCTCGATGGCCGGCGGCATGATCGTCACCCGCGCTTCGTCGAGCGCCACCCTCTCTGCCGACCTCGGCACCCAACTGCTCTCCCGCCGCCGGTCCCTCCAGATCGCTGCCGGCGTCATGGTCGCGCTCGCTTGCATTCCCGGACTGCCGAAATTTTCCTTCCTCGCCATTGCCGCGGTCGTCGGCCTGCTCGCCGCGCGCCTGCCCAAGCCGCTTAAAGACAAAGATGGCAAGGTCATCGAACCGGTTGCCGATCCCGGAGGTCTTCCTCCGACCGCCAGCGAGAAAGACAAGAAAGCCGCCAAGTCCGAATCCATCGAAGATCTGCTCAAGCTCGACGAACTTTCTTTGGAAGTCGGCTACGCGCTCGTCAACCTGGTCGACGTCGCGCAAGGCGGACAGCTTCTCGCCCGCGTCAAAGCGCTGCGCAGTTCGCTCGCCGTGCAACTCGGATTTATCGTTCCGCCCATTCATATCACCGATAACGTACGGCTCAAGCCGCGCGAATATGTCATCTCCCTGCGCGGCGTCGAAATCGCCCGTTGGGAAATGCTCGAAGATAAGGTTCTCGCCATCAGCTCCGAACTCACCCCGCCCACGCTTGCCGGAACTCCCACCCGCGAGCCCGCTTTCGGCGTCGCCGCCCTTTGGATTGCGCGCGCCCTTGAGTCCCAGGCCCTGACTTCCGGCTACGCCGTCGTCGACCAGACTTCGGTTCTCTCCACCCACCTCGCCGAACTGATTCGCCAGCACGCTTACGAATTGCTGACCCGGCAGGAGACCAAGCGCCTGCTCGATCGCCTGGCGGAGAGCCACCCCAAGCTGGTCGAAGAACTGGTCCCGAAAATCCTGACCCTCGGCGAGGTGCAAAAGGTCTTGCAGCAACTGCTGCGCGAGCAGGTCTCGATTCGCGACCTCTCCACCATCCTCGAGACCCTGCTCGACGCTTGCGCCATCAACAAACATCCCGTCCTCTTGGTCGAGGCTGCCCGCCAGGCGCTCGGACGCGCCCTCGTCCGCCCGCTGCTCTCCGATGACGGCGGCCTGCGCGTGCTCACTCTGG
>Ga0181524_10004576_pt1 | contig 12740 bp, 4 predicted proteins | sample PEATcosm2014_Bin_34_FD_119761 | JGI IMG/M metagenome (GOLD analysis project Ga0181524, IMG submission 119761) | Peatland microbial communities from MTU Mesocosm Facility, Houghton, MI, USA - PEATcosm2014_Bin05_60_metaG | ecosystem: Environmental > Terrestrial > Soil > Wetlands > Peat | place...
GTCCTCGATGAATCCCCACCCGGGGCACGAGGCCAGGTAGTTCGACCATCCTGGCGGGGGGCTGAAGGTATCCAGCAGAGCCAGGAAGGCTACCTCATCACAGCGCGCATTGAGTTGTTGAGCCATATCGAAAGACACCATCCCTCCTGTGCACATTCCACACAGAAAGTAGGGTCCCTCAGGCTGGATCTTTCGCATCTCTTCGAGATAACGGGAAGCCAGAGACTCGATCTCGACGCGCAGCTTGCGCGAGCGGGCCAGGCCCAATGGATGCAGCCCGTAACAGGGCTGCTCCGGTCCCAGATGGCGCGCCAGGTGGACGAAGATGCCCGCACTGAGCGTCTCCACGCAGAAAAGAGGCGGTCTGGAGCCCTTGGTCTGAATCTCAAGGAGGAAAGTTCCCGGCTCGTCTGGGCCTTCCTGGTTAAGAGCCGCGGCGAGGTGCTCGATCGAGGGCGCTTGCAGCAGAAGCGGGAACGGTAGGCTTTTCCCGAAAACTTCTTCAATCTCGGCGAAGAGCCGCGCCGCCGAGAGGGAATGCCCGCCCAACTCGAAGAAGTTGTCCTGCACCCCGATCGGTTCTACTCCGAGAACGTTTCCCCACATCCGGGCCAACCGCTCTTCCACTGCGTTCCGGGGCGCCAGGCACACACTGTCCAATGGAGGCCGTTTGGCCGGAGCGTCAGGAAGCGCCAGGCGGTCCACCTTTCCGTTGGGCGTGAGCGGGATGGAATCCATCGGGGCGAACGTCGTTGGGACCATGTAATCCGGTAGTATCTTCTCCAGGAAACTCTGCAGTTCAGTTATAGAAGGTGTCCGCAGTTGCTTCGCGGTCACGTAGGCCGCGAGAGATTTGCTTCCCGGAATGTCTTCCCGGGCGATTACCACGGCTTCTTTCACCGCAGGATGGCGGGAAAGGGCCGCTTCAATCTCGCCTAACTCGACGCGAAAGCCGCGGATCTTGACCTGATGATCCAATCGGCCGATGAATTCGATATCTCCGGTCGGGAGGTAACGCGCCAGGTCACCCGTCTTGTACAGGCGCGCTTCCTGTTCATTGCTGAACGGGTGGCGAATGAACCGCTCGGCGGACAACTCCGGCTGGTTGAGGTAACCGCGTGCAAGACCGGGGCCGCCGATGCATAGCTCGCCCGGGACTCCGATCGGGACCGGGTTCAGGTTGCCGTCGAGAATGTAGGCCGTCGTGTTGGCAATCGGCCTGCCGATCGGGACAGTCCTCATCCCGTCCTGGACGCGCTCCACGAGATTCCAAGTGGCAAAGGTGGTAGCCTCTGTGGGGCCGTAAACATGGAGTAATCGCTCAGGCGGCGACCGACGGAGGACCTCCGCCACCGACTGGGGATCCGCGGCCTCTCCGCCAAACAGCATCACGTGCAGGCGGCCAAAGAGCGAGGGCATCTCGCGGGCGTATTCGTTGAAGAGCGCGGTCGTGAGGAACAGGACGTTGATCCCTTGGCGGCGGACGAGCGCGTCCATCTCGCGCGGCACAAGCAGCGCCTGTTTCGGCACAATCACGAGTCGGCCGCCGTTCAGGAGCGGCCCCCAGATCTCGAACGTCGCCGCGTCGAAGGAGCTGTTCGAGGCCTGAGCCATGACCGAGGAGGCGTCCAGCCGTACATAGTCCGTATTCATGACCAAGCGCACGACGGCGCGGTGCGGCACGGCTACGCCCTTGGGCTGCCCAGTGGAACCGGAAGTGTAGATCACATACGCGAGGTCGTCCGGCTCGACGGCCGCGCCGGGGTTTATCTCAGGGCCCGCCGCGGCGTCCTCCGCTTCGAGGTGGACCATGGTGACCTTCGAAGTCGGCACAGCTTCCGACAGCCGCTGCGAAGCGAGCAGGATGGACGCGCCGGCGTCCTCGATCATGAACGCCAGGCGATCCTTCGGAAATGAGGGATCCAGCGGCACGTAGGCCGCCCCTGCCTTGAGGATCGCCAGGAGGGCAGCCATCATCTCGGACGAGCGCTCGGCGTAGATGCACACCATCGCGCCCGGTTGGACGCCGAGCGCCTGCAGGCGACGGGCCAGGCGGTTCGCGCGCGCGTTGAGCTCGGAATACGTCCACTGCGCGTCGGCGTCCACGACGGCCACGGCCTCGGGCGTCCGCGCCACCTGCTCCTCGAAAAGTTGGTGCACACACTTGTCCTTCGGAAAGTCCGTCGCTGTTCGGTTCCAGTCCGTCAAGACCTGCTGTCGCTCCGGCCCTGTCAGAAGCGGCAACTCGGAAATCCTTCGGCCCGCGCCGTCGGCGGCGAGAGCTATCAGCAGAGCGCGGAAATGCCCCAGCATACGGTCCATCGCCGGCGCGTCGAAGAGCGCGGTGTTGTAGGTCATCGAGCAATGAAGCCCGCCTTCCTTCGGTTCGACGCACAGGTGCGCATCGAACGGCGACGCCTGCGGCTCGAGCTCGAGCCGCTCCAACCGAAGTGGCCCGTCCGCCGCCTGTTCGTCCGGCAGGTTGAGGAATTCGAAGACGATCTGAATGAGCGGCAGGCAGCCCTGCTCGCGTGCGGGGCGGGTCGCTTCCACCACTTTCTCGAACGGGACGTCCTGGTGCTCGAGCGCGCCGAGGACCGTGCGCTGGACGCGCCGAAGCAGCTCTCGAAACGTGACATCGCCGGAAAGGTCCGTGCGCAGCACGAGCATGTTGACGAAGCAACCGATGAGGCCCTCGAGCTCTGTGCGGTTTCGGCCGGCGATCGGCGTTCCGACGACGATATCCGTCTGTATCGTGTAACGATGCAGCAAGACCTTGAACACTGCGACGAGCGCCACGAACAGTGAGACGCCTTCGCGGCGACTCAATTCCTCCAGGCGTCGAAGCAGGCTGCCGGGCAGATCAAGGTTGCGCTGTGCGCTCAAGAACGTCCGAGCGCCCTTCCGCGCGTGTCCTCGGCCCAGGCCGCACGACGGCGGCGCACCCTTGAGATTGCGCTTCCAATACTCGAGCTGCCGGGCGAAAAGCGGGCTGGCTTCGAGTTCCTGCTGCCAAAGTGCATAGTCGGCGTATTGAAGCGGCAACGGCGGCAGAGGTGACGGCGCTCCGCGACTGAACGCCGCATAGAGTGCGGCGAGTTCCCTTCGCAGAATGACCTCGGACCACGCGTCGGAGACGATGTGGTGGAGCGTCAGCGTGAGCACATGGTCATCGGGCGCCAGGCGGAGCAGCTTCGCGCGCATCGGCGGGCCTTGGGCAAGGTCGAAACGCCGCCGCGCGTCCTCGCGGTGTGATCGCAGCGCCTCGGCGACGGAACCGCCGGCGACGTCGCTTCGAGTCAACGACACGTCCATGTCCGAAACCGGGTGCTGCGTGGACCGGCCGTTCTCGGTGCGGTACACCGTCCTGAGCAGCGCGTGGCGGCGGACCAACTCGTGGAGGCTTCGCTCCAGCGTGGGAATGTCCACGGTCCCGCGCAACCGGTAAGCGAAAAGGACATTGCACAAAAAGGCGTCGGGTTCGTATTCGTGGAAGAACCACCAGCTCTGCTGCGGGTAGGAGAGTGGCATCGCGCCCTCGGAGCCGTTCCGCCGCAGCGGCGGAATCTTCGGGCGGGCATCAAGGTGCCGCGCTTTCTCGATCTGCTCCGCCGTCCCGGCGATCGTCGAGGCCCCGTCGAGCAGGCTGATGGGCGAAAGCTCCACCGCGAACTTGTCCCAAATGCGGGAGACCAGTTGCGCCGCCAGGATCGAGTCGCCGCCCAAGTGCAAGAACACGTCGTGGATACCGATGCGCTCCAGACACAGGATTCCGGCCCACAACTGCGCCAGTTCGCGTTCCAGCGGAGTCCTCGGCGCGACGTACTCCACCTTGAGGTCGTGCAATTCCTCCGGTTCGCCCTTCAGCCCGAGCCGATCGGCCAAGCCGATACGCTGGATTTTTCCCGTCGGCCCTTTCGGCACGTCCTGCACGATAAGCACCCGCCGCGGCACTTTGAAGGCCGCGAGGCATGCCGCCGCGAACTCGCGGATTTCCCGTTCCGAGGCAACGGCGTTCGGCTTGAGCACCACGGCTGCAGCGACGTCCTCGCCCAGCCGCGCGTCGGGCATGGCGAACGTCACCGCCTGCGAGATCGCCGGATGGCCCAGCAGCACCTCGTCCACTTCTCGCGGCGAAATCTTCTCACCGCCCCGGTTGATCAGCTCCTTGAGGCGCCCGGTAATGAAAAGATATCCCTCCGGGTCCAGATAGCCCTGGTCGCCTGTCCGGAACCAGCCGTGAGTGAACGCGGACTCGTTGGCGCTCCCATTGTTCTCGTAGCCTTTTGTGAGGTTCTCGCCGCGCAGGACGATTTCCCCGGTTTGACCCTGAGCGAGCAGCCGCCCGGCTTCGTCCATAATCGCGACCTCGGATCCCGTCGCGAGGCCGACCGAACCCGGTTTGCGCGTGGCTGGCGGAAGCGGATTGCCGGCAATCTGGTGAGACGCCTCCGTCATGCCGTACGCTTCGACCACCGGCGCGTGGAAGACGGCCTCTAGGTCCGCGATCACCTTCGGAGCCAGCGCGGCGGAGGACGAGCGGATGAATCGCAGCGGGCAATTGGCGATGGTCGCGCGGTGCGCAGCAGACTGCACCAGAATGGATTGGTGCATCGTCGGCACGGCGGTGTACCAAGTCGGATGGAATTCCGCGATCCACTCGAAGAATCTTGGCGCGATGAACCCCGGCGCGCAGACCACGCTTGCGCCCGCCCGAAGCGATGCGAGCAAGCTAGCCACGATGCCGTGAATGTGGAACAGCGGCATAACGTTCAGGCAGCGGTCGCTCTCGATAAGCCGCAGCGCCCTGCCCACGTTTCCGGCGGAGGCGCAGAGACTCCGATGGGTCAGCGGAACGCGTTTCGGCCGAGAGGTCGTTCCCGAAGTATAAAGGACAAGGGCGACGTCCTCCGGGACGCACCATTCGCCGGTCGCCGACGCGCGCGCGTCCCGGGCGTTGAGCGTGAAGATTCCCGCGCCTTCTTCGAGCACCGGCGAAAGCTCAATGACCGGAACGCCGCGCCGCTCGGCCGCGTCGGTCACGGCCGACTTCGTGTCCGACTCAAGGATCAACGCCTTCGGGGCCAGGTCGGCGAAGTAGAAATCGAATTCCTGGACGCCGTAGGTCGGATTGAGGGGGCAAGCTGTCGCGCAGGAAACCACGCTCAGGAAAGCCGTCGCCATCTCCGGGCCGTTGGGCAGCACGATGGCCACGCGATCGCCGCGGCCGATTCCAAGCGACCGGAACTTCCGAGCGGTGTCACGGACGTGCGCGTGCAAACCTGCGTACGTCAGCGGGCCGCGTGCCGGGCCTAGCAACGAGACAGCCTCGGGCGAACGGCGAGCTTGCTCCGCGACAAGATCCAGTATCGACATGCAAGTGCCCGCCTGTATGACGCTCGGATTTGCGTCGGCAATTAATCCTGCCATATTCGCTTAGAAATATGACCGCCCTCCACACGACGGTCAGGCGGCAAGTGCCATATTCTGACGACCGAGTTCACTCCCTTTAACCGGGATTTATCGGATATCTGCCCTCCACGTGACCGGCGGGCAAGCCGTCCACATGACGGTCAGCCGTCAAATCTTGGATTCTGACCATCGGAATCCCGCTTGTCAAGAAGAAGTCGCGCGAGGTACTCCGGCGTGTTGTCCACCAACAGGTGCGTAAGCCGATATTCTGTAAGAGGATACGTCCACGCGCGCCCCTCGCGCGCCAAATTGGAACAAAAGCCTGAGCGGTTTGTCGTAGGTACGGGATGGCCCGCCAGTTTTGGACCTCCGCCCGCCTCACAGGGCGACCGGAGGGCTTCTTTTTATCCGGCGTCGCGCGAAGAGCGGAAACAGGCGACCAAGGTCAGTTGATGTATTATTTCCCCCGGAATACGCCCCCGGTCATCCGGCCGGGAATTTTCCGTGCCGCTCCACCAGATCTCGCATCAGCTCGATGCGGTACTCCGGCGCGCCCGGGGGAACCTGGTCGCCGGCGTTGGCAATGAGGCGGCTGCTCCGCGCGCGCAACTCCAGCCAGCGCAGGACCGCCTGCCGGAACGCCTCATCCGGGGACTCCGGCCGCCACAGGTCCGGACTGACTCCGCCGGAAAGGATGAACCGGTCGCCTGCCTCATGGCGGATTTCCGACGGCAACAAGTCGCCCATCGGTTTGGGTGTCACGGCATCGGCGCAGTCGACGCCGCAAGCGCTCATCTCCGCCAGCATCCCGCGCAGGCGGCCGTCCATGTGCGCCGCAACGCGCTTGCCCGCCGCGTGAAGCCGGCGGACCGCCTCCACGTAGAACGGTTTGGCCCACTTCGCGAAAAAGTGCGGCGGCTGGACGTCGCTCGAAAAATGGTCGGCCATGATGATGATCTCCGCCGGGCTTGAACAGAGCAGGTCAACCAGCTCCAGGTTGCCGGCGTTGATCGTATCCACGACCGCGCGCACCGCCTCGGGCCAGTCGGCCGCAGCGTAGGTCAGGCCCTCGACGCCCATCCAGTAGTGGAGCAGGTGGCCTATGCCGCTGTAACCGACCGGCATGTACACCACGCCCTGGTCGCCTACCGCCCGCCGCCACGCCTCGTAGTTTTCCCACCGAGGCGAGAACTTCCGCCCTTCCATCGCGTAGCGCAGGACGGCCAGGTCCTTTTCGCTCTTCATGCTCCAGGATCGGATGGCCCACGCGTAAGTCTCCTCGTGCCACACGCGGGTGCGCTCGATGTCGCCCAGCGGCGTGCGAAATCGCCAGGTGATGGCCGGCGCGCCGTCCACTGTTCTCTTGACGGTCTCAGCCTGGATCTCCGGCCGGTAATCGCAAGTATAGAAAGACGAGAGGTTGACCAGGTAGAAACCCGCACCCAGCCGCCGGTGGCAGTCGAGCAGGTCCGTTTCCACCTCTTCATGGGTGACACTCAAGTCCCACGGCAGCCGGCGCTGCTGATAGAACCAGTGCGAAAGGTCCAGCATGTACGGCACGACGTCGGGCGTTCGGCCGTCATAGACAGCCAGTATTCTCTCGCGCAGAGTCATGGGCTTCAAGCCTCTTGCTTCGGCAGAACGGCCGCTTATGTGGCTATCGCCATAGAGCACATTATATCCATCTTTGTGCACCCACCCAACGTACCTCGGCCGGCGATTGAACTACGGTGACCAAGGCGTGACTGGCTTCGTCGCGTTGTTCTGAAAAGCGTTACGCCTAGACGCGCCCCTCGCGCGCCTGATGGGAACAACTATCCTGAGTGGTTTCCCCGATGACCGTAACTCGACAGCTCTGCCTCTGATCGCGTCAAGTGCCACGCGCGGAAATCTACGCTAGCCGGTACATAAAAAAAGCCTCAGTCTTCGCCGCCCTCGGGCGGCTGATCGGGTGCTGAGCAGGCCGGGTTGGGCGGGATGTTCTCAGCCTCGTGCATACGTTCAATGCACCGCTGCTGGTGCTGGAGCGTCTCGACGCGGGCGTCACAAAAGGGTCTGCTCGCGGCGCGTTATCGGTATGTAAAAACCACTTCTTCTGACGATCAGCATGCGTGCCTGTCGGTCGCAGGCGAAGGCTGGTTCGTCGTCCGCCGGGCTGCTCAGGTCGCGATAGCGGGCCGGCACTTCCACCTGGATGCCGACGCGCTGGAAGTCCTGTGCCGGACCGCGTTGCCCTCAAAAAGCCTCTTTTTCCTGTTCGCTCTTCGGGACGAGGCCCATCAGATACTCGACTAAGTCGTTCAACTCGCCTTCGGCGATCCGGCTGCGCCACGCCGGCATGTACAGCGGCGGTTGCGGGCCTTTCGGATCCAACCTGGGGATTTCCTTCTGGCCGCCGAGGATGCGCTTCCTCAGTTCGTCCTTCGTGTACCCTTCGGCGACGAACTTCAGGCCGGGCACTTGCTGGGCGGTCTTGGCGTTGGGATTGCGGATGCCGGTGTTGGCGTCTTGACCGTGGCAGCCGGTGCAGCCGTATTTTACGAACACCTCCCGGCCTCGTTCGACCGGCGTCATCAGCGCGGGAATCTTCAGGGAGCCGATCATGCTCGATGTGGTATTCGTGAGCAGGAAGTCGGTCAGCGACCTGATCTCCTGTTCGGTGAAGCTGAACCGCGGCATGACGCTGCCCGGCGTCACGGCCTGCGGGTTGCGAAAATGGGCGATGATCCACTCCGCGTCGTGGCGCTTGCCGACTTCGTCTAGCGGCGGGCCGACTGTTCCTCCCTTGCCGCCGATGCTGTGGCAGCCGATGCAGCCTTTCTCGGCGAACAACCGGCGGCCGGCCTCGAGGCCGGGAAGGGTCTTCATCGAGACGTAATAGTCGCTCATCGGTTCGCCAGTCAGGCTGAGCATGTACAGGGTCAGCGCTTCCAGGTCGTCATCGCTGACGGCGACCGGCGGCATCGCTGAACCGGCCGTGACGGCGGAGGGAGCCTTGAAATGTTTTGCGAGCCACTCGGGGCTGCGGGTGTCTCCGACCGTATCCAACTCCGGGCCGATCGCGCCGCCGACGCCATGAAGTTTGTGGCAGCCGATGCAGCCGAGCTCGTTAAACAGCGCATGGCCGCGCGCCAACTGCGGCGCGCCGGGCACGTCGCTGGGCAGATGGCATTTGGCGCAGGCCGATTCGATGTACTTCATCGGCAGCATCGGATGATCCCAGTGCGCGACCTGGCCGTGAGCCGCCTCGCGGGTGGTGGCGCGGCCCTGACCCTGGTGGCAGATGGTGCAGCCGAATTTTTCGAACGGATGCTGGTCGTGATTGACATGGTACGCCAACGGCTGCTGGAAACCGGCGTAGCTGGCGTCGTCCACGACCAGGTGGCAAGTCTCGCAACGATCCACGCGGTCGAGTCCCGGCAGAAGGGTCTGTCGGATCTCCACCGGGATGCGCCCCGCCGCGGCCTTCTGGGACGGCGTCGTCGCGCGGGCCAGTTCCTGTTGGATGTACGCGTGCTGCCACTCTTTCCATTCCCGGAACTGGTCCTTGTAATACGCCACAATGACCAGGGCGCCGACCAGCAGCCCCAGCGCCGTGAACCACGGATATAAACTTCGCGGAGAAGGCTCGGTCAAGGTCGGCGCTCCTCCGCGACGACGTGGGGTTTCCACGGCGCCTGCAGCGCCCAGTTCGGTCCGCGGAACCAGCACCCGATCGCCGTCAGCGTCAGCATCGTCGCCAGACACACGCTGAAAATCGCGATCGCCACTTTCCGCTCCCCCGAGAACCACACGCCGACGCCTTTGGGCTTGCGGTCGAGGTACGGCAACACCGCCAGCGCCGTCACGATCAGCCCCGGAACCACGACGCCGCCCCAGAAGGCCGAGTGCGACACCAGCTCCTGCAGGCCGAGAAAATACCAGGGCGCCTTGGCGGGGTTCGGCGGGTACACCGCATTGGCAATCTCTTCCAGCGGCGCGTTCCAGAGGATCGCCGGCACCAGCACCAGGGCGAAGACGAAGAGAAAGAGGAGGATCTCGCGGAACAGCAGGTGCGGCCAGGTGAAGACGAGGTCGTCGGGCGGCGCGCCGACGCTCGGCGTCGTGCCGCGCGCCAGCTCCATCAAGCCGTAGGTCTTGGTTTGCGGCAGCGCCGCCGCGGGCATCTGCTCCGGCGTCGGCTCCGGCTCCTCGGGCCGCGCCAGGCCGCCGTCCGTGCGCACCCGCCACAGGTGAATGGCGATCAACAGGGCCATCGCGGCCGGCAGCGCGACCACGTGCAGCACGTAGAACCGGATCAACGCAGCCTGCCCGACGGTGTGGCCGCCGAGCAGGATGAACTTCATTTTTTCGCCGATCAGCGGCGCGTACCCGGCGATACTGGTGCCGACGGTGATCGCCCAGTACGCCAATTGGTCCCACGGCAACAGGTAGCCGGTGAAGGAGAGCCCCAGCGTCAGCAGAAACAGCGCCAGGCCGACCACCCAGTTGAACTCGCGCGGCGGTTTATACGCGGCCGTGTAGAACACCCGGCACATGTGCAGCCCGACGAAGAGGACCATCAGGTGCGCCGCCCAGGAGTGGATGTTGCGCACCACCTGCCCGGCCGAGACGACGAACTCCAGGTCCTTCATGGATTGATACGCCTGGTCGGTCGCCGGAACGTAGTAGAACATCAGCAGCGCGCCGGTCACCGACAGGATGATGAAGAGGTAAAGCGAAATCAGGCCCAGGCCGAACGTCGTGCTGAACTTCAGCGTCCGCGCGTGGACTTTCGCCGGGTGGATGTGGAGCACGAAACTCGACACCGCCGCCCGCATCCGGTCCAGACTGCTCGCCGGCAGTCCCACGCGGAAGATCGAGCGGCCGATCCGCGAACGGCAAAAGAGATTCCAGAGTCGCTTGGGCATGTCAGACCACCAGCGCCTGGGTTGGGGGCACCTGTTGCGAAGCGTCAATCACCAGCCGGCCGTCGCGGCTCAGGGACACTGCAGGGCACGGCAAGGGTTTCGGGGCCGGGCCGCTGACGACGGCGCCGTTTTCGTCGAACTGACTGCCGTGGCACGGGCAATGGAAGCCTTTGCCGTCGGCGCTGGGATTGACGGTGCATCCGAGATGCGTGCACACCGCCGATACGGCGCGCAATTTGTCGCCGTTTCGGATCAGGAATGTGCGGATCTCGGGGAGGAACGTTATGCCCTCGGGATAATCGTCCGGCTTGAGCGCCTTATAGCGCCGGTCCGGCTCGTACAGCACGTTCGGAATCAGGAACCGCGCCCCCGCCGCGGCCGAGGCCCCCGTCGCAAACAGCGCCGCGCACCAGCCGAAGGTCAGCTTGACGAAATCGCGCCGGTTCAACTTGCCGTCGGTGGGTTGGCTCATGATCCCTCGACTCGGGCGGCCAGCGTTTCCACGCGCTCCATCGTAATCGCGCCCGACGGGCAGCGCTGGGCGCACAGGCCGCAACGGATGCAGCGCGTTTCGTCCTTGATGATCGCGCCCTGCTCGCCCCGGCCGGGGACGCGGCCATATCGCGCGACGAACGCCGCCTGGAGTTTTTCGTCGCCGCGCAGATCGGCGACATCCACCAGTTGCAGGCAGAACTCGGGGCAAATATCGGCGCAGCCGCCGCACAGAACGCACTTGTCGCCGTCGAACACCGGGCTGATGTGGCATTTCAGGCAGCGCACGGATTGCTCGACGGCGCCCGGTTCCGGGAAAACTTTCTCCACTTCCGCAATGCCGATGCGGCGGTCCAACGGCAGCATCGGCGGCGTCCGGCGCGCCAGCTTTTCGTAATCCTGCGCCATTTGATACCGCTCGGTGTTGAAAACCGTCACCCGGACTTCCTGCGGCGCTTCCGGCTCGCGGCCCGTCAGGAATTTCGCAATCGCCCGCGCCGCGCGCTGGCCCTCGGCGACTGCGGTGATGATGATGCGCGGGCCGAAAGCGACGTCGCCGCCGGCGAAAACGTCCGGGCGCGACGTGGCCAGCGTTTCGGGGTCCGTCTGCAGCGTGCCGCGAGGCGTCAGTTTCAGGTTGTCCTCGGGCCGCAGCCAGGAAAGGTCCGCCGCCTGGCCGATGGCCAGCACGACGGTGTCGCACGCGACCGATTCCTCGCTGCCGGCGATGAACTGCGGATTGAACCGGTGGTCCTCGTCAAACACGCGGCTGGCCCGGATCAACTGGATGCCGGTGACTTTGCCGTCGGCGCCGACAATCTTCTTCGGGCCCCACCGCGTGTGGAGGTGGATGCCCTCGCGCTCGGCTTCCTCGATCTCCTCGCGGGCGGCGGGAATCTCGTCGAGATTCTCGAGGCAGTACATGTGCACTTCGGGGACGCCTTTGCGGATCGCTTCGCGCGCCACGTCGAGGGCCAGCCGCACCTCATCGGGCGGCTCATGCTCGCGCGCGGTCAATTCCTCCAGCGCCGCCGCGGCGGAGCGGAGCGCCGCGCGCAGTTCGGCTTCGCTCATCTGGGCGAAACGCTCGGCCTGGCGGACCACGGAGCGGGCCGCGTCGAACGCCACGTTCCCGCCGCCGATGACCACCACCCTGCGGCCGAGCGTGACGCGGTATCCGAAGTTGATGTTCAGCAGGAACTCAATGGCCCGCAACACGCCGTCGAGCTGCACGCCTTCGATGGCGAGTTCGCGGCTCTTGTGTGCGCCGATTCCCAGGAAGACCGCCTCGTAACCCTGCCGCCGGAGGTCGGCCAGCAGGTAATCGCGGCCGAGCCGCTGGTTGCAACGGATTTCCACGCCGAGGGATTCGATGGCCTGAATCTCCGCCCGGACGATCTCGCGCGGCAGACGGTACTCCGGCACGCCGAGCACGAGCATGCCGCCGGAAATGGGCTGCGCCTCGAACACCGTCGCGGAGAACCCGAGCAGCGCCAGCTCGTGAGCGCACGACAGGCCCGCCGGTCCCGCGCCGACCACCGCGACCTTGCGGCCCGTTCGGCCTCGCTCAGGGCCGCCCTGAACAACGTCGAATGGGCGGCCCTCGTCCCCGCGCCGCCGGTTCGGACCCGCCACACGGAGGGCGGGCAAGTCGCGCGCCTGCGGATACACTCGGCCCAGATCGAAATGGTCGGACTCGACGCCGAAGCGCTCGCAGACGAACCGCTTCAACGCGCGGATGGAAATGGCCGCATCCAGCGCGCTGCGCCGGCATTTGGCTTCGCACGGCGCCGCGCAGACCCGGCCGCAGATGGAGGCGAACGGGTTGGGCGTGCGGGCCAGAATGTAGGCGTCTTCGTACCGCCCCTCGGCGACGGCTTGGACGTAGCCGCCCGCGTCGGTGCGGACCGGGCAGCCCTCGCGGCA
>Ga0181524_10004580_pt1 | contig 12732 bp, 14 predicted proteins | sample PEATcosm2014_Bin_34_FD_119761 | JGI IMG/M metagenome (GOLD analysis project Ga0181524, IMG submission 119761) | Peatland microbial communities from MTU Mesocosm Facility, Houghton, MI, USA - PEATcosm2014_Bin05_60_metaG | ecosystem: Environmental > Terrestrial > Soil > Wetlands > Peat | place...
CCACTACGGCAACTTCGGCATGCTGGTCCGCGCCTACGCCTACATCCGCAGCTATGGCTCCACCATCTCCCAGGTGGCCCAGGACGCGGTCCTCAACGCCCGCTACCTGCAGGCGCGGCTGGCCCTCCTCTTCCCGATGGCGGTGCCCTCGGACTCGATGCACGAGTTCGTTGCGACCACCCGGGGCTGCCGGGTGTCCGAGCTGCGCGCGATCGACGTTGCCAAGCGTCTTCTCGATTACGGGGTGTACGCGCCGACCGCGTACTTCCCCACCACGGTCCCCGAGGCGCTCATGTTCGAGCCGACCGAGACCGAGTCGAAGCGCAGCCTCGATCTGCTCGCCGACATCTGCGCTGCCATCGTGGCCGAGGCGGAACGCGACCTGGAGCACGTCAGGTCGGCGCCTCATCTGACCCCGGTCAGCCGCGTCGACGAGGTCGAGGCGGCCCGCCGGCCGGTGCTGCGGTGGAGACCGGAGGCGTGATCGCGGCGCGCGACGAGCTCCACGAGCTGCTGGCGGCGCGGGCCTTCCGCTGGGGGGACTTCGTGCTCGCGAGCGGCAGGCGCAGCGATTACTTCTTCGACGGCAAGCAGGTGACCCTGGAGGGCCGCGGGCTCTTCCTCGCGGCATCGCTGATGCTGGCCCGCTGCCGCGAGCTGGAGGTGACCGCGGTGGCGGGTGACGACGGCGTCGGCCCCCTGCTCGGGGCGATCGTGGCCCTGAGCGGGTCGGGTTCCGAGCCGCCGCTGCGCGCCTTCATGATCCGCAAGGCCGAGAAACAGCACGGCATCGCCGCCAAGATCGCCGGGCCGGCGCCGGCGGCCGGAGAGCGGGTTGCCCTCATCGACGATGTCGTCACCACCGGTGGATCCGTCCTCCAGGCGCTCGAGGTCCTGGCGCCGACGGGGGTCGAGGTCGCCGAGGTCCTGGTCCTGGTCGATCGGGAAGAGGGCGCGGCGGGCGCGATGGCCGCGCGGGCCCTGCCGCTGCACGCCCTCTTCCGGCGGAGCCAGTTCAGCACCCGAAGCTGACGCCGCCCTCTCCCGGCCCGATGCCCGGACCGGTGTGACCTCCAGCGGAGGCTCCCGGCCCGCTCCCCGAGGCTGAGGCGCCGCTGAGAAACGGCAGCCGCCACCGCTCGGCGGCGATCGGCTCAGCGCCCTCTCAGGAGACCGCGCCACGGCGCTGCCAGCATGGGGGACGGGTCAGTTGAACCCCAGGAGGACCACCTCGATGCGACGTTTCGGCAGGCTCAGATCCGCCGCCCTGGCCGGCACCGCCGCGCTGCTCATGGCCGGGTGCGGGCATGCGGCCCTGACCCAGCGCCCGGCAGCGACCCAGGGCGCCGGTCAGAGCTCAGCCACCGCGGGCACGGCGGTGAGCGCTTCCGGCGGGGTCGGCAGCGCGCAGCTCAGCCAGATCGACAAGCAGATCAGCCAGATCGACACCCAGATCGGTCAGGCCAACCAGGACCTGGCCACCAGCGAAGGAGATCCGACCCAATGAGACTGAGCCATCCTCTCCGCCTCGGCCTCGCCACCCTGGCAGTGATCGCAGCGCTCGGAGCCGCGAGCGCCCTGCCGGCGATGGCCGACACCGGCTCCTCGCCCAGCCCCTCGCCCTCGGCCGGCACCTCGCCGACCTCGAGCCCGTCGCCGGCCGCCAGGGTGGGCGGGTGCTCGGGGACCCAGGCCACCATCCTCGCCTGCATCAAGCAGCGGTCAGCCACGGCCATCTCCAACCGCGAGACCAGGCTCCAGCAGTTGACCGCCGACGTCAACGACAGCGCTGACATCACCGCCGGTGACAAGTCGACGCTGCTCGGTCAGCTCCAGTCCGACGAGACCGGCCTCGACAGCCTGAACACGACCATCCAGAACGACACCTCGGTGAAGCAGGCCTGGGAGGACGCCCAGACCATCGTGACCGGCTACCGGGTCTACCTGCTGGAGACCCCCAAGGTCCACCTGGTGATCGCCGCCAACACCGAGGCCACCGTCGAGTCGGAGATCAGCTCGGTGATGCCCGCCCTCCAGATCGCGATCAACGACAGCACCGCCTCCGCGGCCGGGAAACAGCGGGCGCAGACTGCGTTCAACGACTGCGCCAGCCGGCTCGCCGCCGCCCAGTCGGCGTCGTCGGGCGTGGTTAGCGAGGTCATCGACCTCCTGCCCTCCGGCTACCCAGGGAACCAGCCGACCCTGGTCTCCGCGCGCCAGTCGGTGGTGACCGCGCGGCAGGACCTCGGCACCTGCCGCACCGACATCAACACGATCCGCAGCGCGCTCGGGATCTGACCCAGGTCCCGACCCGGCGGACGGTGGGCGGAGGAGCGACCGGCTCCTCCGCCCTTCACTGTGACCGTGGTCGAAGTGCCTACCATCGGGTGAGTGTTCACCTGGCACGGGTCCCGCGCCCTCGCCGCCACGGCGCTGCTCCTGACGGTGGCGGGCTGCGGGGGATCGACGCCGCGCTCCGCCACCGCGACGCCCTCGCTCACCCCGCCGGCCTCGGCGACGGCGACGGCAACCGCAACGACGTCGCCGACCCCCGCTCCGGACATCGAGCAGGTGGCCATCGTCAGCTCCGGATTCGGAGCCTACGACCTTCAGGTCTACCCGATCGCGGTGCTGCACAACCTGGCCTCGGCCCACACCGCCAGCCAGGTGATCGTCAGCTTCACCGTCGACCTCGCGAGCGGGAGCTACCAGCTCTCCGCGGAGCCGGTGTCGCTGGCTCCGGGCGAGACCCTGGGGGTGACGGTCCTCTGCACCGACAAATGTGACGGGGCGACCGGCATCGAGGCCGCGACCAAGGTCGGGAGCTGGGTGGCGGGAGGGCGCAGCGTCATCACGGCCGGGGCGGCGTCCTGGACCTGCGGGTCTCCGTGCCACGGCTCCCGCGGCTATCAGGGGGACGTCACCGGGACCCTGAGCGGCGATGTGCCGGCGGGGATGCTGGTCGGCTTCTCCGCCGTCTGCGTGAACAGCGGGGGGACCATCGTCGGAGGCGGGCTCCTCCCCTCGGTCTGGCCGGACGCCTCCGCGGCCTCGCCGTCAGTGCCCACCCTGGTCACGAGCCAGCCGGCGTCATGCCAGCTGTACGGGACCGAGGTCAGTTAGGCCGGGGCTGCCGGCACGTCTCAGCGGGGGCACGCGACGGGCTACGCGCGCGAGCAGACCGGCCAGGCCGACGAGTCACCGGAGGCGAACATGCTGGCCGCGATCTGCGCTTGCTGGACCGGATCCCAGATGTCGGTGCCCCCGTGCGCCCGGAAGGTGGACATCAGGAACTGGAAGATCCCGTAGTACGGGCCGGACGGGTTGTACGCATTGGGCCGCAGCGTGGACTCGCACTCCGCGGTGCTGATCATCCAGCTCGGGCTGACCCCGTCGGCGTCCGCGGCGCTGGTGATGATGGCCTCGACCTCCGCCGCGGTGTAGGTGTCGGCGGGGATCGTGGTCCCCTCGACCTGCTGGAGGGGGGAGAGACGGGGCACCGCGGGCAGGGCGGTCAGCGAGGGCGGGGTCAGGTTCAGTGACCCGGCGCTCGCCGGATCGCCGAGGGGCGGGAGGTGGATGCGGAGCAGCGCGCTCGAGAGGCCCAGCGGCGGCCCCTGCACGGGGACCGCGGGCGGGACGGAGAAGGCCGCCACGGCCATGGTGACCACGGCGCCGAGGGGCAGGATGGCGGCGGCCGCCAGCAGCTCTCCGAGCCGGCGGGGGATCCAGATCCGGGTGCCGGACCGGGACCGGCGGCGCAGCCCCTGCACCAGCCCGCGCCGGGCCGGGCGGAGCCCGGAGATGGGACGGCGGAGGGTCCGTCCCAGCAGGCCGGCCGCCTCGGAAAGGCGGCTCACAGGTCGCACCGGCGGCTCACAGGTCGCACAGAGGTGATCTCTCCTGACCGCCCCGACCGTTCCCGCGTCGATTCGCTGCTGCACGAGGGCAAACCGCGGGGCAGATGGGTCTTCCGTTCCACCAACGCTGGGGGGTGGGCCGCGGACTGGCGGAGTGATGCCCGCCGGAGAGGACGTGATCGGGGCGATCCGTGACCCGCGCACCCTACCACAGCCGGCTGTGAAATCGGGGGTTGGCCGGCGGCTCGTGACCGCCCGTCCCGCCGCCCCGGCGAAACCCGTGGGCGACGGCTCTGTCAGACTGCGGAGATGGCCGATGAGCAGCTGCGGGAGCATCCGGTGGAGCGGCGGACCGTGTTCCAGGGGCGCCTGCTCACCGTCCACGACGACACCGTCGAGACGGTGGACGGCAACCTCGCCGGTCGCGAGATCGTCGAGCACCCCGGAGCGGTCGCGATCGTGGCCATCGACGCCGATGGACGGGTCGTCCTCGTCCGCCAGTGGCGGCACGCCGTGGGCAGGGCGCTCTGGGAGATCCCCGCGGGCACCCTCAGCCCGGGCGAGGAGCCGGCGGCAGCGGCACGGCGGGAGCTGGCCGAGGAGACGGGTTACCGGGCCGCCGTCTGGGAGCGTCTCGTGGCCGGCCCGGTGGCGCCGGGCTACAGCGGGGAGGTGCTGCACCTCTTCCTCGCCCGCCAGCTCACCTCCGGGGAGACGCACACGGATCCGGACGAGCACGTGATCGCCAGGCTCTTCACCGCGGCGGAGGCGGACCGGCTGATCGGCGAGGACGCCGTCGACCTCAAGACCGTGGCCGGGCTGGCCCTCGCCGGTTTCGAGGTGGGCGCCTCGGGGCGAGACCGGGGCGCGGTGCCGGCGTGACTGCCCACGGCAACGGGGCGAGCGCCTCCGACGATGTGGTGGCGAGGGCGATCAAGGAGCTGATCGATTCGGTCCCCGGCGAGGAGGAGGCGCCGGCACCCGATGCCGAGACCACCACGGCCCAGCCCTGGGCCGAGACGGCGTCGCCGTCGGCGAGCAACAAGCGGCCCCTGGAGGCGCTGCTGGCGGAGTACGCGGCGCGGGTGGAGGCTGCGCCCGGCGCCACCGCCCGGCTTCCGGGGGATCCTCACCCCGCGCAGACCTTCTACGACCGGTTCTCCCGCTCCACGGAGCGGGGCGGCGTCGGCCGGAGACGGAGGCGGAGGGTATCGGGGCGCAAACGTCGGGGCGGCGCGAGCCGCGGACGCCAGCCGGGCTGATGGGGCCGGCGGGGGCGCGGTTGGGCGGGCGCCCGATCGATGCCCTGCTCCTCGACTACGGTCTGACCCTGGTCTCGTTCACCCGGCCCACGGAGGCCCTGCTCCGGGCCCACGAGGAGATCGCCGTCCGGCTCCGGGCTGCCGGGGTGGGCCCGGTCCCGTCCGCCGCGACGCTGCTCGCCGAGATCCACGACCGGGTCGAGGACGCGGTGGTCCGCCACGAGGCGAGCGGTGCCCTGACCGAGATCGACGCCGTGGCCGAGGAGCGCCGCGCCTACGCAGAGCTCGGCCTGCGACTCTCCGACGAGCTGCTCGACGGGTTGGCCGCCCTGGCTCAGCGGGCCTGGTGGGAGGGGGTCGCGCTTCCGCCCGCGACCGCGGACACGCTGAGGGAGCTCCGCCGGCGCGGTCTCCGGCTCGGTCTCTGCTCGAACGCCCCGTACCGTCCGCGCAGCCTGCGCGGGCAGCTCGCCCACCTCGGCCTCACCGGCCTGCTCGATAGCGTCACCCTCTCCAGCGAGGTCGGCCGGCGCAAGCCGGCACCCGAGATCTTCGCCGCCGCGCTGCGCGCCCTGGGTGTCGAGGCCGGCCGGAGCGCGATGGTGGGGGACCGCCGCCGCGAGGACGTGGCCGGCGCCCGCGCGGCGGGTCTGGCGACCATCCGCGTCCGCGAGCAGCGGGACGACCCGGGGCCGGATGACGCAGATGCGGTCATCGACACCCTCCCCGAGCTTGTCGAACTGCTGTTCCTGTCACACGACGGGCGCAACCGTGGTAGCGTCGTTGGCGACGACACATCCGGTTGATTCCCGAATGACCTGGCAGGAACGCTGATGATGGACGCCGCCTTCCGCGAGTACCTGAGAGAGCGATGCCGCGACCGCGGCATCTCGCTGCACCGGCTGGCTCTGCTCTGCGACCTCAACCAGATCTACTTCTACCAGGCGGTCAACAAGAACAAGGACAACCCGCCGCCCTGGGTGCTCCGTCGCGCCGCCCCCCACCTCGGGGTCACCTATGTCGAGCTGCTGATGGCAGCCGGTTACCTCGGCGAGAACGATCTCAGGGAGTTCGAGAGCAGGGCGGAGGCCCGCGCGGCCGGCGCCTCCACCTGAGCCCGGCGCGCGCTCTGCGCGCCGGTCGAGGCGGAGCCCCAGAATCGGCCCATGGGCTGGGTGCGGGCGATCATCCACCTCGACCTCGACGCCTTCTACGCGTCGGTGGAGCAGCTGCGGCGGCCCGAGCTGCGCGGGCGCCCGGTGATCGTCGGGGGGGCCGAGGACGGACGGACCGCTCGGGCCGTGGTCTCGGCCGCCTCCTATGAGGCGCGCCGCTACGGGGTCCACTCCGCGATGCCGCTGGCGCGGGCGGTCCGGCTCTGCCCGACCGCCGTGGTGCTGCCGGTGGACTTCCCCGCCTACCGGCAGGCCTCGACCCGGATCTTCGCGCTCGCGCGCGCACTGACCCCGCTGGTCGAGCCGCTGTCCCTCGACGAGGCCTACCTGGACGTCACGGCCACCCCGGGCGAGCCCCCGGAGATGGCCGCCCGGCTCCGCGACCGGATCCACGAGGCGACCGGGCTCGACGCCAGCTTCGGGGTCGCCACCTCCAAGACGGTCGCCAAGATCGCCTCCGACCTGCGCAAGCCGCGCGGGTTCGTGGTGGTGGCTCCAGGGGAGGAGCTGGAGTTCCTCCGACCGCTCCCCCTGCGCACCCTTCCCGGGCTGGGGCCGGCGACCGCGGCCACTCTCTCCGGCCTCGGTCTGCGCACGCTGGGCGACCTGGCCAGCCATCCACCCGCGCTGCTCGAGCGACGGCTGGGAAGGGCGGCGGCCCTCTCCCTGACCCGGCGCGCGCAGGGCATCGACACCTCGCCGGTCACTCCACCCAGCGCTCCCAAGTCCATCTCGCGCGAGGAGACCTACGATCACGACGTCATCGACCCGGCTCAGCTCCGCGAGCGGGTGCGCCATCTCTCCGCCGATGTGGGGCGGAGGCTGCGTGCCGCCGGGCTCAGCGCCCGGACGGTCAGCCTCAAGCTGCGCGGCGCCGACTTCACGACGGTGACCCGGCAGCGCTCGCTCGACGGAGGGAGCGACAGCGACGGGGCGATCACGGCCGCGGCGATCGCGCTCCTCGCCGCCACCCGTCAGCCCGGCCAGCCGGTCCGCCTGCTGGGGGTTGGTGTCCACCACCTGGAGGACGCCGCCCAGCTCGATCTCTTCACCGCGCGGGTCAGCGACCGGGAGCGCCGGCTCGACGCGACCCTGGATTCGCTGCGGCGCAGGTTCGGCCCCGACGCGGTGCGCCGGGGCGCGCCGGGGGCCGAGCTCCGCGAGCTCGACTGGCGCCACGAGGACCTGCGCGAGCCTTGACCCGACGCCTACCCCTCGCCGTCAGCGTCGACGGCGTCGTCGTCGTCGAGGAAGTCGACGATCTCGGCGTCGAAGGCCTCGCGGGCCGAGGCGACCATGCCGGCGATCAGCTCCACCCGCTCGCGGGGCCAGAGCAGCACCGCGGCGAGCTCGGTCGAGCTGGGCTCGTGCCCGATCTGCCCGCGCAGCGCAACCTGGGCGATCTCCAGCAGACGGGTGTCCTCGAGGAGGGCGGCGGCCTCGGCGGCGGCGGCCTCGGCCTCCTCGACCAGCCCGTCGAGGTGGACGGCGACGACCCGGCGGACGTAGCCGGCCAGGCCGGCCCCCGAGCCCCCGCGCTTGACGTACTCCTCGACCGCCACCACCATCGCCAGCGAGCCCTCCTGGTAGAGGTCGGTGACCTCCACCCTGTGGTCGCGATGGGCCACGGCCTCGGCCAGCACCGCGCCGAGGGAATGCTCCACCAGCGACTCGCGTGCCAGGCGGTCGCCCCCGCGAGCGGCGCCGATCAGGCGGTCCGCGGCCGCGGCCGTGAGCGGCGGGTGGGAGCGCGCCTGGGCGGCGAGGGAGTCGAGCTCGGTGTCGTCGTCGCGTCTGCTCATCGGCGCATCAGCGTGGGTGCCCGGAGGTCAACCACCAGGGGCGGGCCACGTGCCGGCCCTGACCCGCGGCGGAGTCGCGCGGGCGAACCTGGCGGCGAACCGCTCCATGGCGCGCGCCACCTCGCGGCGCGCGGTCCCGGCGCTGGCTCGCTCGAGCGCGCGGCCGGCGAAACCGCCGCCGACGGAGTAGCGGACGGTGAGCATCACCCTGGTGCCACGACCCGCCGGTCGGGCGGTCGCCGTGATGGTCAGATCGAGGCCGTCCTCGATGGTCATGACGGTGCGTTCCGGCGGGAGGTCCTCGGTGCAGGCGAGGACACCGCGGAAGCTCCGACCGGCCAGCGCGGCCTCCACCCGGTAGCGGGCCCCGACCCCGTGGGCTGGACCGCCGATGTGCTGGAGGCTGTCGACGCCGGGGAGCCACTCGGCGTGCTGGAGGTCGGAGAGAGCCGCGTACGCCTCCGGCGGCCGGACCGGGACGGTCACGTCGGAGCTTGCCTCTATCACCGCCGGGATGGAGAAGCGTGGAGTGCCATGGATGAATTGACCCTACCACCGGTCGACGGATGCCCGGCGAAGGGTGCCGCCGGGATGACGACGGCGCGCGGGCCGCGCAGAACCGACTCTCCGTCGCTCCGTCACCTCTCCGTCGCGGACTGAGGCCCACGGTCGGGTAGTGTCGGCGCGAAAGCGCATGTACGCCGCCCTCACCTCGCTCGTGACCCTGCTGCTGCTCGCCGTGCTGGCCCTGGCACTCGCCCTCAGCCGGCTCCGCCGTGACCGCGGGCGCCTGGCGGCCCGGAGCGCCGGCCTCCACAACGCCGCGACCCGGCTCCAGGCGGTGGCCGACGCCGTGACCGAGGCCATCGTGATCGTGGACGGCGAGGGGGGGATCACGCTCGCGAACCGCGCCGCCGATCACCTCTTCGGGGCTGACGCCGGGGCCCTGGCCGGCTGCCACGTCGAGCAGCTCCTGCCCGCCTTCCGGCCGAGCGCCGCCGATCCACCGCTCGGAGAGAACGGGCCCGCCGAGACCGAGACCTCGGCCTTCCGGCGTGACGGGACCGGCTTCGCCGTCCAGGTCGAGAGCCGGCTGATCGCCGGCGGCGACGGCCGGATCGTGGTGATCCGGGAGATGTCCGAGGTGCGCGCGCTCTCCGCGGCGGTGGCCCACCAGGCCCTCCACGACAGCCTCACCGGGCTCCCCAACGAGCGCCAGCTGCAGGAGCAGCTGCTCGACCGCATCCAGGTCGCCGCGGCCCGGCGGACCCCGTTCAGCGTCTTCCTCCTCGACATCGATCGCTTCGCGGAGGTCAACGAGCGGCTGGGGCACGCCGCCGGCGACCGGCTGCTCGCCGCGGTCGCTGAGCGGCTGCGCCAGACCCTGCGGGCCACCGACGTCGTGGCCCGCCTGGGAGGCGACGATTTCGCCATCCTCCCGGGCGGGAGCGCCACCCCGGCGGCGAGCGCCCGCATCGCCCGCCAGGTGCTGGCCGCCTTCAAGGAACCGCTGCCCGTCGACGGGCATGCCCTCGAGGTCGAGATGAGCATCGGGATCGCCAACTTCCCCGACCATGGGGACGACGCCGCCACCCTGATGCGCAATGCCGACGTCGCCCGTCTGGCCGCCAAGGAGGCTCGCCGCGGGTGGAGGGTCTACACGGCGGCGGATGCCACCAGCGAGGTCGAGGATCGCGCGGTGCGCCTCACCGAGCTGCGCAAGGCCCTCGACAATCAGGAGCTGGAGCTCTTCTACCAGCCGGTGGTGCGGGTGGCCGACTCCGCTCTCTTCGCGCTCGACGCCACGGTGCGCTGGCGCCATCCGCGCCACGGTCTCCTGGCGCCCGACGAGTTCCTTCCGGTTGCCGAGCAGACCGACATCATCCGGCCTCTGACCCGGTGCGTCCTCGGCCTGGCGGTGGAGCAGCAGGCCCGCTGGCGGGAGCAGGGGCACGGCATCCGGGTCAACGTCAGGATCGCCGGACGCAACGTGTCGGACCGCCAGCTGGCACGGGCGGTGAGCCGCCTGCTGGAGCGGTGGTCGGTGCCGCCCGCCGCCCTCTCGATCACGGTGGACGAGAACACGACGCTCTCGGGGGATGCCCCGGTGCTGCGCGCGCTGGCGGAGGCGGGGGTCGGGGTCGGTCTGGACGGCTACGGCTCGGACTCCGCCTCGCTGGTCCGGTTCCGCGGCCTGCCCTTCACCGAGCTGCACCTGGACCGCACGCTGGTCGCCGCGGCCGGCCGCGAGGGGGTCGAGGCCGCGGCGGTGCGCGATGTCGTCGACCTCGCCCACGCCCTCAAGCTCACCGTCGTCGCCACCGGGGTCGACGACGAGGGGGCACGCGCCTCGATCCAGCGCCTCGGCTGCGACGCGGCGCAGGGCCGGCTCTGGGGGGAACCGGTCCCCGCTGGCGCGGTGATCCCGCTGCTCCGACTCCTGGCCCGTCAGTCGCGCTTCCCGGGGCTCGGCAGGTACCGACCCGGATCCTCCTCCCCACCGCAGGCCGAGCCCGCCGAGACCGGCTGAGCCGGGCTCCACTGCCCGGTCGACTAGACTCGGCCGCCAATGGCCAAGGAGTTGGGGATCGCGCTGCTCGGCGCGGGCACGGTCGGCACGGCGGTCGCCCGCGAGCTCGACGTGCACGCCGACCGGCTGGCGCAGCGGAGCGGAGGGCCGCTCGTGCTCCGCCGGCTGGCCGAGCGCGACCCGGCTCGCATCCGGGCGCTGCGACATGACGGGGTGACGGTCGGGGACGACGCGGAGGCGGCGGTGACGGCGCCGGACGTGGACATCGTCGTCGAGCTGCTGGGCGGGCTCAACCCCGCCGCGGGCCTGCTCGAGACCGCGCTCGGCCGCGGGCTCGCGGCCGTGACCGCCAACAAGGCCGTCATCGCAACCGCGGGCCGCCGGCTCGCCGCAGCGGTCCGGCCGGGGAGCGGCGGGCTCGCCTTCGAAGCCGCAGTCGGCGCCGCCATGCCGGTGCTGGCCATGCTCCGTGATTCGCTCCAGGGCGACGAGGTCCACCGCATCACCGCGGTGATCAACGGCACCACCAACCACATCCTGAGGCGGCTCGAGGAGGGCGACAGCTTCGACCGCGCGGTTGCCGAGGCCCAGGAGAAGGGCTACGCGGAAGCCGATCCCTCCGCCGACCTCGACGGTCATGACGCGGCCCAGAAGCTCTGCATCCTGGCCTGGTTCGCCATGGGAGCGGACGTCGCCCCCGACCAGGTCCAGCGGCGCGGCATCCGCGGCATCGGACCGGGAGACCTGCGTGCGGCCGGCGGGCTCGGATCGGTGGTCCGGCTGGTGGCCCGCGCGGAGCGCTCGCCGGCCGGATTGGAGCTGACCGTCCAGCCCACCCTGCTGCCCCGTCCCGGTCATCCCCTCGGCGACCTCGAAGGGGCGGACAACGCCGTCCTGGTCGAGAGCGACCTCGCCGGCCAGCTCCTCCTGCGCGGCCGTGGAGCCGGTGCTGACGCAGCCGCGAGCGCGGTGCTCAGCGACCTCGTGGGGGTCGCGCGGGCGCGCCGCGAGGGACGCGTCGTGGCCCTGCCGCCCGCCGTCCCGGTGCCTGTCCGCGACGCCGAGGCCTCGATGAGCGGTGCCTGGCTCCGGCTTCGGCTTGCGGGTGGCAAGGGCGGGGCCACCGGTGACGCCCGGAGAGCGCTGGAGCAGGCCGGGGTGACCGTGGAGCGGACCGCGGCCGGCGTCGGGGAGGGTGAGATGGTGGTCCTGACCGGCCCGACATCACGCGCCGCACTGGCCCGCGCTCTGGAGACCCTTCAGGCGGTCGGGGCTCCGGCATCGGTGGCCCAGGCCATGGACCGGCTGGAGCCGCTGGCATGACCGCGAGCGCGGGCATCCGGGGCGTCGGGGTGATCCAGCGCTACGCCGACTACCTGCCGCTGACCGACCGGACCCCCCGGATCACCCTGGGCGAGGGGGGAACCCCGCTCATCGAGTCCCGCCACATCGCCTCCGAGCTCGGGCTGGGCTCGCTGTTCTTCAAGTTCGAGGGCCTCAACCCCACCGGGTCGTTCAAGGACCGGGGCATGGTGTTCGCGGTGGCACGGGCGCTGGAGGGCGGCAGCCGAGCGATCATCTGCGCCTCCACGGGCAACACCAGCGCCTCGGCGGCGGCGTACGGGGCCCGCTTCGGACTGCGCACCGTGGTGGTCGTCCCCGCCGGGAAGATCGCGCTCGGCAAGCTGGTCCAGGCGCAGGTATTCGGCGCGACGGTGCTGATCATCGAGGGCAACTTCGACGAGGCCCTGCGCTCGGTCCGGCAGCTCGCCGAGACCCACCCGGTGACCCTGGTCAACAGCGTCAACCCCAACCGGATCGAGGGCCAGAAGACCGCCGCCTTCGAGGTGGTGGACGAGCTGGGCGACGCGCCCGACGTCCTGGCCATCCCGGTCGGCAACGCGGGCAACATCACCGCCTACTGGCGGGGCTTCCGGGAATACCGCGAGGCGGGAAGAACGACCCAGCTCCCCCGGATGGTCGGCGGTCAGGCGGAGGGTGCCGCCCCCCTGGTGCTCGGCAGGCCGGTCACCGACCCGCAGACCTTCGCCACCGCCATCCGGATCGGCAACCCGGCATCCTGGGCCAGCGCGATCGCCGCCC
>Ga0181524_10004581_pt1 | contig 12729 bp, 9 predicted proteins | sample PEATcosm2014_Bin_34_FD_119761 | JGI IMG/M metagenome (GOLD analysis project Ga0181524, IMG submission 119761) | Peatland microbial communities from MTU Mesocosm Facility, Houghton, MI, USA - PEATcosm2014_Bin05_60_metaG | ecosystem: Environmental > Terrestrial > Soil > Wetlands > Peat | place...
AGATGGCCGTCCCACATTTCGAGCTTGCCCGACACCCAGCGCGTCGCGCCGACCGGCAGGCGCTTCTTGATCCATTCGACGTTGGCGAGGAAGAACACCAGCTCGACGTCGCCGGTCTCGTCCTCGACCAGCACCTTGAAGGGCGCCTTGGAGCGCGGGCTCGGCGGCGGGCGGTGCTCGACGACGCGCACCTCGAGCGTGGCGATCGTGTCGCGCTGCGCGTCGCGAATTTTCGGCCGCGCCCGCCGGTCGAGCGCGGCGTAGGGCAGATGAAACAGCACGTCGAGGACGCGCGCGCCCCGCGAACGGTCGAGCAACTTATCGAACAGCTTGGCGTTCTTCGGGCCGACGCCGGGAAGCGTGGCGGCGGGGGCGAACAGGGGATCGAGCAAGGCGGGGCGCATGGCGCGTTTATACGCGCCGAGCGGGCCGGCGCGAAAGCCGGGGGTTTGACGGCGCCGTCCGGGGGCGCCGCCTCACATCGGCGGCGTCAGCCCGTCCTTGCCCACCAGAATCCGGGTCGCCTCGTAGGCGCCGTCGGCGGCTTTGACGCCGCGGGCGACGATCGCCGCGCCCGCCTTCAGATCGTCGCGCGCGCCCGGCGCCAGGGCGACGATCGGCGTCGACTTCCCGACGACGATCGTCTGCTGGCCTCCCTTGTAGGTCATCGTGAGCTTGGGGCCGTCGACGCTGTCGACCCTCGCCTCGACGTCGCCGTTGGTCATGGTGCTGCCCGGCTCTAGGTCGAACGGGCGGAAGCCCTCGCCGACGCCGCGCATCGCCTCGGGGAAGATATGCACCTCAAGCGCGTTCTGCGCGCCGCCTTCGCCCGGCAACGCCGCCACGCCGATGAAGAGGCCGGGCTTGACGTCGGCGAGGGTGGCGGGAACGACCAGCGTGACAGACGTCGCGGGCTTCAATCGAATCGTCGCCGCCTCGCCCGAGCGCGTGCGCACGCTCAGGCTCGCGCGATCGTCGGCGACCGCTTCGATGGTCGCACGGACGGCGACGAGCGGCGCCGGTTGGGCGAAGGCCGCGCCGCCGAAGACAAGAGCGAAGGCTGCGGCGACAATGCGTAGAAACGTCATCTGATTCTCCCCTGGCGCAAGGACCGGCTTCGATCGAAGGCTGGCGCCGAAGCGGGGCCTTTTTCGGGCGGCGCGGCGGCCTCGCGGATTGACAGGACGCGGCGATTGCCGATGAGGTGAGGACGCGAAGCCGCCACCGTCAATCGAGGGAAACGCCATGGCGCACCATCCCGCTCTGCCGTTCTTGCGTTCGCCGGAAAAGGGCAAGGTCGTCACATCAGCCGAGGCGGTGCGGCTGATCCGCGACGGCGATACGGTGGCGACCGGCGGCTTCGTCGGCATCGGCTTCGCCGAGGAGATCGCCATCGCGCTCGAGGAGCGCTTTCTCGCCGAAGGCGGCAAGAGCCCGCGCGGCCTCACGCTCGTCTACGCCGCCGGCCAGGGCGACGGCGGCGCCAAGGGCCTCAACCATTTCGCCCATGACGGGCTCGTCAAGCGCGTGATCGGCGGCCATTGGGGCCTCGCGCCGAAACTGCAGAAGCTGGCGATCGACGGCAAGATCGAGGCCTACAATCTGCCGCAAGGCGTCATCACCCATCTCTTCCGCGACATCGCGGCGCGCCGGCCCGCCCATGTCACGCGCGTCGGCATGGAGACCTTCGTCGATCCCAAGAACGGCGGCGGCAAGCTCAACGCGATGACGAAGGAGGAACTCGTCGAGCGCGTCGTCTTGGGCGGCCAGGAATGCCTCGCCTACAAGACCTTCCCGATCGACGTCGGGATCATCCGCGCCACCACCGGCGACGCGGAAGGCAATCTGACGATGGAGAAAGAGGCGCTGACGCTCGAGGCGCTCGCCATCGCCATGGCCGCGCACAACTCGGGCGGCCTCGTCATCGCCCAGGTCGAGCGCGTCGCCGAGAGCGGCAGCCTCAATCCGCGCCAGGTGAAGATCCCCGGCGTGATGGTCGATTGCGTCGTCGTCGCGCGTCCCGAAAATCACTGGCAGACCTTCGGCACGCAATACAATCCGGCCTACAGCGGCGAGATTCGCGCGCGCGCCGGCTCATTGGCGCCGATGGCGATGAGCGAACGCAAGATCATCGCGCGCCGCGCCGCCTTCGAGCTCAAGGCCAACAGCGTCGTCAACCTCGGCATCGGCATGCCCGAGGGCGTCGCGGCGGTCGCCAACGAGGAAAAGATCATCGATCTCATCACCCTGACCGCCGAGCCCGGGGTCATCGGCGGCGTGCCCGCGAGCGGCATCGACTTCGGCGCGGCGACCAACACTCAGGCGGTGATCGACCAGCCCTATCAGTTCGATTTCTACGACGGCGGCGGGCTCGACGCCGCCTTTCTCGGCCTCGCTCAGGTCGACCGCTTCGGCAATCTCAACGTCAGCAAGTTCGGCCCCAAGCTCGCCGGCGCCGGCGGCTTCATCAATATCAGCCAGAACGCCAAGACAGTGATCTTCGTCGGCACCTTCGGCGCCGGCCGGCAGCGCGTCGGCGCGCGCGCGGGCAGACTGGTCATCGACGAGGACGCGCCGGCGCGCAAGTTCGTGCGCGACGTCGAACAGGTGACGTTCAGCGGCGCCTACGCGGGCCGGCGCGGCCAGAGCGCGCTCTACGTCACCGAGCGCTGCGTCTTGAAGCTGCGCGCCGACGGGCTGGAGCTCGTCGAGGTCGCGCCCGGCGTCGATATCGAGCGCGATATCCTGGCGCGAATGGATTTCAAGCCGCTGATCCCGCGCGATCCGGCGCTGATGGACGCGCGCATCTTCCGTGCCGAGACGATGGGCCTGCGCGACGACCTCCTGACCATCCCGCTCGATCAGCGCTTCACCTACGATCCCGAGCAGAACTTGTTCTTCGTCAACCTCGAGCGCTTCGCGCTGCGCAGCCAGGCCGACATCGCAGCGATCGAAGCAAACGTCGAGGGCAAGCTCGCGCCGCTCGGGCGGCGGGTCTGCGCGATCGTCAATTACGACAATTTCACCATTCTGCCCGAGTTGCTCGACGCCTATTCGGCGATGGTGCGCTCGTTGATGGACCGCTTCTATTCCGGCGTCTCGCGCTACACCACCAGCGGTTTCCTGCGCATGAAGCTCGGCGAAGCGCTGGAGAAGCGCGGCGTCGCGCCGCACATTTTCGAGAGCGCCGACGAGGCGGCGACGGATTGGCGCGGCGGCGCGGCGGCGGGCTGACCCGCGCGCTTAGCCTTGCCGCGCCGCCCTGTTCCATGGCAAGTCGCCGCGATGACCGATCCCTCCCCCGCCCCGGCCAAGCCGGCGCCGCGCATCTCCTTTGTCTCGCTCGGCTGCCCCAAGGCGCTCGTCGACAGCGAGCGCATCCTCACGCGGCTGCGCGCCGAAGGCTATGAATTGTCGAAGAGCCACGCCGGCGCCGACGCGGTGATCGTCAACACCTGCGGCTTTCTCGACAGCGCCAAGAAGGAATCGCTGGCGGCGATCGGCGCCGCGATGGCCGAGAACGGCAAGGTGATCGTCACCGGCTGCATGGGCGCCGAACCCGACGCCGTCCGCGACGCCTTTCCCAATGTCAGCGCGATCACCGGGCCGCAGGCCTACGAGAGCGTGATGGCGGCGGTGCGAGCGGTCGCGCCGGCGCCGCACGATCCGTTCGTCGACCTCATCCCCGGCGAGGGCGTCAAGCTGACGCCGCGCCACTACGCCTATCTCAAGATCGCCGAAGGCTGCGACAACCGCTGCACGTTCTGCATCATCCCGAAATTGCGCGGGCCGCTCGTCTCGCGCCCCGCCGGCGACGTGCTGCGCGAGGCGGAAAAACTGGTCAAGGCCGGCGTCAAAGAGCTGCTCGTCATCTCGCAGGACACCAGCGCCTACGGCCTCGATCTTCGCTACGCCGCGAGCCCATGGCGCGACAAAACGGTCGCCGCGCGCTTCCTCGATCTGACGCGCGAACTGGCGACGTTGGGCGCCTGGGTGCGCCTGCACTACGTCTACCCCTACCCGCACGTCGACGAAGTCATCGCGCTGATGAACGGCGGCAATGTGCTGCCCTATATCGATGTGCCCTTCCAGCACGCGGCGCCGAACGTGCTCAAGGCGATGCGGCGGCCCGGCAACCAGGAGAAGACGCTGGAGCGCATCCGCGCCTGGCGCGCGATCTGCCCCGACCTGACCATCCGCTCAACCTTCATCGTCGGCTTTCCCGGCGAGACCGAAGAGGATTTCCGTCTTCTGTTGGACTGGCTCGGCGAAGCCAAGCTCGACCGCGTCGGCGCCTTCAAGTACGAGCCGGTGGCGGGCGCACGCGCCAACGAACTCGGCCTGCCGAGCGTGCCCGAGGAGATCAAGCAGAGCCGCTGGAATCGCTTCATGGAGCGCCAACGGACGATCGGCGCCAAGCGCCTCGCCGCCAAGGTCGGCAAGCGCGTCGAGGCGATTGTCGACGAGGGCGGCGCGACCAGCGCCAAGGGCCGCTCCAAGGGCGACGCGCCTCAAATCGACGGCGTCGTTCATATCGCGACGCGGCGGCCGTTGCGCGCGGGCGACATCGCGACGGTGAAGGTCGAGCGCGCGAACGCGTATGATTTGTGGGGAAGCGCGGTTTAGGGGGACGTTCGGGCCGCCAAAGGGCTTGCGCGCCCGCGATCATCCGGCTGAACATTCCCGGCCGCGCCTCGATCAACGCAGCGGCCCTCTCCCTGCGTGACCGCGCGTCGCCCCACGCCGCCCACAGCTTTTGCCGCGCCGCAAAAATTCTTTCCTCGCCGAATCGCTCGCGATCCGCTACACGTCGAATCCCATGGCGCGCTATATCTTCATCACGGGCGGCGTGGTTTCCTCGCTTGGCAAGGGTCTGGCTTCGGCGGCGTTGGGAGCGCTGCTGCAGGCGCGCGGCTATTCCGTGCGCTTACGCAAGCTCGACCCTTATCTCAACGTCGATCCCGGCACGATGAGCCCGACGCAGCACGGCGAGGTGTTCGTCACCGACGACGGCGCCGAGACCGACCTCGATCTCGGCCATTACGAGCGTTTCACCGGCCGCAACGCCAACCGCCACGACAACATCACCACCGGACGCATCTACCAGGAACTGATCGCCAAGGAGCGCCACGGCGATTTCCTCGGCGCGACGGTGCAGGTGATCCCGCACGTCACCAACGCCATCAAGCAGTTCATCCTGGAGGGCAACGAGGGATCCGACTTCGTGCTGGTCGAAATCGGCGGCACGGTCGGCGACATCGAAGGCCTGCCGTTCTTCGAGGCGATCCGCCAGCTCGGCAACGACCTGCCGCGTGGCCATGTCGTCTATATCCACCTGACGCTGCTGCCCTATATCCCGACCGCCGGCGAACTGAAGACCAAGCCGACGCAGCATTCGGTCAAGGAGCTGCGCTCGATCGGCATCCAGCCGGACATCCTGCTCTGCCGCACCGACCGCGAGATTCCGCATGAGGAGCGGCGCAAGCTCGGCCTGTTCTGCAACGTGCGCGAGAGCGCCGTAGTCGAGGCGCGCGACGTATCCTCGATCTACGACGTGCCCGCCGCCTATCACGCCGCCGGGCTCGACCGCGAGGTGCTCGCCGCGTTCGGCATCGAACCGGCCCCGAAGCCCGACATGCGCCGCTGGGAGGCGGTGACGCGCGCCTACCACAACCCCGAGGGCGAGGTGACGATCGCCATCGTGGGCAAATACACCGGCCTCAAGGACGCCTATAAATCGCTGATCGAGGCGCTGACTCACGGCGGCATGGCCAACAAGGTGCGGGTCAAGCTGGATTGGATCGAGAGCCAGATTTTCGAGACCGCCGACCCGGCGCCGCATCTGGAGGGCGTTCACGGCATCCTGGTGCCGGGCGGCTTCGGCGCGCGCGGCGCCGAAGGCAAGATCATGGCGGCGCGCTTCGCGCGTCAGCGCAAGGTGCCCTATTTCGGCATCTGCTTCGGCATGCAGATGGCGGTGATCGAGACCTGCCGGACTCTCGTCGGCCTCCCCCACGCCAATTCGACCGAGTTCGGCCCGACCGACGAGCCGGTCGTCGGCCTGATGACGGAATGGATGCACGGCAACGAACTCGAGCGCCGTCAGGCCTCCGGCGACCTCGGCGGCACGATGCGCCTGGGCGCCTACAAGGCCGAGCTGAAGCCGGGATCGCGGATCGCCGAGATCTACGGCGCGACCGAAATCTCCGAGCGCCACCGCCACCGCTACGAAGTGAACACCGCCTATCGCGCGCGGCTCGAGGACAAGGGCATGGTGTTCGCCGGCATGTCGCCCGACGGGCTGCTGCCCGAGACGATCGAATTCGCCGACCACCCCTGGTTCATCGGCGTGCAATACCACCCCGAACTGAAGTCGCGCCCCTTCGAACCGCACCCGCTGTTCGCGAGCTTCATCGCCGCGGCCAAAGCGCAGAGCCGGCTGGTGTAGGCGAGATTGCGCGCGAGGCGCGCGGTGGGATAAGGATCGACCGGCGCCGTCATTGCGAGCGAAGCAATCCAGCTGTTGCGCCCGCCGCAAGCGCTGGATTGCTTCGTCGCTTCGCTCCTCGCAATGACGACGCCGAATGGCCGAACGCTTCGCGTTCGCCTGGGGAAGGATGGCCGAGTGGTTTAAGGCAGCGGTCTTGAAAACCGCCGTTGGGGCGACCCAACCGTGAGTTCGAATCTCACTCCTTCCGCCATCCCGACACGGCGTTCCCTCCCTTCGCCGCCTCACCGCGGCGCGTCGCAGGCAAGCATAGCAGCCATCTTCGCCGCGATCGCCTCGGAGAACGCGCAGGACTTGCGCTGTTCGGCGTCGAGGTGCACCGCCTTCAGCGTCGTTCGCGCGGCGACCTCGCCTCGCCCGTCTTCGCTCATCTCGTGAACGAACTGCACGCTTTTTTCCTTGAACCCGATCAGGGTGGTGCGCACGGTGACGACGTCGCCGGCGTGCAGCTCGCGGATATAGGAAATATGCTGATCGACCGCCGCCATGCCGCGCTTGGCGGTTCGCAGATATTGCGGGGTCAGGCCGACGGCGTTGAAGAACTGCCAGGTGGCCTCGTCGAACTTGCCGACGTACCACATCACGTTCATGTGGCCGATATGGTCGCAGTGCCAGGGGTAGACCGCGCCGCGATAGGTGATGAGCGATTCGGGCGTCATGTCTCTTCGGAATTGCCGACATTGCGCGGAAGCGGCAGACGCTGACGGTCCGCCGCATGGCCCGCTACGCTGTGCGGAACGCCTGCCGTTGTCAATCGGCGCCGGCGGTTCGCCCTCGAGAAGTCGTCCGCGAAGAATTCCGAGAGCCCCGGATTGCGGGGGGTTGGAGACCGCAAGGGATTGACAATGCGCCGCCGTCTCGTTCTTGAGAGCCCATCCGCAAGCCGCCGCATTTTCGCGCGACGACGATCATGACCCGGTCTGGAACGATCCGCATCGGCATTTCCGGCTGGAGCTACGCGCCCTGGCGCGGCGCCTTCTATCCCGAGGGACTTCCGCACAAGCGGGAGCTCGCCTACGCCGCCGAGCGCTTTACGGCGATCGAGATCAACGGCACGTTCTACGGCCTCCAGCGGCCCGACAGTTTCGCCCGCTGGCGCAGCGCGACGCCGGACGGATTCGTTTTCGCGATCAAGGGATCGCGCTACGTCACCCACAGGTTGAGGCTCAGAGACGCCGCAACCCCGCTCGCCAATTTCTTCGCCTCCGGCGTGCTGCGGCTCGGGCCGAAGCTGGGGCCGGTGCTGTGGCAATTCCCACCGCAGATGAGGTTCGACGCCGAGCGGCTCCAGGACTTTCTCGCCCTGCTGCCGCACGACACGAAGGAGGCGCTGGCGCTGGCGCGCCGTCACGACGCCCGACTCGTCGGCCGCGACTGGCTCGAGTGCGACGTGGAGCAGCCGATCCGGCATGCTGTGGAGATTCGCAACGAAAGCTTCCGCGACCCCGCCTTCATCGACTTGTTGCGCCGCCATCGAACGGCGCTGGTCTGCGCCGATGCGGTCGAATGGCCGCGGCTCATGGACCTGACTTCCGACTTCGTCTATTGCCGGCTGCACGGATCGGAGCGGCTTTACGCGAGCGGCTACGACGACGCGGCGCTCGATCGCTGGGCGGATCGCCTGCGCGCCTGGGCCCGCGGCGGCGAACCCGAGGACGCCGAGCGCGTCGCGGGGCCGGCGAGACCTCGCAAGACGGGCCGCGACGTCTTCGTCTTCTTCGACAACGACGCCGAGGGACGCGCGCCGAGGGACGCGGCCGCTCTGGCCGAGCGCCTCGGCGTCTCGCCGCACGGGCGCCGAAGCGACGATCGCTGATCACTCGCGGCGCGGCGAAGCTGGTCGGCTCGCCGGCGCGCTCGAAGCGCCCTACTCTCGCGCCAGGCGCGCCGCTTCGGCGGGCGAGGGCGTCGACGCGGCGAGCCGCGCGCGATAGACGCCGATGTTCTCGCTGACGCGCTCGACATAGTCGCGCGTCTCGTCGAAGGGGATGCGCTCGACCCAGTCGACCGGATCGATCTTTCCCGTGCGCGGATCGCCGTAGGCGGCGAGCCATTGCGCGACGCGCCCGCCGCCCGCGTTGTAGGCGGCCAAGGCGAGCTCCAGCGAGCCGCCCTCGTCCTCGATCAACTGGCCGAGAAACGCTGCGCCCAATTGCGTGTTGAACGCGGGATCGGCGCTCAGGCGCGACGAATCGAAGGCGACGCCGGCTCGGCGCGCGGTCGACTGCGCGGTCGACGGCAGGATCTGCATCAGGCCCTTGGCGCCGGCGCCCGAGGCGGCGCGCCAGGCGAATTCACTCTCCTGGCGCGCCACCGCGTAAACGCTCGGCAGGTCGGCCGAATGCGCCAGCGGCGCAAAGGCAGGCACGCCGAAGGTCGGGAACGCCGTCGCGTCGAGGGCGAAGCCGCGCTCGGTGGCGATCTTGCCGAATTCGACGTTGGTCGTCGCGTCGGCGTGGGCCGCCACCACCTTGGCGAGCGCGGCGATCTGCGCCTCGTCGCCCCAACGCCCGGCCGCCGCCTCGGCGAGCGACGTGGCGAGATCGTCGAGGCCGGCGGCGTAGAAGAGTTCGACGACGCGCGTCGCCTCGTCCCGCGCGTCGCCGAGGGCGATCCTCGCCGGCGCGCGCAAGGCGACCGCGCTGCGGCCCAGGCGCGCGGCGGCGAGCTGGCCGTAATAGGCGATCGGCCAGCGCGCGGCGCGCTCGTAGTCGTCTCGCGCCGTCTCGGCCTCTCCCATCGCCTCGGCGGCGCGTCCCTGCCAATAGGCGGCGCGCGCGATCGACAAGGGGGTCTCGGCGATCGCGCTCGCCGCGGCGAAGCGGCGCGCCGCCTCCGGCGCATCGTTGAGGAAGCGCAACGCGATCCAACCGGCGTGGAAGTCGGCGTCGATGCGCGCGGGTATCGTGGCGGGCTTCGCGGCGGCGCAGATTTCGAAAGCCTTCTTGGCCTGTCCGAGATCGAGCAATTGGCGCGCCACCATGCGCTGCTCGCTCCACCACTTGTCCGGATCGATCAGCGCGCTTTGCTCGCTCGGCGCGCGCGCCAGCCAGCCGGCGGCGTCGAGGGCGCGATTGGCGCGGCGCGCGTCCTGGACGCGCGCGAACGTGAGGCCGGGGTCGCCCTGCAGCGCGGCGGGCACGGCGCCGATCGCGCGCGCCGTCAGCGGGCCGCGCATGGCCGCGATGCGCGCCTCGGCGAGCGCGACCTCGCCGGGGCCGGCGAGCCCCGCCGCGCGCAGCGCCGCCGCCGGCTTTTCGGCGTACAGCAGTCGGTCGGCGCGATACTTGTGGTCGGCGCTCGTGAGCGCCGAAGCGAATTCCTTCAGGACCGCGCTTTCCGTCCAGGCGTCCAGATCGCTGTCGCGCCACAGCGCGCGCACGTTCCCCGTCGCCTCGTCGCGCCGCCCGGCGTCGAGCGCGGCGCGCGCGGCGGCGAGCTTGCCGGCGGGCGTGCGCGGCGGATCGCCCGCGAACAGCGCGGCGACCGCGGCGGGCGCGGCGCGCTGCGTATAGAGATGCGCCTCCTCGACCGCTCGGATCCAATCGCCGCCCGGCCATTGCGGATGGGCCGCGGCGAAGGCCGCCAGGCGCTTATCGTCGGGATTGGCGGCCAGGCGCAGCGCCGCCCAGTCCGCGGCGACGCGCTGCAGCGGCTCGGCGATCTCTCGGGCGAGCGCGGCGCCCCCCGCCGCGTCGCCTTTGCGATAGAGCGCGGCGGCGGCGGCAAGGCGGCTCACATCGGGCGCGGCGCGAGGCTCGACAGCGGGCGACGGCGCGAGCGAAGCGCTGGGGGCTGGCGCGGCCGCCGGCTCGACGCCGCCGGTAAGCGCGGGATCGACGGCGGCGACCCGGTCCGGCGCGGCGGGCGCGATGGCGCCGGTCGGCATGAGATCGACGGCGGCGATCTTCGCGCCCGACGCCCGCTCGGGGACCGTCGGATCGGCCTGCTGCGGCGGCGCGCCGACGAGCCGAGCGGGCGCCGAGAGCGGGCCGGCGGCGGCCTCGCGCGCGTCCGTCCACGGCGGCGCGCGCCAGCCCCCCGCGCCGAGCCCCATGGAGAAGAGTATGCTCAATCCCGCCGCCGCCGCGGCAAAACGATAGAAGATCATAGCCTTGGCCTCGGCGGAATTCTGCGCCGGGATTGCTGAGCAATCGTTAACCACGTTGCAGAGGCCGGCGCCCCCTTTCGCGCGCCGAGGCGAGGCGGTATGTGTCGCTTCGGCGCGCCGCGGGCGGGCCACGCCGAGACGAGCGGAAAGCGCGAGATGGACAAGCGGGCGAAGTTTCACGGATCGATGCCGGCCCTCATCACTCCCTTCAAGGACGGCAAAATCGACGAGCCGGCGTTCCGCGCGCTGATCGACTGGCAGATCGCCTCCGGCTCGCATGGGCTGGTGCCGTGCGGCACGACCGGCGAAAGCCCGACCCTCAGCCACGAGGAGCACCGCCGCGCCGTCACCATCTGCATCGACGAGGCGCGCGGCCGCCTGCCCGTCATCGCCGGCGCCGGCTCGAACAACACGCACGAGGCGGTCGAGCTGGCGCTGCACGCCGAGAAGGCCGGCGCCGATGCGGTGCTGGTGGTCACTCCCTACTACAACAAGCCGACCCAGGAAGGCCTGTATCAGCATTTCCGGGCGATCAACGATGCGATCGGCATACCCATCATCATCTACAACATCCCGCCACGCAGCGTGGTCGACATGCACGTCGACACGATGAAGCGGCTCTACGAGTTGAAGAACATCGTCGGCGTCAAGGACGCCACCGGCGATGTCGGGCGCATCTCGCGCCAGCGCCACGCGATGGGACCGGACTTTATCCAGCTTTCGGGCGAAGATATGACGGCGCTGGCCTGCATGGCGGCGGGCGCGGACGGCTGCATCTCGGTGACCGCCAACGTCGCGCCCGATCTCTGCGCGGAATTGATGGAGTTCGCCTTGAAGGGCGACTTCGCCCATGCGTTGCGCCTGCAGGACCGGCTGACGCCGCTGCACGCGGCGATCTTCGTCGAGCCCGGCGTGTGCGGGACCAAGTACGCGCTGAACCTGCTCGGGCGCGCGCGCAACGAGGTGCGCCTGCCGCTGATCCCCATCGACGCGCCGACCGAGGCGATCATCCGGCGCGCCATGGTCCACGCCGGCGTGCTCAACGCGTAAGAAAAGAAGGAGCCTTTGAATTCGTGGCCGTCGCCAAGGAGAAGCCGAACTACAGAATCGTCGCCGACAACCGGCGCGCCCGCCACGACTACGAGATCGGCGAGGTCTATGAGGCCGGCCTGATGCTGACCGGCCCGGAGGTCAAGTCGCTGCGCAGCGGCAAGGCGACGGTCGCCGAGAGCTACGCCGCTCTCGACCGCAACGGCGAGCTGATGCTCTACAACGCCAACATCCCGGAATACCTGCAGGCCAACCGCTTCAACCACGAGCCGCGCCGGCCGCGCAAGTTGCTGCTGCACGCCAAGGAGATCGCCAAGCTCGCCAAGGGCGTCGAGCGCGAGGGCATGACCATCGTCCCCTTGCGCGTCTACTTCAACGCCAAGGGCCGCGCCAAGATCGCCATCGCGCTGGGCAAGGGCAAGAAGCTGCACGACAAGCGCGAGGCCGAGAAGACCCGCGACTGGAGCCGCGACAAGTCGCGGCTGATGCGGGAGAAGGGGTGAGCGAGGGCTGCGCCGAGACGACGCCCCTGGCCACTCTTCTCCAAGCCTTTCCAAGGATTTCCAAGCTTTTCCAAAGGAATTCCAAGGAAATTCCAAGCTTTTCCAAACTTTTCCAAGGATTTCCAAGCTTTTTTCCTTGGCCGTCTCGAGGGAAATCAAGGGGTTATCGGTCGCTCGGGCCGGAATCGCGTTTTCTCCAATTTCCGCGCGGCCTCGGCCGCAGGACAGGCCGCCCGGCGAGCGCCTGCCGGGCGCGTTGACGATTTAATGTAGCGTGAACTCTGATTGTCGGAAAGAAATTGTCGGGGCGGCTGCGGGGAGGGGCCGGCGGCGCGGCGCCGGTGCGGCGCAGGTTCGGCAGGGAGCGCCGTCGATCTCATGGAAGCGTCTTTTTTCCGAAGCCGAGAGGCTGTCAAGGGGCGAAGCCCGCCTGCGCACGGCTCGGAACTCAGGTTAACGACGATTTTGCCTTGACGCGGCGGCGTGATTCTCTCGGGGCCCTGATTCGCTTGGGGGCGCCACATGGACGACACAGCCGACTTTTTCGCCGACGAGGA
>Ga0181524_10004585_pt1 | contig 12727 bp, 7 predicted proteins | sample PEATcosm2014_Bin_34_FD_119761 | JGI IMG/M metagenome (GOLD analysis project Ga0181524, IMG submission 119761) | Peatland microbial communities from MTU Mesocosm Facility, Houghton, MI, USA - PEATcosm2014_Bin05_60_metaG | ecosystem: Environmental > Terrestrial > Soil > Wetlands > Peat | place...
CCCAGGCTTGCGACGGCGTCGGGCGAAACGCGCCGGTCAGCGTCGCCAGCGTGTGCACGACCATCTTCGGCGGGCCGCTGGTGCCGGAAGTCGGCATAACCCACTCGTTGGCCAAGCGCCGCACGGGTCCCTTCTCCCCGCTCGCGGGGAGAAGGTTAGGATGAGGGCCTGGGGGATTGGCCGCGATGGCGCGGAAACCACCAAGCCCCTCACCCCATAGGGCGTTCGGAAGAACGCCCGTCTTCCGACGGGCTATGCCCTCTCCCCGCGAGCGGGGAGAGGGGGAGGCCGGCGAAGCGAGCGGCTCCAGCGGCAGACGGCAGGGGACGACGAGGCCGAGCCCCGTCTCTGGGCGCTCCGCGTCCCCGTCATAAACCAGCGCGTCCGCCTCGGCGTCGCGGACCAGCGCGTCGAGGCCGCTCCTGTCGAAGCCGGGCGGACAGAGCACGATGCGGCGCGCGAGACCGTCGAGTTCGATCAGCGCCGCCGCCGCCTTGGCCATGTCGCCGACGGCGAGGACGACCGAGCGCCCTTGGAGACGGGGCAGGTTCGCGCCCAGGCTGGTCGCGGATGCGAAATCGTCGAGGGCAAGGCGCCAGTCGCGCGTCGCGATCGCGCGGCCGAGGCCCGCGCCGGGGTCCATCAGCCGCGCGAGGCTGAGCGGCTCAGACAAGGGCGTCGTCGTAAAAGGCGATCAGTTCGCCGATCGTCACGGGAAAACGCGCCGATCCCGAGGACGTGAAGGGGTCGGCGCCGAGCGCGTCCTCGAGCCGCGCGACGAGAATGGCGAAACAAAGGGAGTCGAGCCCGGACTCCATCAACGGCAGATCGTCCGTCAGCGGCCCGAGCGCCTTGCCCTGCTCCGCCGCGACGTCGCGAATTTGCGTAAGAATCGTTTCCCGGGTCGTCATCGGCCGCAGAACCTTCCTTTGAGGCATTTGAATTATTCTACTATGCTTCGCCGGACGCGCCGCGCGCCAATTGGTTTGACGGTAAATTTCAGCGCCGGGCTCGCGCCGCCGATGGCCTCGCCGCGGCAAAACTGCTAGCCCTCGGCGTCTCCAGAGGATTGCCCATGACGGACGAAGACGCGGCGCGGCACAAAGAGAAGATGGTCCGACGCAAGGCGTTGCAGGACGCCGCGGTCGCGGCGCGGCCGATTCTCGCCAAGGGCCTGCTGATCGTTCACACCGGCGCCGGCAAGGGCAAGTCGACCGCCGCCTTCGGCCTGGCGCTGCGCGCGCTCGGGCGCGGGCATCGCGTCGGCGTCGTGCAATTCATCAAGGGAACCTGGGCGACCGGCGAGCGCGCGGGATTCGAGCGCTTCGGCGATTCCATCGTGTGGCGCACGATGGGCGAGGGCTTCACCTGGGAGACGCAGGACCGCGAGCGCGACATCGCCGCTGCGCGCGCCGGCTGGGCGGAGGCGCTGCGGCTGATGGCCGACCCGACGATCTTCCTGGTCCTCCTCGACGAGCTCAATATCGCGCTGCGCTACGATCAACTGCCGGTCGACGAAGTCGTCGCGGCGCTGCGCGCGCGCCGAAGCGATCTGCACGTCGTCGTCACCGGGCGCAACGCCAAACCGGAACTGATCGAAGCGGCCGATCTGGTGACGGAAATGACGGCGATCAAACACCATTTCGACGCCGGCGTGCGCGCGCAGGAAGGCATCGAATTTTGAGCGCCGCGCGGGCGCTGATGTTCCAGGGCACGGGCTCGGACGTCGGCAAGTCGCTGATCGTCGCGGGGCTGTGTCGCGCCTTCGCCGCGCGCGGACTGAAAGTGCGCCCCTTCAAGCCGCAGAACATGTCGAACAACGCCGCGGTGACGGCGGAGGGCGGCGAGATCGGCCGCGCCCAGGCGCTGCAGGCGCGCGCCTGCGGCGTCGCGCCGAGCGTGCACATGAATCCGGTGCTGCTGAAGCCGCAAAGCGACATCGGCGCGCAAATCGTCGTGCAGGGCCGCGTCCTCGGCGCCGCGCGGGCGCGCGACTATTACGACCTGACGCCGCGATTGCTCCGCGCCGTGCTCGACAGTTTCGCGCGGATCAGGGCCGAGGCCGATCTGGTGCTGATCGAGGGCGCCGGCAGCGCCGCCGAGGTCAACTTACGCGAGCGCGACATCGCCAACATGGGCTTCGCGCGCGTCGCGAATATTCCGGTCGCGCTGATCGGCGACATCGACCGCGGCGGCGTGATCGCGCAACTGGTCGGCACGAGGGAAGTGATCGCGCCCGAGGACGCGGGCATGATCGTCGGCTTTCTCGTCAACAAGTTCCGCGGCGACGCGAGCCTGTTCGATGACGGCATGCGCTTCATCGCCGAGCGCACCGGCTGGCGCGCGCTCGGCCTGGTGCCGTTCTTTCCGCCGGCGCACAAGCTTCCCCCCGAGGACGCGGTGGTTCTCGACGGCGCGCGCGAGGACAAACGCGCCGGGATCACCATCGCCGTGCCCATGCTTGCGCGCATCGCCAATTTCGACGATTTCGATCCGCTGCGGCTCGAGCCGAATGTGCGGCTCGTGATGGTGCGGCCGGGCGAGCCGCTTCCGGTCGCCGATCTCGTCATTCTCCCGGGAAGCAAGGCGACCATTCCCGACCTCGCCTTCTTTCGCGCGCAGGGCTGGGACATCGATCTCTTCGGCCATATCAGGCGCGGCGGGCGCGTGCTGGGCGTCTGCGGCGGCTATCAGATGCTCGGGCGCACGATCGCCGACCCGCAAGGCGTCGAAGGGCCGGCCGGCGAAGTCGCGGGGCTCGGGCTGCTCGACGTCGAGACGACCCTGGCGGGCGAGAAAGCGCTGCGCTCAGTCGCCGGGACTTGCCTCGCCAACGGCGCTCCCTTCTCCGGCTACGAAATGCATATCGGGCGCACGCGCGGGCCGGATTGCGCGCGTCCGCTGCTGCGCTTTTCCGACGGGCGCGAGGACGGCGCGATTTCTTGCGGCGGGCGCGTCATGGGCGCCTATGCGCATGGCCTGTTCGCCGACGACGCGCAGCGCGCCGCCTGGCTCGCCGCGCTCGGCGCCCCGTCCGATCTCGCCTATGAGGCGACGGTGGAGCGCACGCTCGACGAGCTCGCGGCCCATCTGACCCGGCACATCGATCTCGACGCGCTGCTCGCGCTCGCGCGATGAGAGCGGGGGCGTCCGCGTCGCGGCTTGCCTTCCCGCGCGCCGAGCGTGACAAAGGACGACTCGTTTAGGCTTTCCCCGAGTCCGCCCTGTCCGACCCCAACGTCTTCACCATTCCCGCCGGCGCGCCGTTTCTGGCGACGCTCGCCCGCGCGCTGATCGGGGGCGCGCTGGTCGAGGGCTTTCCCGGCGCCGGCGGGCCGCTCGATCTGGCGAGCGCGACGATTTACGTGCCGACCCAGCGCGCGGCCGCGGCCCTTGCGCGCGCGCTGGTGGACGCGAGCGGCGGGACCAGCCTCGTCTTGCCGCGCATCGCGCCGCTCGGCGCCTTCGAGCCGACGCGCGACGAACTGGGCTTCGCCGAGCCCGAGGAACTCCCCAGCGAGGCCGCTCCGCCCGCCGTCGGCGAGCTCACCCGCCGCATGACCCTCGCCCGGTTGACGCGCGCCTGGGGCGCGGCGCTGCGCGGCGCGATCTGCCGCGTCGAGCCCGACGGGCGAAAGGTGTTCGACGAAAGCGAGCCTCCGCTGGTCGCCGCCAGTCCGGCGCAGGCCTTCGCGCTGGCGGGCGACCTCGCGGCGCTGATCGACGACATGATCATCGAGGGCGTCGACCCGGAACGGCTCGACAATCTGGTGACCGACAATTTCGACCCCTACTGGCGCATCACGCTCGATTTTCTCAAGATCGCCTTCGCGCAATGGCCAGCCTGGCTCGACGAGCGCGGCCTGATCGATCGCGCCCGGCGCGGCGCGCTTCTCATCGACAACGAAATCGCGGCCCTGGCGTTGGGATCGCCGCGCGGCCCGACGATCATCGCCGGTTCGACGGGAACCAACCGCGCCACTGCGCGGCTGATCGCCGCCATCGCCCGCGCGCCGCAGGGCGCGGTGGTGCTGCCCGACCTCGACCAAAACCTCGACGAACGCGCCTGGGCGATGATCGGCGCGAGCGAGGACGGCGCGGTCGGCGTCGCCGGCCATCCGCAGGCCGCGTTCCAAAGGCTGCTCGGCGTCGTCGGCGTTGCGCGCAAAGACGTGAAACCGCTGGGAACGCCGGCCGACGCGCTGCGCTGGCGCGGCCATTACCTCAGCGAGGCGCTGCGCCCCGCGGATTCGACCGACGCTTGGAGCGAGCGCGCAAAGGCTGCGAGCGCCGACGCGCTGAGCGACAAGGCGATCGCCGACGGCCTCGGCGACGTCGCGATCGTCGTCGCCGACGACGAGAACGAGGAGGCGCTGGCGCTCGCGGTCGCGATGCGCGAGGCCCTGGAGACGCCGGGCAAGATCGCCGCCCTGATCACCCCCGACGTCGCGATCGCGCGGCGCGTCTCCGCTGAGCTGGCGCGTTGGGGCGTCGAGGTCGAGGACTCGGCCGGGCGCACGCTCGGCCAGACCGAGGCGGGCGTGTTCGCGCGGCTCGCGCTCGCCGCCGCTGAGGATTTCTCAGCCCTGCCGCTGGTCGCGCTGTTCGCGCATCCGCTGACCCGGCTCGCCCGCGCGCCCGACGCTTTGCAAAGCGCCGCGAGGGCTCTGGAGATCGGCGTCTTTCGCGCCATCATGCCGCCCGCTGGCCTCGACGACATCGCCGCGCTGATGGAAAACGCCCGTTTGGCCGCGCGCGATCGTCACGCCCATGACGCCCTCCAGCGTCTCGGCGAGGACGATTGGCGCGCCGCCGAGGCGCTGCTGCGCGATGCCGACGCCGCCTCGGCGCGGCTCAGGAGGCTCGGCGCCGCGGCGCCGCTCGGCCTCCACATCGCCGCCCATCGGGCCGCGCTCGACGCTTTCGCCGCGCATGGCCAAGACGATCGGCCGGGCGAGGAATGGAGCGAGGCGCATGGCGGCGAGGCGCTGCGCGAACTCTTCGACGAATGGGCCGAGGGCGCCGAGCTCGGTTTCTCCTGCTCCCTTTCCGACTACGCCGCGCTGTTTGACGCGGTGGTTTCCGGCCAGCGCGCGCCGGTCGGCCACGCGAGGCATCCGCGATTGCAAATTCTCGGCCTGCTCGAGGCGCGCCTGTTGTCCCCGGATCTGGCGCTGCTCGCCGGTCTCGACGAAACGACATGGCCGCCCGCCGCGCAGACCGACGCCTTCCTCAATCGTCCCATGCGCGCTTCCCTCGGCCTTTCCGCGCCCGAGCGGCGCATCGGCCAGACCGCGCACGATTTTCTCGCCGCGCTCGGCGCGCGCCAGGCGATCGTCAGCCGCGCCAAGAAGCGCGGCGGCGCGCCGACCGTCGCCTCACGATTTCTCCAGCGCATGGGCGCCGTCGCCGGCGAGGCGGCGATGGGCGCCGCCGAGGCGCGCGGCGAAGCCTACGTCCAGCTCGCGCGCGCCCTCGACCGCCCGGAGCAATATCGCCCCGCGCCGCGCCCACAGCCCAAGCCGCCGCGCGCGTTGCGCCCCGTGAGGCTCAGCGTCACGCGCATCGAGACGCTGCGGCGCGATCCCTACGCTGTTTTCGCCGAGGCGATCCTCCGCCTGAATCCATTGGAGCCGATCGGCGTCGCGACCGGGCCGCGCGAGGTCGGCACCCTCTGGCACGCGGCGCTGCAAGAGTTTTCTGAAGGCTTCGCTTCGGGCCCCCTCCCCGCGGACGCCCGCGCCCGGCTGCTCGCCATCGCGCACGCGCGTTTCCAGCCGTTGCTCGCCGATCCGTCGTTCCGCGCCATGTACTGGCCGCGCATCGTCCAAGGCTTCGACAAGTTTCTCGCCTTCGACGCCGATCGGCGCGTCCTCGCCGAGCGCATCCTTATCGAGAAGGGCGGCCGGCTGGAAATCCCCCTCGCCGACGGAACCGTCTTCACGCTCGTCGCGCGCGCCGACCGCATCGAGCTGTTGCGCGGCGGCGGGGCGGCGCTGATCGACTACAAGACCGGATCGCCGCCGGGAATCGGCGAGATTCAGGTCGGCTTCGCACCGCAACTGACTCTCGAAGCGGCGATGCTGTCGCGCGGCGGCTTCGCCGACTTGGCCGGCGTCGAGGCCGTCTCGGCGCTCTATTTCAAACTCGGCGGCGCCAAGGGCGGCGAGCTGCGCGAACTCAAGTTCAAGGGCGCGACCTTCGCCGAGATCGTCGAACGGCACTTCGCCGGCCTGAAGCTCCTGCTCGATCAATTCGCCGATCCCGCGACGCCCTATCTCTCGCGCCCCTATCCGAAATTCGCCAAGCGCGCCGGCGCCTACGACCATCTCGCGCGGGTGAAGGAATGGTCGGCGACCGGCGGCCTCGCCGACGAAGCGCAAGGAGACGAGCGTTGAGCGCGCGCGCGCCGAAGCCGGAAGTTCCGCTGCCTGTGCGGCTCGCGCAGCAACGCGCCTCGAACCCGGCCTCGTCGGCCTGGGTGTCCGCCAATGCCGGTTCCGGCAAGACGCATGTGCTGGTGCAGCGCGTGCTGCGCCTGCTGCTCGACGGCGCGCCGCCCTCGGGCATTCTCTGCCTCACCTTCACCAAGGCGGCGGCCGCCAACATGTCGGCGCGCGTTTTCAAGACGCTGGCGAGATGGACGAGCCTCAGCGACGGCGAGCTCGAGCAGGAGATCGTCAGTTGCGGCGCGCCGGCGCCCGACGCCGCTCAGCTCGGCTTCGCGCGCCGCCTGTTCGCGCGCACCATCGAGACGCCGGGCGGCCTAAAGATCCAGACGATCCACGCCTTCTGCGAGCGCCTGCTTCATCTCTTTCCCTTCGAGGCCAATGTGGCGGCCGGATTTCGCGTCGCCGAGGAGCGCGAAGCGGCGCTGCTGATGGACGAGGCGCGCGCGCGCGCTTTCGCCGTCGCGCGCGATTCTCCCGAGCGGGACGCCGCGATCGCGAGAATCGCGTTGGACGCCGGGGCCGAAGGCTTCGACGCGTTGCTCCAGGAGGCGCTCGGGCGGCGCGGCGAAATCGCGAGCCTCGGCGACCGCGCCGCCTATGGCGCGGCGCTGCGGCGCAAGCTCGGGCTCGCGCCCGCCGAGACGAGCGCTTCGATCCGGCGCGAAATCATGCGCGCGAAGCCGCATTGGGCGGGATGGGCCGCCGAGCTCGCGCAAGGGAGCGCCAACGATCAGAGCATCGCGGCGAGCCTCCTTCGCGCCGCCCGCGCGAACGACGGCGAAGAATGCGTCGCCGCCTATCTCGAAGCGTTCTTCACTGACAAGGGCGAAGGCAAGCCGCGCGGCGGCGAAACGCGCGGGCTCGTCACCAGGACGCTCGCCAAGCGTTTGCCCGCGCTGCCCGAACGCCTGAGCGACGAGCAGGATCGGCTCGTCGCGCTGCGCGATCGGCTGCGCGGCGCCGAGGCGATCGAGCGCAGCCTCGCGCTTGTCGACGTCGCGCAAGCGGTGCTCGCCGAATACGCGCGTCTCAAAGGCGCCCGCTCTCTCCTCGATTTCGACGACCTGATCGCGCGCACGCTTCTCCTGCTCGACCGCGCCGACGCGGCCTGGGTGCTCTACAAGCTCGACGCCGGCATCGATCACATTCTTGTCGACGAGGCCCAGGATACGTCCGAGTCGCAATGGGCGATTCTGACCCGGCTGTGCGACGAGTTTCTCGCCGGCGCCGGCGCGCGCGGTCGGCGACGCACGTTCTTCGCCGTCGGCGACGAGAAGCAATCGATCTTTTCCTTCCAGGGCGCCGCGCCGAAAATGTTCTCTTCGACGCGGCGCGAACTGGAAAGGCGGCACCGCGAGGCCGAGCTCGGTTTCGACTGGGTTCGCCTGGCGCTGTCGTTCCGCTCCGCGCCGCACGTGCTCGAAGGCGTCGATCGCGTGTTCGAAGCCGAGGCGGTCTGGCGCGGCCTGACCGGGGACGACGAAAAGCCTCCGCCGCATGGCGCGTTCCACGTCGATCTCAAGGGCATGATCGAATTGTGGGAGCCGATCGCGGCGGCGAAGTCCGCCGAGCGCGAGGATTGGCGCATGCCGCTCGACGCGAGCGCGAGCGCAGATCCGCCGGTGGCGCTGGCGCGCCGCATCGCCGAGGTCATCAAGGGCTGGCTCTCGCCGGATTCGCCGGAGCGCGTGCGCGACGCCGACACGCTCCAGCCGCGCCGGGTCGCCGCCGGCGACATCATGATCCTCGTGCGCTCGCGCGGCGCCTTCTTCGAAGCGATGATCCGCGCGCTCAAGGAGGCTCGCGTCAAGACCGCCGGGGCCGACCGCCTGACCCTACGCGATTCGATCGCAGTCATGGATCTGATCGCCGTCGGCCGCTCCGCGCTGCTGCCCGACGACGATCTGACGCTCGCCGCGGCGCTCAAGTCGCCGCTCGTCGGCCTCGACGACGAGGATCTCATGGCGCTGGCGCCGCAGCGCGCGGGCTCGCTGGCGCGGGCCCTGGCGGAAGCGGCCGACCAACGGTTGGCGGGGGCGCGAAGCCGCGTCGAGGCGTGGCGCCGGCGCGCCAAGACTCATACTCCCTACAGGTTCTACGCCCGTCTCGTCGGCGAGGACGGCGGACGGCGCGCGCTGCTGGCGCGGCTTGGACCTGAGGTCGCCGACGCGATCGACGAATTCATGGCGCTCGCCCTTGCGCACGAACAGAAGGCGGCGCCGTCGCTGCATGCGTTTCTCCAGGAAATCGAGGCGGCGGATTTCGCCATCAAGCGCGACATGGAGGGCGAAGGCGACAGCGTGCGCGTGATGACCGTCCACGCCGCCAAGGGCCTGGAAGCGCCGATCGTGTTTCTGCCCGACACCTGTTCGGCGCCCCATTCGCGCAACGAAGGCAAGCTCATCGACCTCGGCCACGCCGACGCCGGCGATCCCCCGCTTTTCGTCTGGGCGACGAAGAAGGGCGACGATTCCCCCCCGCTCGCGAGCGCTCGCCAGAGGGCGCGCGACGCCGCCGCGGGCGAACATCGCCGGCTGCTCTATGTCGCGATGACGCGCGCCGCTCAACGTCTCGTCGTCGCCGGATACGAAGGCGCGCGAGCGCGCCCCCCGGGCAATTGGCACGACCTCGTCCGCTCGGGCCTCGGCGACGCCCTCCGACCGGCGCCGGCGCCGTGGAGCGGCGAAGAGACGATCTGGCGGCTCGGAGAAAGCGCGAGCGGCGAGGCCGCGCCGGCGAAGCCCGCCGCAGCCCCGCGCCAGCGGGAGCCGATGTGGCTTTTCGCCGCAGCCCCCCGCGAAACGGCGCCGCCGCCGCTCAGCCCCTCGCGCGCCGGCGCTGCCGTTCCCTCCGGCGAAGCGAGCCGCGCGCGCCGCCAGGCGGGCCGGCAGGCGGGCCTCTTGGCTCACGTCCTGCTGCAACATCTGCCGGATATCCCCGCCGAGCGGCGACGGCAGGCCGCGGAACGATTTCTGGCGCTGCGCGGCGGCGCGCTGACTCCCGAAGAACGCATGGCGCTCGCCGGGCGCGCGCTGGCGACGCTCGAGCGCCCCGAACTCGCGCCCTTGTTCGGCGCGGGATCGCGCGCGGAAGTGGCGGTGGCGGGCGCTTTGCCGCGGCGCGGGGAGCCCGCTCTGCCGTTCGCCGGACGGATCGACCGCATCGCCGTCCGCTCGGACGCGGTGTACGTGGCCGACTTCAAGGGCGGCGCGCCTTCGGGCGCGACGAGCCGGCAAGCCTATGTCGCGCAGCTCGCGCTCTACCGCGCCGCCCTCGCGCCCCTCTATCCCGACCGACCTGTGCGCGCGTTTCTCGTCTGGCTCGGCGCGGCCGAAGTCGTCGAAATCCCGCCTGCGGAACTCGACGAGGCCTTGTCGAATCTCGTGATCGACGCCTGACGCCGATCGGCCCCTTACGCGCGTAAGGCGAATCGGGCTCGCTAACGCCTTGATAAGGTCGCATTTTGTCGACAACGTCGCGCCCATGAAAACGAGCGTGAGATGGTCGGGTCGCGGCCCGCGTATCGTGTCGCCTGAGGGACCGAACGAACGCCGAGCCGCGTGGAGGAGTCGTTTTCGGGCGCTTTGGCCGGCTTTTGCCGGCCTCGTGCTGCTTTCTGCGCCCGTTCCGGCCTTCTGCGAGCAGGCGCCGCCCGGCATGGTGCCCTATGACCACCCGGTGTTTCACAACGGGGTTCGCGTGCTTTGGCACGGCGCCTGGCGGGCAAGGGACGGAAAAAAGGGCGACGCGCCGTCCAAGAGCGGGCCGAGCCTGGCCGACAAGCCGCCGCCGCCGCCCAGACCCAGCGAATTTTCAATTCTGGCCGACGCGGAGGATCCCTGCGCAACGCGCCTGGCGGGCGAATTCGTCGCTGCGCTGCAAGCCGACGGCGCGAAGGGCCGCGTGATCGCGGGACGAACCTCGCCGGCGGCGCTCGCCCAGGCGGTGAAGAGCGACGGCGCCGATTTCGCGATCGCGCCGATGGACGCGCTGATCGACAACGACAAGGCGACCGCGGACTGGCGCCAGCGCGCGCCTTATATCGCGCGCCTCGGCGCCGAGACGATCGAGATCGTCGCGCCCCGGGCGATCGCCGACATCCGCCAGCTCGATGGCCGCGACGTCGGTTTCGGCGTCGTCGACGGCGCGGGCGCGGCCACCGCCGCGACGCTGTTCTCGCGTCTCGGCGTCGCGCCCAAACCGTCGTTCGCGCCGCTCGGACCCGCGCTCGCCGATCTGGCTGCGGGCAAGCTCGCCGCAGTCGTCGCGGTCGGGGCCAAATCCTCCAAGACTTTGGCCGACTTCGGCAAGGACGGGCGCTTTCACGTCATCCCGGTTCTTTGGACGCCGGCGCTGCGGGCGCTCTACGCCCCGGCGCGACTGACGGCGAAGGACCGGCCGAACCTCATCGGCGCGGAGGAAAGGGTCGATACGCTCGGCGCGCCGATGGCGCTCATCGCGCTCGACGCCGCTCCGTCCTCCGCCCGCGCCGAACAATTGGCGGCGCTGACCAAGTCGTTCTTCGAGGCGTTCGACAAACTGCTGGGCCCCGACAAGGACGCGACCTGGCGCGACGTCAATCTCGCCGCCGCCGCGCCTTGGCCGCGCTTGCGGGCGGCGCAGGCCTGGATCGATCTCAACGCAGCCGCGCCGAACGCTTCGCTCGACGCGTTCCGCGCGGTCGCCAAGACCGTGACATTGGCGAACGGGGGTCCCGGCGCGGAGGATTCCGATCGTCTCTACGACAGTCTGATGCAATGGCGCAGCGCGGGGCAATGACGAGAGGCGACAGATGCCGATCTTGCTGAAAGCCGCCGCCGGCCTTTTCGCCGGCGTCATGGTGGGACTCCTGACTTTCGCTTTTTGGCCGCATATCGAGCCGGGCGTCGTGAACGCGCGACCCGCGGTGGAGCAGCCCAAATTCGTGACCAGCGCAGTCGCGACGAATGCCGCGCCCTCGACGCCGGTCGCGACCGACAAGGTCGCGGTCGACAAGCTGGCGCTCGCCTTGCGGGCCGGCCCGCAGGCCTCGACGGCCGACGCCGGGTCGCCGTCGCGCGCGCTCGCCTTGACGCCGACGAGCGCAACCGACGCAAGCGCGAACGATCGGGCGCTTCGCCTGCGCGCGCAAGGCCTCGTCGCCCTGGCCGGCGGCGACATCGCGGGAGCGCGGGCGTTCCTCGAACGCGCCGCCGAGTCCGGCGACGCGCGCGCGCTTCTCGTTCTCGGCGACACCTATGATCCCGCAACGCTCGCGCGCATGGGCGCGGTCGGCCTCAAGGGCGACGCCGCCCGGGCGCGCGATTACTATGCGCGCGCCCTCTCGGCCGGCGTCGCCGCGGCGCGCGATCGCATGGCGGCGCGCTAGGCCCGACGGAACGGACGGACTGGCGCCGATTCATTGCTCGACGCGCGAGAGAACTTCGCGCAACGGATCGCTCGTCCAGGCGGCATTGACGAAATCCTCGTGCCGAACGTCGCCGGAATCGATGAAGGCGACGATTCCCGGCCGCAGGCCATCGGGAAGGCCGCTCTGAACCGCCACGCCGTCGCGCTCCAGACGCGCGCGCAGGGTAACGTTGCGGTCTCGCGAGGAACTCGAGTAGGCGCTGACGAAAAACGCGCTGGAGCGCGCGCCTTCGATCCAATGCGCGAATTTGTCGTCTTCGCCGTAGAGCGCGTCGAACAGCACGACGCCCCGGATCCGACCCTCCGCGCCGCCCTGGGCCAACGAATAGGCCGCGGGCATGTAGCCGCCGCTATAGGCGACGATAACGACCGGCATCCGCCGGAAGGCGGAGCGCGAGGCGTTGGGATAGAGGTCGGCGAGCTTGGCCTCGGCCTCGTCGAGGAATTGCGCGAAAGCGCCGGGTCGCCAGAAATTGCCGGCGCTCGAATCCGCGGCGTCGACCGCGAGTTGCGGCGCGACGAGCACGCCGTTGAGGTTGGATTGCGCGAGCTGGCGAGCCGTTTGCTGCCGGTCGACGACGTCGCGCGTCAAGGTCGCCTGATTGCCGTGGAAGAACACCACGAGCGTGCCCGGGCGGTTGGGATCGAATTCGTTGCCCACGGCAAAGAGCACATGGCGGTCGCTGTAGGTCGTGTCCTCCCACAGCAGCCCGCCGCGCGGCGACAGGTGGCCGAGTCGGCCTCCGTCGTTGACGTCGAGAAACGGCCGCGCCTTGTCATTGTCTTCGCTGGGAGGGATCAGGCCGCGATAGGGAAAGGCCGAGTTCTTGAATTCGGCGAAAGCGACATTCGCGCCGTTCGTCTGC
>Ga0181524_10004586_pt1 | contig 12724 bp, 3 predicted proteins | sample PEATcosm2014_Bin_34_FD_119761 | JGI IMG/M metagenome (GOLD analysis project Ga0181524, IMG submission 119761) | Peatland microbial communities from MTU Mesocosm Facility, Houghton, MI, USA - PEATcosm2014_Bin05_60_metaG | ecosystem: Environmental > Terrestrial > Soil > Wetlands > Peat | place...
GCGGTCTCGACCCTCTCGGGATCGAGGTGGCGACTTATCAGCCCGTCCCGCTCCGCGCGCCGCAGCGTGTCGGTGAGGACCTTGTGGGAGATCCCGTCCAAGGCGTCATGGATGTCCCGGTAGCGCCGACCGCCGTCGGCAAGCTCGGCGAGCACGGCGAGCACGGCAAGAGTCCAACGGCCGCCAAGGACGCGGACTACGCGGTGCGGCTGCTGCCAGCGGTCAGTCACGTCGGACCTTGCATGTCGTGTGTCGCGGTGCGGCCGGCCCCCGTGTTCGGCTCACTTGCCGGGATCGGCGGGTGTAGCAGGAGGCGCCGAAGCGCGGACATGGCCGTGACGGCTGCCCAGACACAAGGAGCCAGAAGGTTTCGACGTACTCCGATCGTGGGTCGTGGCCGACCTCGTCGATCAGGTCGTCGAGCCAGTGCGCGACGCGAGGACGGGGCCTGTCTACGGCACCGGCTGGGACCGGCTTGTCGGCGCTGGGCGTGGCACTCTCTTCATGTTGCGAGAGCATCTGCGGACCTCCGTCATGGGTGGACGATGCGATCGCCCAGACGCTGCCGCCTGTGACTACCGCGTTACCTACCGTTCCTCGCAAATGGTCCGTACCGGAGCCGCGAAAACCAAGCAGTGCTGTGAGCACATGATCAGTGCGACGACCACACGGGAGTTATCCACAGGTCTCGATGAGTCCGCAGGTAAAACCCACATCGCGTGGACTCGTAATTGTAACCGCCGGTGTCGCAGGTTCAGGTCCGGTGAACACTCGGCACGAACGTATGACGCCGCGGGCGCCGAGCGAGATGGTGGCATCGTGGATGCCAGGTCGCCGCTTCCTGGGGCATGTGGGTTCCGGGAAACCTCGTCTGCTCCGTCAGCCTGGACTACGGAGACCTTCTCCGGGAGGACCTCGCAGTCGTCCGCCGCCAGTGGCTCATCGACCATCCCAGCAGTTCGGGAAGATCCAACTGGCGCTCTGGGGGACAGGGCCGTGATCTGGACTCTCCTGGTTGCCGGTTCTCGGATCGGAGCGAGTTGGAGGCGTCCGTCAACGTCTTGGCGGGCCCCGACGCTGAACGTAGTTCGGAGCTGACTGCCGGACCCTGATGGCGGCGGTGAGAAGTCCTCGTTACCCCAGCGCTTGCTCCCCTTTTGCCTTTACGTGTCGAGCACCGACGGGTACGAATCGAGGTTGCCGGCGTTGTCGAGAAGTTCGTACTGCTCGAGCACGAGGCGCTTCGTGACGAACTCGCCACTCTGCTTCTCTTCCCGTCGACGAAGCACTGGGAATGCGTCAAGGACGCTACCTAGCTCCTCCGAGCTCAGCTCGAATAGCTCATGCGCCACAATTGCGTCGATCTCGGCCCGAGCGGCAGTTCGCACGTTCTGGTCGAGGTAGCCGGGTGGAGTGGTCCCTTCGCCCACACGTGTGCACCAGCCACGCTCAGCCATGCTGTTCCAGTAGCCGGCCATCTCCGGGCCTGTGCAGGTCAGCCGCAAGGCCAGCCGACTAAGGCGGTCGACAACGGGATCCTCTATTGGGAGCCTAGGGAGCGGCAAACCGTCGATGAGAGTGATAGTGACGTGGGTTGACGACATGCGACGGCGGAGAGTGGCATCCATAACGAAGGAGTTCGCAACTGCGAGCAAGGTTAAGTAGGCCCAATCCGCACCTGGCGGAAAAGAGATGGTCGGAACAGTGTGGCCTGCTACCACCATTGGTGGGAGCAGCGCCGCCACGAGGGTGCGTATATCCCGTGGCCCCGCGACATCCATGAAGCCGACGCGATAGCGAAACGGTAGATCACCTAGCTTATTTGGCAGCGAACTCCGTAATATTCGCCACTGAGGCCTAATAATCTTCTCGGCGCTCCCGAAGCGCGCGGCAATCCACTTTGTGCTTCGGCCGTGGCCTGAGACGTACTGCTTTGCTCGGTAATCGAAGTGGTCGATCATCCTGCCTTCGTAAAGGGGCAAGCCCGCTGGGTCAGTAGTAAATAGTTCTTGGTTTTCACCCATCCGAATTTCGCGCTGATGGTGACGATAGGGGTAGCCAGCCACCTGCTGCCCAAGAGATGGGAACCGTGTGTCCACCTTTGCCATAAGGCCACGTGCCGCGTCGTCCCGAATGTCGGGTATCGCCCAGGTAACAGGTGATTGCTGCGCCACCATCTCCTTCGACATCGGAATCGGTTGCAACGAGAGATCGGATTCTCTCGCGATTCCAAATCGTGCGTTGAATTTCGTAGTGCAATCACCAATACGTGCCGAATAGGCACTGAAGAACCGGAGACCTATATCGAACCAAGTCCGATTCTCATTTCCGAAGCCAAATATCGTGTCGAGGGAGCAATGTTCGAACAAGTACTTGCGGATGGCTGTTTCGTTAGCGCCGCCGTAGAGACCAGCAGGCGTGACCTGAGCTACATATCCATCCCGTCGCGTTGAGCGAAGAGCCACCTCAATAAAGATTCTGGAGATGTTGAAGTCGCCTTTTCCAAGATTTCCTGGGGAAAACAAGGAGTAACGACCACTGCGCTTCAGAAAATGCACCTCAGCAAAAAGTTTGCGGCGGTACTTCTCGTATTCCTCCGCAACATATTTGTCGGCGAGCGCGTCGTTGATCGCGGTCTGCTGTTCAGCCGGAGGTAGTGAGACGATGCCTGGGTTTGTTCGCGAGAAGAACTCCTTGACATCAGGGCTGAGCGTGTCCCACGGCGGGTTGCCCAGGACGAGGTCGAAGCCTCCCCTCCAGCCACAGTCTTCTCCACTTTTCAGGTCGACGGTGAATACCTGTGGAAAGGCCAAGTGCCAGTGGAGGAAGCAGTACTCAGTTGCGAGTTCGTGGATCTCGTCCAACACGGGGGCTGGCAATCTGTTGGGACCGGCTGCTGCCGCACGCACGTCCTCATCGGTGATCGCGATGTGGTCTCGATCCTTGATAGCAACGAAGGCGGCGCACCAAGCATCCGCGGCGAGGCGCGCTCGTTCGACCTCAGTGGAGGCAAGGAGCTGCTCGAAGCGGCGACCCTGTTCCTCCACCTCGGCATGTGTGTCGCCCGGGACAGCTTCAATCGCGGCGATTTCCTTCGCGATTGGAGCAACGAGGTCAGACGGTGTCCATATCAGGTCAAGGGTTCCCTGGAAGCGGTTGGCACGCTGGCTCGCGTTAGCTCGGCGCCTTGCAGTGACTGTGGATTTGTGGTCCCCTTTGATCGCAGTGAATGCAGCATCCGGGACCCCATCCGCCAAAAGCCGGGGCGTAGCCCCGAGGAGAGCGTTACCGCACACGACGTGGTGATCAAGGAAGGACAGGGGTTTTCCGGGTTCGATAGTTTCAAGCCACAGGTTGACCTTGCACAACTCGACAGCCATCGGATTGACATCGATGCCATAGATGCAATGACCGACTACCGCTCGCAGTGCGTGGCGGACCGCAACGGGAGTTGGGATGAGCTCTCCCGTGTCGATGGAGGCTAGCCGAGTCGCGATCCGGTGCGCCGCCGCGGTTAGGAAGTGTCCCGAGCCGCACGCCGGATCGAGGACTTTGAGGGCGAGCACACCCTTGCGTCCGGAGGGCTCGGCCTCATCGAGGAGCCGATCGAGAGAAACGTCGAGGAGCGCCGAGATCAAAGTGGTGGGCGTGTAGTAGCTACCCGTCGATTTGCGCTCGCTGCCGGTCACGGCCACTAGCGTGAACTTTCCGGCTGCTGCCTCGAGCCTGGGATGGAGCTCAAGCAGGCTCTCGTAAACACTGCCGAGCTCCTCGGGGCCAAGGTTGACGAAGTCGACGCGGTGAAGGGTCTTGTCGCGTTGGACATAGGCAAGGTGGCGCACCGCAGCCAGTAGGACGTTATTGGTGAGGCAAGCTTGGTCGAGGTCCGGGCACGCCTCCTCCGACCACAGGAATGACCCAAGCGCTGGTACCCCAATCGCCGGGATGCCAACACCGCCAAGTCCCGCGAAGACTGGCTTCAACGCTTCCCAGAAGTCTCCATACCGCCCGCCGCGGTGGCGCCTGGCGTGGTCGCGGATCCTACCTACCGAGTAATACTGGCCATAGCGATATCGCGCCTCGTCAGGTGTATCAAGCGGGTGCACTAGGTCGCGGTCCTCCACGACGAGCAGGAACACCAAGCGGTAAACGAGACGTAGCAGCTCATGGAAATACTCGTCCGCGATGAGCTGCCCTGAGGAAAGCCGATCTCTCAGTTCCGAGTTGACGGGATGGGCGAGGAAGCCGGCGCCAAGGGCGGTTATCGCCTCCTCGAACCCCGTCCGAAGCGAGTCGAGCGCCCGCACGCCTTGGTCGCGTGCCAAGGCGACCCACCGCTCAAGCCAGCAATCCTCGGGACGGGCCGCCTCGAGGCGGCTCTGGTGGCAGACCAGCCACAGGAGGGCGAAGTCGGTGAAGACCTGCCCGTCGAACATCGCCTGGAGGTCGAACTCGAGATACGCGGCGCGGGCGAAGCTCGAGTTGTCGCGCAGCAGACGAAGCTGCCGGCCGTTTGACAGCATCGCCCAAAGGTGGTCGTCGGAACGGTTGAGCAGTCCCTGCACCATGGAGTGCGGGGCCGCGCCGGCGGCGCCGGCGACTCCCTTTGTCTTGTGGTCGAGATCTACGTCCGCGCCGAGGAGGTGGATCGGCACAGCCCCCCATGCGTGCGACACCGGGAACTCCCGGCCGCCAGCCGAGATCGCGGGGGACCGAGCGAGCCGCCCGAAGCCGAGTTCGGCAAACAGCGGCAACAGCCAGCGCTCCCGGGTGACAGTGGTGGCGCGCTCGCCGGCGGGGAGCTTGGCCCATTCTGCAGCGAAGGCCGCCCAGGCGCCTTGGAGCTCAGTCCACGACCGGTTGACGGCGTCGCGCAGACGCTGGCCCCCGGACAGGTGGTAGTCGGCCGGCGAGGTGCCGGGGACATCATCGGGGGATCGGGCAAGCCGGGCAAGCAAGTCGGCCGGGAGCAGGCCTCCAGCTGTAGTGACGGTGGTGAAGAGGCCCTGGGTCGCCATGATTAAGCGGGGAGTAGGACGAAGACGCCGAGGGCATCGACAGGCAGGTGAGGACGGACGGTGACCCGAGCGGAGGCCCCGGCGTCGCGGCGCACTCGACGATGCGAGCCCGCCAAGGCCTCGGCACGTACTGCGGCTTGTTCGCCGAGCGCTTTGGTAAGAGCGCTGGCCTGGTCGACAACGCGGAGGACGAAATTGACGCGCTGTTCCGCCGCCAAATTGCCCGTCGGGACGGCGGCGAGAAGCGCTTCCGTGGCGGCGGACTCCAGCCAGACGGGCGCGCTCGGCGAGCCCTCGAACGCTGCGACGGCGAGGTCCTCTGCCAGAAGCTGACTATCGGGATCGGCACGACGGCCCACGGCGAGGTCGAAGCGCTGACGCACGAGGAGGAGGGTGGTGGTCGTCGTCACGGCGTCGGTACGGATGGCACCGGCGCGCGCCGCGGGGCTGTCCGCGACGTCGTCGAGGGCGGTGTCGAGGAGGTAGGAGGCCAGCCCTTCGACGAGCGGATGAGTACGGGATAGATACGCCTCCCCCGGCCGCACAGTCGGCTGGTACCGGCCGACCGACACGTCGTTGTCCGTGCCGAACAGGTCCCGAGCCGCCCGGGGCAGCCCACTCACGTCGAGGCGCACAGGGTCTCCCGAGACGCTCATCCCGTCGCCCGACACCGTGCCGCCGAGCGCAATCACGGCGTGACGCACGAAGCGGGCGATGTCGCCCGCCGAGCCGACCGCGGCGCGCGCTTCCGCGAGTTCGGTGGCGACCTCGGTAGTCGATATGGCATGCTGCGCGTAGCGGCTGCGGGAACGCTCCTCTTTGTCTGCTGCTTGGTCCCACGCCTCGAACAGCGACTGCTGGGCCTCGTGTACCGGTTTGGCGAAGAGGCTGAGCTGCTGGTTCTCGGGCGTGAACAGCCGCTCGAAGATCGTCTCGATGAACTCGTCGTTGGAGCCCGGGACGGGGATGCTGATGCCGAGGCGCGACCGGATCTGCTTGTGCTTGCGCAGCAGCACCTCGAGCACGATCTCATCGATGACGTTGTCGACCCCGAAGATGGTGGCCACCCGTACGGTCGGGGACGGCTGGTTGAAGCGGTCGACACGGCCCTCGCGCTGCTCGAGCCGGGTGGGGTTCCACGGCAGGTCGTAGTGGACCACGGCGTCGAAGAACTCCTGGAGGTTGATCCCCTCGGAGAGGCAGTCGGTAGCGACGAGGACGCGGCGCTCAGCTGCTCCGAGCACCTCGATGCGCTGATCACGCTCTGCAGGTGGGAGCACCCCCGTTACGGCGTCGACGGCAACGCCCGCGCCGAGGGCGCGGCGAAGGTGGGCGGCCACGTAGTCGGCCGTCGGGATGAACCGGCAGAACACGACCACCTGGTGGCCTTGGTGCACCAGGTGGGAGACGAGCCGCGTGGCGTGGGCAAGCTTGACGTCCTCGGCACCGCCAAGAGCGTCGGCCCGATCGGCAAGGGCCCGTAGGCGGCGGCGTGCCGCCTTTTCGACGCCTTCCTCGGCGGGATCGGGGTCGGCGCCCGGCACGGTGTCTGGCCGGCCAGCGTCGTCGGCCTCGTCCTGATCGAGCACGCTGCGCCGGCCGACCTCGTCGGCTTCCTCGACCGTGGTGGTTGCCACCGGCGCGGCGCGGTTGCGCAAGGTTGCCGCCGCCGCGGCCGGGCTCGAGGCGATCGAGCGAAGAAGGGCGAGCACACTCCACCACCGCACTCGCTGGCGGTGCTTGCCTCCTGAGTCGTCCGCCACCGCCTCACGCGACCAAGCGAGCACGTCATCGACAAAGGCCCGGTAAGCGGGACTGAGGCTGTAACTGCCCTCCTCTTCGGGGAGGTCTTTGCGTTCGGGGAACGGGGTGTCGGTATCGAGATAGGCCTTGATGTCACCGCGGCGGCGCTGGACGAACTGGCGGGCGAGCCGGGCGCGGGTTCGGTCGTCGATCCAGTCGTCCTCGGGCAGATCGGCGAAGGACCGGTCGAGCAGCCCGAGGAGGGATCGAAATGCCCCCTCGTTGCCCGAGTGCGGAGTGGCCGTCACAAGTAGGAGGTGCCGCGTCGGATCAGCAGAGAGGTCCCGCAAGAGCAGGTGGCGCTGGTGGGCGGCGCCCCGCCCGCTCACATCGGTTGCACAGGTGTGGGCCTCGTCGACCACCACGAGCTCAGGGGCGGCGCGAAGGAACTCGTCGCGGTGGCTCTCGCCCTTGATGTAGTCGGTCGAGACCACCGTGTAGGGAAAGACGTCGAAGAGGCTTTCGTCGAAGGCGCAGGCACGCTGGAGGCGGTTCACTGTCGAGGACAGCACGAGCTCGGCATCGATGTGGAACTTCGCGGCGAGTTCGGCCTGCCACTGCTCGGCGAGGTGCGGCGGACACAACACCGCCATGCGCTTGGCCTGTCCGGTGACGAGGAGCTCCTTGGCGACGAGGGCTGCCTCGATGGTCTTGCCGATCCCGACGTCGTCCGCGATGAGCAGGCGCACTGGATCGAGGCGCAGCGCCATGAGCAGCGGCACGAGCTGGTACGGGCGGGGCTCGACGGCGATGGCACCAAAAGAGCGGAACGGGCCCGCCGAGGAGCGAAAACCGATGCGCGCCGCGTCGGCGAGGAGCCGGGCGCCGAGGTGGTCGCCGGCGCGCGCCGGGTCGGGCCAGGAGAACTCGTCCGGCTCGACGCGCTCCAAGCCGAGAAGGATCCCGGCCGTCTCGTCCGCGCCTGCGCCAAGCGGCCGTACGACGAGCAGGTCGTCGGTCGACTCGGGCAACACCACCCACGAGCGCTCCCGGGCGCGCACCAAGGTTCCAGGGGCGAAGCTCACGAATGCCTCACGTGCCGTGTGTCAGTGATCTTCTCGGATTGAGTGGTCGGGCGTGTCATCGGATGGGACGGCCGAATGTCCCGGGGTGGGCGTCGAGGATCTTCGCCCAGTCGTCGGCCTCGGCGAAGCGCACCACCGACCACCCGATGGCGAAGAGCCGGTCGGCGGTCCTGGCGTCGCGCTCGGCGCGATGAGGGTACTCGTGCGCAGGCCCGTCGACGTAAACGGCGCAGCGGGCATCCTCGTAGACGAAGTCCGGACGGGTGCCGGCCGCCTCGACGAGCACCTGGGCCCGGTCCGGCAGGCGCTTGCCACGGTCGTCCACGAAGGCGAGCCAGTCCCGCTCGAGGCCACTCTGGGCAAGGCGCCGTAACTCCCCGAGGTGCTCGGACCGGGGACACTCGGTCGGCGAGACGTCGACCTGGGCGCCGGAGAGGACCGCCAAGTAGTCGCGCACGAGGATGCGGTCCACGAGCCGGTGGTCGGGCTGGTTGGTGTAGGCGAGAAGGCAGTCGTAACAGGCGGCCTCGCAGTCCTCTCGTGCCCGGGGGGCACGGCGCAGGTCCTCGAGGGTGTCAGGGTCGAAGTGCAGTCGCTCGAGGGCCTGTCGCGCGACCGTCGGTAGGGCGAGGGGGTTCTCGACGAGCTGACGGAGCACCCCGGCACCCCCTTCGGAGGCCTCGTAGAGCAGGATCTGGGTGCGCTCGGCGCGGTCGGGGACGCTCACCACTGCCAGCTCGGTGTCCTCGAGATCGTAAGCCGCCTGGACAGCGACCTTCAGGGCCTGTTCGAGGCTGGCGTGCACCGCCGGGTCACGCTCTGCCCCCACAGGATCGACGAGCAGAATGTTGCGGCGGTCCTCGACGAAGGGCACGACGACGCGCTGACGGCCCGAGAGCGGATCGTCGTCCGCGTGACGTTCCCCGGGGCGCGCCCCCCAGGTGCCCCGTTCCACGTCGAGCACGAAGCCGTACTGGTCCTTGTTGGCGCGCCTCGCCCACCCGACGTTTATCCGGCTCAGGGTGGCGGTGTGGCCGTAGGCGAGGGAAGCGACCACGGTGCCATCTCGAGACGCGGTCGCTGTTCGGATGCTCGGGTGGCCGTCCACCTCCGCCCAGCGGTAGCCAGTGCGGATCTCGTAGCCCCGGCGCTGACGCTCCTCCATGTTCGAGTTGATGCGATCCTGGCGGGTGGTGGACACGCTCGTCATGCGAAACAGCGAGCTGAAGCGCCACTTCGAGTCCGCCAGCACCGCCCCGCAGCGCTCGCAGCGGTCGGCGGCGGCACCGCCCGGTGCGGGGTGCAAGTAGGAGCAGGAGGCGCACTGCACCACGGCGCTCGTCACGAGCGAGTCGCTGTCGGGGGCCTCGGGGTTCTGGGCGACAGGGATCATCACGTGGTTGACCCGGTACACCGAGCCCTCGTGGTACACGAGGGCCTGCGGGCCGAACTCCTCCACGGCGATGAAGCGCGGCCGGGACAGGTACTCCGGGTTGGCCTGGCCGCGGCGGGCCGGGATCCACGCCGAGAGCGGGAGGCGGGGGAAGTTATAGCCCGGCAAGAACCCCTCGGAGGCGAAGTAGCGATAGGAGTAGAAGTCGGACTCGAAGTCACTCTTGGATTCGTTGAGCAGCAGGTCGGCTTGTTGCTCGGCCTCGGCCCGGAGCCGCTTCGCCCGGGCCTTGTCATCGGCGCTGCGGCCCCGGTCGAGGACGACGGCATTGGCAGTGGACTGTTGGCCAAGCGCGGCCAGGTACAGGTCGCGCCAGCGTCCGCAGGCGCCATCGAAGCGCGCCGAGAGATTGTTGAGGGTTTCGTCCAGCCACCCGGCGCTCCACCAGTCGGCGTCTCCCAGCTCATCGACCGAGTCGAGGACGCGCCCTGCGGCCGCACGCGCCTGTGCGCGGGAGTGCGCGTTAGCCAAGTCATCGACCTTGTCGGGCAGCAGCTCAAGCGATGGGGGAACGCCGGTCACATCCAGGACGTCGCCGAGTGAGCGCCCGAGGCTCATACGGGCCGCGCCGAGCCAGATGGCGTGGACGTGGCTTCGCACGAGATCCTCGTTGGCGAGGTCCAGCCGTGGCGGACGGACCTTGCCCGAGACCATGAGGGTCGGGCGGCGGAAGAAGTACTGGTCGTGGGCGGAACCGGTCGAGCAGTAGGTGAACACGAATGCCTGTTGGCCGCTTCGTCCTGCGCGTCCGGAGCGCTGCGCGTAGTTGGCCGGTGTGGGCGGGACGTTGCGCATGCCCACAATGTTGAGGCTCGCGATGTCGATGCCGAGCTCCATCGTAGGAGAGCAGAAAAGCACTTGGAGATCGTCCTCCCGGAAACGCCGCTCCCGGACGAGTCGCTCCTCCATCTTCACCTGCGCGGTGTGCTCCCGGGCCTCGAGGCCCCGAAGGGTCTGGGCGACGGTCTGGTAGAAGTCAACGAAGAAGGGGTTGGCCACCCGTCCCTCGGCGCCGCCGTGGGGCACCCGGATGAGGTCGCGCGCCGGCTCGGTCCCGTCGCCGGCCACCCAGCGAAGGGCCCGGGCGGGGATCTGAGAGCCGGTCTCGACCGTGCCGTCGCTTCGGCGGTGCTCGAGGACCGGGTCGAAGAGCCCGGCGGTCTGAAGCGCCCCGAACAGGTCCGAGATGACGGCCTCGACGTCGTCGGTGGACAGCACCTGGCCGAAGGCACGACGCCTTAGGTGCTGGCCGATCAGGCTTCGAGTCGACACGCAAAGCCAGTTGCGATGGTCGGTCCGCTCCCGTTGGCGGAGAAAAACGACTTGGGACTGCGCCAGGTTGTAGCGGTCCGTCTCGTCGATCGCCCACGGGGCTATCAGGCTCTGGTTGGAGCGGGTGTAGAGGGTGTCGTGGTTGGCGGGGTCCAGCTGCTCGACGTTGATGGCGAGGTCGCGCCGCAGGTGGTCGAGCGCGGCGGTGCCCACCGACTTTCGCTGCTCGGGCGAGGCGCCGGCGAGGGCCGGGTGGCGGCCGGACCACACCGCCTCGTCCGCACATAGCTCGTCGAGGCCGGCGTACTCGATGCGCAAAAGGCCGGCCTGCTCGAGGTTGGGGGCGGTGACCCGCCAGCCGGTCGCCAGGTCGACGTAGAGGTGGTAGGCGAGCACCTCGCGAAGTGCCCGGTCGATCTCCTCCCGGGCCGCGTAGCGCGCCTCGGGGTTCTGGGCATAGTCGGCGAGCTCAAGTCCGAGCGCCGCCTGGACGGCGCGGGGGACCTCGAGGTAGTCGAGCCCGCCCTCGCCGGTGTCGTCGATGGCCCTGTAAAGCGCGGCGCGGAGCAGCCCGACCTGCACGAAGTCATTGAAGTGTCCCGCCTGGAGAGCGGCGTCCTGCCGGTTATCGGTGAAGTCAAGCAGCTTGCGGGGCACGTCGTGGCCGTGGGCCTCGAGAAAGCGCAGCACCGCCAACGTGAGCATGGTGGTCGACGTCGAGCGGCCCTCGAAACCGAGCGTGGACATCTTGGCGATGTCCGAGCGCATGGTCGGGGCGTAGGCAGCTCCGGAGAACAAGCAGAAGCGGAACGGCGCTGGCACCCACGCGCATTCGAGGGCCCCGTCGACTGATCCGGAGCGCACCCCACCATCGGGTGTGACCCAGACGCGCTCGGGCAGCAGATGTTGGACTTCGCTGCGCACCCGCCTGCCCCCACGGCCGTCGTCCTCGACCCAGTCGCCTGGCAGCCGGTCGAGCCCGGCCTCGGGGTCCGACGGCCACGGGTCGGTGGTCGAAGCGAAGAGGAATCCCAGGCGCCGGTGCCCGTCAAGATGGTCGATGTCGCCGAGGTCGCGCGGGAGCAGGCGTTCGCCGTCCTCGTCGCTCACTCGCTCGACCACGTAGTACTCCTGCCCACCGTCGCGGTTGAAGGCGAGCGGGAAGAGGCGCTTGGATCTATCCCCGGGTGCGTATTGCTGCTCGGTCAGAGTGACGACCCGGTCGGTCTCGGCCTCGATGGTGGCGAATACGCTAGAGCCCCGGGAGACGAACTGATGGAGCTTGAACGCGAAGACCGGCCGGTCCATCGCCGGGTCGATGACCCGTGCCCCCGCGAGCAGGGTAGCGCGCAGGGCCTCTTCCGCGGCCTCGACACTCGTACCGGCGGCGGCGGCAAGCTCGACTGCGAGCCCCGCGCGCCCGCCTAAGGTGCGGGGCTCGGCACGCACCAGTCGGCTCTCGTGCTCGGTTACGCCGATGGCCGACTCGAGCCAGCGCGCGACGGGGTCCCTAACGAAGCGGTCGAGATCGCCGGGCCCGAATTCCGCGGGATGGGCAATGGCTGCGGTCAGCGCCTCGCGGTCGATGCGGCCGGTGGCCGTGGCGCGCTCGAGGGTCTCGCCGATCACCCGGTCAGACCGTACCGGGGCGCCGAAGATCCGGCTCGCCACCTCGGCCACCTCGGCGCGTTGCTCGTCGTAACCTCCCTCTCCCACGAGCGTGGCCGACGTGCCCACGTACTGGAGCCGCTCGGCGTGGCAGGCCTCGCGCACCCTACGGCACAACAGGGCTACGTCCGCGCCTTGGCGGCCCCGGTAAGTGTGGAGCTCGTCGAGGACCAAGAACCGCAGATCCTGGGCCTGGGCCACAAGCTCGCGTTCGTCGGTGCGGGTGAGGATGAGCTCGAGCATCACGTAGTTCGTGAGGAGGATGTCCGGCGGCTCGGCGATGATCCGGTTGCGCTCCTCGTCCGACTCCTGCCCGGTGTAGCGGGCGAAGGTGACTGGGCCCCGCCCGTCGGGGTAGCCGGCGCGCAGAAACTTCTTGAGTTCCTCGCCCTGAGAGTTGGCCAGGGCGTTCATCGGATAGACGATGACGGCCTTGATGCGCCCGCCCGAACCGACCTGCAGCACATGGTCGACGATGACCGACA
>Ga0181524_10004588_pt1 | contig 12719 bp, 9 predicted proteins | sample PEATcosm2014_Bin_34_FD_119761 | JGI IMG/M metagenome (GOLD analysis project Ga0181524, IMG submission 119761) | Peatland microbial communities from MTU Mesocosm Facility, Houghton, MI, USA - PEATcosm2014_Bin05_60_metaG | ecosystem: Environmental > Terrestrial > Soil > Wetlands > Peat | place...
AGTCGAGCATTATGGTGGTAGTCCATTCGGTCTCCTGAGTCAGCTTTTGCTTCGACAACATCAGCTTCCCAGTTCTCGACCGAATGGACAACAACCTATTGAAACTTCACATTTAGCCCCTGCTGCGAATCGTAAATTACGGCTTTCCCAATTGCGGGCTCCCTCTTCGCCCGTCTCAAATCAGGAACCCGCTGCCGCCTTTCTCTCCATGCGCGGTTCCCACTCCACGCAATTCTTCTTAGACTGGGCTCATTCCAACTGACCTTCTCTCGCCACGGCAGGGCCCCATGGTCGTCAAAACGCAGTGCAAAGGACGCGAGGTTACCGGCGTCGAGATTGGCGCGGGCAATGTGCGCCGTTATTTTCCCAGGGACGCCAGCGTGATCGAACTCCACCTGGACCATCTCCTCATTCAACTGGGGCTCAATCCCGATTTCTGGCAGGGCCAGACGCAGATTCGCGATCCCCGTCTGTGCGCGTGGCTCGAGTCGAAAAACTTCCACGGCCGGCCCGGCGACGCGCCCATTCCCATGGCGCTCATTCCCTCCGGCAAAAACTGTTTCCGCCTGCAACCCATCGGCGCGCAGCCGCGGCCCAGGACCAAGCCCACCCTCGATCCCCTCAACCCCGCCTGACAAAGCGACTAGGGAACAGTGTGAGTGCGAGTGTGCGCTGATCGCCGACCACTCACACTCACACCCACACTCACACCCACACTCACACTCACACAGTTCGCTACCCCTGTCTTGTTACACTCGGATTGGAATGAATCTCAGCCAGCTTGAACAAGAGATTGTGCGGCATTTTGCGGCAGGAGCGGCCGCCAGCGGCGACCCGGCGGCGATGAAGGCCTTTCTGGAGCTCCGCGCGTGTCTCGAGCGCGGCGAAGTGCGCGCTGCCCAGCCCGACGCCGTCTCGCCCACAGGATGGCGCGTCAACGCGTGGGTCAAGCAAGGCATCCTGCTCGGCTTCCGCCTCGGCGCTCTCGAAAATTCCAACTCCGGCGCGCTCTCCTTTGTCGACAAGCACACCTTTCCCTCGCGGCTTTTCTCCGCGGCTGACGGTGTGCGCATCGTGCCCGGCGGCTCATCGGTGCGTGCCGGCGCTTACGTGGCGCGCGGCGTGGTCTGCATGCCGCCCATGTACATCAACACCGGCGCCTGGGTCGACGAGGGAACCATGGTCGACTCCCACGCCCTGGTCGGCTCCTGCGCCCAGATTGGCAAACGCGTGCACTTGAGCGCCGCGGCGCAGATCGGCGGCGTCCTCGAGCCGGTCAACGCCAGCCCCGTCGTCATCGAAGACGATGTGCTGGTGGGCGGCGACTGTGGCGTCTACGAAGGAACCATCGTGCGCAAAGGCGCGGTGCTCGCAGCCGGCAGCATCCTCACGCGCGGAACGCCGCTGTTCGATCTCGTCAAAGGCGATGTGCTGCGCGCGTGCGGAGAAATCCCGCTCATCGATCCCGAGAATGCCGTGGTCGTCCCCGGCGCCCGCGCCGTCGGCAAGGGCAAAGGCCATCCCCAAAGCGAAGCCTGGGGCCTCAGCCTCTACGCCCCCGCCATCGTGAAGTACCGTGACGACAAAACCGACCTCAGCACCACCCTCGAAGACTTGCTCCGCTAAGGTCCTGTCTCTAAAGCCCGCAACACGAATACCGCTGTCATCCTGAGCGACAAAATTTGGTTGTCATCCTGAGCGAAGCGGGCCGCGCTTCGCGCGGCCCACGAGTCGAAGGACCTGCGGTTGCTTTTCGCCAGTTCCACTCCGCACGAAAACTGGTTGCCCCATCCTAAACGCGTTCTTTGCGTTTAGGGTGGGATCGCACGAACCTCAACCCACCCCTTTCAACCCAGCACGAACATGGGTGCCCCAGGTCTCAATTTTGAGACCTGGGACAGTACGAACCTCAACCCACCTCTCTCAACCCAGCAAAATCTCCCCGCTGCCCCGCAATGCTATCCTTCTCCTGCAACAAAACCCCAAATCAATGAAACTTCTTACCCGCTCTCTGCTTTACCTGCCGCTCCTTCTCGTGCCTTGCGCCTCAGCGCACAGTCAATTCGCGCAGTTCGTCGATCCCTTTCTCGGTGCATCGGGTGGCGGCAACGTTTTTCCCGGCCCCGTCGTGCCCTTCGGCGAGATCAAGCCCGGCCCCGACATGACAGCGCCTGCAGGTCACGATCCCAACGCGGGCTGGAACGCCACCGACAACATTCGCGGCTTCAGCCAGACCCACGTCAGCGGCACCGGCGGCGGCGCAAAATACGGAAACATCCTCGTCATGCCCACCACCGGCGCGCCGACCCCGCTCGATTCCGCCTCGCCGCGCGCAAGCGAGCACGCCTCAGCCGGCCTTTACTCGGTCACGCTAGCCCGTTACAACATCGGCGTCGACATCACGGCCGCGCGCCGCAGCGCCATCTATCGCTTTCACTATCCCAAAGGCGCGCAAGCCAACCTGCTCTTCGACGTCAGCCACTACCTTGTTTCGGGCATGAAAACCGGCGAGTATCAAATGCTCACCGCCTCCCAAGTCAGGATTCTCTCGTCCACTGAAATCGCCGGATCCACCAGCGTCACCGGCGGATGGAACAAGCAGCCCAACTCCTACACCGTCTACTTCTATGCGCGCTTGAGCACGCCCGCCGCATCCTGGGGCACATGGCTCAATGACCAGCTCACACCCGGCAGCAAAAGCGCGCATGGTGAAGCCGGCTCCAACTCCGGCGCTTGGCTCACTTTCGCCCTCACCGACAATCATCCGGTCCTCATGAAGATCGGCATCTCCTTCGTCAGCATCGCCCAGGCGCGGCAAAATCTCGCCGCCGAAATTCCCGGCTTCGATTTCAACGCTGTGCACGCCGCCGCCATCGCCAAGTGGGATAAAGCACTGAGCACAGTAGAACTGAAAGGCGAATCGCCGGAGCAGGCGCAGATCTTCTACACCGCGCTCTACCACACCATGCTCATGCCCACCGACCGCACCGGCGAGAATCCGCTCTGGAAGTCGAGCGAGCCGTACTACGACGACTACTACGCCATCTGGGACATCTTCCGCACCTCCAGTCCCCTGCTGCTCTTGATCGCGCCCGAGCGCGAGACGCAGATCGTGCGCGCCCTCGTCGATCTCTACCGGCACGAGGGCTGGCTGCCCGACGCGCGCAGCGGCAACTACAACGGCCGCACCCAGGGTGGCAGCAACGCCGAATTCATCCTCACCGATGCATTCGTGAAAGGCCTGAAGGGCGTCGATTGGAAGACAGCTCTGGCCGCGGAAATTCACGATGCCGAAGTTTCCCCCGCCGATCACTTCAAGGAGGGCCGCGGCGGCTTGGACGACTGGCACCATCTCGGCTACGTGTCGATTGAGGGGTCGGATCGTCCCGCGTCCGTCGACATGGAATACGCTGCCGACGACTTCGAGATTGCCCTGCTCGCCAAAGGCCTGGGCGACACCGCCGATTACCAGAAATACCTGCAGCGCTCCGCCAACTGGAAGAAGCTTTGGGACCCGGACTTCAGCGAAAGCGGCTTCACCGGCTTCATTCGCCCGCGCCATCGCGACGGCACGTGGCTCACGCCCTTCACGGCCATGGATCAATGCACCTGGGGCGGCCAGACCTTCTACGAAGGCAACTCCTGGACCTACTCCACCTTCGTTCCCCAGGATGTCGCCTCGCTCATCGAGAAATCCGGTGGGCCCGAGACCTTCGTGCGCCGCCTCGACGCGTTCTTCGACGTGCCCGGCCGCTACGACGTGGGCAACGAGCCCGGATTCCTCGCGCCCTACCTCTACATCTGGGCCGGCCGTCCCGACAAAACCGACGCCCACGTGCGGCAAATCATCGCCCAGAGCTATCACGCCGGGACCGACGGCCTTCCCGGCAACGACGACTCGGGCGCCATGTCCTCCTGGTACGCCTTCGGGCAAATGGGTATCTTTCCCAATGCCGGCCAGGATGTGTACCTCATTGGCAGTCCCGCCTATCCCCAGGCCACGCTGCATCTGGCCGGGGGCAAGAACTTCGTGATTGAAGCCAGAAATCTTTCCGCCGATAACATTTACGTGACGGCGGCGACGCTGAACGGCCAACCTCTGGACCGGGCCTGGCTCCGTCACCGCGAGATCGCCGCCGGGGGCCGGCTGGTGCTCACCATGGCCAGTGCGCCCAGCCACTGGGCCGAGCACAATCCGCCGCCTTCCACCCCAGCGCCCTAGAACTGGTTGTATATATCCGGTTTTGAAAGGGCACGGCTTGAGCCGTGCCATGAGAGGCCCATAAACAGCGGGGCTTCAGCCCCTGAGGGACGGTTTTCAATCGGATTCGAGTATTTATGCAACCAGGCCTGGTGTCCCGTCGCTGAAGCTCGCCTTATGATAACTGCGGTCATCCTGAGCGACGTTTGGCCCTTTCGAGGGCCAAACGCAGTCGAAAGCCTGCCCTGAGCGGAGATTGCGAAGCAATCGAAGTCGAATGGGGACCTGCATTTCCTGATGCGGAGCTCCGCATTGAACTTCCGGGACACCACACCAGAGCGCGTTTCAAAGATCGGTTTTGTAACAAGGGCACGGCTTCAGCCGGGCCAATGATGTCAATACCAATGGATTGGGGCTTTATTGGTTCCTGCATAAGTAATGTCCGGGCGGGCGCGCCGGGGGCGCAGTGTTTGTTAGCCCCGCACTTCAGCGTGGGGAAACGGGATTCCGCAACCACGCTGGGGAGTCCCGTAGGGACGATGCAAGGACATTTGTTTTGCAGGAATCAATAGCCCCGGAGCGACTGCAACCGGAATTCATACCGCGCTTTTGCAACACGTACTCAGGAACCCTGAAAAATCGTCATCGCACGGCCCATTTCGCGCGTCTAAACGATTGAACCTGTAGTTTTCACGAGATCTCATGAAAACCAAGTCAACCTTTTACCTTGCCTTTTCACTCGCCGCGGTTTCCGTGCTTGTGTTTTTTGCATTGCGCGGGTCTGGCGACGCGCAGCAGCCCTCCCCGTCCACCCAACAGCCCATGACCACCATCAAGGTGCAGGCGCGCGAGGTTCTATTGCCCGTGCTGGTCCTGGACAAGCACAATGCGATTGTCACCAACCTCACAGCCAAAGACTTTACGCTCACCGAAGACGGCCGCCCCCAGGTGATCAAGAGCTTCACCTCCCAGAGCAACCTGCCCTTCCGCCTGGGCCTTCTGGTCGACACCAGCCGCAGCGTCTCCTCGGCCATGGAAAGCGAGCGTAAGGCCGCGGGCAAGTTCATTGACCTCATGCTCCCCGCCGATCCCAAGGCTGGAACCCCGGGTGACCAGGCCTTCCTCATTCACTTCGACCGCGAAGTCGAGCTCCTCGAAGACTTCACCAACTCGCGCGACAAGTTGCACCACGAACTCGATGGCATGGGACCGACCTCCCAGGAGCACAACAACCAGGGCCCTGAAAGCAATGGTGACGACCGTGGCGGATATGGCGGCGGCGGCCGCAACGGCGGCTACGGCCAGCACGGCGGCGGGCACGGCGGCGGAACCCAGCTCTACGATGCGATCTACCTCGCCTCCGACGAGTTGATGAAATCGCAATCAGGGCGCAAGGCGCTCATCGTTTTCTCTGACGGCGCAGACAGCGGCAGCAAGGAAACGCTCAACGACGCCATCGATGCCGCCGACCGCGCCAACGTGCAGGTCTTCACCATCTACTTCAAGGGCGAGGAAGAGCGGTCCAACAACGGCTATCCCGGCAGCGGCGGACATCACGGTGGCATGGGCGGTGGCGGCTATCCCGGTGGTGGCGGAGGCTACCCCGGCGGTGGCGGCGGACACCGCGGCGGCAACCCCCGGAGCGAAGCCGGAGTCGACGGCAAAAAGATCATGCAGCAGATCGCTTCGCGCACCGGCGGCCAGTTCTTCGAAGCGAAGAAGAAGGACAATCTGGACGAGATTTACAACCAGATCGCCGCATCGCTGCGCCAGCAGTATCTCTTGACCTACACGCCCGACAAGGTCGATACCGAAGGCGAGTTCCACAAGATCGTTCTCAAGACCGACAAGAGCGACCTCACCGTCATCACCCGCGAAGGCTACTACGCCCCCGCGCCGAACAAGTAACCGCAGCGATCCGCGATCATCGCCGGCGCCTTGTCTCCAAAGTCCGCAATAAAAGTACGGCTGTCATCCTGAGCGAGCATTGGCGCATGAAATGCGCCAATGCGAGTCGAAGGACCTGCGGTTGCTTTTGCTCTTGCTTTTCGCGCCCTTCGCACAAACTTCCTACGTCCCTAGTCCCTGCGTCCCTGCTTTTCGCCCTTTCATTCCCCGATCTCGACTTTCACTCGCGCCAATGCCACCCATTCATCTCAACGAGCTAAAAGCTGAGAGCTAAAAGCTGGAAGCTGCCTTTTGTCCCTCCGTTGCCACCAACGCAAAAAGGCCCACGGTTCCCCGTGAGCCTTTCCGTTCAAGATGCAACCTTCCGCTTAGCGGTGCCCGTGCTCCTCATTCCGTGGCGGCGGCTGGTGCGATTCGTGCTGCTGCCCGCCTCCCGTATGTTGCGGCGCATTGCCCGTATTCGAGTGCGAGGCGTTGTACGTCTTCGGCGCCGGCGCATTGCCCGTATTTGAGTGTGAACTGTTGTAGGTCTTCGGCGTATTGCCCGAATTCGACTTCGACGAGTTGTAGTTGATTGCTCCTCGCTGATTGGTGTTTCCGTTCTCGCCCCGGCCTGCAGGCCGTTCCATGGCCGCGTTCGACGGATGCCCGCCATTATGGCTGGCGTAGTTGTTCGTGTTGTGCATGGCCGCGGTTTCATGCTGCGTCTGCATCGACGTCGGTGCCATGTGCTGCTCGTGCGAGTAGGCATTCTCCTGCGGCGTCGGCTGGTGGTTGATGCCGCCCGGTCCGCCGCTGTAGGCCACGTGATTATTGTTCACGATGGTGTTGTTGCGCACAATCGTGTTGTCGATATACGTGTTGTGGATGACGGTCGTATTCACGCGCACCACCGCGGTGTTATATGCAAACACGCCGCCGCGCCACACGCCGCCCGCAAAACCGATGCCCATGTAGCCAAATCCGTAGTTCACGCCGCCGTAGTAGCCCACGTGCAGTCCCCAGTAGCCGCGGTGGAAGACAAAGAGCCCGTCTGACCAGCCCCAATAGGGCGGCGTCCACATCAAGCCCGGTTCCGGGCAGGGAGGCTGCACATACACCGGTAGCACCGGCGGAGCAAAGCCCACGCTGATGAAAACTCCCGCCCACGAAGATGCGGGGATCGCACAGAGGAACAGCGCAAGCAACATCGCGCGCATGGACTTCGCGCGCATCGCTCGGAAAGCTCGCATAAAAACCTCCTGTCGTCTGCTTTCTGCTTTCGGTTTTTTCGACCAGCTGGGGTCCGCGGTTCAACGGCGTATCCAGTCTATGCAATTGGAACCCCTCCCGCGCGGAGAAGTTGCCCGGGAGGGTTGCGTTTTCCACAATTCGCATTGAATCGAATGGCTTTACTCGCTGATTCGCCGATTCGCACGGGGAACCAAGATGCGCAGCTTCAAATTCGTGCAGCCGGCGGCCTAACCCCGCCAACTCCGCTAACCCCGCCAACTCCGCTAACCCCGCTAGCTCCGCTAACCCCGCTAGCTCCGCTAGTACCTGAAGCTCAACCCCATGCCCACCACGTGCCGCGCCTGCAGGTTTACCGGCGTGGTCACAACCGGCGGCCCAAACGCGGGGTTGGATGGATTGAAATAGGGGTTTGCAACATAGATGGATCCGATGTTCCCCGCCACCTGTCCCACCCCAATGTCAAACGCAAAATGCGGCTTGTCCTTCTGCGTCACGCGCACGGCGTAGTCCAGCGTTGTGGGGATATGCGCGCTCATCAGCGGGTACGACGCAGGATTGCAGGCGCCTGCAAGCTCGCACTGATAGAGCGCCGCGTTCAGCAGGGTATTCAGATTCACCGCAGTTTTGGGCTCCTGTGTGAATCCCGCCGAAGGTACGGCCACGATTCCATGGCCGACGGGCAGCGGAATGCCCAAACCGCCGAAGAACCGCCCGCCAAAGCGAGTGCTCTGGCCGCCGAGGCCGAAGATGGTCGCATTGGTGGCCTTCCAGCCCAGGTTCAGCAGGAACGGCACAGGAGGTTTCGCCCAGGTCTTGGTGACGGCAACGTACACGTCGCCGTTGGTGTACGACTTGTCTGTTCCTGTCAGCGTCTTGTTGGCCGCGCCGGAGACAAAGTGGTCGCCGGTGCGGATCAAGCCGCCCACCGCAATACCCGGCACCCACGCGCGGAACTGCCCATCCCGGATCGCGACCACCTTGCCGTGGAACACGTTCATGCCGGAGTAGTTCCACAGGTTGCTCAGACCCAGCGGTGTGGCCGTGGAAGTGGGCTGGTCTCCAAACTGATGCTGACTGCGGGTGTAGCCCGCCTCTGCCCGGCTGGCAAAGCTCTCGGTGACGCTGAAGGTTTCAACTTTACCGATGACCGTCGAAGCATCGATGAAATGGAAACCGACGGCCGGATGCGAGAAGAACTGTCCCTTCTCCGCGTAGACAACGTACGCCGTCGGCGTCAAAAATCCGCCGGTCTGGCCCTCCAGCGTGAGGTTTTGCGCGGTGAGCCGGCATGCCGGCAGAGCGCCCAGCAATAGGACGCATAGGATGAACTTCAGCGTGACTGGCAAACGCATGTTCCACTCCACCAGAACACAGGTCTCTGCGGGCCTGAATCCTGAAAGTTTTGGGGAATTCACTCACTTGTAACACAACTCAAACAGACTTGTCTCCTGCCGCAGGCGCGGTGATAGACTCAGCCCATGCCGCGCGGTGTCTTCATCACGCTCGAAGGCCTCGACGGGTCGGGTAAGACCACGCAGATCAAGCGTTTGGCGGCGTGGCTCACGCGCCGCGGCCAGGAGCCCGTGCTGCTGCGCCAGCCTGGCGGCACCGCCACCGGCGACCGCATCCGCGAGATCCTGCTCAACTCCGGCTCGCACCACGTGGCGCCCATGGCGGAGATGGCCCTCATGTTTGCCGACCGCGCGCAGGCCATCGCCGAGGTCATTCAACCGGCTCTCGACGCCGGCCGCATCGTGGTCTGCGACCGCTTCACCGATTCCACCGAGGCGTATCAAGGCGGCGGCCGCGAGCTTGGCTCCCAGGTCGTTCTCGATATGCATCGAATCATCTGCGGCGGACTGCAGCCCGATCTCACCCTCCTGCTCCTGCCCGGCCTTCGAGTTTCGCTGGCCCGCGCGCGCCACCGCAACGATCGCATCGAGGCCGAAACCGGCTCCAGCGAAGGCCGTTTCGAGTCGGAGAAGGACGCCTTCTTCCGCCGCGTCTGGGAGAAGTACCGGGAAATTGCCGCCCGCGAGCCTGATCGCGTCGTTCTCATCGAAGGCGACCTGTCGATCGACGAGGTCCACGAGCAGGTCCTCGAAGCCGTCTCCGAGCGCATCGTCATGCACGCGCAAAAAATCTGAAATTTCGCGAAAAACCATCCACACCGGGTTTACAATCCTCCGAATCACAGAAGCCCGCTCAAACCTGTTCTCAGAAATTCATTCTTCGTGGAGGATCCATGACACGCTCCGCCACCGTCCTGCTCGCCGCCGCTCTCCTGCTGGCCGTTTCGCCTTTGCGCAGCCAGCCTTCCCAATCCAAAATCGAAAGCCAGATCGAAAAACTGCGTTCATTGCCTGACGATAAGCGCCCCGCGGCCACCATGCAGCTTGCCCATGACGTTCAATCTCTTCCCGCCGGCCAGTCCAAAGTACGATTGGCTGACGCGCTCGCGAATCTGGTCACGGAAGGCGACCAGGGCGCCGATGCCCTGCAGACCGTCGCCGACACTCTGGCCAAGTCGCTTGCTGAGACGCCCATTCCGGCCAAAGGCGATCAGCCTCCGATGCCCTATATGGAACTGGCGCAACTGGTCCGTTACGAGCATGTCAACATCACTCTCAACGATCCTCTCTATGCCGAGGCTGCAGACATCCTTGCCGCCAACGACGCGGACATCGAAAAGGCGGATTTCACCCTCAGGGACCTGCACAACAAGCCCTGGACCCTCTCGCGGTTGCGCGGCAAGATTGTCATGGTCAATTTCTGGGCCACATGGTGTTCGCCGTGCCGCGCGGAGATGCCCAATCTTGACGCGATCTACACGCACTACCAGTCGCAGGGCCTGGTGATTCTCTCCATCACCGATGAGGACCCGTTCAAGGTGAGCCAGTTCCTCGCTCGGGCGAATTATCACCCGCCGGTTCTTATCGATCCCGACGGCGCCGTGCACAAGCTCTTCCATATCGTGGGCATTCCGCACACGTACGTTTTCAATCGTGAGGGCAAACTGGTTGGCGTCGGCATCGACCAGTGCACGCAGCGGCAATTCTTCGGCATGCTCGCCGCCGCCGGCCTCCAGCCCCAGTAAACCCGCGCCGCCGGTCCCCTGACCCGCACAAGCGAGTCGGCAACACAGTCGCTGAGCGATGAGTATCGGATGTCATCCTGAGCTACCTGGAACCGCGTGTCATCCCGAGCGGAGCGCTCTTCAGCGAAGCCGAAGGATCTGCATTTTCACTTAGTCTTGTATCCGGGCTGGGCTTTAGCCATGCCGCGACCCGCCCACCCACTTTTCAAGAAAAACAGAGTCCGCGGCCTACGGCGCATACTCCCATCCCGTTGCGGCGCATCAAAATAGCCCTGAAAGACAATTCAGCGCTACAATCGAGCCAACACATCCGGTAAGGCAGAAATCAACTGGCTGAATGATTGAGGCTGGTCATCATGGAAAGCAGCTTCCTCCACGGATATCAATACGACCTGTTCATTAGCTACAGCACGCTCGACGTGGACTGGGTGCAGCCCTTCTACGACGCGCTCAGGAAGGACCTGAACCGCTTTACACCGCATAATGTCTTTACGTTCTGGGACAAGGAAGGGCTGAAACCCGGAGACACCTGGAACGAAAAGCTTCTGTATGCATCGGCCAATTCGGCCGTTCTGGTTCCCATCCTTACTCCCAGGTTCTTTACCAGCGATTACTGCGAGAACGAGCTCGAAAGCTTCCTGGGCGGATCCACCGTCTCCGGTGACGCAGCGCATCGCAGCCGCATCTTTCCGGTCGAGCTTCTCTGCCCGCCGCCGGAGGGGCACTGGTTGGCGGCCTGTCAGGCAAAGCGATTCTGCGGGAAGAGCCACACCGGCAACCCCATCGAATTCGCGCCCGGCTCCCCGGAATTCAACGAAGCCCTCCGCGACCTGACAGTCGCCATTGCCGAGGTCCTTCCTCACGTTCCGGCAAAGGCTTCGGGACGCGCCGCGGTCTACCTGGCAGATAACTTTCTCGAGCCATCGAAGGTTCTGCGCAAGTCTCTCAACCACAAATTCGACGTTCTTCCGGCCATGCCGGAGAAGCTCATGGAGATGGATGCAGCCGAGCTTCAGAAGCATATCCAGGAGTCACTCGCCTTGAGCTTTGTGAGTGTCCATCCTTTAGACCGGAGACCTGCGGCGGACTACCTGGTAAAGACGCAACTCGAGTTGGCGCGCGCCAGCGAGAAGCCCCGCCTGGTCTGGACCGCAACTCAATCCGATGAGCTGACCGATCTGACCAATGCGGGTTTCGAGTGGTTTGACTCCCAGGCGGGCATTGAAGAGCGCATCCGGGTCCTCAGCGCCCAACCCCCCAAGTTCAAGAATCCCGGTTCGAATCCGCTCATTTACTTCCTGTGTCCGGACCGCGCCAACCGCGACCAGGCCGAGCCGCTGCTCGATGTCCTCCGGCAAAAAGGCGTCTGCATCTATCCTTCGCCCGTGAGCGGTCCCGCCGACGAGGCCATTACCCGGCACGTCAAGGCGCTTGAAGAGCTCGACGGCTGCCTCATCTATTACGGCAACACGGAGCAGGACTGGTTCGACACGGTCTTTCTCCGGCTCCGGCGCCATATCCAGGAGCGCCGCCTGCACAGTGCGATTTACGTCGCTCCTCCGCCCAACGACTTCAAGGAACACGATCTCAAGTTCCTGGGTGTGCCCTTGCTCGACCAGCCGCAGGCCGCGGCTGCGTATTTTGCGGAGGCTTGCGCGTGAGTCCGCCCGGCCAGTGTCCTTACCTGGCGTTGCGTTACTTTGAGGAGAGAGATTCCCACCTCTTTTACGGCCGGGATGGACACGTCCGGGAGCTGCTTTCCAAGCTTGAACTCAACCGGTTTGTGGCCGTGCTGGGCTCCTCCGGCTGTGGCAAGTCTTCCCTGGTTCGCGCCGGCCTGCTCCCGGAGCTGAAAAGCGGAATGATTCCTGCCGCCGGCTACCGCTGGAACGTGATCGAGTTCAAGCCTGGCAGTTCTCCCATGGAGGAGCTGGGCGGAGCCTTGGAACGTGGACTGGGCATTCAACACGCCACAGAGACCATTGCCGAGGGGCCGCTCGGCATCGCCCGTGCGGTGGATTCCGCCTCCCTCGAGGCAGGCACCAACGTCCTGATCATTGCCGACCAGTTCGAAGAGATATTCGCCTACATTCGTGAAGAGCAGGCCGCAGGACGGGGTACCGAGGCCCGGGAACAGGCGCAGGCGCTGGTGCGCAGGCTTCTGGACGCCGCAGCCGAGCCCAATCTGCGCATTTATGTGCTCCTGGTCATGCGCTCAGACTATCTGGGAGACTGTGCGCAGTTTCCCGATCTTCCCGAGCGCATGAATGCCTCGCTCTA
>Ga0181524_10004589_pt1 | contig 12718 bp, 13 predicted proteins | sample PEATcosm2014_Bin_34_FD_119761 | JGI IMG/M metagenome (GOLD analysis project Ga0181524, IMG submission 119761) | Peatland microbial communities from MTU Mesocosm Facility, Houghton, MI, USA - PEATcosm2014_Bin05_60_metaG | ecosystem: Environmental > Terrestrial > Soil > Wetlands > Peat | place...
TCAGTGTCGTCCGGCAGGTGATGTGGGACTCGACATCCCCAACATCAACCGATACCATACCCCCTACCCTATCGAATCCGAGGTGTCAACCGGTGTCGCATACCAAAACCGAGAAGGACAAGTTGCTCAACCGGGTCCGCCGCGTGCGCGGCCAGATCGAAGCGGTCGAGCGCGCACTCGAGAACGAGAAGGGCTGCGCCACGGTGCTGCATCTGATCGTCGCGGCGCGCGGCGCCATGAACAGCCTGATGACGGAAGTGATCGAAGACCATATCCGCCTCCACGTCGTCGACCCGGTGAAAGACGCCGACCGCTCGCGGGGCGCCGAGGAGCTGATCGAGGCGGTGCAGGCCTATCTGAAGTGAAGGCGGCGAGCCTCATGTCCACAGCCAGCCATAGCCACGTTTTCCTGGGCGAAGGCCACGACAAGAACGAGCGCCGCACCTGGGCGGTGATCGCGCTTTGCGCGGTCATGATGGTGGCCGAAATCGTCGGCGGGCTGTTGTTCGGCTCGATCGCGCTGGTCGCCGACGGCTTGCACATGTCGACCCATGCCAGCGCGCTCCTGCTCGCGGCGCTTGCCTACCGCTATGCGCGACGCCACGCCGACGACCCGCGATTTTCCTTCGGCACCGGGAAGCTCGGCGACCTCGCCGGTTTTTCTAGCGCCATCGTGCTGGCGATGATTGCGATACTGATCGGTTACGAGGCGGTCTCGCGTCTGTTTGCGCCGGTGCCGATCAGCTTCAACGAGGCGATACCGATCGCCGTACTTGGATTGATCGTCAACATCGTGAGCGTGCTCCTGCTCAGCGGCGGCGGCCACGATCACGGCCACTCCCATGGTCACGCTCAAGACGACGCGGATGCCGGACACGACCATGACGAGGCCCGCGACCTGCAGACCAGCGTCGGACCGCTGACGCTCGAAATCTTCGAGGACGGCGTGCCGCCGCGCTTTCGGCTCACGTCGGCGGGCAAACCGCTCTCTGCAGATGACGTCACCATCGAGACCGTGCGTGGCGACGGCACCCGCCAGGTCTTCGCCATGACCGAACGCTACGGCTATCTCGAAGCCGTCGGCGAAATTCCGGAGCCACACGCTTTCACCGCCCGCGTCTTGCTCAATCGCGGCGGTGAGGTCCACTCGACCGAATTTGCCGAGCACGAGCATGCCCATGAAGCGGCCCATGGCACCGCCCATCGCGACAACAACATGCGCGCCGCCGTCATCCATGTGCTGGCCGACGCGGTCGTCTCGGTGCTGGTGATCGCCGGCCTTTTGCTCGCGCGCACTTTCGGTTGGCTGTTCATGGATCCGGTCGCGGGAATTTGCGGCGCCGTCGTGATCGCGGCATGGTCATACGGGCTCATTCGCGATACCGGCGCCATCTTGCTCGACATGAATCCCGATCGCGGCATGGCTGAGCGCCTGCGGGCGACCATCGAGCGCGACGGCGATCAGCTCGAAGACCTGCATCTGTGGCGCCTCGGTCCCGGCCATTTGGGCGCGATCCTGTCGGTCAGCACGGCCAAGCCGCGCGACGCTGGCCATTACCGGCGCCTGCTTGGCCGTTTCCATAACCTGTCGCATGTCACGGTCGAGGTGCAGCAGACCTGACACGGCGTCGGCAGGCCATCTAAAACGTCTTCGCCAAGGTCAGCCGCACCGCGAGCGGCTCCATCGGATGCAGCGCGTAGTCCATCACGCCGTTCCGGCAGACGGCGGCCGGTACCGTCGGCGCGCCGCTTGCCGGAAAGCACATGGCGAACAGGCTGTCGTTCTTGAGCAGCGAACCGTAGGCATATTCGGCCTGGGCCGATCGTGTGTTGAACAGATTGAGGCCGTCGAGCTGGATGCGCCAGCCGTCGGCGAAGCGGTAGCCGAGGCGGCCGTTGAAGACGCTGAGCGGCGCCGACTGAAACGCGCCGTCCTCGGTCAGCGGCCGCGAACTGATGTAGCGCCAGCGCAGCGCGCCGAACCAGCCGGTGTCCTCGCCGAGCGTGATGCCAGCCGATGCCACCATCCACGGCGCGTTGTAAACGAAATTGCCCGGCGCATTGCCGACCTGCGCCTGCGGAAAGCCGGCGAGCGATTGATAGATTTGCTCCTGCGCTGAATCGAAGCCGAGAAAGCGGGCGCGGGTGAGCGCGAGATCGGCGTCAAGATGCGCCCAGGACACCGGCCGGTAATCGTTGGTGAACTCGATGCCGGTGCGCTGGCTCGGCCGGCCCGGCGTGGTGTCGCCGGTATCGCCGTCGAAGAACAGCTCGGAGGCCTGATCGAGCACGAACAGGCTCACCGAGCTGTCAAGGCCGGCAATGGCGCGGCTGCGGACGCCGACTTCGGCGCCGCGGGAGCGCACCAATAACGGCACCGAGCTTTGCGGCTGGGTCGGATCGCCGCTCACTTCGGTCGCCGTCACGCCGCGCGCGTCGTTGCTGTGATAGCCCATGCCGGCGCCGAGAAAGAACTCGGTTTTATAAAATGGCCCGACGACGACGCGCAATTTAGGACTGCCGATCGCGACCTTGTCGGCCCCCGAATTCGCCTGTTGCAGGATCGAATCCACCGATGCCGCATAATAATCGCCGCGCCAGCCGGCGGTCGTCTTCAGCCAATCGGTCCACTGCACCGTGTTTTCGGCGTAGATGCCAGCATTGCCCTCGCTGACGTGGTCGGTCAGCACGTTCGACAGGAACTGCCGCTGTACCGTGTTGGTCAGCGCGACGGTGATGTCGTCATAGCGCGACTGTACGCCGAACACGGTTTCAGTCGGCCGGCCGAACAGCGAGCCCTGGACGGTGCGCGATACGCCGCCACCGCCGTAAGTGCGATCGTCGTGCTGATGGAACTGATCGCCGTTGACCGGATCGGTCAGGAACCAGGTGTAATTGTTGTAGAGGTCGAGACCGTATTTCACCACATAGCCGTTGGCCTTCCACTGTCCGCCATCGTCGGTGTGCGCCATTCGCGCTGACAGCGACAAGCGGCTGGTGTCGCCGCCGTCGGTGGGGTCGAGCTCGCCATCGAGACCGATCAAGCCCGATGCGATCGCGCGCAGCGGGATTTGGTCACTGGAATTCCAGGCGTTCGAATAGGCCATGGCGGTCGCCGAAAAACCGTCGGTCGCGGTGCCCTGGCTGTAGCGCAACAAGCCGGAGACTTTGTGCATGTGATCCGGCGTGTCCCACGGACCGTCATAGGTGTTCGCCTCGCCGGCATAGAGCAGCGTGCCGCCGCCAAGCCTGGTCGCGCCCATGCCGAAATAGCGCAGATAGTCGAAGCTGCCGATGGTGGCTTCGGCGATGGTCTTGTCGACGCTGTCGCGCAGATTGATGAACAGCGAGCCCGCGGTGGCAAAATCGCCGACATCGGCGAAGTAAGGTCCCTTGCGGATGTTCAGGCTGCCGACGGTTTCCGGCATCAGCCAATTGAGGTCGGCGTAGCCCTGGCCGTGAGCGTGGGTCGGCAGATTGATCGGCATGTCGTCGACGAAGATCGCCAGATCGGTGCCGTGATCGAGATTGTAGCCGCGCAGATAATATTGATTGGCCTTGCCGCCGTCGGCGTGCATGACCACGGCGAGGCCGGGCACGACTTCGAGAATCTCGCCCGGCCGCGCCACCGGCAGTGCGTTGAGCTCCTGCCCGGTCACCGTCATCTGGCTCGCCATTGTGGGCGCAGTAGCGGCACCGCCGGCGATGTTCGGTGCGCCGCTGACGTAAGGCGGCGCAGGAGGAGCTTGTGCACTCGCCGTCGCTGCCGCGGCAGGGGCCGGCTTCGCCGGCGCGGTATGCGGCTTGTTGTGTTTGGCGATCACCCGGATCGGCGGCAGCTGCGCGCTATGCGACGGCTGGTCCGGCGTCGTCTGCGCTTGGGCGTTGACGCACAACAGCGACAGCACAAGCGCCATCGACGCGAACCGAAGCGACAACATCGCAGCCCCTGAGCCGGGCGACGGCTCACCCACCGATGTTCGTACCTTCAGATACTGAGTGTGATGTTGTCAATAAAAGTGCATACTAAAGCCCGCCGCGCGGCGGCGCGCGTCAAGCGGCATGCGCTGCGGCCATGGCAGCGCGCTCAAGCGCCAGAGCCCCGGTCGTTCAGCGCTGCCGGCAGCGTCCCAGCGTTCAGGCAGGGTCACCGGCCAGCCGTCGTCATTCATCGTAAATATTTGATTTCATTCCGGTAAAGTCGACCTTGCGACGCCTCGAAAGGCGCCGGCTCAAGCGCGGAATGCGCCGCCGGCATTAACGGCCCGGGCCGATCTTCGTCGAATTGTAGGGTTTGCCGTGCTAAAGGGCCGCGCAACAAAGCAGGGATTGCGCGGGCGGGGCTTAAGCCAAACCGGCCGCCGCTGAAGAGCGACATGTCGAGCACCTCGAGCAACGGACCGGACGCACGGGCGCAGGCGCTCGTCGCCTCCTACGTGCGCGCCGGTTACGTGCAGACCGAGCCGCCGGTGCTGCAGCCGGCGGAGCCGTTCCTCGATCTGTCCGGCGAGGACATCCGCCGCCGCATGTTCCTGACCAGCGATCCGGAGGGCCGCGAACTGTGCCTGCGGCCCGATCTCACCATCCCGGTGTCGCGCGACTACCTTGCTTCGCCCGCGGCCGGCAAACCGGCGGGTTTTTGCTATCTCGGCACCGTGTTCCGCCATCGCGAAGGCGCAGCGGCGGAGTTTCTGCAGGCCGGCATCGAATCCTTCGGCCGCGCCGACAAGGCAGCGGCCGATGCCGAAATGCTGGCGCTCGGCCTGGAAGCGACGACGCTGTACGGTTTGCACACGCCTGAAATCCGCATGGGCGACGTCGGATTGTTTTCGGCCTTCGTCGCCGCGCTCGATCTGGCTCCGGTGTGGAAGCGCCGCCTGGTCAAGGATTTCAATCGCAAAACGTCGCTGGCCCACGATCTCGATCAGATCACGCTCAGCTCGGCCAACGGCGCGCCGGAATATCAAGGCGTGCTTGCCGCGCTGTCCAATTCCGATCCGAAGGCCGCGCATCATCTGGTCACGGACCTGTTGTCGATCGCCGGCATCGCCGCGGTCGGCGGCCGCTCCGTCGCCGAGATCGCCGACCGCTTTCTCGAACAGGCGGCGCTGAACGCGCCGACGCGGCTGCCGCGCGAGACCCGGGCCTTGATCGAGCGCTTCCTCGCCGTGGGCGGCGATCCCGACGAAGCGGCCGCCGAACTGCGCACGCTGGCGGCCGACGCCAACATCGCGCTTGGGCCCGCGCTCGATCTGTTCGAGACCCGCGCCGGTTTCCTCGCCGCGCGCGGCGTCGACGTGCGCACCATAAAATTCTCGACCGGCTTTGGCCGCGGTTTTGACTATTACACCGGCTTCGTGTTCGAGCTGCACGACCCGCGCGGCAAGAGCGCCCTCGTCGCCGGCGGCCGCTATGACGGGCTATTGTCGCGGCTCGGCGCCCGCGCGCCGATTCCGGCGGTCGGTTTCGCCGCTTCGATCGAAGAGCTGACCGCATGCGGAGGCGCAGCATGAACGCGCCCCTCCTTCTCGCGGTGCCGTCGAAGGGCCGGCTACAACAAAACGCCGAAAGCTTTTTTGCCCGCGCCGGCCTCGAACTGGTCAAGCCGCGCGGCGCCCGCGACTATCGCGGCGCCATCGCGGGCTTCAATGGCGTCGAAGTGGCTTATCTGTCGGCGGCCGAGATTACCCAGCAGCTCGGCCAAGGCGCCGTGCATCTCGGCATCACCGGCGAGGATCTGGTGCGCGAGATGATCCCGCAGTCGGACCGGCGCATCGTCATGGTAACGGGGCTGGGTTTTGGTTATGCCAACGTCGTGGTCGCCGTGCCGCAAGCCTGGATCGACGTGCGCAACATGGCCGATCTCGACGATGTTGCGACCGCGTTTCGGCTGCGCAACGAGCGCAAGATGCGGCTCGCCACCAAATACGCCAACCTGACGCGCGGCTTTTTCGCCGAACACGGCGTCGTCGACTACCGGATCGTCGAATCGACCGGCGCCACCGAAGGCGCGCCGGCCGCCGGCACTGCGGAAATGATCGTCGACATCACCACGACCGGCGCCACGCTCGCCGCCAACGCGCTCAAGGTGATCGACGACGGCGTGATCCTGCGCTCGCAGGCCAACCTCGTCGCCGCCCGCGCGGCGACGTGGAGCGCGGCGCAGCGCGATACCGTCCGCCTTCTGCTCGACCGCATTGCCGCGCAAAAGCGCGCCGCGTCGTTCCGCGAGGTGCGCTCGCGCTTTGCCGGCTTGAACGACACGCTGCTCGCCACTGCGTGGGAGAAGTTCGGCGTTGCAGCTCCGTTCGGCGGCCCGACTTCCTCGGGCATGCTGACCTTGCACTGCCCGCCCGAATACGTGCACGCGCTGGCAAGTTTTTTGCGCGAGCACGGCGCCGAAGCGGTTTCCGTCGGCGCCCTCGACTATGTCTATACCCGCGACAATCCGCTCTACGCCAAGCTCGCAGCCGAGCTCGACAGGCCCGCCCAGCCATAGCGTCGCCGCGCAATCGTTGTTACATAGCGAAAAGCAACGGAGAAACGGCCATGGCGGACGAGCAAATGGCGGATGAGCAAAGCGACGACGAAGAGCGGCCGTGCCTGCATTGCCTGATCGTCGAGGTGGTCGACAGTTTCTTTGCCGAATATCCGGTGTCCGCCGAGGCGCTGGACGTTATCGATACCGACGAGGTCATCACGGCGCTGGCGAAAACGGTGGCGGAACTGACCTGCGGCCAGGATGCCGCGACGCGCCAAACCATCATCGACCAGCTGACCCGCGGCGTCATGGAATATGACGCCGAATATCGGCAGCAAGATCAATTGGGCCAGGCCGGCTCGCACGCCCGGCATTAGACCACTGCCGATATAGAGCGATCTGAATGGGCAAAGATCGTCTTGCTGCGTTCAGCGATGGCGTCATCGCCATCATCATCACCATCATGGTGTTGGAGCTGAAGGTGCCGCACGGCGCCGATTGGACGGCGCTGCGCGGCGTAGCGCCCAACTTCGTCGCCTATGTGTTGAGCTTCGTCTATCTCGCCATCTACTGGAACAACCACCACCATCTGCTGCACACGGTGACGCGGGTCGACGGGCTGATCCTGTGGGCCAACTCGCACCTGTTGTTCTGGCTGTCGCTGGTCCCCGCGGCGACCGGCTGGATGGGCGAGAATTTTTTGGCGCCGCTGCCGACCGCGGTCTATGGCGTCTCCCTGCTTATGCCGGCCATCGCCTATCACCTGCTGCAGAGAGCGATCGTGCATCAGCAAGGCAAACACTCGGTGCTGGCGAGCGCGCTCGGCCGCGATTTCAAAGGCAAGATATCGCCGCTGCTCTATGTCGCGGCGGTCGCGCTTGCCTTCGTCGATGCTTGGCTGTCGATTGCGATCTACGCCCTGGTGGCGGTGATGTGGCTCATTCCCGACCGCCGGATCGAAAAGGTTTTGCGCGAGGGCTGAGGAGACAATCGCACATGCAAAATCGACGTGTCGTGCGCGGCGTTTTAGCGGCCGCCGCCGTGATGCTCGTTTTCGCGAACAGCCAAGCTGGCGCGCAGACTTATCCGGCCAATAAGATCACCTTGATCGTCGCCTTTGCGCCAGGCGGCATCGCCGACACCCTGGCGCGGCTAATCGCCCAAGGCCTGGGCGACCGGCTGCATCAGACCGTGGTGGTCGAGAACCGCGGCGGCGCCGGCGGCAATATCGCCGCCGCTGCCGTGGCGCGCGCCGAGCCTGACGGCTATACGCTGCTTGCCACCACCACGGCGCTCGCCATCAACGAGACGCTGTTCACCAACAAGGAATTTTCGGCGGCCGATTTCAAGACCGTGGCCATTGCCGCCATCAGCCCGGAAGCACTGGTGACGAGCGGCACCAACCCGGCGAACAATCTCAGCGAGTTTCTCAAAAGCATGGACGGCAAGACCATTAATTTCGCCGTGCCCGGCGTCGGCACCGGCTCACATATCGAGGCGGAATATTTCTTCAAATTCCTCGCCAAGGTCCCGGCACAGATGATCCCGTTCCAGGGCGGCGCGCCGGCGATCAACGCAGCAATCGGCAACCAGGTCGATCTGATGGCGACCACGCTCGGCGGCGGCGCCGCGGCGCAGATCGACGGCGGCAAGCTCAAAGGCCTCGGCATCGCCGCCGACAAACGCGCGGCCGTCACGCCGAATGTGCCGACTTATGCCGAGCAGGGCTTTCCGGGCTTCACCGCCGCGTCCTGGGTCGGCTTCTTCGCGCCGGCCAAGACAGATCCGCAAATTCTTGCCACCCTCAACGGCGTCATCAACGCCATCGTGCAAACGCCGGACGTGCAGAAAAAACTCACCGACATGGGCTTTGATCCGATCACCGGCACGCCGGCGCAAGCCGAGGCCATGTTCAAGGCCGAAGTGGAAAAGTGGGGCAACATGGTCAAGGCGTTGAACCTCTCGATCAAGTAGTCGCTCGTCATTGCGAGCGAAGCGAAGCCGTTTGACGCATGGAACTTTCCTCCCGCAGATGCGTTGTTTTCGCCTAAAGCAGTAAGCTTCAGGACGGAGGAACAGCCATGCCGGCACTCTTCGGCTTCATTCTTGGGGTGGTGGTGACGATTGCGGGCGCGTACCTTTACGATGCTTCGACCGGCCGCGCCCCCAATGGCATGTCATCGACCGCCGCTGCGCCGATGGTCAATTGGAACGTCGTCACCGACGACTGGCATTCGTTCGCGACCGGCGTGCAAAACACCACGACCGATCTGGAAAACAGATTGAAAAAGCACACTGGCTGATCTTCTTGGGCTGACGCCCGTCAGGCGGCCGGCGTCTCGCCGCGCAGAACCTGCGCGAGCACCGGCATGTCGATATTGCCGCCCGACAGGATGAGGCCCGCGCGCTTGCCCGCGTAGCGGGCCTTTTCCTTGAGCAGTGCCGCAAGCGGCGCAGCACCGGCGCCCTCGGCCAGATTGTGCGTCGTGGTGTAGTAGATGCGGATCGCTTCGGCGATCTCATCCTCGCTGACGGTGACGACGCGCGCAGCGCCGCTCTTGACGATCGCAAACGCTTCCGCTTGCGGGTCGCGGCACGCCACCCCATCGGCAAAAGTTTGCGCCGAGTTCGTCGGCACCGGCCGCCCGGCGGCGAACGACAAGGCGAAGGCCGGCGCGCGTTCGGCGACGACGCCGACGATCTCGGTTTTCAGTCCGAGCAGATCGCGCACCGTGATCAGGCCGCAGATCCCGGAGCCCATGCCGATCGGCACATAGACCACGTCGAGATCGGCAAAGCTTTGCAACAGCTCGAACGCATAGGTGGCGACGCCTTTGACCAGATCGCGGTGGAATGACGGCACGAAGTGATAGCCGCGCTCATTTTGGATCTGCGCCGCGACGGCGCGGCTTTCGTCAAAATCCTTGCCGCCCGTCACCAGCTCGCCGCCGAAGGCCTGCATCGCCGCGTTTTTCTCGCGCGAATTGCCTTCGGGAACGACGATCACCACCGGCACGCCGTTGCGCGCGGCGGCGAGCGCGATCGACTGGCCGTGATTGCCGCGGGTCGCGGTGACCAGTCCCTTGAGGTTGCGATCGGCGCGGCACAAGGCATCCACATAGACGAGGCCGCCGCGGGCTTTGAACGATCCGGTCGGCGTGTGGTTCTCGTGCTTGACCACGACCGTGGCGCCGACCCGCTCGGCGAGCAGCGGCCAGGCATAAGCGGGCGTCGGCGGCACATAGCTGCGAACGGTCGCTGTGGCGGCGGCAAGTTCGTCGAGCGTGAACAGCGGCATCTTTCAGTTCCGCGGCCGGAAGACGACAAAGTGCGACAGCGAGAAATTGACCAAAAAACTCGCCAGAATTGCGACCGCCTTGGCGAGCCAGACCGGCAACAGCAGAATTTCCGCGGCGAACAAGAGCGTTGCCGTGTTGACCAGCAATCCGGCGACGCCTGAGGCCACGAAGGTCAGATAAGCGCGCACCCGCAATTGCCGCCCCGACTCGGCGGCAAAGGTGATCGACGAATTCATCACATAGGATCCGGTGACGGCGACGCTCCAGGAGATCAGGTTGGCGACCACCAAGGTCGTGGTCGTGGCACTGCTGCATTGGCAGAAGTCGTTGAGCGAGCCGATCGTGGCCAGCCCCGCCGCCGACCCGCTCAACACCACGCGCGCCAGCAGGAACACGCAATAATCGACCAGCGTATTGACGACGCCGATCATGGCAAAGCTTAGCGCCTTGACGCTGACGCCGCGGTTGCGCCAGGCGTCCAGCAGCATGGCGCGAGCCGAATCGAAACGGGAGGCGCGGGTCATTGCCGTCACCGCATATCACGTTCGCGGCGTTCCGGCAGCCCGACCCGCGACCTGGTGGCCGCGACAGCGCGGAACGACTAAGCTATAGATAGATCTTTGAAGAATCGAACAGATGAGCCCCAGGACCGAGCAAAAAATAGTCTCGCGCGATCGCAGCGCCGGCGCCGCCGCGGGCCTGTCCATCGTGGTTCCGGCCTATAACGAAGCCGCCTCGCTCGAGCGCGTGCATGCGCGTCTCGTCGAAGTGGCGCAAAAGCTTGCCGCCACTCGCGCGCTCGCCTGCGAAGTCATCTATGTCGATGACGGCAGCGCCGACGACACGCTCGCCATTGCGCGCGCGCTGCCGGCCACTGCGCTCGACGTCCAGGTGGTGTCGCTGTCGCGCAATTTCGGCAAGGAGGCGGCGCTGATGGCCGGCCTCGACCACGCTCGCCTCGGCGCCGTGCTGTTCATCGACGGCGACGGCCAGCATCCGCCGGAGCTGATCGAGACCTTGGTCGGCCATTGGCTCGATGACGGTTACGACGTGGTCTATACCGCCAAGGCGCATCGCGACGAGGAATCGTTGGTGCGTCGCGTCGCGGTGAAGGCTTTCTACGCGCTGCTCAATTCCGACGCTCACGTCAAAATCCCGGAAGACGCCGGCGACTTCCGCCTGCTGTCGCCGCGCGCCGCCAAGGCGTTGCGCCAGATGCCGGAGCGCAACCGCTTCTTCAAAGGGCTGGCGAGCTGGATCGGATTCCGCCAAAAGCGCATCGACTACGAGCCGGCGCAGCGCGCGCAAGGCCGCAGCCACTGGGGGCTGCGCTCGCTGATCGGGCTATCGCTCAACGGCCTGACGGCATTTTCGGTGGCGCCGCTGCGCATGGCGACCGTATTCGGCCTGCTGCTCGCGCTGATTGCTTTGATTTATGGCGGCAAGATCATCTACGAGACGGTGGTCTATGGCGTCAGCGTCCCCGGTTATCCCTCGGTGTTCGTCGGCGTCATGGTGCTCGGCGCCGTGCAGCTCATCATGCTCGGCGTCGTCGGCGAATATATCGGCAAGATCCTCTACGAGATCAAAGGCCGCCCCGTTTATTTCGTCGCCGAGCATGACGTGAAGCTGCGCGAGGAAGCAGCGCAGCCGAAGTCTGACGCCCGCACCGCCGCCGAATGAGCGATCGGCGCATTATTCTCTGTGCCGACGATTACGGCATCTCGCCTGCGGTCAGCGCCGCGATCCGCGATCTCATCGCGCGCCGACGCATCAATGCCACGTCGGTGATGGTGGCAGCGCCGCAATTCGACCGCGACGAGGCGGCAAAGCTGCTGCACGCTGCCGCAAAACACGCCGCAGTCGGCTTGCATGTGACCTTGACCGCGCCGTTTGCGCCACTGTCGCAAAACTTCGAGCCACTGCGCCATGGTGCTTTCCTGTCGCTCGCGACGACACTGCGCCGCGCGCATTTGCGCGCGTTGCGGCCCAAGCTTCTGACCGTCGAGATTTCACGTCAGTTCGAAGCCTTCGTTGCCGCCTTTGGCCGGCCGCCGGATTTCGTCGACGGCCACCATCACGTGCATTTGTTTCCGCAAATCCGCGATGCCGTGCTGCGCGTGACCAAGGATTTAGCTCCGCACGTCTGGGTGCGGCAATGCGGCCAGCTCTCGGCGCGCCGGCGCCTCACCGATCACAAGGCGTTGTTGCTCGACGGCCTGAGCCGCCGCTTCCGCCGGCTCGCCGCCGATCACGGGCTGCGGACTAATCCGGCCTTTGCCGGGACCTATACATTTCGCTCGGACGCGGCTTACGCCCGGCTGTTCGCAACCTTCCTCGATCGCCTGCCCGATGGCGGCGTCATCATGTGCCATCCGGGAAAAGTCGATGCCGAGCTGCAACGGCTCGACCACGTGACCGACGTGCGCGAGCATGAATATGCGTTCTTCGGCAGCGACGCGTTTGCGCACCTGCTCGTCGCGCAAGGCATAAAACTTTAGCCGGCGGCGAACAGGACGGACGACAGTCATGCCCGCAACCAGGATCATGCTGATACGCCACGCCGAAAAGCCGGACGCCAACGACGGCGGCGTCGATCAAAAAGGCAATCCCGACAAGCACGACCTGGTCGTGCGCGGCTGGCAGCGCGCCGGCGCCTTGGTTCAGTTCTTCGCCAATCCGCGCGACCCGAACGGGCCGATCAAGCGGCCGGCGACGATTTTCGCCACCGAACCGACCACCGGAAGCGAAAGCAACCGCCCGCTGCACACGGTGACGCCGTTGGCGAAATTCCTCAACCTCAACGTCGACAGCACGATCGCAGAAGGTTCGGAAGACGCCCTTGTGAAGGCCGCCGTTGCCGCTAACGGCGTGGTGATGATCGCCTGGCATCATGAAAAATTCTCGGCGATCGCCAACTTGATCTTGCAAAATCAGA
>Ga0181524_10004590_pt1 | contig 12718 bp, 14 predicted proteins | sample PEATcosm2014_Bin_34_FD_119761 | JGI IMG/M metagenome (GOLD analysis project Ga0181524, IMG submission 119761) | Peatland microbial communities from MTU Mesocosm Facility, Houghton, MI, USA - PEATcosm2014_Bin05_60_metaG | ecosystem: Environmental > Terrestrial > Soil > Wetlands > Peat | place...
GCCGTGAGTAACATGGAGCAACCGTGACCACCATCGTCGACGTTGCCCGTGCTGCCGGGGTTTCCACGGCCACGGTCTCCCGGGTGCTCAACAACCACCCGCAGGTCGACCCCCGCCTCGCCGCCAGCGTGCGCCAGGCGGTCAAGGACCTCGGCTACCGCCCGAGCCGGGTGGCCCGCAGCCTGCGCACCCGGCGCAACCGGGTCTGGGCGCTCATCATCTCCGACGTGCGCACGGGGCCCTTCTTCGGCGCCGTCGTGCGGGGGGTGGAGGACGTCGCCTACGAGGCGGGCTACTCGCTGTTTTTGTGCAACACCGACGAGGACCCCGTGAAAGAGGCCTCCTACATAGAGCTCGCCATCGCCGAGAACGTGGCCGGGCTCATCCTCACCCCCTCCGGGCCGCGCACCGACCTCTCCCCGCTTTTGAACTTCGGCATCCCCCTCGTCCTCGCCGACAGGACCCTTTCGGGGGCCCAGCAGGCCGACAGCGTCATCGTCGACAACCTCGCCGGCGCCTACGAGGCGGTGAGCCACCTCGTAGAGGGGGGCTACGAGCGCATCGCCTGCATCACCGGGCCCCTTCGCATCACGACCGCCTACCAGCGCCACGTCGGCTACCGCAAGGCCCTCGAGGAGGCTGGCGTGAGCCTGGACGACTCTTTGCTGCGCGTGGCCGACTTCCGCGAGCTCGGCGGGCAGATCGCCATGCAAGAGCTGCTGGCGGGGCCCGTGCGCCCTGACGCCGTCTTCGTGACCAACCACCTCATGACCGTCGGCGCCCTCCAGGCCATCGCCCAGGCCAAGCTCAACATCCCCGCCGACATCGCCGTCGTCAGCTTCGACGACATGCCCTGGGCCTCGCTGCTCCAGCCCCCGCTCACGGCCGTGGCCCAGCCGGCCTACGACCTCGGGGTCGAAGGCGCCCGGCTGTTGTTGAGCCGCCTGGAGGGCTACACGGGCGCCGCCAGGACCGTCATGCTGTCGACCACGCTGCAGGTGAGGGGGAGCTCTGCGCCCAAACGTCACCTCACCAACAGGCGCTGAGCGAGCCTCTCGGAAACCAGAGCCGCTGAAGACTGGCTAATGCTAATGCTGACCAACATCGAGCTACTCCCGCCAGCGGAGCTGGTCTCGGCTTGGCGGTCGCACAGATCCGCGCCTAGGAGGAGGAGGGCTACCTCGTTCTCCCTGATCTTCTCGATGACGAGGACCTGGCGCCTGCCCCAATACGGCGCAGGGTTCCTCGCCCGCAGCCACAAGCATCCAGAGCGTGTCGCGAGCCTGGAGGACTCGCTCGCCGAACGCCCGGAGGCGTCGCCGAGCTGATGATCGTCAGCCAATGCCGTCCAGTTCGTGGTTACGACGAAACGCCATTGATATGTTGGGACGGTGCCATCACGCGAGGTGGGCATTCCAACGATTGACGAGCAACTGGAAGCGGATACGGACGAAGACTGGCGCGTCCGGTTCCCGCGCCGCACCGTGCATCTCGACTTTCACATCGGTCCCGACATCCCGAATGTCGCGAGCGACTTCGACGCTGACAGTTTCGCCCGCACTTTCGCCGACGCCCACGTCGATAGTGTCACCGTGTTCGCCAAGTGCCACCACGGTCTCTTGTACTACGACACAGACCGGCCGGAACGGCATCCCTCTCTGTCCCGTGGCCTCGACCTTCTCGGTGAGCAGATCGAGGCCCTGCACGGTGCCCGGATACGTGCGCCCATCTACTTGAGCGTCCAGTGCGACGAGTACGCCGCCCACGAGCATCCGGACTGGGTGGCGCTGTCTCCGGAGCTCACCCAGGTCCGGCGCCCGCCCGCTGGCGCATACGAGGCCGCCTGGACGGTGCTCGACATGTCGAGCCCGTACCAGGAGTACCTGGCAGAGCAGCTCGCCGAGGTGCTCGATCGTTACGCGCCGGTTGACGGCATCTTCCTCGACATGTGTTGGGATCAGCCGAGCGCTTCCCGCTGGGCCATCGCGGGTATGAAGAAGGCACAGCTCGACCCCTCAGACCCGGGCCAACGTGACATCTACGCGCGACGGGTAGCTCTTCAGTACATGGCTCGCTTCTCGGCGATGATCGAGCCTGCCCTGGTTCGAGGTTCCGCGACGGGGGCATGGTTCAACAGCCGACCGAAAGCCAACCTCGTCGTCGAACGTGACTACCTCCGCCACATCGAGGTCGAAGCCCTGCCGGGAGGACAGTGGGGATACTCCTATCTGCCCTACGTCGCTCCGCTCGTCCGCAATCTCGGACTTCCGGCATTGAGCCAGACCGGCCGGTTCCATCGCAGCTGGGGGGACTCGGCCTCACTGAAGACACCGGCAGCCTTGAAGTACGAGTGCTGCCGGATCTTGATGTACGGATTGTCGAACGGCGTCGGGGACCTGCTGGCTCCTTCGGGCGTACCGAATCGAGCCGTGTACTCGCGCATCGGCGAGGTGTACGAGTACATAAAGGCGTGCGAGCCGTACGTCGAGAGAGGCAGGCACCTCGTAGATATCGCCCTCGTCGCCGACCCGGCACAAGGCGATCGACCCGCCGACGGTGTCAGCGGCGCGCTCCGCGCCCTCCAGCGATTGCGCCAGCAGTTCGATGTCGTGCCACCCGATGCTCCCCTCGAGGCATACAAGCTCGCCGTCGTGCCGGACGGGACACCTGTTGACACCCAGCTGGCGGGGCGGCTGGAACGCTACGTCGCCGGTGGCGGAGCACTGCTCCTTTCGGCATCTGTCGCTTCCTCCGGTGAGGAAGCGACCGCTTTGTTCACCCGTCTCGGATTCGAACTTGAGGGACTCTGGCCCTTCGATCCTGTGTTCCTGGCACTCACCGAGGCCGGACTGCTCGATCCGCCTCCGGGCATCGATGTGCGCGTACCTGGCCGGAGCACAAAGCTGAGGACCCCGAACGACGGCAAGGTCCTCGTGGATCTGGTGCTCCCTTATTTCCAGCGCGCGTACGACCACTTCAGCGGTCACTCCTACACGTCACCGTCGCAACCTTCCGGCTACGGCGCCGTCGTGCAGCGCGGGCGAGTCGTGGTCCTTGCCGTGCCGCTGTTCGCGGCTGTGGCGACGGAGGACAACCTCGAGTACCTGCAAGTGCTTGGCGCCTGCTTCGAGCACCTCCTGCCGAGACCGCTCCTGCGGGCGAAGGGGCCGGTACACCTCGAGACCGCCGTCGTCGATGCCGCGTACCACACGTCGGTTCACCTGTTGAGCTTCGTCCCGGCCCGGCTCGCGCGAGACCTCGACCTCGTCTTCGATCCGTTTCCCCTGGTCGATGTCGAGGTGTCCCTGCGCAGCCTTGCTGCTCCAAGACGAGTCGTGTTGCAGCCGGCGGGCGACGTGCTCGCCTGTGAATTCGACGGCCAGTACGCCTCGGTGTCTGTCAGCGTCCCCGACGGACACGCGATCATCGTCTTCGAGCGGTGATCTCGGCTCTCAAGTACCCAATCCACTGACTACGAGCCGATTCGCTCCTCCATTCGCTGCAAGCGTCTGGTCTTCAGGGGCCAAGTCGAAACGAATGCGGTCTTGCACCAGGCTCCCGGCATCACGACGGGAAGCGAGGTGCGGAACTGGTGTTGCCTCCCAGACCGACGCCAGCGAGCTGCTCATCCTCGGCGACGACTGCGTCCTGCATGGGGTCGTGACGTAACCCTTTTCCAGTCGCGAGAGTCCCTGCCTCCGGCTGGCGAAGAGACCTCGCCGCTAGGGCTAAGGCTGCCAGCCAGCCCGCAGGCGGTAACCTCCAGGCCATTTCCGGCACGAGTGCGCGAAGGGATCGCTGTCGAGGCCGACGACCCGATCCCGATCGGCTGTGAAAAGCTAGCGGAGTAGTGCAAGGTCTCGTGGTCGAAGACGACGACGCCATCGGCGAGCCATTGGCAACCGGGTTGCGACGTGAAGGCTTCGACGTGACTCTCGTCCAGACGGCCGCGGCCGCGTTGTCAGCACCGCCGGTTGACCTCGTGTTGCTCGACCTCGGGCTTCCCGACGCCAACGGTCTCGAGGTCTGCAGGCAGCTGCGGGCACGGTCATCGGTCCCGATCATCATCGTCACCGCACGAGATGACGAGATCGACCGAGTGGTGGGCCCCGAGATCGGAGCGGACGACTATGTCGTCAAGCCGTTCGGTTTCCGTGAGCTCGTCGCCCGCATACGCGCCGTGAACCGTCGCAGCACGTCGCCAGCCCCTGTCTCAAGTAGACAAGTGATCGGCGAGCTCGAGATCGACCGGCGCTCGCACCGCGTGCTCCTGTCCGGCCACGAAGTGCAGCTCACTCCAAAGGAGTTCGACCTCCTCGCCTTGCTCGCTGTGGACCCCGGCGCGATGGTCACCCGACGGGAGGTCCTCGCCGAGGTCTGGGACCCCCATTGGTACGGCACCTCGAAGACTGTCGATGTCCACATCGCCTCTCTCCGCAAGAAGCTCGGCGACCCGAGGTGGATCGAGACGAGCCGAGGCGTTGGCTTCAGGCTCGCTGTTCCGCAATGAGGCGGCGGCTTCTCGCGGGGTTCTTCCTTTTCGCATTCGCGCTCGTCGTCGCGCTCGAGGTTCCGCTCGGCATCAGCCTTGCCCGCAACGACCGGACGACGTCGATGTCGGAGGTTCAACGCGACGCCTCCTCTCTCGCCGTGCTCGTCGCCGCGGGATTGAACAACCGCGGACCCAAGCTTCAACTCGTCGTCCGCCAATTTGCCCGTGCTGACAACGCTGTCGTCGCGGTCGTCTCGTCCAGGCACGTCTTGGCGGCAGCAGGAAGGGGCGCCGTCGAGGAGCTGAGCGACACTCGCACGAAGGCGATTATCGGCTCCGCCGCCGCTGGCCACACCTCGGGAGAGGAGGGTTCCGCCGACCCTGACGACGACTTCTTGTATGTGGCCCTCCCCGTGGCGGTCCCGGCACCTGGCGCGAACAACCCCTCGTCCGAGACCCACGGGCCGGACGTAGTTCTCCTCGTAGCCGAGTCGGCCGCGCCCCTCCACGCTCGCATCCGCAACCACACGATCGCTCTGATCCTCTTCGGACTCGGGGCGATCGCCGTGGCCACCGCCCTCGGGACGATTCTCGCGAGATCCCTCACAAGCCCGTTGGAGGGCATCGAAGTCGCTGTCGCCGCAATCGGCGCCGGCCGGTTGTCGAAGCGGGCACCGGTCGGCCGCGGACCAGCTGAGCTCAACGCGCTCGCCGAAGCCGTCAATGAGATGGCGGACCGCTTGGAGGAGCTCGTCCACGCTCAGCGGACATTCCTCGCCGATGCGTCCCACCAGCTCCGCACTCCTCTCACGGCGCTGCGTCTTCGTCTCGAAAACCTCGAGGGCACGCTCGAGCCTGGCCAGAGAGTCGATTTCACTTCTGCGCTCGCCGAGGCCGACCGGCTCTCCAGGATCGTCGACGGACTGCTCACACTCGCCCGATCCGAGGGGGGTCTCCGGCCAACAAGAGATTCGGTCCAGGTCGAAGCCGTCTTGCGCGACCGTGCACAAGCATGGAGCGCCCTCGCCGAAGAGCGTCAAGTGACTCTCGTGCACGAACCGCCGGCTGCTAGCGGAACGGCTGGTCCGGCGCTCAGAGCTCTTGCCTGCCCCGGTCATCTCGAGCAGATCCTCGACAATCTCCTCGCGAACGCGCTCGAGGCGACACCTGCTGGTGGAAGAGTGAGTTTGAACACCGCCCGCGCGGGGGACAACGTCGAGGTGCATGTGGTCGACGACGGGCCCGGCATGAGTCCTGCCGACAGGACGAGAGCCTTCGACAGGTTCTGGAGGCGCGAAGGCGCCCCGCACGGTGGCACTGGGCTCGGTCTGGCCATCGTGGCGCAACTCGCAAGGTTGTCGGATGGAACGGCGTGGCTCGAGGCCTCGCCAAGCGGTGGGCTCGATGCGGTGGTGCGATTCGAGGCCTCAGATGGTTGAGGCCGCAGTCGCGAAAGGCGCGCGGCGCAGGTGGAGATCGCGCCTCGTCCGAGCCGTCCTCGTGGTGTTGGGGCTCTTTGTGGCTGTTGCTCTCGCCGGATTCGGATACGAGCTGAGCCTCCCGAGTGTCGCGAATGCACCGGCAAGCGTGGCGGCGATCGTGAGGGCGCATGGAGGCAAGCTGGGCAACCTGCCCTTGCCGACCAAGCTGGCGGAGGCGGAGGTCGCCGTCGAGGACGAGCACTTCTACTCGAACGTGCTGCTGAACATCTTCGACGGCGCGGCGCGGGCCGCACTGACGGCGCTGCACACCAGCGGCGACCCCGGCGGAAGCACCATCGCCCAGCAACTGGCAAAGCAGCTCTACCCTTCGAACTCAGGTTTCGCCGATACTTTGGAGCAGGTCGGGCTCGGGCTCAAGCTGTCGCTGAGCTACTCGAAGCCAAGGATCCTCGAGATGTACCTCAACGCCATCTACTACGGGAACAGTTACTGGGGTTATCTAGATGCTGCTCGTGGGTACTTCGGAGTCGATCCCAACGCGCTCAACTGGGCGGAGGCTTCCATGCTCGCCGGATTACCCCAAGCGCCGTCCGACTACGATCCGGTCCTGCACTTCGCTCTTGCCAAGGAACGCCAGCGACAGGTTCTCAACCAGTTGGTCGCCAATCACATCCTCACCGCAGCACAGGCGGACCGTGTCTACAAGACACCACTTCCCCTGCATCGTCGATCATCGGGAGACCGCGTCCTGTGGCCCGCGAAAATGCCGGCCTCCCAGAAACAAGTCGCTCCCACGATCAGATGAGCCAGAGAACCGTGAAGAGAGAGAACCCCGTGCAGCAAGGAACTCATGAGCCTCCCCGGCGGCACACCGCCGCGAAACAGGAGACCGGCCGCAGGACACAACAGTTCTCGCGAGTGGCCATCGTTCTCCTAAGAACAGGCTCGTATCTGGAACCTACGGCTGCAGACGCCCAACACGTCGCCAGCAATTGGTAAAGACTCGGCAAAGAGTGCCAGAAACATGGCGATTGTGGTGCTCGGCACTCATCTGGCCTCTTAAGATTGACGAGTGTCAACTCCAACTGAACTCTCGGGGCAGCGTCCAGACTTGGCCCTGATCGGCACACTGGCGGCTCTCAAGGTCGATTTCGCCCCCGAGCACAAACAGCCCGCCGCCGTACGCGTCCTCCTGGCGACGCTCGTGGCTCTCGTCGGATCCTTGGCAGCCAATGCGATCCTCGTGGGGATCGGCACGCGGATCTTCCCCTCGACGAATGGCTACGCGCATTTCCGATTCTCGGACTACGGCAAACTGACGACCATCGGCGTGATCATCGCCTGTCTCGCCTGGCCCGTCGTGACTCGAATCTCGTCGGCTCCCCGTTGGGTGTTCGTGCGAATGGCTGTCCTCGTGACGGCGGTGCTCTGGTTGCCGGACCTGTACATCCTGGTAAAAGGCCAGCCCGTCACGGCCGTGCTCGTGTTGATGATCATGCACCTGGCGATCGGCCTCGTGACCTACAACGCCCTGGTGCACGTTGCCCCGGCCAGGACAAGCAGGCGAGATTCGGTCGGTGATCGACGTCGGGTCGATAGAGAACATTGATCAGGCAGTCGACCGGCTGGACAAGGATCATCAGGTTCACACCGAGGATCCCCGAGATTCGACCATCTCATTCACAGCAGGTTCAAGGTTGTCTCTCAGTTCTGCCCGCGAGGATCGTCGCCATGAGTCCCGTCAGCCGGTTCGCATCCAAGACTCGTCCCGCGAGCAAGCGCCTCGCGATCGCCATTGGTCACCGACCACGCCGGCCAGGTCACGCGCCGCGTCCCTGGATCGCCGACGCGTGCGTCGCGCTCGCCGGGATCGGCTTAGGCGCGACTGTCGGCACCGTCATCATCGGAGAAACACGGGGCTCGCTCGCGGCACCTGGGGGCCTTCTTATCGCAGGCGGTAGGTTTGCGGGCTTCACGGGCGCCTACCTCATGCTTCTGATGGTGCTCCTCATCGGACGCCTCCCTTGGCTCGAGCGAGCAGTGGGCCAGGATCGGCTGGTTCGTTGGCACCGTCGCATCGGCCCATGGGCTCTCGGGCTCATCACTGCCCACGTCGTGCTCATCACGCTCGGCTATGCGCAGTTGTCGAAGACCGGGACGCTCCGCCAACTATGGATCTTTCTCACCTCTTACCCAGACTTGCTTGCCGCGGCGGTTGGTTTCGCCCTCCTAGTGATGGTGGCGATCACCTCCATCAGGCTCGCCCGAAGACGACTCAAGTATGAGACGTGGTGGATCGTCCACCTTTACACGTACATCGCGCTTTCCCTCGCGTTCGCGCACCAGATCGTCACGGGTGGCTCGTTCGTCGGGCACCCGCTCACCCGGGCCATCTGGCTCACGGTCTGGGCCTCGACTGCGGGCCTCGTCGTCGTTTACCGCGTAGCGCTCCCAATTGGTACGAACCTCAGGCATCAGCTACGCATCGTGAGTGTCCGCGAGGAAGTGCCCGGCGTGTTCTCCGTCGTCTGTTCAGGACGTCGCCTGGATCGCCTCGCGGTGTCGGGAGGCCAGTTCTTCCAATGGCGCTTCCTGACGCGCGAGCTCTGGTGGCAGGCCCACCCTTACTCCCTTTCTGCGCTCCCAAGGCCCCCGCTCATTCGGGTGACGATCAAGGCGGTTGGCGACCAGAGCAGCGCAGTCGCGCGACTGAAACCAGGCACGCGGGTCGCCATCGAGGGACCGTATGGAGCCTTTACCCACCACGCCCGATCGGCGGCAGGCGTCGCGCTGATCGGCGCGGGTGTCGGCATCACCCCGCTGCGCGCGCTCCTCGAAGATCTGCCGCCGTCAGTCGATGTGGCCGTAGTCATGCGGGCATCGAGACCTGGTGATCTGGTCCACCGCGACGAGGTCATCGCGCTGGTCGACAGGAGAGGGGGTCGAGTCCACGAAGTGATCGGCCCGCGCCACAAGGTGCGCCTCGATGCACGGGCGCTACGACGTCTCGTGCCGGACCTCGCAGAACGAGACGTCTATGTCTGCGGACCTGGTGGGTTCAGCGAAAGCATCGTCTCGGCAGCACACAGGTTGGGAGTGCCGGGGCACCGGATCCATCACGAGGCCTTCGCGTTCTAGAACCGGAGAAAATCCCTTGAGACCTGACAACAAGAAAGGAGAACGATGAGACGGGCACCGATCGTGACCGTGGCAACGGTGGCGGGACTTGCCGGGGTGCTGAGTTTCCATACGAAGTCCGCGCCGCTCACGCTCGGCACGGCTGCGCGCAGTGCTGCGACGCGAGGCTCTTCGCCAACCTCTGTTGCTGCCGCGTCGCCGCCAAAGAGCGGGTCCAACTCAACTGGGTCGTCTTCCCCCTCAACGACGACACCTTCGGCCAAGCGAACCGCGACCGGAGTCGCCGTCAACTACAACTACGGGATCTTGTCGGTCTCGGTGACGGCAACTGGCAAGAGGATCACGAAAGTCCAGATCGCCTCGATCGACGACGGTGGGAACTTTCGCTCGGAGTCGATCGACCAGCAGTCAATCCCGATTCTCGAGCAGGAGGCTCTACAGGCACAGAGCGCCAACATCCAGAGCATCTCCGGTGCAAGCTACACGAGCGCGGGCTTCAAGCAGTCGCTTCAGTCGGCGCTCACCAAGCTCGGAATAGAGTGAGGGGCTTGCATCAATGAGGGCGAATTCACTGGAGGTCTCGCCCAGGATTCATCATCGAGAACAGGTCATGGGCACCGTGGTGACCTTCGACATCTACTGCGATGACCACGTCGCGCAACACAAGGCCCATGTGCACATCGCCCGCGCGCGGGCGATCCTTCATCATGCCGACGCGCTCTTTAGCACGTGGAAGGAGCACAGCCCTATCAATCGTCTCCGTCGCGGGGACATCACCTTGGACGAGGCGCCAGGGGAGGTCAAGGCGGTGCTCGGAACGTGCGCCGAGGCCCGAGCGAAATCGGGAGGCTGGTTCGACCCGTGGGCAATGCCAGGAGGGGTTGACCCAACCGGCTACGTCAAGGGCTGGGCTGCCCAACGCGCCCGCGATGCGCTCGCGCGGGCCGGTATCCGAGGCGCGATCGTCAATGCGGCCGGTGACATCGCGACCTACCGGTGTCCAGAGGCCAGCAACCTGTTCAGGATCGGAATCGTCGACCCGCAGGCGCCACATCGCCTCGCCTGTGTGGTCGAGCTAGACGGAGCGATCGCCACCTCAGCGGCCTACGAACGCGGCGAGCATCTCATTGATCCTCATTCCGGTCAGCCGTGCTCGCGTGTTGCTTCGGCAAGCGTCACCGGGCCGGACCTCGGGCTTGCTGACGCGTTGGCAACGGCTCTCGCCGTCGCTGGAGAAGAGGGCCTCGCGATGATCGAGACGCACAAGGACTATCACGGGCTCGTCATCGGCTGGGATGGCTCATGGAGCAGCACGGCAAACTTTCCTTTCGCACCGGACCTGTCACCGGCACCGAATGCCGGCGAAGGGTGCCGGTGTCGGGCCGGCGAGCCAGAGCCGTCTCCACTCGGCGTCAGTGATTGATGCCATTTCGCTGCGTTGCGACCAGCGCCTAGCAGCAGCACCCTCTTCCACCTCTCAGCCGGCAATCAGCGAGAGCGGCCCGTCGGCTTGCCGCAGCGTCCGATGCGTGATGTTGCAGATGGATTGTGCGGGTGCGCCTCGCCCCTAAGTAGCGTGAACTCATGGACGAGGCACAGATTGACGAGCGCGGGCGGCCCATGCCACCGCAAGAATCAGGGGAGACCGCGACGCTGCTGGGCTTCTTGGACTACCAGCGCGCGACGCTGGAGTGGAAGTGCCGGGGACTAAGCGATGCCCAGCTGCGGGTAGCACTGCCGCCGACGTCGATGACGTTGGGCGGGCTGTTGAAGCACGTGGCCTATGTCGAGGACTACTGGTTCACTCAGGTGGTCGCCGGCGAGCCGCCAGCCGAGCCGTGGACCATCGAGGACTGGGAGGCCGATCCCGACTGGGACTGGCACAGCGCGGCCGACGATCTCGGTGACGAGCTGCGGAGCTTGTGGACGGAGCGGGTCGAACGGTCTAGGGCCGTCGTGGACTCACGGCTGGCGCAGGGTGGGTCTGAGGCGCTCGACGAGGTCCACCCGGCGTGGGGTGGCCAGGGACGCGTCTCGCTCCGATGGGTGCTCGTGCACATGATCGAGGAATACGCCCGTCACAATGGCCATGCCGACCTGATCCGAGAGTCAATCGACGGCCAGACGGGCGAGTGACGCTGCCGTCAGCGTCAGACGTGACCGGCGTCAGGTTCTCAGTACTGGACCGGCGTCGACAGCTGACACACTCGTCCCCAAGCTTCCTTAACGCGACAGGGCAGCATTGAGCTTCTGTTCGGCATGTCTGACCAGGCGATCGGCCACCTGCACAGCCTTTCGAGCTTGGGCCACGCTCACCGGAGCCGGGTCGCACTCAGCCGACGTCTTGAGCGGTGGGAGCTGACCCAGATAGCGCGCGCCGTCTCTATCTCCGGTCGTCTTGAGATGCTCTGGCGCGTCGGCATGCTCCCCGTTCGACACCGAGCCGACAAGGGCACAGGAGACGGCATCGCCAGCATTCATCCCGGCGTGTACCGCGTTACTCGTGGCTGCGGTGTAGTTCCCGATCTCGAAGGAAAGCTGTGCAGCCTCGAGGGATTCTCCGGCCTTGCTGAGATACTTCGGAGCCTGACCTGAGAAGGAGGAAGCTCTCGTGTCGCCCGGGTCCGGCGGGCTGTCACCCGGGTCGCTTTGTCCGCTTAGGCACTGATGCCGTCGGTGCCCGCACGGCTGGAGTCGCCGCTGTTCGATCTGCTCGCGCCGTCGGTGCTCGCCCGGAGGCCTCGGCCCGAACTGCTCGTGCCGTCAGTGCCCGCACAGCTGGCTTGGCTGTGTGAACCGCTGGCTTGCGGTCCGAGAGCCGACGAGCCAACGAACGCTCGACGGCCTGGGAAACGATTGTGGACCGATCCCGCACAGGAGCGACGATATGCGAGGGCTCCTCACCGGCCCTCACCGGCTATCCCTTATTATTAGTTCACAGCTTACTCTCAGAATCGGGATCTAGACTGATGATGAAGCCGTATCGCACGCCCATCCCGACGCCGAAGCCGACGTTAATGCCTTGTACTCCTTGTCAATCCGAATATCGACATCGGATGAGAATGAATCTGACTTCCAAAGGGAGCATCCGCTATGCGGAGAACCATTTGCCGAAATAACCTGTCATTGTCCGCGCTCCGAGTCCGGTCGGTGTGGCGGGTCCTGTTGCCTGTGCTGACCATATTGCTCGTCTCCTCCGTCGCGTTGAGCGCGTGCGGGGGGGGATCGTCGAGCGCGACCTCCTCCACGACAACCTCCACGACAACCGCCGCGACAAGTGCCGGCAGCAGTCCAAAGGCGTCATCAGCGGCATTCGCCTCGTGCATGCAGAAGCACGGCGTGAAGTTCAGCGGGTTCGGCGCTGGGGCGACGGGCGGCACCTTCCCGCCGGGTGGCAGCTTCCCGCCGGGTGGCAGCTTCCCGCCGGGTGGGAGCTTCAACTCGCCCGCGTTCCAAAAGGCGTCCGCCGCGTGCGCGAGCCTGCGCCCGAAGGGATTCGGCACGAGGACGGGTGGCTTATCGAGCGCGGCGTCTGCCGCGTACCGCAACTGCCTCAAGCTCCACGGCGTGACCTTGCCCAGCGGATCTTCCGGCGTCGCCAACTCAACCACGTCGACGACGCTCAACACGAAGAGCGCGTCCTACC
>Ga0181524_10004591_pt1 | contig 12713 bp, 9 predicted proteins | sample PEATcosm2014_Bin_34_FD_119761 | JGI IMG/M metagenome (GOLD analysis project Ga0181524, IMG submission 119761) | Peatland microbial communities from MTU Mesocosm Facility, Houghton, MI, USA - PEATcosm2014_Bin05_60_metaG | ecosystem: Environmental > Terrestrial > Soil > Wetlands > Peat | place...
ACACCCGGCACGGAACGCCCACAGGCCGGAGCGCCGGCTTCAGCCGGCTTTGGGCCTCCGAACGCCGCAAGACAGGGAAAATGACAACGGCCGGCCCTCTGGGTGTGAAATATCCGGGTTAGGGACGGCGAACGCCTTATAAACTCGACACCCGTCTGCATGGCTGGCAGAGGGGCGCTGGGACTGGGCCGTTGGCAACCCGCCCTTCTCCCAATTCAGGGACTTTTTGCGCAAGGCCATGCGGGTCGCCGACAACGTGGTCTTCATCGGGCTGGCCCCCGCGTGGTTCGTCCGCGCCCGCCAGGAGGACATGCGGCAGGCGCGCTTCGCCCTGGTGGAGCTATGCGCCCTGCCCATCCCGCCGGACTGGCCCCAGTTCGGCATCGAGCTGACCGCAGGATGGGCGCGCCGAGGCCGGCAGGGCGCCATCGCCCACACGCGGCTCCTCGAGGAATCGCCGCAAGCGGCCCGTTGCCGAGAAAAAGGATCAAAGTCGAGGCTTGACCCCCTTTCTATGTCGTTTCGACGCCCGCTTTTGAGCCCGGCGCCAGTGCGATTCTCCAACAGGAACTGGAGAAGGCTTCACCGCACTGAAGCGATGATCCTCTCGTATTCCACTGGCGGCAAGCCCCTGGTGCCGCTATCCCTGACTTTGGGCCAAATCAGCCTCTCGGTAGAGGGGTTGCTGGACAGCGGTTCCGACGTGAACGTGCTCCCGTTCGGCATCGGCAGTGCGCTCATCCGGCTTGATGGCCTCGAACTCTCCTGTTAGGTTCACCGCATGGAACGACGTCACGCCGCGCTATCGCTCGCCGAACTCCGGACGGTGCTTCGCCCCTTTTGCGAAAAGTACCGCATCCGCCGCCTGGAAGTCTTCGGCTCCGCAGCCAGGGGCTTGGCCACCCCCGAGAGCGATGTCGATCTTCTGGTGACCCTGGACGAGTCCAGGCCCTCTCCCGCGGCCGAGTTGCTCGAAATGGCAGGGGAGGCTGAGGAACTGGTGGGCGCCCCCGTGGATTTCGTGCTCCGCCGCGCCGTCGAGAAATCAGCCAATCGCTTTGCGCGGAACGTTATTCTGGCCTCTGCCGTTTGCCTCTATGGAAGCTAGCCAACTCGGGCGACTGCAAGACATCCTCGACGCCACGCGGTTGGTCGCCTCGTACGTCAAGGAGGCAACCGAGCCGGCCTTTGCATCCGACACCGAGAAACAGGATGCGGTTATCCGCCGCATCGAAATCATCGGCGAAGCGGCGGCCCATCTGAGCGAGGAAACCCGTCGTGCGCTTCCCGAGCTTCCCTTCCGAAAGATGCGTGGCATGCGCAACATCGTCGCGCACGATTATGCCAACGTGGACCTCAATGTCGTGTGGGAGGTGGCGACCGTTCATGTCCCTGCGATCCGCGCCGTACTCGAGAAGTTCTTTGCGGGCCTGGAGCAGCCGCCAGGGACTTCCATCGGCTGAATAAAGGGCTACACCATCGTCGAGATGGTCGGATCGTCGAGCGGAGCTTCCGGCAACGGCGCCTTCCTCCGGGCGCTACCCAAAGGCGCCGACTGGTTCGAGATTCAAAAAGGGAGGCACTTCCTCAAGGCAGAGCGACGCTGGGATTGGGCCGTCGGCAACCCGCCCTTTTCCTGGTGTGGTGTCTTACAAATACGTTGGCATTTGTAAGACACCACACTGGTTCCGCGCGTTCCTCCAGAAGGCCATGCGGGTCGCCGACAACTTGGTCTTCAGCGGGCTGGCCCCCGCGTGGTTCGTCCGCGCCCGCCAGGAGGACATGCGCCAGGCGCGGTTCGCCCTGGTGGAGCTTTGCGCCCTGCCCATCCCGCCCGGCTGGCCCCAGTTCGGCATTGAGCTGACCGCCGGCTGGGCGCGTCGGGGCTGGCAGGGCGCCATCGCCCACACGCGGCTTCACGAGGAATCGCCCGGACAGTGAGCCTATTCGTGTTGACCCGGGCCGGGCGTCCTGCTGGCGAATACCGCCTTGATGCCGGCGCCGTGCTCTTCCTGCTCGACGGAGAAGCCTTGGCCGGTCCGCAGTGGCGACCATCCTGGCCGCCTGCGGCTCCGGCTCGACATCAAGGCGGCCACCCTGACCGACGCTGGACTGACATCGCCGGGCGACCCCCACCGCCTCGACGGCGAGGCGGTGGCCGGTCTGGGCGACCTTCGGCTACAGCAAGGTCCCAGAACGGGGTCAAGCCCTTACAAGAACGGGGTCAAGCCCTTACAAAGTGCAAGAGGGGTCGAAGGGGGAAGGGAGGTCCTGCATAATCACACAGGAACGGGGACGGCGGACCGTGGACTGCGGACCGTGGGCTCCGGCCTCCGCCTCTGATTTCCGCTTTCTGCTTTCACAATTTCTGCTTTTCCCCAAGAAATAACCAATAGAGCCAATAGAGCCAATGGAGCGTTTGGTGCTGTGCCCCCGGCCATGCTAAAACGGCTCCGATGCATACAAATGAAACTAAAGATCAGTTTGTCGAACTTCGGGCCAAGGGCCTGAGCCTGGCGCAGATCGCCTCGGACATCCACGTCTCCCAACGCACCCTCGTCCAGTGGAACCGCCAACTCGACACGGACATCCGCGCCGCCCGCGCCGTCCATCTCGAAGCCTTCCACGACAAAGTATTCCCCTCCCTCCTGGCCGAGCGGGAGAGGCTGGGCAAAATCCTCCTCAACGTCGAAAGCACCCTCCTCGCGCGCGAGCCCGTCCTGGTCGACACCGACAAGCTCCTGCGCATGTACCTCCAGCTCCGCCGTGAAGTCGCCGCGGTCCGCGCCGCCGACCTCGCCCCCCTCAACCAAACCTCCGCCAACGACCAATCCACCCCGCCTCCTAACATCCCGCCAGACCCGCCGCCTCCCGCCAACCCCCCGCCCACCCAGGCCCCCCCTCCAAATAAAGAGGGATCTCCTCCCGGCACCCCACCGCCCCAGCCCGGTCCCAACCCCACTCCCCATTCCATCAGCCCCGGCTTCCCACCCTCGTCGCCGCCTTTGTCCCCACCTCTGTCGCCACCTTTGTCGAACTCGGGACAAGCCCGTCCCGTCCCCGAGCCTCAACAGCCCTCCCATCGCACACCCGGTCTGGCCCAAGCGCCCTCCCTTCGGGCTCCGGCCTTCGCCCTTCGCCCTTCGCCCTTCCGGCTTCCAAACCCCTTCCGACTTCACTTCCTGCACAGTTTCTGCCTCACCTTCCGAAGTGCGATTCTCACAACCCTCTCTGTAATAACCACTTCCAATCCCCCTCCCCTCGGCATGGTGCAATTTGTCTCCAAGCTGCCCGCGCCAATGGCTAAGCATGCAGTAGCCCTTTTCCTCGGCGCATTTCGCATGGTTCACGCTCGCCTGCGCCTGCCGCCTCTCCGGTTCCTCGCAGTAGCCAAACCCATCGTTCCCGCTTTCTCGCTCTCCCGCTTTTTAGCGTTTCAGCCCTTCCGCCTTTCCGCTCTTCCTTTTGTCATTTCCGCATTGCCCTTTCCCAGGGCTTGGCTCATAACGTTCGCCATGTTGGCCAAGGTCTGTTCAGCGGCCGTCAATGGCATCGACGCGTATCCGCTCGAGGTCGAGGTGAACTCCGGGTATGGGGATACAATCATCGTCATCGTTGGCCTTCCGGATGCCGCCGTCAAAGAATCGCGCGACCGGGTCATGACGGCCCTCATCAACTCCGGCCTCAATTTCACCTTCGGCCGCACCACGATCAACCTGGCCCCGGCCGGCGTGAAAAAGGAGGGGCCGAGCTTCATGCCGGGTGCTCACGGCCACGATTCCAGTTTCAGCCCGCTGACACGTTGGAACTCGCGAACGTTGCTTGTAGCGAGCGTCAGATCGCCGGCGACTGCTTGCCCGGCCTTATGAGCAAATCATAAGGCCCGATGGGTATGCCCCGACGCTCTAGTTCAGCGCGAACCTTGGCAGCGGGTTCGGCGCCTGCGCGGTCGAGGCGAACGCCAACCGTGGTCGTTGGGATGTGGAAGCCTTTGGGCAGGCGCACGGTCTGACACTCGCCTTCGTGGGTGACGGTTGCTGTTTCCATAGCCGCGGTCGTTCAACGTTACTCTTACCATCGCTAATCTGCCACGGTTCACCCCTTCATGTAAATCCCGCGTCCATTTTCCCTTTTCCCGTGAAATCGCAGGCCCCCCCGTCTGGCGTCCGCAGGGGTGAACGAGGCGTTGACTCGCCTGGAGCAGGAAGACCCGCGGAAGGCGGAGTTGGTCAAGTTGCGGCTTTTTGCCGGGATGACGATTCCCGAAGCGGGCCAGGCGTTGGGTCTGTCCGAATCGACTGCCAAACGCCTCTGGACCTACGCCCGCGCGTTTCTTCTATCTGCCGGTTGACGGGCGCGTGCCGCTCTGGCATCGTACCCCCAGGATGAATGTGGCCAGAAACCAATTCTCCCTCACCCGCGAAGCGTCAATAACCGGCGCGGCGGCGAAAAAGTAAACTCCTATCAATTCCATGAGTTGCACCCCAAATCGGTTGCGCTGCCGCTCGACGGTGAGAGGCCGGGGTTCGCCGGCTCGATGGGCGGGATTCGCTTGCCTGCTGGCGCTGGCACTGGCTGGCGTCGCCTCTGGCCAAACCTACACCGTGCTCAAGAGTTTTGGCGTGGTTACCAACGCGACCGGCTACAGCCCGCAGGGGCCGCTGGTCCAGGGATCGGATGGCACGCTGTATGGGACAGCCAGCGAGGGGGAAAGGCCGGTGGCGGGGACGGTCTTTGCCCTCGGCAGTGGCGGCACAGGATTCCGGGTGCTGAAGTGGTTTACGAACTCGGTCGAAGGGGCCTCGCCCTGTGGCGGGCTCGTGCTGTCGGACGGCATGCTGTATGGCGCGACGAGTTCCGGCGGAGTTTCCAATTGCGGGACACTCTTCAGGGTGAGCACAGACGGCTCGGGCTACACGGTGCTGCGGAGCTTCGCCGGGATGGACGGAGCATCGCCGAACGGCGGGCTCGCGCTGTGGGGCGGCATGCTGTATGGGACGGCGGCTTCCGGCGGCGAATCGGGCAACGGGGTGATCTTCAGAGTGCGGACGGACGGCTCGGGCTACACAGTGCTCTGGAACTTCAGCGGTCCCGATGGGGCGGGGCCAAACGGGGGCCTGACCCTCTCGGGCAGCACGCTTTACGGCACGGCGCCTTATGGCAACAGCTCGGGTTGGGGCGTGGTCTTCAGGATTAACACGGACGGGTCCGGCTATGGGGTGCTCAAGGGTTTCAACCTCAGTGACGGGGCCCGGCCCAATGGCGGCCTGGTCCTGGCGGACAACGCGCTTTATGGGACCGCGCACAACGGAGGCGCTTCACAGGATGGCGTGGTCTTCAAAGTCAACACAGACGGGTCGGGCTACACCGTGTTGAAAGACTTCAACGACCAGGACGGACAGGGGCCCTGTGCGGGCCTGGTGCTGGCGGAAGGGACGCTTTACGGGACAACGATTGGGGGCAGCAGCCTGAATTGGGGGGCAATCTTCAAGCTCAATACCGACGGCTCGGGCTACGCAGTCCTCAAGCAGTTCGCCGGCAGCGATGGCGGTTGGCCGGAAACGGGTCTGCTCCTGGCGGGTGACACCCTCTACGGGACCACCCCCACGGGCGGGCTGAGCGACGGCGTGGTCTTCAAGATGAGCACGGACGGCTCGGGCTATTCAGTGCTGGGAAACTTCGGCCCGTGCGACGGCCAGGCGCCCGATGGGGGCCTGGCCCTCGGGGGCAATACCCTCTATGGGACGACGCGCAATGGCGGCAGCGGCGATTCCGGCACAGTGTTCAAGGTGAATACAGACGGTTCGGATTACGCGGTGCTCAAGGACTTCACGGGCAGCGATGGCATGGCGCCGGGAGGTAACCTGGTCCTGGTCGGCGGCACACTCTACGGCGCAACCTCGATTGGGGTTTCGGATCGCGGCCTCGTATTCAAAGTGAGCACGGACGGCACAGGCTACGCCGTGCTCACTCGGTTCCCCGGCGTCGGGGTGTCCGGCGCCGCGGCCGTAGTCTCGGACGGGAGCGTGCTTTACGGGGTGACGCCCGGCTGCTCGGCGGCTCAGGACTACGGTACGGTCTTCAGGATGAACACCGATGGGTCCGGCTATCAGGTCCTCAAGAGCTTCACCCACAGCGACGGGGCCTATCCGAATGGCCTGCTCCTGGCGGACGACACGCTCTACGGAACGACCGTGGGGGGAAGCAGATCGGGCCTGGATTGCGGCGTGGTGTTCAAGGTGAACACTGACGGGTCCGGTTTCACGGTGCTGCAGGACTTCGAGTGGAGCGACGGCAGGAACCCGTGGGGAGGATTGGCCGTGGCGGACGGGACGGTCTATGGCACGGCGATGCTCGTCGGCAACTCGGATCCTGGCGCGGTCTTTGAGGTGAACGCCGAAGGGTCGGGCTATGTCATGCTGAAGGACTTCCTCGGCTGCAGTGAGTCGTATCCGCGCGGCCTGGTCCTGTCGGGCGGCACGCTTTTCGGGACATGCGACGGCGGCAGCGCGGGCCAGGGAGCGATCTTCGCGATGCATGTCGATGGCTCCGGCTACCAGGTGCTCAAGAGCTTCACGGGCAAAGACGGGAAAGCGCCAACGGCCGGACTCCTCCTGGCGAGCAACACCCTTTATGGGACGACCTCCGCTGGCGGGGATTCCGATTACGGGGTGGTCTTCAGCGCGGTGTGCCTGGCCATAGCCACGTCGCCGCCGTCTCAGACCGCTGAGATTGGGGCGACGGCCGGCTTTGGAGTGGAGGTGGAAAGCCTGGCGCCAGGGGTGGTGTATCAGTGGTTCTTTGGGCAGACCAATGCCTTGCCCGGCGCCACCAACGCGTTCCTCGCACTGACCAATGTCCAACCGCAGCAAGCGGGGGCTTACACGGTGGTTGTCGCCAATCTCGGCTTGAGTGCGACCAGCGCGCCGGCCCTGCTGAGCGTCATCGCCCCGGTCGAGAAGCGGGTGGTCCCGGCCCTGCGCCTGACCGGCGAGGCCGGCAGCTTCCTGCACTTGGATTATATCGACGGCTTCGGCCCCGCCGCCCAGTGGATTTCGCTCTCGAACCTCATGCTCGCGAGCATACCGCAGCTTTGCTTCGACCTTTCCGACTCACTGCCACCGCACCGGTTTTACCGTGCGTGGCAGACCAACACACCAAGCGTGCTGCCCGCGGTGGACGTGGCGATGGCCGCCGATCTCACCCTCACCGGGGCAATCGGTACCAAACTGCGCATCGACTGTATCAATCAGTTCGGCCCGACCAACGCCTGGGTGGCGCTGGACACCATCACCTTGACCAACACGACGGAGCCTTACTTCGACCTGGCCATGTGGCGGCAGCCCCTCAGGCTCTACCGCCTCGTCCCAGTCCCGTAATCACCGGAAAGGCTCGGTCCAATAATCGTGTAAAGAGTATTGGTCTCGTTGACCGCAGGGCCCGGCCGATGCGCGTGGAATAGCCTGGGGCGGTGTGGCCCGAGTTAAGGAGGCGATGCAGGGCGGGCAGCGGGCCTCGCATGCCGGAGCGGCTCGGCAGGCGGGCGATGGGGCATAAGCGGAGATGTTGACCGGCCGGCAAAGGCGATGGCGGTCTTGGGGATGCCGGCGGATTACGCTGGCCCTCGCCCGGTGGGGTTTGTGCCTTGGGGAGGAGACGAGCGTCCTTCAACCAGATATCATTTTCGTCTCCACGGCCAGCGCTGGTATTCTGGACCGGAGAGGTGTCATGGGCGCGCCCGATTTGCTCGGCTCACCGTAAGAGGGTGCGTGAGTTTCACGCAAATGCGTGAGTTTCACCCAGAGGTCTGTGACGCGCTGAGGCCGGCGGCACATTGGTCGGCGAGTTGCCGCGCAATGACCACCAGGTCCTCGAATTTATGCGGTTTGGCGAAGTAGAATTTAGCGCCCAAGGCGAGAGCCTTCTCCATGTCCGGCTCGTGGTCGGTCCCGCTGAGGACCCCAACGACGAGCGGCTGGGAAAACCGCTGCCGACGCACCCAATCCAACACCTCCAACCCGCTCACGAATGGCAGGTTGGCATCCACCACGAACAGGTTCGGGAACGGGAACTGGGCGCGATTTCCATAAGGATGGCGGCCTTGCAGATAATCGATGGCGTCCTGCCCATCCCGGACAAGATGGATGGTCCCGGATGCCCCGGCCTTCATGAAGGCCTGGGCCAGGAAAAATGTATCGTCGTTGTTGTCATCAGCCACGAGGATTGTCGGATGTGCTTCCGTGGGCGGCCCGGTTCCCGGGGTTGTCCCGGACTGCCGGCTGAGGATCGGAGCAGGCATCTGGCGTGTGTTCACATTTTGTTTCTTCGAGTTCTCTGTCATTTTCCGCTTCAGCTCTCCACGGAAGCTTCCAAGCTAACTATCCGTCGCACCTTGGTAGTCCTGAGCCACTAAATTTGGTATGGGGTGTTTACCCGATGCGGATGAAATACTTTGTAATCCCGAGCCCGAGATTCTTCTTACATAGATGAAGGCTGTTGCGCACGCTGGGTCTGGGCGGGCGGCTTGTTGCTGAAATGTCAAATGATTTTATGAAAAGCATCAAAAATCCGATAAAGACACGCGCCTTTCTGCTGTTGACTCTGGCGCTGGCGGCCATTCGATGTCCGGGCCAATCCACCATCGTGCCCTACACCTTCACCGCGATCGCCGGGGAGGTTCAAGTTGATTATTACGGGGGCTACGAGGGCACGGGATCGTGGAGCTACGCGGACGGGACGAATGGCCAGGCCAGGTTTTATGGTCCCGAGGGCGTGGCGGTGGACAGCGCCGGCAACGTTTACGTGGCGGACACGTGGAACCACATCATCCGCAAAATGACCCAGGTGGGACCTAACTGGGTGGTGAAAACCCTGGCCGGGCAGCCGCTCACTTCCGGTTGGGCGGATGCATCGACCGGAAGCGGCGCGCTCTTCAATCAGCCGTGCGGCGTTGCGGTCGACGACGCGGGGAATGTCTATGTGGCGGACTCCGGCAACAACGCGATCCGGCTAATCAAGCCGAGCGGGACGGTGACGACCGTGGCCGGGAATCCCCTGCTGACATCGTTCGGCCAACAAATTGGCGGCTACCAGGAGGGGGTGGGCACAAGCGCGCTGTTCGATTTTCCCACCGGCATAGCGGTCGACACCTCGGGCAACCTCTACGTGGCGGACAATGTTAACAATGTCGTCCGCAAATTGACCAGGTCAGGTTCCCTTGACATTTGGGGGTCGTCCACCCTGGCCGGATTGGAAGGCGATGCCGGCGTGGGCAACGCCGACGGGACGGGTGCCGGGGCGCGGTTTAATGGTGTTTACGGCGTGGCGGTGGATGCCGCGGGCAATATCTATGTGGCGGATGAATACAACAATGAAATCCGGAAGGTGACGCCGGAGGGGAAGGTGTCCACCCTGGCCGGATTGGCGCCCACATCCTACCAACTTGCTCTTGGCTATGGTGATTGGGCTCCTTTTCCAAACCAGGACGGGACAGGGCCAAAAGCGGGCTTCTATTATCCTTGCGGCGTGGCGGTGGATGCCGCGGGCAACGTCTATGTCGCGGACACAGACAACTCCGAGATCCGCAAAGTGACGCCCCAAGGGGTGGTGACGACCCTGGGCGGGCAGCCTAACTTCAATACGTATTTCACCCCCATCGGTGTTAACCCTGCTTTTGCGAACGGAACGGGCAACGGCGCCCTGTTTGGCGCGCCCGTGGGCGTGGCGGTGGACAGCGAAGGCAATCTCTACGTGGGGGATACCCTCAACTGCGTGATCCGAAAAGGAGTGGCGCCGCAAGTCCAGGTGGTAGCGTTGGAGGTGACGCAGGTGATCCAGGACTGGAGCAACAGCGTCCCGCTCATTCAAGGCAAGGAGACCTACGTGAGGGCACACCTGCAATTGCCGCAGGCGGATTCCGAGCCGGTCATGGTTTCGGGCGCGCTGCTTTATGGCACCGGGCCGGACGGCTCTCCGCTGCCCGACTCGCCGATTTCGCCGATCAATGCCGGCGCCTCGCTCAGCGTGGAATGGCCCGACGCTTCGATCTCCAACAAGCGGAAAACCTTCGCCAGGAGCTTGAACTTTCGCCTGCCCTCGGAGTGGCTGAGGGGGTCGATCTATCTGCAGTTGGCCTGGCCCGGCGGCCTGGTGCCTATGAACGTGGTTTCCAACAATTGCGCGGTGCCGGTGACGTTTGTTGCCGGCGCCGTCCCGGAAATCACGTTCGTCCCGCTCTTCTGGAGGGACAGCAAAGGCACGGGGTACAGCGTGGACGCGAATCTGCTCCATGACTTGCCCAATCGAGTCCTGTCATGCTTTCCCGTGGCGAGCGTGCAGGCTGATTTTTGCACGACCGAACAGATCAACAGTTGGTTGTACAAAGGGCTTGCCTCCAACGGCCAGCCGGCGGGCCAGCCGCCGGACCTGGCGGTGGAGAATTATCTCCGCTGGCTGCGCAGCACTGACACGCGGGGTCAAGTCGTAGCCGCATTTGGAGGCAAATGGAACCACATTTACCATGGTGTCCTTCCCGTTGCCGCGAACTCCAAGCAGCCCTGGACCGGGGACACCCCCAGGTCCAGCACTCCCGGGGCCGTTTTTTCCGGAGTCATTTCTTACTCGATGATGCGTGGTTCATCGGCGTACGGGTTGGGACGGCAGACCGTTTCGCATGAGCTCGGCCACAACCTGGGACTCTATCATGACGTCAGCTCCGTCATTGGCACACTCCACGAACCCACCGGGGCTTGGGTCGCTCTTGGCGCAGCCACTCCACCTGAAACAGGCCCGTTGTGGTACGCATACCCATTGTTCCAGTCTTTCCCCGGCTTTTCCAATCCGTTGGGGGCCCCGACCCTGGGTCCCATGGAGAAAGGCGACAACTCGATCGTCTATGGCTTGGACACGCTCACGTTGAGGACCGCCCCCAACATGGAACCCGTTTTGGCCTGCACGGACTACTCCGACGCGAATTGTTACTTCGATTTGATGAGTTATTGCCGCAACCAAGGTCCCGACGCCGAGGATGCCTGGCCCTCGACCGTGACTTATGCGTCGTTGCTCAGCAGCAACAACACCTATTTTGGCTCGCCGCAGACTCCGCTGCCCCTGGCACAGCCTCGAGGGCGGACCCTGCTGCCCGAGGCGCGGCCGCCTTACGGGCAGGCCCCAGTGCCGATGGACGGTACTCAGAATTATCTGCTCGTGGGGGCGGTGGTGGACTTCAACGCGGGGACCGCCCAGTTTCTGCCGTGCCTGCCGTTGACGACGACCAACGCGCCGCCTGGGGAGTCGCCGGGCACGAACTTCCTGCTCGAGGCGCTTGACGACTCCGGGAAGGTGCTCCAGTCAATTCAGTTCGCGGGCGCTCCCTGCGTTTTCGCCGAAAACAGTACCAACCAGACCGCTGATTTCATCGTCGCCCTGGCCGCCGACCCTTCCATTCGGGCGCTGATGCTCTGGCACAACGGCGGGCTGATGGGCACGCTCACTGCCAGCCCCAATGCGCCCACGCTCACGCTCATCACGCCCAACGGCGGGCAGAAGTTCGGCGCCGGCACGGTCAGCGCCTCCTGGTCCGGGAACGATGCGGACGGGGACACGCTGGCCTACACGGTTCAATACAGCGCGGATGGCGGGACGAGCTGGAAGACGCTGGCGGTGGACATTCCCGACCAGAGTCTGGAGTTCGACAGCTCGCAAATGGCGGCGACCACCCAGGGGCTGATACGCGTCATCGCCAGCGATGGTTTTAACACCACCACCGCCCAATCGGCCACCAACTTCACCGTCCAACCCCACGCCCCCTCAGTCAGCATCAATGCACCGGCGGACGGCTCGACTTTTATCGGGCACCAACAGTTGTTTCTCGACGCCAGCGCCAACGACATGCAGGACGGGGCGCTGGGCGGCACGAATGTGCAGTGGTATTCCGACCGTGACGGGGCCCTGGGCTCCGGCGCCATCCTGACGTTCGACTCCACGGTTTTGAGCGAAGGTTACCATACCATCACGGTCAGGGCGATCGACAGCGCCGGTTTGACCAACAGCGCCGTAACTCATTTCCTCGAGATGCACTACTCGCCCCCGCAGCTCAACTTTCAGTTGACCCCGGGGACTACGCTGCTGGGCAGATGGTATCCCCCGTACGGGACGGTCTCCTGGCCGTCCTATTATACGAACTACGTGCTCCAAACCACCGCCAGCCTGACCTCTGGCTGGGTCCCCATGACCAACCCTCCTCCGGGGCTGGTCGGGAGTCTTCACACTCTGAGGGTGGGCGTTACCAATGGGGCGTCGTTCTTCCGCCTGATGTTGCAGCCGTAGGAGCCTGTTTAAGAACGCCCTCTTTCAAACTGAATCGCAGTCACTTATGAAAACATTTGAAGGCAGTGTCCGGATGCGGTGCATGAACGCCAGGATTGCCGGGTTCGCCCTGGTGCTGGCCCTGGCGGGCACGGTGTCCGCACAGGATTTTACGCTCACGCTCCAACCGAGCAGCTTGACGCTGATTCCCAATCAGAAATCGTCGCTCGTGGTCTCGATGACGCCACTCAACGGATTCACGTCCCAAGTGGCGCTGGCCGTGGGAACGCTGCCCTCCGGAGTGACCGGGCAGTTCTCACCCCAGACCCTTGCGCTGCCCGGCACTTCCATCCTCACCCTCACCGCCGCCACGAACGCGGCCTTAGGCTCCTTCACGCTGGACATCA
>Ga0181524_10004592_pt1 | contig 12712 bp, 10 predicted proteins | sample PEATcosm2014_Bin_34_FD_119761 | JGI IMG/M metagenome (GOLD analysis project Ga0181524, IMG submission 119761) | Peatland microbial communities from MTU Mesocosm Facility, Houghton, MI, USA - PEATcosm2014_Bin05_60_metaG | ecosystem: Environmental > Terrestrial > Soil > Wetlands > Peat | place...
GACTTAACCTGGGAGTTGCCGATCCGTCAAATCATCTACCCCCTAAAAATCGCTGCCAACGGGGTTGTGGAGCAAAGCCCAGGGTTGGCGCAGCGCCAACCCTGGGTAAGCGGGTGGCGATGCCCCTCAACCCCAACGGGGTCGCGGCCCAGTGGCCGGAAAACCAGTCGCCCATGATCCCGGTCGGCCGCAACCCCGTTGGGGTTGAGGGCCCCTGCACCGCCGGGACCCAGGGTTGTCCCTTCGGTCCAACCCTGGGCTTTGTTACACAACCGCTTTGCGGTTGAGGCCGGCGCTTCGGTGGCAGTGTCCGGAAGCGCGCTTGTCGGGCCGCCCCTCGAGTTCAGACTCGCGCAAGAAGGGCGTAGGGCCGACCGTGAGCGGGTATTTAAGGCCTCACCTGGATGTAGCTCGAGCCTTTCGCCTTGCAGATGGGACAACTTTCCGGAGGGGTTCCGAACTCGATATGGCCGCAGACGGGACAGAGGTAGATGCTTTTATCGGGCAAATCCTGCCCTTTCTGAACTGCCTCCAAAGCGAGTTGATAAAGGCGGGCATGGACCGCCTCGGCCTTGGCGGCGTAGTCAAACATCCGCCTGGCCTTGTGCCCCTCCGCTTCGGCCTGCTTGAGCATGGGCGGATACATCCTGGTGTATTCGTAGGTTTCCCCGGCTATCGCGGTCGCAAGGTTCTCGGCGGTCGAGCCGATGCCATCCAAGGCAGCCAGGTGCCCCTCAGCATGAATTCGCTCTGCTTGGGCGGCGGTGCGGAAAAGGACGGCGATGTTCCCAAAGCCCTCCTTTTCGGCCTTTCTTGCGAAGGCCAAGTATTTCTGGCTGGCCTGGCTTTCGCCGGCGAATGCTTCTTTCAGGTTATCGATGGAGCTATTCATGTTGTTTCCATCATGCGGAGCCGGGCGCAAAAGACAATTATTTTCGCGCCTTGCGCGTGGTGTTGTATGCCCCGCGTTTCGGCGTTAATCTGCGTCGGGATTCGGAACAGTTGTCAGGAACCTCGATGATGAGCGAGACAAGGTATCTTATAGGCATTGATTTGGGCACGTCGAACTGCGCGGTGGCATACGTGGAGCCGGGGCGGGGGCCGGAGGCGGCGGTGGTGGATTTCCCGGTGCCGCAGCTTGAAAGGCCCGGGGAGGCGGGGCCGCGGCCTTTGCTGCCGTCGTGTCTTTACCTGCCCAGCCCGCACGAACTGGCGCCGGAGGCGACGCGATTGCCCTGGGGGGAGGAGCCGGAGGTCATTGTGGGGGAATTTGCGCGCTGGCGCGGGGCGCGGGTGCCGGGGCGGCTGGTGGCGTCGGCCAAGAGCTGGCTCTGTCATGCGGGGGTGGATCGGTCCGCCCCGATATTGCCCTGGGGCGCGCCGCCGGAGGTGAAGAGAGTGTCGCCGGTCGAGGCCTCGGCGCGGCTGCTGGGGCATATTGCGCGGGCGTGGGACATGGCGCATCCGGAAGGGGTGCTGGCGGAGCAGGAGGTCATCGTGACGGTGCCGGCGTCCTTTGATGAGGTTGCGCGCGCCTTGACGGTGAGCGCCGCCAAACAGGCGGGGCTCGAGAAGTTCACGCTGGTCGAGGAACCGCAGGCGGCATTTTATGATTTCACGGCCCGGCATCGGCATGACCTTGCCGTGGCGCTGGAGGGTATCCGCCTTGTCCTGGTGGTGGACGTGGGGGGCGGCACGTCGGATTTCACCCTGGTCCAGGCGGGCGCATCGGCGGAGGGACCGGCGTTGCGGCGGATTGCCGTTGGGGAGCACCTCATGCTCGGGGGCGACAACATGGATGCCGCCCTGGGCCGCAAGGCGGAGGAACGGATGCTGGCGGGGGGACGCAAGCTCAGCGCGGCGCAATGGAGCCAACTGGCCCAGGCGGCGCGCATTGCCAAAGAAACGCTCCTGAGCGGGAGCGGCCCCGAGCAATTCAATCTGTCCATCACCGCCGAGGGCAGCCGGCTCATCGGCAGCGCGCTCTCGGCGCAAATCACGCGGGCCGACGCGGAGCAGATCATCCTGGATGGCTTTCTGCCTGCGTGCGGGCCGCAGGAGAAGCCGCGGCGGGGCGGACGCGTGGCCTTGCAGGAACTGGGGCTGCCCTACGCTCACGACCCCGCCATCACGCGGCACCTGGCGGCTTTCCTGCGGGCGCATGCGGCCGCCGGGTTCGCGGCGCTGGGAGCGGAGGCGGACGGCCTGGCGCTGCCGCGCCCGGATGCCATCCTGCTGAACGGCGGGGTGTTCAATTCACAGAAGATAGCCGGGCGGCTGGTGGAGGCAGTCTCGGCCTGGTGGCCGGGGGCGCCGCCGATACCGTTGCTGGCGCACGATTCACTGGAGCTGGCGGTTGCGCGGGGCGCGGCCTATTACGGGCTGGTTCGGCACGGCTTGGGACGGCGCATCGGCGGGGGCGCGGCCCACGCCCTCTATGTGGGCCTGGAAAAGGCCGGGGGCCGGGAACCCCTGGCGCTGTGTGTCATCCCGCGCGGCCAGGAGGAGGGCCAGAGCGTGGACCTGGGCGGACGCATCTTTGAACTGGCACTGGAACGGCCGGTGCGATTTCCACTGTTTTCCTCGGCGTCGGATCGTTTTGAGAAACCGGGGGAAGTTGTGACGGTCAGCGAAGACATGCAGGCGCTGCCGCCCATCCACACGCTGCTCAAGGGGGGCGGTGGAAAGGCCGGGAGCGTTCCGGTGCATCTGCGCTCGGGCTTGACTGAGATAGGGACGCTGGAGTTGTGGTGCGTGGCCGAGACGAGCCGGGAACGCTGGCGCCTGGAATTCGAGCTGCGCGGCACGGAAACCGAGGCGGCCCCCACGGTGACGGAGTCCATGCCGGCGGCCTTTGCGGATGCGCGCCAATGGGTGGAACGTATCTTCGGCGGCAAACCCCGTCCCCTCCTCGCTGCCAAGGGCAAGCCGCCCAAAGACGTGAAACAACTGTGGGCCAGCCTCGAGCGGACCCTGGGTCCGCGCGAGGAATGGCGCCTGCCGGTATTGCGGGAGATGTGGAGCGTGCTGTTTGCAGGCGCGCCCAAACGACGCCGCTCCGCCGAGCATGAACGCATCTTCTTCCAGCTCCTGGGCTACAGTTTGCGGCCCGGTTTCGGCTACCCGCTCGATGAATGGCGCTGCGAGCAATCCGCCCGTCTGTTCGCCGAGGGGGTCCAGTTCCACAAGGAAAAGGCGATCTGGACCGAATTTTGGGTTCTGTGGCGGCGCATCGCCGGAGGCTTAGGCCCGGCGCGGCACCAGGAGATTTGGAACTGGCTCAAGCCGTATCTTCAAATCCGCACTCTGGCCCAGGCCCCCAAGGCGCTGCCCAGGCCCAGGGGTGTGCAGCCCGAGGGCCTGGACGAGATGGTGCGCCTGGGCGCCTCGCTCGAGCACCTGGACCCGGCGGACAAGGCGGCCCTAGGCGCCGGGATCGTCGCCCGCTTGCGCGACCCGGCTGCGGCAGGCGGCCCCTGGGTCTGGGCGCTGGGACGCTTGGGCGCGCGCGCGCCGATTTACGGCAGCGTCCACAAGACCTTGCCTTCCCACCAGGCCGCCCAATGGGTTGAAGGGTTGCTGGAGCCTCGGCTCGTCAAGCTCGAGGGCGCCTTGTTTGCGCTGGCCCAATTGGCGCGCCTGACCGGCGACCGTTCCCGCGACCTGGAGCCTGAACTCCGCGCTCGAGTGCTCGAGGCCCTCCGGGCCGCCGGCGCCCCTCCATCCTGGCAACGGATGGTCAGTGAAGTCGTGGCGCTCGAGGCGGCCGACCGTGTGCGCGCGCTGGGCGATACGCTCCCGGTGGGGTTGGCGATCAGAGACGAACAGGAGAAAACGGAGGGAACGGAGAAGAGGGCCTCAGGTTAATGACTCAATACACACGGCTTACGTTTCTCAGGAAAGCGCCGATAAAGAGAGTGTAAAGAGCCAAGCATGATGTCGACTCTTCCACAACACCGTCGGGTTCTGATCATCGACGACAATCGCGCGATCCATCAGGATTTCCGGAAAATCCTCTGTGGCGGGGTGGAGCACGAGGGGGTGGACCGGCTCGAGGGGGCCCTTTTTGGCGAGGGGACGCCCACCGGCGCCGCGGAGGCCTTCGAGGTGGAATCGGCCTACCAGGGACAGGACGGGCTGGCAGCCCTGCGCCGGGCTATCGAGGCCAAGCGCCCCTACGCTCTGGCGTTTGTGGATGTGCGCATGCCGCCCGGTTGGAACGGCATCCAAACGGCCAGCCACCTTTGGGAAGCGGACCCGGACCTGCAGATCGTCATCTGCACGGCCTACTCGGACTATTCCTGGGACGAGATGGCCAGGCGCATGGGCGCTTCGGATCGCCTGGTCATCCTCAAGAAGCCCTTTGATGTGCTCGAGGTGCTTCAATTGGCCAATGCCCTGACCCAGAAATGGCGGCTGGCCAGGGAGTGCAGGGTGCGGATGGAAGAGCTCGAGCGTTTGGTGCGGCAGCGCGCGTGCGACCTCCAGGCCGCCAATGCGGAATTAGCCGCCGCGACCAGGCAGGCCAACGAGATGGCCGCCCACGCCCTCGATGCCCGCAAGGCCAAAGGCGAGTTTCTGGCCAGCATGAGCCACGAAGTCCGCACGGCGATGAACGGCATCCTGGGCATGCTCAGCCTGTTGGAGGACACCGAGCTCTCGGGCCGCCAGCGGGACCTGGTCCAAAGCGCCCGTTCCCGCGCCGAAACCCTCCTGGAGGCCCTTCGAGGGGAATGCGCCCGCGTCCAGGTCGAGATCCAGGAAAGGGTCGAGACGCGCGCGCCTGCCTGAGGTGGACTTTATCCATCCCGACACGCCCTGAGACGGACAATCGTTGCGCCCCAGCCCCCATACTCGGGGTGGTCCAGGGTGAAGGAAACGACCTCCGGACGCCGGGCCAGAATGGCATGGACCGTCCGGCGCAGATTCCCGACGCCCTTGCCGTGGATGATGCGCACCTGGCAAATCCCCCGCTCCCGGCAGGCGGCCAGGTAATCCGGAATGAGGTCTTTTATCTCACCCGGCCTGAACGTGTGCAAGTCAAGCACGCCATCGATTGGAATTTCAAGCGGTTCGTCCATGCCTGCAATCACTGTAATACCATTTTCATATTGCGTAACACCAATCCGATTGGCAACACTTTGTTGAATGAAAGTAACATAGGTGATTGTCAAAGGATGGCAACGCAAAATGGTAACGCGTCGGTGATGGCGGGGCCGGGGGTTCTTCAACCATGGATGGACACAGATCAACACGGATTCAGGCATTATCCGTGTCCATCGGTGTCCATCCGTGGTTTGAAATCCCGCCGCCACTGAGGCCTTGCGCGAAATGGTGACCGGAATGTAACCAGCCGGTGCCTTGCCGGGCAAGCAGCCCTCAATAACTGGGAGTCTGACGGCCAGTAGGCATGGCATGGCAGAAACACTCGCGCTGGCAGGCCTTGGGGAAGGCCTTCAGGAATGGCCCGCCGCCGCGGCACCGTTCCAGGATCGGCCCGCTGGGCGTGAAATGTTCGCCGACGAGATGCAGAATCAGCATCGAGAGCTTGGCTTACTTGCCGATCCGGGCGGCCGAGGAGCGGCGAGACCGGGAAGCCATGCCTGCCAACACCAAGCCGATGGCGCCTATGCCAGCGACCATAGTCGTGGGCTCGGGAACAGGCGTCACCGCCCCCGCGAGCAACAGTCCCGTAGGATTGCCTGGCGCGCCCCCGGGTAAGTTGTAAACCTCGACTGTAATCGTGTAGGATTGATTTGGGCTTAGCGTGTCACTAAATGTAGTCCACTTGTTCCAATCATACGTATCAGTCGGAATCTGCGACCAGCCTGCACTTGCCGCTATTTGGGTTCCGTTGAGGAAGAGTGCCGCAGGGTTATCACTCGAAAACCCTCCTGAGATAGAGGTGAAACCAGAGCCGATAGTCCGTGTGTAGTAAAACATTGTGTTTGGGGCCTGCGAGAAGTTCGCAGTAACGCCAGAAGGCTGCGTCCACGCCGCGGACGTGTCCACAGGACTGATCCACTGGCCGTTTGGCTGGTTTGGGGTCCATGTACCCGATTGGAGAGGCCATACGCCGTTTGGCCATACCAACGGATTTGGTGAAACGGTGGTGGTGGGAGTCGGATTCCCGGGGCCCGTCGTCGTAACGGTCCAGTTTTGGTCCGCGGCGTATGCTCCCAGCAGGCTGCCTGAGCTATCTAATCCTGTGCCGATCTGCATGGCGGCTTGCGCCGCCCCCGTTCCGGCAACGAGCACTCCCGCTATCGCCATTTGTAGTATTCTTAATTTCATTCTGGATTGTTTGTTTTTGAGCCATCAGGCAAGCGACTTGTGGCTTCACGTGCTAACCACAATTCTCTTTCAACATGAATGGTCGAGTTGTTATCATACTGCGCGCCCATTTTCCCACTGCACTCGTTTTGCATCTATCCCAGTTTTGGACATTTTAGAGCATGTTTTGGACAGACAATATACTGGCGGTACGGTGGTCATTCAGTTTGAACCGGCCTGTTTCTCGCTTCAGTGCCGGAAGGCATCAGAACCGCCGTCCTGAGTATATCGAGACCTTCTGGAAGGTGGTGAATTGGGAATTCGTCGCGGACCGTTACGCAAAACTTAAAGCCTGAGCCATACGTGCATGTATTGCCAAATCCCGGCATAGGCAGACGTTCAGGCCCGAAGCCCCCGGCGGCTCCAGTTTATATTTGGCAAACAAGTCGGCAAATCCCTCGCGCGCCCGGCGATAATCGGCAACACACGTTGAGGTCGTAAGCCACCCGATCCGCTCCTGCCGCAAATAGGGCATCCACCGCGGCCGGGTCCCTGGGGGCGCTCGTGTAAACGTAGATTTCGCCGGGGATGTTGTCCAAACCCGTCTTTCGGTCGATGGCTGCAAGAATCTCCGCGGCCAGGGGAACCTCACCGCAGGCGGAATCCACTTCGGAGCCTCCGGTCAACTGAACATCGCGGATGCCCTCGTGCCGCACGCAGTGTTCGACCGCCTCGGCCACGTCGTCCGGCGACGCGATCGGAGGCAGCGGTTGCCCAGCTTGTCTCATCGCCAGGGTCATGTTGCCCTGGTAGCAGAAATGGCAGGGCTGTCCTCCCATCGCGAATTGGCATGGCCATAGATACGGAAAGGAAACAACGTCCAATCCCTGATCTCCTCCGGCACGTTGATCCCGCGCGTGATCAGCAGCGTCTTCAGATCGAGGACGTCCACGGTCTGGCCGCCGAGATTGAAGGAAGCGGCCGCCGTTCCGAACTGTTCTGTTTTTCCCTGCCAGGCGCTGGTTGCTGAACTCATAGAATACAGGCGCAATAGTGCAAAAGCAGCAGGCGCATGATGCGCAGGCGATTCATCTCGCCCAGCGCCTTCAACACGGCCATGCACTTTACGCCCGTCGTGCGCCCGAAACTACACTCGATGGCACCCATCCGGCAAGAGGCGTCGCGTCTTCTGCGGCACTGGCGGCTCAAATCCTGACGGCACAGACGCTCGAAGCTCCGGTAATGAGCAGGCCTTTTCGCGCGAACACCATGTTCGCGCCGCCAGACCGCGTCTCTAAACGTATCTCGAGAGCGGGTCCGGCGATTCGCCTTTCACCATAGCAGCCGGAGCAAGGAGGCTCTCCGCCTGGTAGCCAGCCTCCTTGCGTCGGCTGCTACGGTTACTCAGCGATGTTGGAACTCAGCGGTTCTTCATGGCGATGAAAATGCCCTGGGCTAACTTGTCCTGATGGGCCAGTTGTTGCATGAACACCATCTCGTTGCCCAACGCCTGCATCAGCGCCAGATCAAACCCGATGATGCGGAGGGCGTCGTAGGTGAGTTGCTTGTTGAGCATGTCCAGGTAGAGGTCCATGTAAGGGGCGAACCGGCCTGTGTTCTCGGCCGTTTGCACTTTGCAGCCGTTGGCTTCGAGCAGGCCCGCGTATCCATCCCGGTCCTGAACGCTCGGGAACTTCATGAACGTGAGGAATCGTTCGGCCTCTTGCGCCGACAGGCCGGCCGGCCCTTCGACCCAATCGGTAAAGGCGATCACTCCTCCGGGTTTCACAAGGCGGACAGCTTCGGCAATGAGCTTGGGCTTGTCCACCACGTAACACCAGGCGTCCTCGCCCCACACGAAGTCGGCGCTATCGGCGGGCAGGCCCGTCGCACAGACATCGGCGAGGGTGAATGTGATTTTGTCGGCCAGCCCCAGGTCCCGGCAGCGCTGGCGGCCGCGCTCGACAACCTTGGCGGTGGCATCGACGCCGCGCATCGAGGCCACGCCCCGGAACTTGACGAGGAAGCGCATGCCCGCGCCGTTGCAGCAGCAGAGGTCCACACCCTGGAGGCCGGCCCCGATGCCGGCGCGCTGGGCCAGGTCCATCGAGGATTGGAAGCCGCCGATATGGATTTGCTCGCCCATGACCAGTTCCCAGAGGTCGCCCTCCGGGCCGCCATAGACCGCCTGGACGTTCTCCAGGCCGATTTTATTGTTTGTTTTCATTATCAGTTTAGTTTATTTGTTGATTTCGACTAGAATTCCCATTTCACGGCAAGGCCCCACGAGCCGTTGGCCTTGTGGTTTGCCACGGTGCCGAAGTGACCGTAGCCGGCAGCCAGAGTTATATGCTTGTTGACCACATAGCCGGCGTCAATCGTCCACCAGTCGTCTTCGCGGCCGACCAGGCCCATGGCGGAAAAATCCCTCGGTTTCTCCTTGTACTCCGCAGCCAGTAACACGCGGTCGGTGACCAGGACGACGACACTGCCCTCGAAGACGAAACTGTATTCGTCGGTGAAACCCAGCAAGCCGAGCTGAGCGGCCTTGGTGGCGCGTCCGCCAAGGTTGATCAAAACGGGCCGGGGCAGGAAGGTCAGCATCTTCGAGCCGTAGAGCGTGAAGTCCAGACCCTCGTGGCCGGTGATTCCGTGCTGGGCCATGAGGTTGCCCAGGGTGTTGTTGATGTCTTGAATGCCATCGTTGTATTTGTAATGGATGCCGGCGGTGAGCGCAGGCAGCCACTGCTGGTTGAACTCGTTTTCGCTCAGGAATTGGACCCGGGCGTTGGCATTGTGCATGGTCACGGAGTCGGCAATGCGAGGGCCGCCGGCAGCGACGATAGCCGTCGGCAGGTCGCCGAGGTTCAAATGGTCGTAGCCGTATCCCAATTCAAGCCGCTTCCAGGGCGTCTCGGTCACGGTAATGGCCTCGAGGTCGCGTCCGCTGCCGATGTGAACGAAAACAAAGCCCGCGCTGGGCCGTCCGACAATTTCGCCGTTTCGCGGCGGGTTGACCAAGTAGGCGGAGAGCGTGGAGAAAACGCCTCCGTTGCCCTCGATCTGGTGCAGGGGCAGCGGGGGTGGCTTCTCGGTCTTGGCCACGACGTTGGTGTCCGAACTGCCCGCGGCAGTGTCCGCCCCCGTGGCCGGGCCGGGCACTGCGGCCGCGATTGCGGCCATTACAGGCAAGAGGATGCGTAGTCGAGGTTTGGAGGAGCTCGCTCTCCTGTGGTGGTATCTCAATACTCTCATGTTTTGATCTTACGTTAGGTTTCGGGAAGCCGGCCCCCCTTGCCAACGTGGGTTGCAGCAAGGAAGAGCACCCTTCCCACGGCAGAAGGGGTTCTCATTTATGGGGCAGGGCTGTCAACAGGAAAAGGCTGCCTCATGTAACGGAATTGAACTCATTGCCGCCTCCTGAATCACGGTAATACGATTTTTATATTGCGTAACACCAGTCCGACTGGCAACACTTTCTCAAATGAAAGCGGCATTTCAGGCCAAGCCGGGCCAAGCGCCGGTCTGGAAGCGGGGGCGATTGAAAGTGTCGGGCATGCATACCGGAGGCTCTGTCCCGGAGGGACATCCGGCAATAGCCCGGCGTTTCAACGCCGGGGAGGCGAGAAAAGAGACTCTCGTCCCGAAGGGACGATTGAGAGCACTCCTGGGATTGGTGGGCCTGATCGTTGCGCTCAGCCGGGCGGCGCCGGCGGGTGAGGCGACCAATTCGGCGCCCAGCCAGGTTTCCCCGGCAGCGCCGACCAACGAAGTCACGCGGCTGCCGGCGGTGACGGTGACCGGGCGGCAGGGCAGCATGATCGGCGTTGCCGATTCCGCTGCGCAAGGAACGGTGGGGGCGGCGGAGATTCAAGACCGTCCGATTCTTCGCTCGGGAGAGATTTTGGAGACGGTTCCCGGAGTCATCATCACCCAGCACGCCGGCGGCGGAAAGGCCAACCAATATTTTTTGCGCGGCTTCAACCTCGACCACGGCACGGATTTCGCCGTGTTCCTGGACGACATGCCGCTCAACCTGCCCTCGCACGCGCATGGCGAGGGTTACTCGGACATGAACACCGTCATCCCGGAGCTTGTCGAGCGGGTGGATTACGAGAAAGGCCCTTACTACGCGGACGTCGGCAACTATGGTTCGGCCGGAGCCGCCCGCATTGTGTTTTACAAGACGCTGGCCCAGGACTTCGTCACGGTGGAAGGCGGCATGTTTGGATACGAGCGCGGCGTGTTCGGCGCGTCGCAAAAACTCGGGCCGGGCAATTTGCTTTACGGAGGCGAGGCGTATCACGACGACGGCCCATGGGCCCATCCGGATGACTATTCGAAATTCAACGGCCTTCTGACCTACAGCCAGGGCGATGATGCCAACAGCCTGAGCGTCACGGCGCGGGCCTATCACGGCAAATGGAATTCGAGCGATCAAATCGCCGAAAACGCCGTGCCGCTGGTGGGTTTCTTTGGCACGCTCAACCCGACTGACGGCGGCAATTCGGGGCGTTACGGCTTGCAGGCCGAATGGCACGACATCGGCGGGAGCTCACAGACCAGGATCATGACCTACGGATTTTATTACGATCTCGATTTGTTTTCCGATTTCACTTACTACTTGACGGACCCTGCTCGCGGCGACCAGTTCGAGCAAGAGGATAGGCGCTGGGTGGGCGGACTGGACGCGCGGCATACGATTGTCAGCCAGTGGTTCGACCACGACGTGGAAAACACATTCGGCCTGCAAGCCCGCAACGACTGGATCAACAGCGGCCTTTACCAGACGGAGGACCGCGCGCGCGTGGGCAAATTGGATTCCGCCACCGGCGCCATTTTGCCCGCCACCACGGAAGCGGATCATTTTACAGACACCGAGGCCGGCGCTTATGCCGAAAACAAAGTCCAATGGGCGGAAAAATTCCGCTCGGTCGCGGCCCTGCGCGGCGACCTGGATTACTTTGACGTCACGAGCCTGGTCACCCCGGCCAACTCCGGCACATCCACCACTTTGCTGCCCAGCCCCAAGTTGAGTTTGATTTTCGGCCCGTGGGCAAAAACGGAGTTCTATGTGCAAGGTGGATTTGGTTTTCACAGCAACGACGGGCGCGGCGCAACGCAAACGGTCGAACCGGTCTCGGCGGCCAATCCCTATCCCGGGACACCCGTCGCCAGAATTCCCGGCCTCATCCAAACCAAAGGCGCGGAAATTGGCGCGCGCACCCTGGCTGTCCCCCATTTGCAAAGCACCCTTTCGCTTTGGTATCTCCGCAGTGATTCCGAACTGCAGCAGGATGGCGACACCGGCGGCACCGTGCCCTCAAAAGAGCCGAGCAACCGCTACGGCGTCGAATGGGCGAGCTACTACACGCCGGTGAAACATCTGACGATTGACTTTGATCTTGCGGAGTCCGCCGCGCGCTTTGCTTCGGTGGACGCCGCCGACGCCGCGCCGGGCAGTCCGGGCGGCACGCGCGTGCCCGAGGCGGTCGGGGCGGTGATTTCGTCCGGCATCAGGCTCTATGATGTGGGCGGGTTCTCGGCCAGCCTCCGGCTGCGCTACTTCGGTCCGCGTGATTTGACCTCGGATGGCATTTATCGCTCGAGGGCGACGATGTTGCTCAACGGGGAAGCGGGCTATCAAATCACCAGGCGATGGCGGATTTTTGCCGAAATCCTGAACCTGCTTGACAGCCGCGATCACGACATTGACTACGCTTATGTGTCGCGAGTAACGCCCACAGCCGCGCCGTCGTTCCTGAATGTTTTCCACCCCGTCGAACCGTTTCAGGTGCGAATCGGCACGACGGCAACATTTTGACGAATCGGCCGCCTTCAGGCGGCACTGGGGTTTGGACATTCGCGCTACGCCGTGGCCATCCGCCGACCCCGCGCTGAAAGCGCGCAGCATATCAGCCCAACGCCCTGGGAAAGCCGGCCTTACTCGGCTCTTGCGCCCTGCAAGGGCGCAGGTCACGGAGAATACCCCCGCCCTTGCAGGGCGGGTTGGGATTTGCGACGACTTTCCCAGGGCGGTGCCCTGGGCTGATATGCCCGCACGCCGTTGGCGTGCAAAATGTCCAAACTCCAGGGCCGCCTTCAGGCGGCAGGCGGGGATCCACTGAAGATCTTTGTCGCATCCTTTGTCGTGAGCTTTGTCGGACTGGCTGTTTTTCGACAAAGGGTGGCCACAAAGGTGGCGACAAAGATCCGGGATCGGGGTCTTTCGGGCGCGCTCTAGCCGGATATTTCATGCCCAAAGAGCGACACCAGGCTCCTGAGGCCGCGTAGCGCAGGCTTCCAGCCTGCGCTACCTGGAGATTGGCGGAAGTCAGAGGGGTTCTGTATGCATTTTCCTGGGGTTTTTATTCAATTTTCAACTTCGCATCTCAGGTTCATTCAGTTGAGGCTTAACCGCGCTCGGCGCGGCTGATAA
>Ga0181524_10004593_pt1 | contig 12707 bp, 23 predicted proteins | sample PEATcosm2014_Bin_34_FD_119761 | JGI IMG/M metagenome (GOLD analysis project Ga0181524, IMG submission 119761) | Peatland microbial communities from MTU Mesocosm Facility, Houghton, MI, USA - PEATcosm2014_Bin05_60_metaG | ecosystem: Environmental > Terrestrial > Soil > Wetlands > Peat | place...
CCCTACTGAATACCTTAGCGTCCCCGCTCAGAAAAGTCCATCCGGGAAAATGAGCGGGTGGAGGAGAAAAATCTGGAGCGGGAGACGGGATTTGAACCCGCGACTTCGACCTTGGCAAGGTCGAAATTTGTAACCCGCCCAACAACATAGCTAGTTTCGCACGTCCCTCAACTCCCCTGCAAGCACGCTGAAGACGTACACCCCAACGGGTACGCCACGGGTACAAACCTGAAGGAGGAGCCAATGTGGGAATTTCTGATCGGGCTGATCGGAGCGAACCTTTTCATCTTGCTCGCGCCGTTCTTGTTGATCGCGGCTGCGCTCTGGGGCACCGCTGACGAGCAGGAGTTCATGCGGATCGCCTTCTGGGTCGCGTTCCCCCTCACCGTGTGGATGTGGTACCTGATCCTGCGAATTTGGAGGAGGACTCGATGACACTCGAAGAGTTTGACAAGATGTGCGAGGCACCGGACGTCGAGGAACTCAACCGCAGGCAGGCGGAACTTTTGAAGCAGATCGAGTTCGTAGCAATGATGAAGGAGGCATGGGGCGATGGCATACAGGAGGCGTGATCGGGGGTTCGAGTCCGTGTGTGAACTTGCATCGTTCCGGGCGGGCCTCGCATTCCGCACCGTGAACGCGCTGCTGCCAGATGCGACCAACCGCACGAAGATGCGGATCGCACGGAAGATTTTGAGCCTGACGGACGGCAAGGATCGCTGCGTTCGGATCACCGAGGCTCAGTGTCGCGACCTGATTCTTCCTCACATGCAATGCCTAGAAGCGCACAAGGAGCGTTGCCCGCTGTTGGTCTTCTGGGAGCCGATCAGCAGATCGCTGAACATGTTCTTCAACGAGGAGGACTGATGGAAATGTTTGACGAGATTCGCATCGTGCGCAACCCTCTGATCCCTGATGAGCAGCAGATCGAGGAATTGGAGTTCGCCGAGGCGCAGGAGGCGTGGTGCGCCGCAGCCTGTCGGGCAGCGGACTGTCCGTCCGTCCAAACAGTGATGCAGAAAACCGAAGCCGAGGTGACGCTGGTCAACAGGTTTATGGCAGGATCGAAGAACCCTCTCATGAGACGGGCATGGTCTGCTTACTTCTACAGACTGACCCACCATCATCGGCGCGAGGGCTGATGAGCAGCACTCTGCCATTGACGGCAGTCACACTCGGTGCAGCCGGATTCTCCAGTGGGTCTATCCGTGGTAATGTCGTATTGCTTCGGAGGAAGCAGAGCGTCGTCCGCTCTCAACGCTCTCGTCTCGTGGATGTTTCTCGTGTGGGCGGTAAATGGGTGTCCGCACTTGCAATCGTCTGTTGCTTTTTGCATGTTCGCCGCTTTCTCCGCAGCCAGCCTGTCCCTCTCGTCAAAGCAGTGGCGGAAGCCCCGCAAGTCTTCCTCGTCGCTCACAGCTTCCCAGCGTTCGAGAACGAGGTCGGTTTTGCGTATGATGTTTCCGCCTCCGTCGCGGGCGATCACAAAGGAATTGATGATTTGTCCGTTCTCCCTGTAGACAACGTGCATCACGTCCCACCCAGCGCCGAGAGCTTCGCTCGTGCCGGACTGGTAGCCGACCGTGATATTGGGTTCTGGCATTCTCTGAGGATAACACTGGGTTTCGCACCAGCACTGAAGGCCGCAGGCTTTAATATAGGAGCGAAATGACCTACGAAGTCTGGCTTGAGCGCGTGCAGGAGGCATTGAAGTCCATCAACATGTCGATGGACGACTGGCAGCCCGTGTGGCCTTTCGATTTCCCCGGCGAGCACGACAAGGGCACCGATCCTGACGCCGCCGCGATGAAGGCGAACCGATTCTGGTGGTACCAGCAGAACAAGTCGCTAGGGCGCGAATGCGACAAGCTGCCCGGTTGCTGGCTTCCACGCGACCACCAAGGCGAATGCCAGCCGCAGTACGAGCCGGGCGATTACATCAAGGTCGAGTTCGAGGGAGAGGGCGGGATGCCCGGCGAGTGGATGTGGTGCCTCGTGCGCAGCCGCGACGATAAAAAGCGATTGGTCTACTGCACTCTCGACAACGAACCAGTGAACGAGTACGGAGGAAAGGTGAAACTCGGCTCAGAGCTTGCCGTCAGCTACGATAAAGTGCGGGAGCACAAGACAGCATTCGAGTTCACAAAACGATGAGCACGATGGCCTCCCCAATGAGCGCTGAGGTCATGGCACACCACGAACCGGGCCATGCCCCTTTGAGCTGGACACGTGGATTAAAATCTCCCCCAAGAGGTGTAAACATGGAAGCCATAGCGAAAAGACTGCTAGCCCTTTTCACTCTTGCGCTTGCGCCGTTCAGCTTGTTAGCCCAGTCTCCCTCGCCAGACTTCAGGTTCGGTGGTCACACGCTGGGAGAACCAGCGGATGTCTTCGTTTCGACGGCGAGAGTGGCCCAATCCAAGCAGCTAGCCAAGGATTACTGCAAAACGCTTCTCGACGACCCCAGCGTCAAGGAGAAGGTGCAGGAAAAAGAGAACGTGGAGAAGAATGGCGGAGTTTTTACCCTCAGCAAAAAGGACTTCTCCGTACTCGACGTACAAGGTTGTCGCCAGATGATGGCGGCTCTTAGAGGCGAACAAGCAAGTGTGGGAGCCAGACTTGCTTCGGAGCTAGGTAAAGGTTCGGCTCTTTTCAGTTCGGGGCGACTTAGTGCCTTTAATTTGACAGTGGATTCTTCATACGATGATGCAGTCGCGGACATGGCGCGGCGGTTCGGCGCACCGGGGCAGAAGGACTATGTCGCACGTGCTGGTTGGCCAGTGCTTCAGGAGATGCGATGGGAACGTGATGGGGTGCTTGCGGCAGTTTGGAAGAACCAGTTTACAGATGGGGCGATTGTCGTGGTCGGTTTCTTAGAACCACCCTATGACTCATACCTTCGTGGCACCATCGTTCCAGAATCCAGCGCAACTTCGCCGCCATGTAAAGCCGCACCATCCGACCCTCTCAAGAGAGTGCAAGCTCCGCCGGGAATAATGCTCGGATTGCTTATTCACCGAGTCCAGCCCATCTATCCCGATTCTGCAAAGCAAAGCAAGATAGAAGGCGTAGTTGTTGTAGATGCCATCATCGACGAGTGTGGACACGTCGTTGAGGTTAATCCGATTTCTGGGCCGACGGAGCTAATCCCCGCGACGATCACGGCAGTCAAACAGTGGGAGTATAGACCCTACATTTCGTCAAACCAGCCCGTGGCGGTTGAGACGCAGCTACGAGTCAACTTCAAGCTGGCACATTGACCAGCATCCCGATACCTCCGTTTTCGCGCCGGCCTTTTCGCCTCGCCTTCGCCGTGGTAGGGTTGGACTGGAGGCCAAGTTTTCAACAGCTTGGTGCCTTCCGCAGTGATGCTAGAATCTGAATCAAAGTACCAGCCAAAAAGGGGCAGCGTTGGCGCAGACACTTCCTGTAGTGAGCCTCTTTTCCGGCTCTGGCGGTCTCGATGAGGGGTTCGTGCAGGCAGGCTTCTTGCCCGTGCTTGCGATGGACGTTGACCGGGCCGCCTGCCTGACATTCGAGCACAACCATCCGGGCGTGCGAGTCCTCAAGAAGGACTTATCCGAAGCCGTGAACGGCTACGCTGTAGAGCGCCTGTCGGAGATACCTTCCACTGTCCGACCAATCGGCGTCATCGGCGGGCCGCCCTGCCAAGCCTTCTCACTGAGCAACGTCCACAAGAAGTCCGACGACCCGCGACTGAAGCTGCCGGAGAACTACGCCCACATCCTCTCGGAACTTAACAAGCACTACGGGCTGGATTTTTTCGTTTTCGAGAACGTGCTGGGGCTGAAGCACAAAGCGCACTCGGAGCTTTTCGGATATTTCAAGGAACTGTTTGAGTCTGCGGGTTTCACAATCTTTGAAGGCGAACTCGACGCGCAGGACTTCGGCGTTGCGCAGGTGAGGAAGCGAGTCTTTGTGGTCGGCTTCAACAAGAACAAGTACAGGGCAGTCCGGTTCGAGTTTCCCAAAGGCGATCCCGCGAGCAGGAAGACGGTTCGGGAAATCATCGGTAGCCTGCCGTCCCCAGCAATCTTCGAGCGAGGAATGACAGAAGAAGAAATCCCATTCCATCAGAACCACTGGTGCATGAAGCCAAGGTCAGAGAAGTTCTTCAACGGGTTTCTGAAGGAAGGCGATGTGAAGGGAAGGCCGTTCCGCGTGCTGGAATGGGGCAAGCCTAGTTGGACGGTCGCCTACGGGCACCGGGAAGTCCACATTCACCCAACTGGCAAGAGGCGGCTGAGCATCTATGAGGCGATGTTGCTCCAAGGTTTCCCGCGAGACTATGTGCTCAAAGGAACGCTCACCGACCAGATTCGGCTAGTGTCGGATGCGGTGCCGCCGCCGCTGGCGCGTGCCATCGCAGAGAGCGTCAAGAAAGTCCTCGACCTGAAGGCTACGAGAAATAGGCAACCGACCCTGTTCGCAGCATCCTAAGCCTTCTTTTGCTTGTTCCGGTTCGCCCGTTCACGTTCGTAATTAGCGATCCAGCCAGTAGGGTCTGGCGGCCATTCGGTGTATTTCTCCAGCGTGTACGCGGACTGGAACCTTCCGCCCGGAACGCCAGCCCGGCTTGCCTTAATGACCCAGCCCAGATAACGAAGCTCGCTTAGGCGCTTCCGCCACTCGTCTTGATTGGCGGCGATGTCGAGCCACATGCTGGGCACCGGGACGCCCAGGCCCGCAGCCTTCAGAAGCTCTCCGATACGGACATGCACGCTGTCATGCTTAATCGCGGATCGCATCGCGGCGGAATCGACGGAGGCGAACAGGTTCTTCTTGCCGTGGTTGCATTCTTCGCAGATCGCCCAGAGGTTGTCCGGCTCCGTCTTGCCGCCCCAATCGCGGGGAATCTTGTGATCGACCACCAGCGCGATGCCGTGCTTCTCGATGGTGCGACCGCACATCCCGCAGCGCCCGTGGGCGGCGTGGATTGCCTGTGCCCGGAGCTTGCTGTTGATGGGTGCCGCGTCGAGCGGCTGCTCACGGGGGCCGACGTAGATGTAGACGACTTTCGCACCGATCCGCTTCTTGGCGATCCGGTGATAATAGTGCAAGTCTCTGCGCCGCCGACCGAACTGGACTTGCTCTTCAGACGGCAGACTGAGCGCGGCCCGCATTTCACCCTCGGAGATGCCTTCTGGGTGCTCTTTCAGCACCGCAAGCATCTGTTCGTGAATACGGCCTAATGTCGGCAGCTTTGCCACGGAAGGCCATAATAATGGTTAGCAGGTAGAAAGGGCCAGCATGGACTCGCTCACTCCCGACCGTCGCAGCGCGAATATGAGCCGGATCAGGAGCAAGGATACCAAGCCGGAGATGCTGATCCGCCGCCTTCTCCACGGGTTGGGATACCGCTACAGGTTGCACAGACGCGACCTGCCGGGCGCTCCCGACCTCGTCTTCCCATCGCGAAGAAAGGTGATTCTCGTTCACGGGTGCTTCTGGCACCAGCACAAAGGGTGCATCGACGGGCGGCTTCCGAAGTCCCGTGAGGATTACTGGCTGCCGAAGCTGCTGCGGAACGTTGAGCGTGATCGCAAAAACACCGGGAAGCTGCGACGCGGCGGGTGGAAGGTGATGAAACTCTGGGAGTGCGAAATCCTGAAGGACAAGTCCATCCAGAAACGGCTGACCGATTTTCTGGGTTGACGCTAGTTAGCCAGCGCGACCTACGCAAACCACATTAGCAAGATCGGCGGATGCGGACGAATGGACGGCGGGGCGTGACGGCGTTCACCTTCAGAATGTGAAGCTGCTCATGTGTTGGTGAAAACTGATCCCGTGGGTCGGGGAGAATGCTTGGGACAGGTTCCCACGATGAAGTTACGAGCGCGGCGCTCGTGTTCGTCATTACCTGTGGGGTAACGACTCGACTGAGCATGCGTCACTGAACTTGGATGCGCCTGGGCCGAGCTTGGGGATCGCCGACAAGCAAGGGTTTATGGTTACTGATGGGTGCGTTTATGCTGGGCAAAGACTTCGACGGCTGGGTGGAGGCGCTGACGCATGCGTTTGGCGCATACTTCGACGAATGGCTAAAGAGCACGACCGCTGCCGTGCCCGCGCAAGTTCAGCCAGTCGAACCTCCAATAGAGTCGTGATCGCCATCCAAAACCAGAGCCTCATGGCGTGACAGAGGTAACTTGTCAAGTAGCGGGCGCGGACGCTAGCCTGCGTTCATGAACTCGCCACTGCCACTGCTGCAAGAACATCTAACCGAAGCCGAAGGCGAAGGCAAAGATGTTGAGTTGACCCAAGTCTTCACCAAATGGGTCATCGACTACATACTTGAGTTGGAGAACACGGCGAACGAAAAATGATCTAGCACGAAGGCCGCGTCACCAGCCGACCACGTTCGCGAAAGTCTCGTCCCAGATCGTAGGCATTTCCACGAAGCACTTGCCATCCTCGATGGCGACGATCTTCCAAAGTTGCTTGCCTTTGCCCATGTCCCGGCGGATCAAGTCGCCAACCTTTAGGTCCGCATTTTTCACAGCCTCAATGCCGGGTGCGCTCAGTGTGAACGACTTGGGTGCTGCACATAATCTTGTCATGTCACGATAGCTGCTTGCCTCGGTTCGTGTCGGACTCCTCAGAATTCAGATCGGTGGGTACGCAGAGGTCGCGTCCAAGCCCAAACTTCGAGCGATGTCCGGGTACCGGGCGCACAACCTCGCATAGTTCCGCCGCGCTCGCGTGGCGCTGATGTTCGGATACGCGCTGGGGCGTCGGCCCACCATCGCCCACTTCCGTAGCTTTTCGCTTATCAAAATCCGCTTCACTTCTGGTCTTGCACGCACGATCTCAGTTTTTCCTCCCAGTGACGATGGCTCTTTGTTACAGTCTCGCTGGCAAATTGCTTCGCTCTGACAATCGACAGCCTAGTGGAAACCACAGGATTGTGACTCCCTGAAATGGTTCTCGAAGTCGCTGAATTGTGCTTCAGTGCTGCTGCAAAGTGTCCTGAGAGCAGCCCCAAGGCAACCGCACCGCTGTACTTCACCGGGCGTCTAAAAGACAACTGCTTCGTCAGCCTCAGCAATCTCGCGCTCGAATGCCGTAGCGGTGATCGCCTTCAGCTTTAGCTTATTGCTTTCCGTCATTGCCGCACCTTGTGATTGATTGCTCTCTGATCTCGAAGAAGTTCCGCAGGTCAGGCTCTTTCTCCATCACCAGCCGGGAATAGAACGGCGCATGGTTGTTGTTGATTTTGAGTTTCAGGGTGCCTTCGGAGTCCTTCCACTGCGGGTTGTTGAGGTCGATGTGCCAGCGCACGCGCTCGATTATCGACTTCATGCCGTACTTTATGTAGCCAGCCGCCTTCATCTCCCGGGCGAAGAATACGATCCACTGGTACACCTCAGGGTGACGCTGGTGGAAAGCCAAGAATGCTTCCTTGAGCTTCGAATGTTTGTGGTTACGGCTCACGCTGTGATCTGGGGCCGTGGGATTATGGTTTGGGTGCCACGCAGGAAACTCCCCTGTGGCTGACCAGTGCATATACTCCGGGGCTGTCCATGAACGTTCCTCTGGAGTCAGCGGAGTGGCTGTTCTTGCGGTATTGTTGTCTAGCATATAGGTTCACCTTCTGGGGCACGGTCCTTGCCGTGCCTCTCTTTTTGTCTTGCATCCCGGTCGATGACCGGAAACTCGTCTTTCAAATCCTTAGGCACAACATCCTCTGCAAAGAGGCATTCGTTGTCCTAGCCCCGGCCCGCTTTACGGCAGCCGGGGTTTTCCTTTTCATGCTTCCCTCACATCGAATGCACGGGGTGCAGCAGCGGCTTTGGCTTTAAGTACGGGGCAGACCATGCCCGGCTGGTTCACGTGCTCGCCATTCGCTTCCCCACAGCGTGGGCACACACCGGGCGCGGAACTGGTGTTGAGGAGGTTTCTGCCAGTAGCTACATCAGGCTCGTCGTCTAGGTATGCTCCCAGCCCTTTAGTAGGTTTGCTTTCTGGTAACGAACCACCAACCCCGAGGCCCTTAGCTTTTGACTTTGGTTTTTGTTTTTGTTCTTCTGAGCGAAGCGAAGGTTCTTCAGCCTGACCGCGCCGAGGCGAAGCCGAAGGCGTCGTCGTAGAAGACGTCCTCTTCGCTCGCCCTTTAGAAAGATCGAAGTCCCTATCGTCCTCACGTGACGGTACGTCACCAATCGAGGGACGGTACGACACCAATTCATCCCCTTTTGGTGTCGTGGCGTCACTAACTTGGTGATGTGGCGTCACCAACTCGGAACCTACCGTCACCAACTGTTCTTCATCGCTGCTGATAAGCAAGGGGTTGAAGACCGGGTGATGCTGCTCCAATACCACACGCACCAACTGGTACTCGCAGTGCTTGTTGCGGGCCGAGCCTGAAGCGGCTATCCGACCATCTTTGCGCCAGTAAGAACGCTTGCGGAGCACCCCGTCAGCTACTAGCTGTCCGAGCGCACGGCATACCGTTTTTTCATTGCGGCGCACACGAGAGGCGATGTATTCCAAACCACCGAAGCACCAATTCTTGTAGTCGAACTTCTCCCTACCCGTGGGTTTGTCGCCATCCGTCAGATCAGCCCGTGGGCTGAGCATGGCGACCTCTTTCAGGATTTCGATGTAAAGAGGGTTCTTGGGGTATAGGGTGCCTTCGGCTATCAGGCGGTAGTCGCTGAAGGAGTCTTCGTGTCCCCGTCCTTGCTTTGCAAGCTGACGGTCGATGCGCTTGTCGAAAATTTTGCGCTGCTGTGGGTCTTTGAGGTCAATCATAGCGATTCTCTTCTCGCGATTCCTTGTCCACTTGTCGAAGGCGGGTCGGTTGCCTTAATGGGGCTGGGGGAATCGCTAGATGCCCAGCCCCGGCTAAGATCGTTTGCACGACCCCGACGTTGGTGATTTACGTAGTTCCTTTCTGCGGACTGATGCCGGGCTTGCGCCCGGATCGGCGAGCCGGAAACCCGGCCCGTGCCCACAAGCGCGATGCCTGCATGCCCGACATACCGAACTGCCTGCCTACATCTACGAAGGGGACGGCGGGGTTGTCGCTCATGAACCTGACGGCGTTGGAATCTCGGTTTTCGCGGGCCGCCGCTAGCTTCTGCTTCAACCGTTTTACGTTTGCTGTACTCACCGCTTTTTGCCTCTCTTTGCTCTGGGAATGTGGATAACCCACTTGTTCCATCGAATGACCCGGTTACTCACAGCGTGGTTCCATACCGTCGATGATCTGGAAGGCGTTGTGGAAGAACTCCGCAAACTGTGGGTCTGCTTTGGTGGTTTCCGCGAATGTCGGACGGGCGCTGCCGTCCGTCATCTCGCGGTAGTGCTGTTCAAGTTCTGCCTGCGTGTACATGTCGTTGTCCTTCGGATGCCCGTCAGGGCTTCCGTTCCAGAGGCTCATTGCGCTGAGTCCTCTACAGAGGGGAGCCATATTCAACTTTTCGTTCATTAGCGAAGTGAGGGTTATCGAACCTTCGGTGTGATTCATTAGGGGATTCCTTATAGAGGGGATTCCTTATGGCCGTGCTGACAGCCTGTTGGGCTGCTAAGATGCGGGCCTGTAGGAGGGAACCTTGGACACACGACAACTGCTAGACCAACTGCGTCAGGAGAGGGCTGAGCTTGACGCGACCATCAGGGTGCTGGAGCGCCACACCGGATCGACCCCGGCGCGTGCAGCGTCAGCCGCGAAGCCCAAGCGCCACGGGCGGGTTATGAGCGCCGCTGCCAAGGCTGCAATGAGCAGGAAGTTGAAGGCGATCTGGGCCGCAAAGAAGAAAGCCTCCGCTGCCCGGTCAAAGGCTGCGAAGGCTCGTGTGAAGAAGGCAGCCGCCTAACGGCTGCCTCACTCCCCCTATTCTTTTGGTCTCTTCAGCATCCGCGTAACGGATGGACGCCGTCTCTAATCGGCGTTTCGACCTATGCCACTGCTGCCTTGGCTTTGGGTTTTTCTTTCGACTTCTTGGCAGTGCGGCGTTCGATCTCCTGATCTAGGATCGTAAGCTCTTTAGTGAGCTTTGCGACCCAGAATTCAAGAGATTTCTTCTTACCCGCCCAGACCGATAAGGACTCTTTGTCCTTTGGCATCCATTCTTTGATCCATCGGTCGATCTCGGTCACCAAGGAACGTGCGCTGCTTGCGGTGCCTTGAAGCTCCTTGAGCAGCACCCGGTCAATGTTCAGCTTAGGCTTGGGCACAGGCTTGCGACCAGCACGCTCAGCCAGATGACGCTGCACGGTGCGGATCGTCACGTCCTTCGGCATGCGCTCGCGGAACGACTCAAACCAAGCTGTCCATGTAGGCAACTTCGCCGAGTCCATCAGATCGCGTAGTTTGCCGCGTTGGCTAAGCATCGCCTGCATCTTCTCCAACAGCGGCAGCATGGCATTCAGTTCAGCAGAGGCGTTCTTGGCTGCCGCAGAAAAGGTACCGAGCTTTTGGTCGATCTGCTGATTCAACCCAACGAATTCCATATGTAGCTGCCTCTTGCTAATTTTGGGATTCGTCACGAACTCGCGACGCATGTCGTGAGTCTGCTTGTTGAGCGCCTGAGCCAAGCTGTCGGCTGCGGCATTGTTCTCCAACGTCGCGTGGACTGTGCGCCCAGTGACGAGGTCAGGATAGTTCGGGTAGTGAATCACTTGCTTCCCGTGCGGTTTGTACATGCCCGCAGACGCCCACGGGTAAAGCGGCGTCGGGCTGATTGGTGTATCTGTAGCCATGTTCAATCTCCTTAGGGGAATGCCCCTATCGCTGGGATTCCGAGGATTCAAAAGTGGTGAGAAATTTTTGGTACATGTTTCCTTGGTAACCAAACGTTCGTGTGGCGCACTCCGCCCGTCCGAGTGGCCTTGAAAATGGCCATCCGCGCCCGTTCCGGCGTATCTTGCGCGTGGAGGATCAAATGAAGCGACGTGCATTTCCATACCAGCGTGTCGCGAGGCTGTGGGCAAACGGGCGCACGATTCGCGAGATCGGGGAGCGGATCGGCTACGTGAACCAGGGCCGGGATGACGGCGACAGGTTCCACACCCTGAGGAACTTCCTCTTGCGAATGCACCGAGGCTATCCGGATCGCAAGGGGCGGATGGTACGCCTGCCGTATAGGGTTAGCCGGGCTGTCGTCCGGGCGGCGAAGCTGAGGGCTAGCGATTAGGTGCCTTTGGTAACCACACAAGATAGGTGCGACGAAGCGCTCTTGGGCGTCATCCCACCTGAGTGGGTAGTAACTCCCAACTCGAATGGTTCGTGCCCGCTGAGACCGTGGCAAAACACCTCTCCCTTAGCCGTCGCCGAGTCTTGGAGTTGGTGAACGCCGGACATCTCCCCTCACATTTCCTCCCGGGTCGCGGTAGGAACAAGCGCAAGACACACCGTTTTCTGTTGTCTGAAGTTCACCAGTGGATGCTTCGGAGGAAGAATGGCTAGTGGCTGGCTCAAACGTCCAGCGGGTCGCAACTGCACGCTATTCGTGTGGTACGACTCCACGGGCCGGGTGCGCAGCCGATCCCTCGGCCCTGCGACCATGAGTGATGAGCAGGCTTGGTCGCATGCTGGAGAAGAAGGTTACACCTTGCTGGTCGGCAAGCCCAATCCCGACCACATCCGCTTCGGCGATCTGCGCCGCGCGTTTGTGCTGGACGCACACGCTGCGGACGGTCGTCCCAAGGCTCACAGCACGCAAAATACGGAGAAGCGCAACTGCCGCCTCCATCTCAGTCACTTCGACCAGCAGATCGCCAAGGAAATCACCAGCCGGGAGATTCGGGACTGGCTGCGTCGCCAAAGCAAGGGAATGCAGTCGAAGCTCCGCAACACCCTCAGCAGCATCTATAGGTTTGCCCGCGTGGAGGGTCTAGTTCCGCAGGGCTGTGATCCAGTGAAGGATGTTGGCGCTTCCGCCCAGACCAACTACGAAGCTGTGGTGCTGACCCCGGCTGACACTCTTCGGTTGCTGCGCGAGATCGCAGACCCGCTGGTGAATACGCTCGTGGTAGTTTTAGCAGCGACCGCTCTGAGAGCCTCGGAAGTGTTGGGGCTGCGGTGGAATGATCTCAACTTCGAGACCGGGACGATCAGGATCGAGCGGGGTTTTGTAGATGGCAAGCTGGGTGACCCGAAGAGCCGCGCTTCACGCGGAACCATCCAGATGCACCCCGCGCTCGCCGAGGTGTTCACAGACTGGCGCAAGCAGACCACCTATGCTGCCGATGGCGATTTCGTGTTCGCGTCGGATCGCAAGAAAGGAAAGCAGCCCCGGCTCGCGAGTATGATCGTCGAGGATCACATTCGTCCGGCTGCTGAGAAGCTAGGATTGCGTCCAGAGGGCTGCCAGCGCTTCGGGCTGCACAATCTGCGCCACAGTCTGGCGACGTGGCTGGTGGAGTCCGGCGTGAAGCCCATAGTCGTCGTGAGGATGCTCCGGTGGTCGGACGCCAAAATGATCCACACCTACGCCCATATCGACCGCACGGCGAAGGGCGCACAGGGCAAATTCATGGCGAAGCTATTTGGGGGCAAGCGGGTACAAAAGCGGGTACAACAAAAACGCCCTTCCCGAAGGAAAGGCGCATGAAAACTGGAGCGGGAGACGGGATTTGAACCCGCGACTTCGACCTTGGCAAGGTCGCACTCTACCACTGAGTTACTCCCGCTCGTTGTCTCATTCTACAGCACTTGCGCGTTTCGGCAAAATTGCTGC
>Ga0181524_10004598_pt1 | contig 12700 bp, 13 predicted proteins | sample PEATcosm2014_Bin_34_FD_119761 | JGI IMG/M metagenome (GOLD analysis project Ga0181524, IMG submission 119761) | Peatland microbial communities from MTU Mesocosm Facility, Houghton, MI, USA - PEATcosm2014_Bin05_60_metaG | ecosystem: Environmental > Terrestrial > Soil > Wetlands > Peat | place...
CAGGGCCAGCGCGACATTCCGCTCAACGGCAAAGGGCGCGAACAGGCGAGCGCGGTCGGACGGTCGCTGCGCGGCGAATTGTCGGGCGAACTGACGCGGCTCGACGCCGCCGGCGCCTTCTACGCTTCGCCGCTGATGCGCACCCGCCAGACGATGGAGCTGGCGCGCGCCGCGATGGGCCTCGCGCCCGAGCGCTACCGGCTCTGCGCGACGCTGAAGGAGCTGACCTTCGGCGACTGGGAGGGGCTGACCTGGTCCGAGGTCGAGGCGCGCGACGCGGCCGCCGCCAGGGCGCGCGAGGCCGACAAATGGAATTTTGCGCCGCCGCGCGGCGAGAGCTACGCCATGCTGGTCGAGCGCGTCCGGCCGTGGCTCGCGGCGCGCCGGGGCGATTGCTTCGTCGCCTCGCACGGCGGCGTCGCCCGCGCCTTCATGGTCATTCTCGCCGGCGCGTCCAGCGCCGAAGCCGAGAACGCCAACATCTGGCAGGGGCGGGCGCTGATCTTCGAGAGGGGCGAGTGCCGGTGGCTGGGGTAGGGCGCGCGCCCCTTCCGCCGCTTGCGGGAGAAGGCGGCCGGCGAAGCCGGCCGGATGAGGGGGCGCGGTGGCGCACGCCGCGGCGGAGGCCGGCGCCATATTCCGGCGCGATGGCTTGTTTTCAATGGCTTGCGTGACGACTTTCCGCCGCCTCGGCGCGCGGCGAGCGCTTCGCGCGCCGGCGGACGTCGGCCGATCAAGGGGATGAGTAGCCTATGGCCGTGACCCCAAGCTTTTCCACGGATTTCCAAACTTTTCCAAGGAAATTCCAAGGAAATTCCAAACTTTTCCAAGGATTTCCAAACTTTTTCCTTGGCCGTTTCGAGGGAAATCAAAGGGTTACCCGTCAGTCGAGCCGGAATCGCGCTTTCTCCAATTCTTGCGTCGTCTCGGCCGCAACGAGCGGCCCGGCGATGCGCTGCCGAACGCGCTCGCGGTTCAACATAGCGCGAGTTCCGTTTATCGGGAAGAAATTGTCGGCGGCGATTTTCCGCAGCGGCCTCGGGGCGAGCGCGACGTCGCATGCGCCAACGCGAAAGCCGACGGCCGCCAGTTCGGCGGGGAGCGCCGTCGACCTCATGGAAGCCTCTTCTTTTCCGAAGTCTTGACCCTGTCAATGGCGCGCTTTCAGCGCGCCGCCTCCGGCGGCCGAAGGCCATTGACAGGGTCAAAACTTCGGAAGTTCATGCTTCCATGAGGTCGACGGCTTGGTGTGTGACGGAGAGGGGCGGGGCGGCTCTGGTCGAGAAAGTCTGGCGCGGACGGCGGGTCGCGAAATTGGGCAATTCGTATCCTGCCCCCGTAATCCGTCCCCAATCCCCAGCGTTGGCTCAGTCCGCCGTCCTCAACCTTCGGCGCGAAATATATCCAGCAATTTCTTGCCGGCCGCTAGGCGCTCCGATGCCGTGAGACTCGCCAAATGTTCCTCAACTTTGTTGCCAGGGTAACCAAATTTTTCGATATGCGATGCCCGCTGTAGAAATAAGATAACCCGCATCTCATCGGTCAATTCTTTTTTTAACGCAAAGAATGCGGACGCTGCGTGAGACAATAATTCAATGTTGTCCACTTTGCTAAGATTTAACACTCCATGCTGGTCGTTATCGGCATGCTTCAAGAAATTTGGAATTTTCGCCATCTTATCATGACGCTCCTTACGACCTGCATCGCCAATCGCTATCTCTACGTTCGTTTCATCTGGGCTTGACAGCTTTCCCTCTTCAACGTCCTTCGCTATCCTTATGATTAAATCCTGAGTAAAAATATCGCCTTTGTAATAACCATCAAGCTGATCTCGTGTAAAGCGACCTTCCGCGTATTCAACCGCAGACTGATATATTCCAGCTTTTAGCAATTCTTCAAGATCATACTTTCCTCTGTGCTCCAATAAGTTCTGCAGGATGCCAAATCCGGCAGCAGTCACGGTTTGGATCGCAAGACTGTCTTCGCTTGCCAGAAGCATCCTGATTGCAGCGTCGATTTGCCGGCGCGCGGCTTCGAGTTTGTTGACATATATCTCCGCTCCGCCATCGACTTTTGTCGAGTCTGCCATCGATCAGGACCTTCTTTGACCCAAGAGGCTACGCTTGATGAGAGTAGCATGAATTGTCGTACGGCAGTGGGCAATGACCGCTTCGCGCCGATTCCGGTATCATTCGGAGTAGGGGATTGCGTCACGATATCGCGCGTCCTTTAGCGGTTCGTGCCTCTCGGTGAATTACCAACGACCGCCAAAACGGCTGCGCCAACCCCCGCCCCCAGTGATAAGCCTGAGAAGAATAAGCAAGACGATCGCGCCTAGGGTCGCATTGATGATGAGGGCGACCGTTCCTGTGCCGAGATGGATACCCAATGCCGGCAGCAGCCAATCTCCAATGAACGCGCCGATGACGCCGACGACCAAGTCGCCGATGAGGCCGTAGCCGCCGCCCCGCACGACTTTACCAGCCAGCCAGCCGGCGACAATGCCGACCACGATGATGACTATGAGACTTTGATTCGTCAGGCTCATGGAGGTTCCTCCGAGGAATTCTGTATTTGACCGAAGCGTCGGCGTCGGCCACCCGTATTACCGGACATTCTCCAAATGGCCGCCGGCTCAAGCCACTCTGCGAGGTTTTGTGGTTTCTGGCAATCTCGGACCGCCGCCGATATGCTCGCGATGATCGGCCCCCAGTGGGTGGTCCTTGGGTCGAAAGCCGAAATTCGAATGGGCTCGCCGCCCGGCCAAACGCTGGCGTCGAATTCCTTGTTCCCGCTGCCGACCATCGCGGGCGATGTCTTCGACTTTTCCAGCGGCTTCCTCATCGCCCGGCCTCCCGCTCTCGACGGCGCGCGTTTCGCCAAGCAAGCGAAATCGACGACGAAGTTTCCTCTTGCCATGTTGGCGCGATGCTCGCGCGGAGCGTCGCATGAGGGAACGGCGGAGGGTCGTCGGCGTTTCGCGAGCGCAACGCGGGTCGATCGCGTGGGGGAACAGACGCGCTTCGCGCGCCCCCTCATCCGGCCGGCTCCGCCGGCCACCTTCCCCCGCAAGGGGGGAAGGGGCGCTCTTCACGCCGCCTTCGCCAGCCGCCTTCCGACCATGTCGCGCAGCGCCGCCAGGTCGCGCGCGAAGGTGCGGATGCCCTCGGCGAGTTTTTCGGTCGCCATCGCGTCCTCGTTGAGCATCCAGCGGAAGCGCTTTTCGTCCATCGCGACGCGGGCCGGCGCGGGGCCCGGCGCGTCGGGCGACATCTTGCGCGCGAGCGGCCCCTGGTCCTTGGCGAGTTCGTCGAGCAGTTGCGGCGAAATGGTCAGCCGGTCGCAGCCCGCCAGCGCTTCGATTTCGCCGGCGTTGCGGAACGAGGCGCCCATCACCACGGTCGAGACGCCGTAAGTTTTGTAATAGGCATAGATGGCGCGCACCGACTGGACGCCCGGATCGGTCTCGCCGGTGTAGGGCCCGCCGCCCGCCTTGACGTGCCAGTCGAAGATGCGGCCGACGAACGGCGAGACGAGGAACGCGCCGGCGTCGGCGCAGGCGATCGCCTGGGCAAGCGAGAACATCAGCGTCAGGTTGCAGTCGACGCCCTCGCGCTGCAACACGCTCGCGGCCTCAGCGCCTTCCCACGTCGCCGCGACCTTGATCAGGATGCGCTCGCGCCCGACGCCGCGCGCCGCGTAATCGGCGATCAGCTTCCTCGCCTTGGCGATCGTGCCCGCCGTGTCGAACGAGAGGTCGGCGTCGACTTCGGTCGAGACGCGGCCGGGGACGATGCGGGTCAGCTCGGCGCCGAAATTGATCGCCAGGCGCTCGGTCGCCGCGCCGGCCGGCGCCCCGGCCTTGCGCCCCCAGGCGACGGCTTCGTCGACGAGATGCGCGTAGGCCGGCAATTGCGCCGCCTTGAGAATGAGCGAGGGATTGGTGGTCGAGTCGGTCGGCTTGAAGGCGCGGATCGAGTCCATGTCGCCGGTGTCGGCGACGACCGTGGTCATGGCGCGCAATTGATCGAGTTTGCTCGGCACGGCGTGGCTCCCTTGATGGCCTGAACTATGGGGCGCGTGAGCGGCGCGCGCAAGATCGTCGAGGTCAGTTCGGCGGCGTCGGCGCGGCCGCCGGCGCCGCAGCGACCGCCGCGGCCGGAGCCTCCGTCGCCGCCGGAGCGCCCGGATCAGTATAGCCGCTGGCGTCGATGATCGACATCTTGTCGGCGTCCTGGGCGCGCGGCGTCGCCATTTGCGCGCCGATCGCGTGCAGCACGTCCGGCGCGTCGGCGTAGGCCCCGTGGTCGATGAGGCCGTCGGAAAAACGCGTGAGGTCGTAGACCTTGACGCCGAGCTTCTCCAGCGCCTGCCGGTCCTCCGGCTTGGACGGATTGATCGCGCCGACGCGCTGGCGCGACTGGGCGATCGCGCTCGACAGCGACAGCGCGCGATCGTTCGCGGTGGCGAAGACCGTGACCTTGGCGGGCCGGAGATACTTCATCTGCCCGGCGAAGACGTCCATGTCGATGTCGGGCGAGGCGAGCATCACTTCGCCCAGATGACCGGAAAGGTCGCGGTTTCCCGCGATCGAAGCCTGCCGCAACGCCTCCATCGCCAGCCAGCCGCCCATCGAATGGGCGAGCACGTGGACCTTGCCGACGCCCGGCGTGGCGCTGACGTCTTGCAGGAGGTTCTGCAACGCGTCGCGCGAGGCCATCGCGCTGTCCTTGTCGGAGACGTAGCCGAACAATTCGTGTTTCGTCGGCCAGGTGAACAGCACCGCGACGCCGCCGAAGCGGCTGTCGGCGGTGATCTGCGCGGCGCGATCGCGCGCCTCTTCGAAACTGGTGTTGAAGCCGTGCACGAACACCAGAACGTCGCGATTGACGCCGATTCGGCCGGAAACGTGCGAGGCGAGCTCGGCGCGGAACTCGTCGTCGTCCATCTTGCGCTCTTCGGCGACGACGATGTGCTCCTTCGCGTTGGCGGCGCCCCACATCGGTTCTTCGATCGCGCCGGCGCGATGGCCGGGCGGAATCGTCAGGATGTCGAGCGTGTAATGGGGGCCGTCGGCCGCGACCGCCTGCGCCGCCGCGCCGCTCTCGCCCATGCGCGTCGAGGCGATGAAGATCTGCACCGGATGCGCCCTCGGCGCCCCGACGCTGGGTCCGCCGCCGAGCGAGCCGACATAGTTGGCCGCGCCTTCGATCTCCGACTCGACGCAGCCGGAGAGGGCGAAGCCGAGCGCGACGACGAGGCCGAGGCGGCCGACGCCGGCCCAATGCTGTCTCGCGCTGCGCAGAGCCGCGGCCATGAGCTCGAATTCCCTGATTCGTCGCAGCGATCGCGGACCGCCGTCCTGCGCGCCGTGACCGGCGCCCGCGCGACATTCGCGCCGCTCATCGGTCAAGGATGTGGCGATAGTGAGACGCCCGACGCCAGCGCCGCAATCTTTGACGGCATGGCCGGGCGTCGAGGGCGCCCTGAGCCGTCAAGCGGTCTGGCCGAGCGGCGCGCCGACGGCCGCCCGGCTCGCTTCGATGTGCTGGAGGAATTGCCGCGCGCTTTCGCGCCAGGTGAAACGAAGCGAATGTTCGCGCGCCCGCTCGCGCGGAATTTCGAGGGCGGCCAGGCACGCCGCGCCGAGATCGGGGTCGAGGACGCCGGCGCCGCTCTCGCCGATCACGTCGAGCGGCCCGGCGACGGGGAAGGCGGCGACCGGCAGGCCGCTCGCCAGCGCCTCGATGAGGACGATGCCGAAGGTGTCGGTCTTCGAGGGGAAGACGAACGCGTCGGCGCTGGCGTAGATCCGCGCCAGCGCTTCGCCGTAGAGCGCGCCTAAGAAATGCGCGTGGGGATAGCGGCGCTCGAGCGTGGCGCGCGCCGGACCGTCGCCGACGACGACGACCGATCCCGGCAGCTTCAATTCGAGCAGGGCTTCGAGGTTCTTTTCCACCGCGACGCGGCCGACGCTCAAGAAGATCGGACGCGGCAGGTCGACCGCGTCGGCCGGCCGCGGACGGTAGAGCGCGTGGTCGACGCCGCGGGTCCACACCTTGACGCGATCGAAGCCGCGCCGGGTCAGTTCGTTCCTGATCGACGTCGTCGGCGCCAGCGTCGCCGCCGCAGGCGCGTGAAACCGGCGCAGAGCCTCGTAAGTGAGGACTTCGGGAAGGCGCGTGCGAGCGGCGATGTATTCGGGAAAGCGGGTGTGATAGCTGGTGGTGAACATCCTGCCGCGCTTGCGGCAATAGCGTCGCGCGGCCCAGCCGATCGGGCCTTCGGTGGCGATGTGGATGTGATCCGCGCCCGCCGCGTCGATGCGCCGCGCAACTTCCCAGGGCGAGGCGAGCGCGAGGCGAATGTCGGGATAGGTCGGCATCGGCAGGGACGGAAATCCCTGCGGCGTCAGGAAGATGAATTCCGCGTGCAGCTCGCGCGCCGCCGCCGACATCCGCTCGAGCGTATGGACGACGCCGTTGACTTGCGGCCGCCACGCGTCGGTCGCGACCAGGATGCGCATCAAGCCGCTTCCGCCTCCGCGTCCGCCGGTTGGCTGGCGCGCGCCGCTGCGGCCGCTTCGCGCTGGCGCTGGGCGAAGGGCTTCGACCACGAGACGATCTCGAACTTGCCGTCGGCGTGCTCGACGACGAGCGAGCAGGATTCGACGAAATCGCCGGTGTTGACGTAGATCACGCCGTTGATCTCGCGGATCGTGGGATGGTGGATATGTCCGCACACGATGCCGTCGGCGCCGCGCCGCTTCGCTTCCCCCGCGAGTTCGCGTTCGAACGAGCCGATGAAATTGACCGCGTTCTTCACCTTCAGTTTGGCCCAGGCCGAGAACGACCAATAGCCGAAGCCGAAAAGCCGCCGGATCGCGTTGAAGCGCGTGTTGATGAACAGCGCCGCGTCGTAGGCCCAGTCGCCGAAATGCGCGAGCCACTTGGAATGACGCACCACGACGTCGAACTCGTCGCCGTGCATGATGAGGTAGGTCTTGCCGTCGGCCGCGACGTGCATCGCGTTGCGCACGATCTCGATGCCGCCGAAGGTCAGGCCGACGAACTGGCGCGCGAACTCGTCGTGGTTGCCCGGCACGAAGATCATGCGCGCGCCGTGGCGCACCTTGCGCAGCAGCTTCTGGATGACGTCGTTGTGCGCCTGCGGCCAATACCAGCCCGAGCGCAATCGCCAGCCGTCGATGATGTCGCCGACCAGAAAGATCGTGTCCGCGTCGTTGTGGCGCAGGAAGTCGAGCACCAGCTCGGCCTGGCAGCCGCGCGTTCCCAGATGCAGATCGGAGAGGAAGATCGTGCGGTAGCGCCGTATGCTGTCGTCTGATTTGGCCACGTGAGCCTCGCCGGTCGAGCGTCAACTCGTTGTCGCCTCGTTCCTTGCGCAGATTCTCATGTCGCGGGGATGACAACGCGCGGCGCGCCGCGGGCGACGACGACGAGGGATCGGCCGCGCTCAACCCGGCAGGGAAACGGTCGTCGACGGCGCGAACAAATCGGCGAGAGCCGCCTCGCCGCTCGGCGTGAACCGCAGAATTCGCGTCCCCTCGATCCGGCGGACGAAATCGCGTTCGAAGAACCGTTCGAGCATGCGGGAGCCCAGCGATCCCGCCAGGTGAAATCGCCGTTCGCTCCAGTCGAGGCACGTCCGGCAAAGCGGCCTTTTCGACCGGCGCAGCGCGGCGACGTCGACGCCGAGCGCGCCGAACCATTCCTCTCCGCGCTGAGTCACCGAAACGAGTCCGCCTTCGAGCGCGACGAACCGCGCATCGCACAGCCGCGCGAACAGCTCGACGCCGCGCGCGCCCGCCAGATGATCGTAGCACACCCGCGCCTCGCGCAGCGCGGGATCGCGCGGCCCCGCGCGGACCCGCCGCCGATCGGCCTGGACCGCGAGGTGCATCAGCGCCTCGAGCGCCGCCCCGACGTCGGGCCCGGCCAGCGCGTAATAGCGATGGCGTCCCTGTTTGGCGACGCGGACGAGCCCGCCGTCGAGCAATTGCGCGAGATGGCCGCTCGCCGTCTGCGGCGTCACGCCGGCTTCGCTCGCGAGTTCGCTCGCGGTCAGCGCCTGCCCTCCCATCAGCGCGGCCAGGATGTTGGCGCGCGCGGGATCGCCGATCAGGGCGGCGTTCAGCGCGATGTCGGGGCCCTCTTTCATCGACGCGATCCTATCATGGGCCGGCGTCGAACGCTTCGGCGCCGCCCGAAGCTTCCCGCCGCCGCGATCGGCTAGGGTTCGGCGCATTCTCTGGAGGGTCATTCATGTCCGCCGGCCACCGCACGATTGTCCTGCCCGGCGCGCCCGCCGAGGCGAGCGCGGATCGACAATGGCGTCCCTCGCTCTTGCTCAACGAGCAGACGCTCGGCGCCGCCGATCCTTCCCGTCCCGTCCTCTACGTCCACGGCGCGACGTTTCCGTCGGCGAACTCGATCCTGTTCGAGTTCGGCGGCGCATCCTGGGCGGACGCGCTGAACAACGCGGGCTTCTCGGTCTGGGGCCTCGATTTCGCCGGCTACGGCGGCTCGGAGCGCTACCGCGAAATGGCCGCCGATGCGCCCCCGCCCGGCGAGCCCGTCGGCCGCGCCCCCGCCGCGGCGCGCCAGATCGAGCGGGCGGTCAGGGCCATCGTCGCCGAGACGGGCGCCGCGAAGGTCTCGATCATCGCCCATTCCTGGGGCACGATCGCGACGGGCCGATTCGCTTGCCGATGTCCCGAACTGGTGGATCGCTTGGTGTTCTTCGCGCCGTTCGCGCGCCGCCAGGCGTTGAAGGGCGTTCCCGCGCTCGGCCCATGGCGCTTTCTCAACCTCGAAGAACAGCGCGCGAGATTCGTCGAGGACGTTCCCCCCGGCCGCCCGCCGGTCCTGCTCGAACAGGATTTTGCGCGCTGGGGCGAAGTCTACCTCGCCTCGGACCCGACGAGCGCGTCGCGCAATCCGCCCTCGGTGAAGACGCCGAACGGCCCGATCGCCGACATCATGGCGGCGTGGTCGGGTTCGCTCGCGTATGATCCGGCGAAGATCGCGTCGCCGCTCGCGATTCTGCGCGGCGAATGGGACAGCCTCTGCGCCGACGCCGACGCGGCCTGGCTTCTCCAGGCGTTGACGTCGGCGCCGGAGAAAATCGACGTCAAAATCGCCGCCGCCACCCACCTGATGCACCTCGAGGAGAACCGGGGCGCGCTATACCGGGCGGCGATCGCGTTTCTCAGCAAGGAAAAGAGGTTCCGATGATCGCCGTCATGTTCGAGGTCTGGCCCGCCGAGGGCCGAAAGAGCGACTACATCGACCATGCCGCGTCGCTGCGCGGCGAACTCGAGCGGATCGACGGCTTCATTTCGGTCGAGCGGTTCCAGAGTCTGAGCGAGCCCGACAAGCTGCTGTCGCTGTCGTTCTGGCGCGACGAGGGGGCGGTCGCCCGCTGGCGCAATCAAGCGGCGCATCGCGCGACGCAGGCCGCCGGAAGCAACGGAATCTTCCGCGACTATCGGCTGCGGGTGGCGGCGGTCGCGCGGGACTACGGCATGAACGCGCGCTCCGAGGCGCCGCTCGACAGCCGGACGGCGCACGGGGCGGGCGATCGAGACGGGAGCTGAGCGCGCGCGATCAGGCGGCTGCGTGCCTGAACATGTAGCGGCGCGCCTCGTCGTCCATCGTGGTCTTGAAGACGAAGCGATCCTTCAGGCCCTTGGCGCGCGTGGCCGCGGGGCGCGCGTCGATCTCGTCGTGCAGCCGCTTGAGATGGGGAAAGCCCGCCCAGGCGTCGTCGCCGAGAATGAAGGGAACCATGCGCGCCCAGCCCCACACGTCCATGTCGACGATCGTGTAGGCGTCGCCGAGCATGTAGCGGCGCTCGGCGAGCCGCGCGTCGAGTACGGAAAAATGGCGGCGCGCCTCGAATTGATAACGATCGTTGGCGTAAGCGATCTTCTCCTTGGCGAAGTGCTTGAAGTGCACCGCCTGGCCGCAGAACGGGCCGACGCCGGTGGCGACGAACATCAGCCACGACAAGAGCTCGCCGCGCGCCGACGGCGTCGCGGGAGGCAGGAACTTCCCGGTCTTTTCCGCGAGGTAGAGCAGAATCGCATTGCTGTCGAAGACGGTCGTCTCGCCGTCGACGATCGCCGGCACCTTGCCGTTCGGGTTCACCTTCAGATAGTCCGGCGCGAACTGTTCGCCCTTGCGCGTGTCGACGGGGATCGGCTCGTACGGCAGCCCGGCTTCTTCCAGGAACAAGGCGACCTTCGTCGGATTCGGCGAGCCGTTGAAGTAGAATTTCAGCATGGAGTCTCCGCACGTTTGGGCGCCTCGCGCCCGAAATCCGACTTCGCTTCGATGAACGCGCGCAAACTGCGTGCGATCGCGTACGAATGTCAATCGCCGCGAGCCCCCTATTCCACCCCCGCCCGCGCCAGCACCTTCTTGGCCCGCGTCCAATGCGGCAGGTCGAGCATTTCGCCGTCGAGCGAGACGACGCCGGCGCCGGGCGCGGCGGCGAAGGCGGCGATCACCGCGCGGGCGTGCGCCACCGCTTCGGCCGACGGCGTGAAGACCGCGTTGATGACCGGGACCTGCGCGGGATGAATGGCCATTTTGGCGGTAAAGCCGTCGCGGCGCGCCGCGAGCGCTTCGGCGCGAAGGCCCTCGGCGTCGCGGAAATTGGTGGTGACCGCGTCGATCGCGCTCACGCCCGCCGCCACGGCGCCGATCAGCGTCAGCGTGCGCGCGAACGCATAAGGGCCGGCGTAGGCGCCGTCGGGCAGGCGATTGGTCTCCGCGCCGAGGTCGGCGCTCAAGTCCTCGCCGCCCCAGGCGAGGCCTTCGAGCCGGCGGCTGCAGCCGATATAGCTCTCGAAGCCGAAGAGAGCCCGCGCGGTCTCGCTGGCGATGGCGAGGATGCGCGTCGCGCCGTCGGCGAGGCCGTGCTCGGCTTCATGAACCGCGAGTTTGGCGCCGAGCTGCTGCACGCTGGCGCCGCCGAGGCTTTTCGGCAGCACGATCGCGTCCGGCGCCGCGGGCATCACCGCCGCGAGATCGGCGTCGGCGAGCCCGCCGTCGAGCGGGTTGACGCGCACGAAGAGACGAGGGCGAGGCGCGAGCGCCCGCGCCTCGCGCAAGAAGGCGGCGGCGGTGGCGCGAGCGGCGGGCTTGGCGCAAAGCGCGACCGAATCCTCGAGATCGACGATCAGCGCGTCGGCCCCGCTCGCCAGCGCCTTGGCGAGCTTTTTTTCGTCGTCGCCGGGGACGAACAGCAGCGAGCGCATCGTCTTTAGACCGCCACGCTTGCGGGCGCCGGCCGGCGGACCATGAAGGCGGTGCGCCGGCATTCGGCGACCAGCGTCCCGTCCTGCTTGAAGGCGCGGTGGCGGAATTCGATCAGCCCGGCGTCGGCGCGCGATTTCGACGTGCGCGTCGCCAAAACCTCGGTGGTCGCGCTCACCGTGTCGCCTTCGAACAGCGGCGCCGGAAACTTCACGTCGGTCATGCCGAGATTGGCGATCGTCGTGCCGACCGTGGTGTCGTTGACGGAAATGCCGACGAGCAAGCCGAGCGTGAACAGCGAGTTGATCAGCGGGCGGCCCCATTCGGTCTCGGTGGCGCAGAAATGCGCGTCGATATGCAGGGGCTGCGGGTTCAGCGTCATGTTGGAGAACAGCATGTTGTCCATCTGGGTGACGGTGCGCGTCAGGCGATGGCGAAAGACCTCGCCGACCGCGAAATCCTCGAAATAGAGCCCGCCGCGCGGATGGGCTGGCGCCGATTGTGTCATTTTGAACCTCTTTGGCGCGGCCTCTTAATCGGCCGTTTACCGTAAATGGGCGATGAAGGGTGGGATGACCAACTCGGAAACGCTTCGGAGTCGGACGTGAGAGAGATCGAAGCCGTCGCCGAGCGGCCGCCGACCCTCGACGCCGGCGAGCCCAGCATTGTGCGACGATTCCTCGCCTGGGCGCAACGGGCCGACGCGGAAGGCCGCGCCGAGGCCGCGAGCGCGCTGGCGCGCGCCTATCTCTATTCCGATCTCGCGCTTGAAGCGCGCGCCGAGGCCGTGCTGGGCCTCACCGCGGTGCTCGACGACCCTTCCGCCCTGGTGCGCCGCGCCCTCGCCGAGGCCTTCGCCAGCGCCGCCGAAGCGCCGCGCCATATCGTGCTGGCTCTCGCCTGCGATCAATCGGAGGTGGCGAGCGTCATTCTCGCGCGTTCGCCGGCGCTCACCGACGCCGAACTCGTCGATTGCGCCGCTCTCGGCGACGTCGCGGCGCAGACCGCCTTGGCGCGCCGCCCGCGCCTCAGCCCCGGCGTCGCCGCGGCGCTCGCCGAAATCGGCCGGCGCGAAGCGGTTCTGGCGCTCGCCGACAATCTCGAGGCCGACCTGCCGGCGAGCGCGCTGTGGCGCATTTTCGAGCGGTTCGGCGAGGACGCCGAGACGCGCGAGGCCTTGCTTGCGCGCGGCTGGCTTCCCCCGGCGCTGCGCAACGAGCTGGCGGCGGCGACGGCGCGCGCGCTCGCCGATTTCGCCGCGCGCTGCGATTGGCTGAGCCCCGAGCGCGCTGAGCGCATCGTGCGCGAGGCGCGCGAACAGGCGACCGTCGCGATTGTGCGCTCCAGCGAGGGCGAGGAGCTCGGCGAACTCGTGCGGCGCATGCGCGCCGCGGGAACCCTGACCGTGGCCGTGC
>Ga0181524_10004600_pt1 | contig 12694 bp, 11 predicted proteins | sample PEATcosm2014_Bin_34_FD_119761 | JGI IMG/M metagenome (GOLD analysis project Ga0181524, IMG submission 119761) | Peatland microbial communities from MTU Mesocosm Facility, Houghton, MI, USA - PEATcosm2014_Bin05_60_metaG | ecosystem: Environmental > Terrestrial > Soil > Wetlands > Peat | place...
CCACTTCGGCACGCCTGGTATTAAGAGAACTACTCGGGCGGGCAACTCCGATTGTAGCAGGGGCGGCCTGCCCCCATCGATCACGGTCATTCCCCTGTGCTTCGAGCCTTGGCTTTCCCATTCACGGGTAAGATCCCGCCCAGCACGGGGCAAGTGTCCGTGCCACACGGCCAGAGCAGCCCAGCCGCAATCACCCATGGTGCCATCCGCCCGAGGTTATGTCAAGGCTGCGTCGGCTCGGATAGTAGGTCAATTTGATGTAGGGGCGGCTTTAGGCCGCCATTTGGTCCGTCAGTTGACAGATAAACTCTCCGCTACAGTATCAAATTGATCCACTACGCGAAGAGGAGGTTGATAGAATAGCCACCTTGAAGAGCGGGGCGTTTGTTAGGTCGCTATGCCTCCGACTCTACCGAGAGGGAAGGGAACTTGCCCGTGACGCTGGGCCTTGCCCTGACAGTTTGAAATGGCGGTTCGTTCAACTTCACGCTGCTGATCGGCGGCTCAGCCGGCCGGTCAGTGGAGACCTTAAACGGATGTAAGTCTGGAGGTGCTGTTATGACAGATCACTTCGCGTCCTCGCTTGGACCCCTGGCACCAAGAGCGCGGGGCTACGTTGTGCTGACCGCTGTGTTCTGCGTGGTCTCGATGGCGGCGCCCGCTACGGCCGCCACGGCTTCGCCCCTCTTCGCGCGAGGCCATACGGTGATTCCCGAACCGCAGAAGGTGACGCTGAGCGGTAAAGACTTCGAACTCGCGGCTCCCTGGCGATTAGAGTTGGGGTCGGGAGTCAAGGCGGAAGACGTCGCCGTGGTAAGTTTGAAGGAAGATTTGGGAGAGAGATTTCATTTTGTCTTGTCGGAAGCGAAGGGGAAGGGTGGGGCAAGTCTGAAGTTGGCGATCGATACCCATGCGGTGGAGGTAGGAGAAGCCACGGACCGGGAGAAGTCCGCCCTGGCGGAGCAGGCCTACCGGATGCAATTGACTCCAGCCGAGATCACGATCACGGGGAACAGCCCGACGGGCCTCTTCTATGGTGTGAAAACGTTAGTGCAGTTGCTGAAGCCACAGGAAGGGAAGCTGTGGTTGCCGGAAGGCGAGATTACCGACTGGCCGGACTTGCAGTTGCGCGTCATCTACTGGGACGATGCTCATCATCTCGAGCACCTGGATGTCTTAAAGGCCGCCCTTCGCCAGGCCGCGTTCTACAAGATTAACGGGTTTTCCATCAAGCTGGAAGGGCACTTCCAGTACAAGAGCGCCGCGCCCATCGTCGAGCCCTATGCGCTCTCTCCCAGCGAGCTCCAGGAACTCACGGATTACGCTTTGCACTATCACATTGAGCTGATTCCCTACCTCGACGCCCCCGCGCACGACGCCTTCGTTCTGAAGCATCCGGAGTACGCGAAGTTGCGGGAATATGCGGAGAGCAACTATGAGTTCTGCACCACGAACCCAGACACCTATAAGCTGTTTTACGGGATGTTCGACGACTTGCTTGCTGCAAGCAAGGGAAGCAAATACTTTGTGCTGTCGACGGACGAGCCCTATTTCGTGGGTACGGCGCAGAACTCCCAGTGCGACGAGGCGACTCGCGCCAAACAACTAGGCGGCAACGGCAAACTGCTTGCGGAATTCATTACCAAAGCCGCGGGCTACTTGCATGATCGTGGCCGGCAGGTTTTGTTCTGGGGCGAATACCCGCTTGAGCCGAACGATATCGCGGCCATACCGAGCTACCTCATCAATAGTGAAATCTACGGCCCCAAGTTCGACCCCGTCTTCAAGGCCCACGGTAACCGCCAAATGATCTTCACATCCACGGTGGGATGGAAAGAGTTTCTGTTTCCGGATTACTACCTCCGGCCGGTGGCAAACGCTCTTCCAGGCCCCGCTGGGGGCGCTTATCAACCGGTGCCCCAGAAGCCCGGAATCGTGCAAGAGATGTTTGACCTGATTTCTTTCACGCCGGAGCGCGCGGAGGCGGATTTGATGGGCGTGTTCGTGGCCGGATGGGCTGATACCGGACTGCATCCGGAAACATTCTGGCTCGGCTATGCTACGGGTTCGGCGGCCGGCTGGCATCCGCGCTCACCCGACTCTGCAGAGTCGATGAGTTCCTTTTACAACTTGTTTTACGGCCCGGGCGCCGAAAACATGGGCCGACTGTATCAGCTCATGAGCACGCAGGCGCAGTTCCGGAAGGAAAGTTGGGAAACCGTCGCTTCCACAGCACGCGCACCAATTTGGGGAGACTATCCACACGAGGTTTTCAACCCTCCTCAGCCTGCAGACGACCAGACCCTGCCTCCTCTGCCTGTACCCTCCCCTGATCTGCTGCGCGTGGGTTACGACTGGACGGCGCTGAACACCAGGCGTCTCGAGCTTGCGGCGCAGTTGCTTCCCCAGAACGATGAACTGCTCGACCTGCTTCACGAAAATCAGATTCGGGTTGAATTCAATCGCTATAACTTGGCAGTCTACGCTTCCATCGCCAAGCTCTATCGCCAGAACCTTGAAATGCTGCTCGACCTTGCCCGCATCAGCCATCAGCTCAAGTCTGCGGAGACTGCTGCCGGAAAGGGGGATGCCGCTGCTGCTCTGGCAGCACTTGATCGAGCGCTCGATACAGCCGAATACATCCGCCAGCAACGCAACGAAGCTCTACAGGATGCTACAGCAACCTGGTATGAAAGCTGGTCCCCGCGCGTCGAGGAGGCCAACGGCCGGCGCTTCCTTGACAAAGTTGACGACGTCAAAGACCACCTTCCCGTTCGGACTGTGGACATGAGCTACCTGGTTTATCGCGAACTCTTGTATCCGCTGGGCGAATGGGTCGCACAGACGGTGGCCGTTAGGAACCAGTACGCGCAAGCTCATCATCTTCCCGTACGCGAAGTTCAATTCGATTGGAAAAACACATCCACGCGGGTTTCGATGCCGCGGGGCAGCGATGATGAGAATTAACGCGCCTGCAGGGAGGGAAAAGCGGTGCTCGCGGATCGGTATGGATCGCGCCCTCGCCACTGTAACTGAGTCACCTCGCAGTGCGGCGCAGGGTGCGTGATCAATTAAGATCCGCTTAATGGAGAACAGGCATGCAGAAAACCGCGCTATCAATACGAAGATCGCTTATTTATATGTTAGTGACGGCCTGGTGGACGGTATCAGGAAGTGTCCTGGGTCCTGCTCGAGGAGCCCGCACGGCTTTGCACCCAGCGGCAGGAAATCAGCAATCTCAGGGGCTCCGCTTCGAGAGCTCCCTCAACTCGGATTGGCGGTTTAAACGCCAGGCAGACCCGGGGGCGGCGACAGAGGCGGAGTTCGTAGGGGCCGAAAACCCCGGCTATGACGATTCCGGTTGGGCAAAGATCGCCCTGCCCCACACCTGGGATGCCACCTGGGATGGGCCGTTTCCGACCAGCCGCCACTTTCGCGGCGTGGGATGGTACCGCCGACGGTTCGAAGTACGGCCGGAATGGCAAGGGCGGCGAGTATTGGTGGGTTTCAAAGGTGTGTTTCAAATCGCCGATGTTTGGGTGAACGGCAAGCTTGTGGGGCGGCACGTGGGGGGCTTCACGGGATTTCAGTTCGACGTCACCGATCTGCTGAAATGGAACGCGCCCAATCTGCTGGCGGTTCGAGCGGATGGCGTGCTAGACCCCGCGATTGCTCCTGCCAATGAGACCAATGTGGTTGTGTATGGCGGCATTTACCGCAGCGTATCGCTCGAGGTGACGGACCCGCTCCACGTGCCCCCTAACGGGACGTGGGTCACGACGGAGGGGAACGCAGGCGCCCCCGTAGTGAGAGTGCGCACATGGGTTGAGAACACCGGCAAAACTGCCGCAAACGCAAAGCTGAAGACGCTGGTCGTGGACGAGAGCAACCAGACCGTTGCCACACTCGATGCCAGCGCGACAGTCGCGCCCGGCGAGACGAAGGAATTCGATCAGAAAATGGGCGCCCTTCCAACCGCGCACCTGTGGTCGCCGGACGCGCCGTACCTTTATCGAGTCATGAGCATGGTTTCAGATGGCAACCGCACGGCCGATCGATACGTAACAACCTTCGGTATCCGCTTCATCACCGTTGATCCGGCCGCGGGTTTCGTGCTGAACGGGAAGCCCATCAACCTGCATGGCGTAGACCGGCGGCAGGATTACGGGTTCCTGGGTGATGCTGTGCCGGAGGCCGTCGGTGAGCGTGATATCCAATTGATCAAAGGCATGGGGGCGAACTTCCTGCGCACGGCACATTACCCACAAGATCCGGCCGTCCTTAACGAATGTGACCGGCTGGGAATCGTGACTTGGGAAGAGATTCCCAATATCAAGATTCATATTTATCCCCCCGTCGAGGATAACGTCGGATCGGTTTACACTGAGCGCTTTCCGCGGCCCCTGGTGCAGAATCTAAAGCAACAGATGCGGGAGATGATCGAGCGCGACCGCAACCACCCCGCCATCGTCATCTGGGGCTTAAGCGACGACCTGAGCCGCTACCACTATCCCGAAGATTTCATCGAGCTGTCCGGGGCCGCCCACGCACTCGATCCCACACGGTGGACGGCGGGCCGGGCTCCGCACGTTACCGATATCATGGATGCGACAGGTTCTTATGATTTTGAACGGGGGCGCTTCGACCTTCTGCGCGAGCATCAGGAGCATCCCGAAAAGGGGTATGTCTGGAATGAATGGGGGGCGTTTCAGTCGGAGCGGGGGCTGGAGGGCGCTCCATACCACCATCCCGGCGGATCCGAGGACAGTTTCTCCCTGGGTGACAGCCTGGCCGCGCAGCTCTTGGAAGGCCACCTGATGCAGTGGAACGCCTTGCCGTGGCTGGCGACGGCGAAGTGGTGCATGTTCGATACTGGAGAAATGAACGCCACCGCCACACGCACCGTCTGGGATTGGCCGTTTCCGGATGGCAAGGTTACTTTCCGCTGGCCATTTAACGATTACCTTGGCGTCTCGGATATGTGGCGTCTCCCTAAGAACGCGTTCTACTTCTTGCAGAGCCAGTGGACCGAGAAACCTATGGTCCACATCGTGGGCCACTGGACTTGGCCGGGCGAGGCAGGGCGAAAGCGGCAGATCAGGGTGTATAGCAACTGCGACACCGTTGAACTCCGGTTGAACGGTCGCAGCTTGGGCGTCCATCAACCGATAACGAACCAAAGAGTGTGGCGGGAGTTCCGGCAAGCCAGTGATGAGATCAAGTACCAGGACCAGTTCAATCAAGAGATCCTGCCCGGGGCGGGCCTGAAGCATCCGCCCTTTGTTTGGGACGACGTTCCCTACGAAGATGGAGCGCTGGTGGCGGTTGCCCACAAGGGAACTGAGACCGTGCGTGATGAACTGCGCACGGCGGGGAAGCCGGTGCGCGTTGCAGTGAAAGCGGAAAAAGAGACTCTCGATATTGACCGCGAGGACGTGAGTTTCATCGAGGCGGATGTAGTTGACGCCAATGGCACAATCGTTCCGGAGGCGCGTCCCTGGGTGCGATTCGAAGTGAGTGGGCCTGGACGGTTGCTGGGAGGGGCGACGGAAATCGACGCGATTACCGGGGTCGTGGCGATCAACGTGCAAACCACCGGTAGCCCGGGAGAGATCGTGGTGGCCGCGGCGGCTCCGAAACTTGAGCCGGGCTCCGTGCACATCCGGGTCCCGGCAAAATAAGCGGCGTGCATCATCGCGGAAGAGCAGAGGCAGCGCCGTTAGTGGTAGAGTTGATGGCGCTGGAAGGAGTGCCGCTGGTGGCGCAGTCCTTTCGGTCGCTGTGCCTGTCGACTGCGATCCAGGAAGATGTGCATTTCAAGCAGCGAGAGCAAGGCTATGACGAAGCCACCTACGCGGAAAGTTTGGTGGTGTCTACGCATATTGCCGTATGACGATATATCTTATTAATTGTTAAGACTAAGTTGTAGCATCTGCCAAAGAGAGGGAGAGAACAGCCCATGCTGATGGATGACTTCTTTGAGCAAGTCTCCGCGTACGTGCAGAAAGTCAGGAACACCCAGACCCCCGCCATCGAGGCCGCCGCACGATTGGTCCTCGATACCCTGAAGCTCGGACACCGAACTTTCGTGTTCGGGAGCGGTCATTCTAATCTCCTGACGCTGGAAATCGTCTTTCGGGCAGGGGAACTGCCTATTTTTACCCCGATATTTGTGGCTGGCTTGCTGCCCACAGACTATCCATACCACCGGGGCGGACTCATGGAGCGGATTTCCGGCATCGCCGCTGCGGCCTTGGATTCGATCCCGGTGGAAAAAGAGGACACTATTATTCTTATATCAAATTCCGGCCGGAACCATGTTCCGGTCGAAATGGCCCTTGAGGCTCGGCAAAGAGGCCTGAGGGTGATCGCCCTGACCAGCGTGGAATTCTCATCTCAAGTCGCATCGAGACACCCCAGTGGGAAAAGGCTCTGTGAACTGGCTGACATCGTCATCGATAATTGTTCTCCACAAGGCGACGCCGTCCTGCCGGTTCCAGGAACCCGTGCCAGAATTGGCCCCCTCTCAACCATTTTGGGTGGAACAATCCTGCACGCACTTTCCTGCAAGATCTGTGACTTGATCCTGGACCTGGGATTGACGCCACCGGTGTTGGTGAGTGCGAATGTCGATGGCCTGGAGGATTATAACCAGAGGACCGTCGAGTCGTTGAATGAACTCATTGGCCATTTGTAGCGTGCAGGCCTGCTTTTTCCGGTGTCAGACTGGCGCGGATACGAGGTTGTGATGACTCTTTCATATTTCTATTGTTTAGTGGCGGTGGTTGGCTTCAGCGGGATTTATCTTCTACTTGGAGCCAGCCAGAAGAGAATGGCAGACCCAACAGGACTAAACCTGGTCGGTTGCTGTGTCGGAGCAGGTCTCAGCTTTGCCGCCGCGTGCCCAATTCACATGGCGGCGTTTCCGCGGGGTGTATTGGTCACGGGCTCGCTCATCGGTGCTGGTGCGGTCTTCGGGTTCCTGGGAATAGTCATGGCCTTGAGGACAGGCATTCCTGTCAGTGTTGTAAATACCATCATGAGCTTGGCTATGGTCGTGCCCGTTGCGCTCTCCGTGGTGTTTTACCATGAACTCCTCCATGTGAGGACTCTTGCGGGCGTCATTCTGGCTGGAGTCTCCGTGTATTTGCTCCAAGGAAGGAAATCCTAATATGCTTTGGCTCATTATTGCCTATTTTGCTAATGGTCTCGCGCAGTTTTTTGAGAAGTCGCTTCAGGCCCAAGGTCTCGGCGCTTACGTTCCTTCGGCGCTTATCATGATGTACTGCGTCGGCGGCGTAATAGGCTTTCCCTTGTATTTGATCTTTCGCGGCAAGATTTCACGCACTGAACTGGTGTTTGGGTTGGGTGTGGGCATCTGCTCGTTCGCCGGCAACTTCAGCATCATCCAAGCATTGAAGTATCTGCCGGCTTACACAACGTTCCCCATTGCGGTGGGTGGCGCTATCGTCGTGGTTGCAATCTGCTCTTGGCTCTTCTTCGGCGAGCACTTGAGTGCATCCGCAAAATGGGGCATCGTTTGTGGAATCGTGGCCATAGGTCTTCTCACCGTCGGATAGGAGTTCACCATGTACGGAGCGGGCATCGACATCGGCGGCACGTTTACGAAGATAGCTCTCGTATCGCCGGACGGCCACGTTGTCAAAAGCCACAGGGTAAACACTGTGCCGGAAGCAGGAGCAGAAAGCGCGTTGGTCGGGCTGAGGCCGGTGGTGGAAGAAATGAGCAGGGCGGCCGGCTTGCCTTACCCGCCTCCTTTGGGATGCGGGGTTGGCATCCCGGGAACGGTTGATTACAAAACTGGCTGGCTTACTGAATCGGGCCCGTTGAAATGGGTGAACGTCGCTCTTCGCGAACTGGCGGAACGCGTCCTCGGATGCCACGTTGCCGTAGATACCGACGCGAACGCCGGAGCGCTTGCGGACCTGTATTGGGGCTGTGCGCGAGAGTCTTGGGATTTGATTTATGTCACTTGGGGCACTGGAATTGGCGCCGGTCTGGTCTTTGACCGCAAGCTCTACCACTCGCATGGAGGGGCAGTGTGTAATTTAGGACATGCGCCCGCTGATCCCGCAAGCACACGGACCTGCTATTGCGGATGTCAAGGGTGCCTCGAGATTGAAACCGGAGGCAAGGCGATGGTGGATCAAGCAAGGACCCGCTTGCTGGCTGGGGAGGAGTCAATGCTTAAGGATCTCGGCGAGGAGATCACTCCCGAGCACATTGCGCAGGCGGCGGGACATGGCGATCGATTTGCAAGCGAAATCCTTAACCGGGCTGGAATGTTGATGGCTAGGGTCCTGGCAGTGGTTATGCCCATTCTCAATCCGGACACCATTGTGTTCGGGGGTGGGGTGAGCCGCTGCTTTCCCCTGATTCGAGCCAGCTTTGACCGAGAGCTTGAAGCCCGTGCCCCCGATTTCACTCGTCGTTCGATTCGAATAGTTCAATCGTCGTTTGGCGGAAACGCAGGCGCGCTGGGCTCGGCAACGTTGGTCATGAAACAGTAGACAGTATCGAACCTTGCGGCGGTGGAATGCCAAGGAACAGGAATATCGCCCGGCGCTGACATTTGGGGGATCAATAACCAAGGAGGTCAGGTATTCTCATGAGACACCTCACGGCCCTTCTAGCCGGCACCATCTACACCCCTCTCCAAGAGATCTCCGAAGGAGTGGTTTTGATTGAAGGCCCGCGCATCGTGCGTGTGGGTCCGAAGGGCAAGGTGAAAGTGCCGCGTGGCGCTGAAGTTATTGATCATCGGGACGGAATCATCGTCCCGGGTTTTATTGACCTACATATTCACGGCGCTGCTGGGCACGAATTTATGGAAGGAACAAGCCAAGCGATGTCATCAGTGGCCAACTTCCTGGCGCGACGCGGCACCACTTCCTTTCTTGCCACCACCGTGACGGCCCGCCTCGATGACACCCTGTCGGCCGTTCGAGCGATGGCCGGAGCTATTCGCGCTCAGCGCCTTTTTGCACAGCGGCGAGATGGGCCGGTGGGTGCCGAGATCCTTGGCATTCACTTTGAGGGGCCTTTCTTGAGCAGGAAAAGACGTGGCGCGCAACCCGCGAATTACATTCGACTACCTTTAGTCAGTCTACTCCGAAGGCTCCTGGATGCCGCGGAGGGAAATGGTCGGATCCTTACGCTGGCTCCGGAGCTGAAAGGAGCATTGCCACTTCTCAAGTACGCTCGTCGTCGAGGCTTGAGAGTGAGCATAGGACACTCAGACGCTTCCCTGGAGGAAGCGGAACGTGCCATCAATGCGGGGGCTACTCACGCCACACACGTCTTCAACGCCATGCGTCCTTTCACCCATCGTGACCCCGGAATCATCGGTGCTGTGCTCACAGACGACCGGGTGTGTGCCGAGCTAGTCTGCGATGGGATTCATGTGCACCCAGGAGCGGTTCGGCTTCTGGCGCGATCTAAAGGGCTGGATCATGTGGTTCTGGTCAGTGACGGCGGGACAGGCACGGGCATGCCCGATGGAGAATATCGTATAAGCAATTTCGCGGTGAGCATCATTGACGGTGTTTGCCGCAACCGGCAGGGCAACCTTGCAGGCAGCACGGTTACTCTCGACGTGGAGTTGCGCAATTTAATGAAATATAGCGGCCAGCCCTATGCCAGAGTCCTGCCATGCGCAACTCTGAATCCTGCACGGGTTCTAGGTCTGGAAACACACAAAGGGCTCATTGCACCCGGGGCCGACGCAGATTTGGTGGCACTTGACCCGGAATATCGCGTCGTTCAAACCTACGTCAGAGGTCGACCGGTGCCCCATGAGCGGGTGTAGCGCAGGACCCGCTCTCCGATCCTGCGGCCCTTGTATGGCCTTTGATAAAACGGCATGAAAAGCCGCGGGTCATGAGAGCGGGACCTTCGCTACGGCCCTCTTTTAATCCACATAGGCAAACGCCAAAAGCTTAGGAGGATTAGCCATGAAGTCTTACACCGAATACCTTTGGTTCAACACCAAGAAGCCACGTGAGTTCATCAACATCACGGAGGAGGTTGAGAAGGCGCTGGAGAAGTCGCAAATCAAGGAAGGCATGATTCTTGTGTCAGCCATGCACATCACTGCCGGAGTGTATGTGAATGACGCGGAAAGCGGGCTGATCGCAGACATCGAGGAGTGGCTGGAAAAGCTGGCGCCCTTCCGCCGTGATTACCGTCACCACCGCACCGGCGAGACCAACGGTGACGCCCACCTGAAGAATCTCCTAATCGGTCACGAAGTGGTGGTTCCCGTGACGAACGGGAAACTCGATTTCGGCCCCTGGCAGCAGGTTTATTATGCGGAGTTCGACGGCCAGCGGCGGAAGCGGGTGCTGATCAAGGTCATCGGGGAGTAGGCGGAGGCAGGTTGAGCAGGCTGGGGGCGGGGAAAGGGTAAAGTATAAAGGATAAAGGGTAAAGGCTGAATTATGAAGTATGACTTGCCTGCTCCCACTGCCTATTCCCTATTCCAGCCGCTTTCCGTCGGCGTCGTAGACTTCCACCGGGCCGTACTTTCTCAAGGTATCCTTAATTTGCTTGCCATCGCCCACGCAGACAAACTGCAAGTGGTCAAGATCAACGTATTTCTTGGCCGCTTGCTCGACGACTTCCGGGCTTACTTTCGCGATCTCTTCGGGATAGCGGTCCCAGTAATCTTGAGGCAGCCGAAAGTAATTTGCCGTCAACAAAAAGTTCAGTAATTTGCCGGGTTGCTCGAGCGAAAGCGCAAACCCTGCCACGATGGAGCGGCGAGCTTCGTCGAGTTCCGACGCGGGCACCCGCTCCGTTCGAATGCGCTTGAACTCCTCCATCAATTCATGCATCGATCCGTCGGTGGCAGCATTGCGAACCTCCGCGGTTGCTCTCCAGTCGCCCGGGTAGACAGAGGTTATCGATTTCAAGCTCCGACTTCCCGTAAGCCTGGTTATCTATGTCCAGCCTCCGCTCCTCTTGGACGGCGTTGCGTTGATTATCCAGGTTGGCCTGGTTGACTGCCAGGGAGCGCATGCGATCCGCCTCGAGAAAAAGCCCCAAGTCCAACTGGTTTTTCGGTAGCTTTTCATAATAGTTTGTGCGGTCTCCATCTGTCGTGCCATTCATCCCGCCACCATTGTTCAAGACCAGGATGAAATGCTCGCCCTTGCCCACGTTCTCCGAGCCCTCGAACATCATGTGCTCGAAGAGGTGAGCAAACCCGGTCTGGCCGGGGTGCTCGTTGCGGGAGCCGACGTTATAGGTGACTGCAATCGCAAAGACCCGCGCGTTATGGTCGGGCGCGATGATAACGCGCAGCCCGTTCTCGAGCCGTTGGTCAGTAAAATCCAACCGGGGGACCTTTGACTGCCCGGCGATCGCCGGGACAACCCCCAGAAACAAAGCGAGGACCAGACCCTGAAGGCGATGACGTCCCATGGGAAGTACGCTCAAAAACCCCAGATTCTTGCCCTGACTGCGAATAGCCTGGATTGTTAGATGGGAATCGAGCCAGAAAGTTACACCACGGCGAGGCGGTAGTGGTGTCATTTGCGTGACCTGAGCGCTGGTGTTTCGAAATGGACCCCACACCAAATGACACCACTACCCGGCGAGGCATCAATCTTCCAAAAAGCTCTTGACAAGCGGTGCTTATTATAATAGCCTAGGAAATGATGCCAGACGGTCCTGCTATGAGCCTCGAAAGCTCGCCCATGAATCTCCCATCCCTCTTTCCAAACCGATAGTATGTCATCGCCTACCCTTGGCCACACGACCGTAGTAACTTCAAAGAATGAATGAACGATGCGGGAATCTTATTGAAAACAAAGGAGCGCTGTGGAGAACTTGCGAGCGAAGCTGGAATGTCACAGAAAACAAAGGCACTTACGAGTGTTTTCAGGAATGTAGTTGAAAATAAATGAGTTACATGCCATGTGGGCCTGGAGGGCTTCTACCTCTTCGACCAAGCACGCCTTCAGTCGCACTAACGCCCGGTCCTAGCTTGGCACCTGCCGACCCTGCAGGGCGTGGTCGCCGCTTCCCCACCCCAGACTGAGGGATTGCGCAGGATTGCGTCGTTCCGTTCAGCTTAGGCTGAGCATCTGTTAGAATGAGGATTTCGAGGACGTGGCCCGCAAGTACCCGGCCCAGGAAACCCCTCAGTGATGCCGTCGATCATTGAAGTAAAAGACCTCACGAAGGAGTTTCGCACCTTCCGCCGCCGCGAAGGCGTGAAGGGAGCGATCCAAAACCTCTTTGTCCGCGAACACCTGACCGTTCGCGCCGTGGACCACATCAGCTTCGCCATCAACCCCGGCGAAATGGTGGGCTACATCGGGGCGAATGGTGCGGGCAAGTCCACCACCATCAAGGTATTGACCGGAATTCTGGTCCCCAGCAGCGGCCTCGTGATTTCGAGTGGCTATGTGCCATACCGCGACCGGCGGCGTTACACGAAGCATATTGGAGTGGTTTTCGGCCAGCGCACGCAGCTTTGGTGGGACATCGCCGTCATCGAATCCTTCAAACTCCTCAAAGAACTCTACGGAGTGCCGGAGCAGGACTACCGTCGGCGGCTGGATTTCTTCTGCGAGATTCTCAATCTGAAAGATTACCTTCACACCCCGGTGCGAAAGCTCAGCCTGGGAGAGAGAATGCGTTGTGACCTGGCGGCATCGCTGCTTCA
>Ga0181524_10004606_pt1 | contig 12676 bp, 10 predicted proteins | sample PEATcosm2014_Bin_34_FD_119761 | JGI IMG/M metagenome (GOLD analysis project Ga0181524, IMG submission 119761) | Peatland microbial communities from MTU Mesocosm Facility, Houghton, MI, USA - PEATcosm2014_Bin05_60_metaG | ecosystem: Environmental > Terrestrial > Soil > Wetlands > Peat | place...
CACCGCCATGGACCTGGGCGCGCGCCGTCTCGATTTTATCGGCCTCAAGTTCCAGCTTGCCCAGGAGATCGCCTCGGCCTACGCACAGGCCGTCGCGCAGCAGCACGACAAGACGCAGCGCGCGGCTGACAGTCACGGGCTCGAGGAGATCAGCAGCGACAATGGCCGCTGCCAGGACCTCCGCGACGGCTATTCGGCGCTCAAGGCCGAGTACAGCCAGGTTTGGCTCGATGAAAATCGTCCCTACTGGCTCAACAACGTCACCGTTCGCTACGACCTGGAGATCGAGCGGTGGCAGCGCCGCGGCAGCCAGTTTGAGACGGCGGTTCGCGTCTGGCATGGCGGCCAGGATCTGCCCGCGGCCTCGTCGCTCGGCTTGCCCGCGGCGGCTGAAGGCTCGCACTAGAACGCGGCCTCAAAAAGGGCAAAACGAGCCCGGCCCGCGCATCAGAACCAACTCGATTACCACGGGCAAGATTTTTCACCGCACCGCCGCCCGCACGATGCACACTAGATGTATGTTCGAGCGCACCTCTCAGGACGCGCTCCCCCTGGTCCTGCTCATCGACGATGACCTGGTGAGCCGTGAAGTCACAGCCACGGTTCTTACCATGAACGGCTACACCGTTCACACCGCGGAGGATGGCCCCGCTGCCCTTGTGTTGCTCACTGCCGCGGAGGACCGGCCGCAGGCGCTTCGGCCCGATGTCATCCTGATGGATTCGCAGATGCCCGGTCTGAGCGGAACGCAGTTGATCGGCGAGCTCCGCGCGCGCAGCTCGGCGCACATCTATGTCGTTAGCGGCAGCAACCCGCCGCCTGAACTGACGGCAGCCGCCGACGGCTTTCTGCTGAAGCCCTTCAGCGCCGATGCCTTCCGCAAGCTCCTCGAAGGCGGCAAGCCTGAGACTGTAGCCACGCCGCTCGATCCCAATGAACCCGTGGTCAGTGCGGAGGTTCTCGCCCAGTTCCGCATGCTCATGCCCGAGACCGCGGTGCGCCAGGTGTATCAGGCCGTTGTCACCGATCTCGGCCGGCGCGTTGAGGCGCTCGCTGCCGCCATAGCCACGGGCGACGGCGCCGAGGTCCGGCGCATCGGCCACGCCATCAAAGGTGGTTGCGGCATGGCCGGAGCCCTCCAGGCCGCACGGCTGGGCGCGCTGCTCGAGTCTTGGGATAACCAGTCTGGGGATAACCAGTTGGATAACAGCGCAGCTTTACTCAGCGATTTGCGCGCCGCCGCCCGCCGGTTACAGAATATGCTGGATGCTGAGATGCCTGCCTAACCCGTCGCGTCTCATCATGCGCGGGCTAGCTTGCGCGGAGGCACGTAGCCAAGATGGATCGACCTATTCGAATTGTTCTGGCGGATGACCACCCTGTCGTCCGCATTGGCGTGCGCAACATGCTCACGGAATCCGAGGGCTTTGAAGTCGTAGGCGACGCCACCGATGGCGACGAGGCCATCACCGAAACCCTCGAGAAGCAGCCCGACATTCTTCTTCTCGACGTTTCCATGCCGCGCCTGCCGGGTCTTGAGGCCATGCGCGCCATCATGAACGGCCCTTCCACGGCCAAGATTCTGCTGCTCACCTCCACCATCACCACGCAGCAGATCATTGAGGCGCTGCACATTGGGGCGCGTGGCATCGTGCTCAAAGACGCGCTCGCCAGCCATCTGCAAACCGCCATCCGCACCGTCCACGCCGGCGACTACTGGATCGGCGGCAAGCGCGTGGTCAATCTCGTCTCCGCCTTGCACGATCTCATGCAGCAGGCCGCCGTCCCGCAGCGCAAAACCTACGGCCTCACCCCGCGTGAGCTTGAAGTCGTGGGTTGCATCGTCGAGGGCTGCTCCAACCGCGACATCGCCAAGCAGTTCACTCTGAGCGAAGAAACCGTCAAGCGCCATCTCTCCAACATCTTCGACAAGACCGGCGTCTCCACGCGCCTCGAGCTGGCGTTATTCGCCATCGCGCATCACCTGGTCAATCCGCAGTAGGGTCGGCTCAATTGCTTACGATAGCGGGCTCAAACGTGTACGATAATTTGCCGGAGTAGAGCGGTCCGGGCGTATTGAGCAGAATCCGGTAAATCTCGTTTCCCCAACTCTCGCGCAAACCCGCATCAGTCAGCGCAATCGTCTCGATTTTCGGCGTAAATATCCCGGGATCGAATGTCAGCCAGCATGTCCTGCCAGATGCAGCGGGCGGATTGATGGCGATGAAGCGTCCTGCTAAATAAGATGGAATTCCAGGCGTCATGACGGTGAAGCTCACGGGCACGGCCCGCTCCAGCTCCAAATCCTCGGTGATCATGACCTGGTCCAGCTTCCGGTCCAGCGTCACCGTGCGAATCCACTTCTTGATGCCCGCTTCTTTCGGATACGCCTTGGCGATATCGAACGAAACCGTCGCGTGCTGATCGTTGGTCTCGTACTTCCGGTCCGTCGCCTCGAACTCCACGCCATTCTGCTGCATCACTCCGCCCACCGTGGGCAAATTGTGATATGCCGACTGCATGGTCCAGATCGAATAGCGGTCGCGCCCGAAGGTCTTCGCCGTGTATTGCTCCACGCCCACATCGATCGCCACCGGTTGTCCGTCCAGATAAATCACGAAATTTCCTGTGTCGTTGTGGCTGTGGCTGCGCCCGTTGTTCGCCGCCAGCACCGCTACGTACATGCCATCGGTCGAGCCGGCCTTTTCGCGCGCCGTCATCAGCCCGAACTGCGGATACCACGCGTCGCGCACCAGAACGTCCTGCTTTTTCGCGCCGCGCACCTCCGCAGCATCGAGCACCGCGGGCAGCGAGCGCGACAAACTGGTCAGGCTCTCCTGCAACGCGCTCTGTAGGCCTTGCCCCTGCGCATTCCATCCGCTCTTCTCCGCATAAAAAGCGCCAAACGCCTCCAGCTCTTCGTCGTGCACGGCCTTGCCGAAGCGATAGAGCACGTCGCCCGAGGGCGCGGCATGGCGATGCGCGTCGCCGTAGGCCACATAATCGTCGCCTGCAATGTGCGCGCTGAGAATGAACCGCCCCATGGCATCGAGGAACGGATTGCTGAAGATCTTGGTCGCGTTGCCGGTAGCCGACTCCAGCGTACCGATCACGTCAAACAAACTCAGCACCGAGCGGCTGTAGTAGCCGGGGCCTTCCTCTTCGGCCGCGTCCGGCCAGTAGTCGTTCCAGTACGCATCCACGCTGCGCGCAATGCGCACCGTCTCCGCAATGCGCAACTTAGGATTGTCCTCAAGGATCAGGTTCGTCACCAGCAGGTTCGAATTGATCCACGGATTCCAGTTGTTCAACCGGTGCTCCGCCTTCGGCCCTCCCAGGCCCATCCACGTAAAGTTGTCGCGCTCGCGCGCCAGTTTCAGCATTTTGCGCTCGACCTCGATCTTGATCCGCTGATTCAGCAGCGGCGACACCTGGTCGAGTTGGGCCGCGAGCAGATAGTTCGTCCACGCCAGCAGTTGCGCTGTCTCCGCCGAGAACAATTCGATGATCGGATCGCTCACGTCCGGCAGTCCCACGCCCGCCTTTTGCGCGCCCAGGTGCGCCGGCGCGCCCCAGTACGTCTCCTCGCAGATCAGCCACACGCCATTCGCAATCTCGTCGACAAAACGCCCTTTGCCCTCCAGGCACTCGGCCAGGATCAGGTGTTGCAGCATGGCGCGGCGTCCAAAGCTGTCGGCCTCAAACCGGCTGCGATTGCCGTTGCGCTTGTAATCGAGGAAAGTGGTTGCCAGCAGCGCCTTCCAGCCCGCCTTCTGGTCGGCTTCTGCCCGCGCCACAATGGCCGCGCCAATGTCGCCCGGAACCGCCTCCCACGCCGCGCGCTCGCTCCACTTGGGATACGGATGCCACGCGCCCGGCGCAACCAGGTGGCTCTCGAGAAATGCCTCCGTGTAGGTTGCGCTCAGCAAATCGTGCGGCGCTTCCAAGTGCGCGCCCTCCTGCGCGGTCGGCGCGAGATTGCTCAGGGAATGCAAAAACCTCTCTTGGGAATGCAAAAACCTCTGCTGGCCTGCGAGGGCAAGGCTCCCGGCCATGAAATGACGGCGGTTCATCAGTCCTCCCGATTCCGCGAGCCAGTATACAGGCACGAGCGCGCCGCGTTCCCGATGGCAAGCGCGCCGTAGGCGCAGCGTTCGTTAGCCCCGCGCTTCAGCGTGGGGAAAGGGAATGGCGCTGTCCCGTTACGGAGTCCCGTAGGGACGGCGCAAGCTGCAATTCGCCCTTCCGTGGCACGATTCACGCCCACGCGCTATTCTGTTGCTTCCGTTAAGGATGTTTTTTCAGGCAGGTGCGCCCATGGGTGAATTAAGCAGAATCGGCATTGCCCTCGATTCCGATCTCCTCAATCGGTTCGACCACTCCATTGAGAAGAGCGGATACACGAACCGCTCCGAAGCCTTTCGCGACCTGATCCGCGACCGGCTGGTCCGCGAGCAGACCGCCGCGCCCGACGCAACCGTCGTCGGCACCGTCACGCTCATCTTCAACCATCACGCCCATGGCATTACCGAGAAGCTCACTGAAGCGCAGCACGAGCACCACGACCTGGTTGTCTCCACCACGCATGCGCATCTCGATCATGACTCCTGCCTTGAAGTGCTGATCGTCCACGGCAAGGCCGCGCGCGTCCAGCACTTCGCCGACATTCTCATCGGCCTCAAAGGCGTCGAGCACGGCCGCCTGGTGATGACCGTGCCCTCGCTCGACGCCGAGCAGGAGCACTCACACTCGCACACGCACTCAAACTCTGACGCGCACGACCATCCGCACAAGCGTAGCCATTAGTGCAATTTCTCCAATGTTCGCCACATAAATGACCTGTCATCCTGAGCGAGTCCCGGCGTGCCGGAACGAGTCGAGGGACCTGCGGTTGCTTTTTCGATGCGAAATGGTCCGTACAAACCCCGTCAACGATCGCCGAGCGTAGACGGCTGGTCGTAATAGCCGGTGTTGGTTCGTACCGTCAGTTCGGGCTTGTCCACCTCGACCTTCAGCTGGTGGTATTCGTTGGGACCGTCGGCGTGCGGCGGCACGAACGAGATGGTATAAAACGCGCTCGCATCTTCGACGCAACGCACGATCTCCGGAGTGAGGTCGTTGCTGGGGGGTATCGCCAGGCCGCCGCTTTCGACGGCGAGCACCTTCAAATCCAGATTGGGCATCCCGGCCTGCTCGAGTTCCTTTACCCCCTTCAGGTAGCCCTCGTACAGATAGGTGTTCGCATCCAGCATGCCCTGGTGAACGCTGTAAAGTGTGATCTGTCCCTGGCGGAGCTGCGTGGAGAAACCGATGATGCTCTTGAACAGTTGCTGCTCTTGGTTCCAGGAAGTCTGCACGCTCGAGTTGTTGAGAATGGGCCAGCCGGGGCCGTCCCATATGAGCAACTTGCGGCCGGGATGTTGGGACAGGGCGTTCACGATGCGGCCGAGATTTTGCAACGAAAGCTGAAAACGCTGGAGGGCTCCCTCTTGGCCGGCGTCTCGGCCCACTGTTCGCAGTCTGCCCTCCGTCTCGTCAAGCGCAGCTGCTGCCGCGTTGCCGTCGGTCGTGGGGCCGGGCTGCACCTCGAGGCCTTCGTCGGTAAGCCAGACGATCGACACCGGCAGCGCTAGATGGCCCCCGTTCTGGCGAAGAAACTTGTCGATGGCGATGCGAGCATTGGCGACATCCTGAAAATCCATATTCGCCGTGTCGATGAGCAGGATCACCTGCACTGGTATGGGAGGAGGATTGGCGGAGGTGTAGGCGTGGAACGAAGCGATGGTCGTCGGCCGATCGTTGTCGAACAGCTTGAAGTCGCTCGCCTCGAGACCGGAGATGGGCTTACCCTGTTTATCCGTCACCTCGACGTCAAGCTGGATCTGGCCGTTGCCGGGAATGGGCGCTGCGCCCGGCCGCTGCATGGGCGTCGTCGTCTGCGTTTGCCCGACGGCCGGGACCTGCGTTTGCGGGACAGCCGTGCCGGGTTGTTGCGCGTTTCCTGCCAGGGTGAGCGAGCACACGACCGCCAAAACAAAGTATCTGGATATCCACATGGGTTCGCTCCAGTCGGAGCGGTCGATAGTGCTCCGCAGAACACCATCATAATCCCCTCGGCTCCATGCGCTTACCGCTCCACCCTGACCCCGAAGTGATAGGTCAGATTCACGCTTGCATACGAGGGAATGCGCACGCCTCGCTTACCTCTCGGCCCCGCGGAAGTGGTAGGTCAGGCTGATACTGGCGTAGTCCGGAATGCGCACGCCGACGACCTCATTGAGCGGATTGGCGTAAGTCACCAGGTTATTGGCGTAGGGGTTCGGTCCGTAGCCTGGCGCGTTCATCGGACCACCCCAGCCGAAGTTTTCTGTGGTCTGGCCGGTGAAGCCGCTGGCGATCATCATGTTCAGACCCACGTTGAGGCGGCCCTCAAGGAAGGGCCGTGTCAGGGCCAGGCGGAACTCTTTGTTGGGCACGCCGTAGCAGCCCGCGTACGTCATCAGTGCCGGGTTGTTTGGGTTGTACTCGGTGGGATACCCATTCCCGGTTGTCCAGGGCCCGGTGCCCTGGCCGGGATACCCATGGTTGAGATAGGAGTCGTATTGGTTCTGGTCGCAGCCGGTGCCCACCACCTTCCGCCCCACATATTCGAACTCGGACTTGGTCTGGAGCCCGAAGGGCAGCTTGCGATAAGTGCCGACAATATCGCCGATCAGCCGCGGCGCCTCGGGGATGAGCGAGTAGGGGTTTCCGGGCAGGGGAGGGTTGGGATAGTTGGTGTTGGTGAGCCGCGCGTCCGCTTGTTCGTAAGTCACCTGCAGCGAGCCGTTGGCGAGGAGCTGGTTCAACGTGGCGGCCACATAGCGAACGTACCCCGGACCGAGAGGGAACAGTAATCCCTGGTCGGAGTCGATCTTGCCCAGTTCGGCGTTCTGCGCTTCATGGCTCAGGGTCAACCTCAACTCGGTGCGGTGGATCATCTTGTCCGCCACCATCTGGTATGTGCGCGCCCGCTGCACGACCGTCGCCGGACTAAAGCTGTTGACAAAATTCCGTGGATCTTCCGTGTAGTACGACTTTCCGAAGCTGGCCGAGATGGTGGGTGCCCAGCGCACGCTGCGCGGAAGGTATGTCACCGTCGCCTTGGGGTTCCCGACTCCCACCCACTCGCGGAAGGAGTATTGCGGGATCAACGGGGTCGATGGGATCAGGTCCTGCTGGTCCATCAGAATTTCGTCCTGCCGCCAACCCAGGTAGTAGCGCAGGTGCCCGCCCAGGTCGCCCTCAATGGCGATATAGGGCGTAACGGGAGCGACGGTCACGTCAGAGCCGATGATCTTCGTGAACGGCCCGTAATTGTACGGCTCAACCGAATTCAGGTAGTTGTAGTGATTGAGGTCGTCCCTCCGCGGCGCCTCACGCTCATAGTCCACGCCCGCCAGCAGGGTGAAGTTGTTCGCAATGTGATTCACGTACGCGGCGCTCGAGCCGCCCACGGTACGCCACTCGCTCTGCCGGATCAGGCCCAGGCCGAAATCGGAAAAGAGCGCCAGGCTGTATGTGCGGAAGAAGCCGGAGAATTGCAGCTCCTGGTGGGCGCCACGCTTCCACACATCGTTCAGGGCTGCGAGCACGGAGTGTGTCTGGTCCTTCTGCCGCGGATCGATGGTATCGTCGCTGAAGCTCCATCCGTGCGACGCATCCGTCGCGTTGAAGCCGTACATCGGACGCAATCCTGCCACGTTGCCGACGCCGTAGTAGGCAATGCCGGCGAGCGTGATGGTGTGGTCTCCCGGATGCCAGCTCTCGCCGCCGTTCAGCTTGAATTGCTTGCGGTGCTCCAGCCGCTCCAGGAAGCCGTTGCCGTAGGAGCCTTCCATCACGACCCAGGAATGAGCCGAGGGGCTCATGCCGGCCGTCACCGTGGCATCGCGGTAGTCGCCGGTCAGGGTAACGAACGGGTCGAGGCGCGTGCGGAGCCCGTAGGTCGCTGCCAGGTTCAGAGCGTGATTGCCTTCTCGTACGTTGAAGGCGCCGCCGTCCAACTGCACGCTTTCAATGGCGTCTGCGATGTAGATGTTGGAATCGGTATAGCCATTGCCGTGCGCGTTGGCAGAAAGATTGATGGGCACCAGGTAGCTGCCCACCTCAAGAAACATGGCAATCGGCTCGCCGTGATCGCCCATCACGCCCGGAGCCATGTACTGCGGCGCCTTGATGCCGCTCGAGGCCGTCTCGATGGGATAACCGGGAATCGAGATCGGCGCCCCCGGTCGCCCTGGATTCGCGTCCAGCAGGTCCTCGGTGGCAAGGACCTTCATCGCCGCATCCGGCGACTCCACGTCCCCGCCGGTGATTTCGGCGGTAACGGTCACCGTTTGCACCACCTCCGGCTCCAACTGGATCGAGAGAACGCTGCCGCCGGCCGTGATCACCACGCTCTTCTGAAAATGCTGGAAATGCGCCGCGCTTACAATCAGCTCATAAGTCCCCGGCTTGAGCGCCTGCAGGGCAAACCGCCCCTGCGCGTCGCTCACCGCCGGCTGCGCAGTGCCGCCTTCCGCGGTCAATTCCACCGTCGCGCCCGCAATCGCCTCGCCGGCCTTGTCGCTCACGGTTCCTGAAACCGCAGCCCCACCGCCCGCATGCGCCAGGAGCCCTGCAAAAAGCGCAAACAGGCTAAGTGCTACGAATTTTGCGCTTTTGCTACGCATAGAGATACCGTACATATGGGCTTGAGGCCTTGCATGTGACTCATATCACACGATTGGAAAATTCGTGCTACGCATAAGATGCTCGCCGCAGCATCTGGTTCTAGAGTTTGCTCAATCGCCCTACCCGATCAGCCGGGGCGAGGAGGAAAATCGAAGCAAGCACTCACAAGCGATTGGAAGGAGAATCACATGTGCCGATCGTTCATTTTGCGCTGGCCGGCTTGCGCGGCCTGCCTGCTCATCGCCGCCGCATCTCTGTGGTCGCAAACGCCCGAGCCGCGGCCACTCGCCGTTCCGCTCGCGTGCCCGCAAGGCGACTGCCCCGTGCTCACGGGCGCGCCGCAAACCACGGGCATGCGCAGCGGATTCGTGCGCCTCAAGCCGGGGCAAACCGTGGGTTGGCACACTACCGGCAGGAATGAAGAAGCCCTGGTTGTGCTGCATGGAAAGGGCAAGGCACTTATTGACGGGCAGTCCGGCTTGCTCTTCGTCGCTCCCGCGCTTGTCTACATTCCGCCCGACACGCGCCACAACGTGGAGAACACCGGAAGTGAGCCGCTGGAATATGAATATGTGGTTGCGCCGGCGAAAACGCAGTAAATCTACTTCGCGCTCGACGCCGGCCGCGCCGCACTTTTGGCGGCTGCTTTGCTCTGCGCCGGCAACGTGCCTTTGGGAAAGTCCGTGGATCGCCGCACCACCAACCGAGTCTGAATCGGCCACTCCCGCCGCGTGGATCTGGGGTGGTCCGATTCGATACCGGCGCGCAACGCCTCAACGGCGGCCGCCGCCAGATCCCTGCACGACATTTGCACCGTGGTCAGCGGGGGCAGCATGAACTGCGCCAGGTGAATGTCGTCGAATCCCACCACCGAAATGTCTTTGGGAACCTGGTGCGTGGTTTCGTCCAGCGCGTGCAGCACGCCGATGGCGGTCATATCGTTCGAGCACATCACCGCCGTGGGCAGTTCTGCCGCCTGCAGCAACTCTTCCATCGCCGCCTTGCCGCTCTCCATGGTGTGCTTGCCTTCAACCATCGACGCGGTCGGAACAGTCAGTCCAAGTTCAGCCATTGCTTTGCGGAAGGCTTCGCGCCGCGTCGCCGCCGTGCGCATGTGCAGCGGACCCGAGATGAATGCGATGTGCCGGTGCCCCAGTGCAGCCAGGTGCTGCACCGCCTCGCGAATCCCCTCGCCGTAGTTCACCTTGAGCACGCGCACGTTGGGCAGCTCCGGTCCCGCGTCCACAAACACTAGCGGAAAGCCGTGCTCCACCAATTTCTGCACCAGTTCTTCCTCAATGCCGAAGGTCATCACGGCCACGCCATCCACGTTGCGCTGCAGCATGCGCCGGACGAGCGACGCCGTTCGCGCCGCATCGTAGTTCGTCGAACCAATCATCACCTCGTAACCCTGCGCCACGGCCAGGTTGTCAAACTCCTGCACCAGCTCGGGGAAAAATGGATTGGTGATCTCGGAAACGATGAGGCCCAGGATGCGGCTGCGTCCCGACACCAGCGTCCGCGCCTGGGTATTGGGCACGTAGCCCACCTCGTCCACGGCCTTCCACACGCGCTTGGCGAGCTCGGGATCGACCGTGGGAATGCGATTCACCACGCGCGAAACGGTGGCGATGGAAACACGGGCGCGCCTGGCCACGTCGTGAATGTTCACGTTGGCGCGGCGTCCCTGGGGCGGATGTTTTAGCCGGCTCACAAGAAAATAATTGTACGCTTTACCGGGCGTTACTCGCTGCGCCTTACGCATGTGGCATAAGGAAAATCACTCAAATACTAAGAGTTATGCGAAAGCCGCACATTTTGCAGGCGCATTTGCCGCTCATGAATGCGGGTTTTGGAAAGCGTTTCCCGCATCTTCAGGCCTTATCGGCTGTCAGGACTCAATGCATCAATCAATGCATTGATGGATGCATGAGACGCTTGCGCCATTACTCCCGGTCTTTACGGATGATTTTGCCCGCCCGCCGCAACCTCGAGCCCGTGCCGCAGCAGCGGCAGAATCGCTTCCAGGCTCTCTTCGGCGCCGCGTTTGCTGCCCGGCAGATTCACGATCAGGGTTTTACCGCAAAGTCCCGCTACGCCGCGCGAGAGCCACGCGAAAACGTTGCGCTCCGCGCCCTTGGCGCGCATCGCCTCCGCCAGTCCCGGCGCTTCGCGGTCTATCACGCGCCGCGTCGCCTCGGGCGTGCGGTCGCGCGGCCCCAGCCCGCTGCCGCCCACAGTCAGTACCATCGCCGCGCCCTTGCGCCCGAGTTCCTCAAGCGCCGCGACAATCGCATCCTCGTCATCCGGGAGCAGCGCCGTTTCTACTTCGCCCTCTGGCCACGCGCCGCGCAGCAACGCCACCACCGCCGGACCCGCCGTATCTGTCAGCTGTCCGGCCGAGCAGCGATCCGAGATGGTAAGCACTGCAAGCAGCATGTGGCGATTGTAAGCTCCAGTTCGCGGAGCGCAGAAATTTGCGGGGTAAAATCTGTGCTATCCCACGTCCCAAAATCGGGACGTGGGGCACCCCTAAACTTGTAAGGACAAGTAGTAGAGAGTCTATTGTGCCGGCAGCACTTTGATGGTGTGCAGCCACGTCTCCACCAGTTTGGGCCAACCCATGATGGGGAAATCCCTCGGCCGCAGCCCGAATCCGTGGCCGCCTTCCGCGTAGATGTGCATTTCCGCCGGAACCTTCACGTTTTTCAGTTGCATGAAATACACCACGGAGCTCTCCACGTGTGCCGTGTAGTCGTCCTCGGCCTGCAGCAGGAACGTGGGCGGCGTATTCGCCGTGGGCTGAATGTCGGGATTGGGCGCTAAGTTCTGATTGGCCATCGAAGTGTAGCCGGGATAGATCACGACGGCAAAGTCCGGCCGGCAGCTCAATGCATCGGCCGCGTCGATGGCGTCGTAAAGCCGCTTGTCGTAATGGTTGCTGACGGCCACCGAGAGGTGCGCGCCGGCCGAAAATCCCATCACGCCCACGCGATGCGGATCGATGCCCCACTCCGCCGCGTGCAGCCGCACCAAGCCCACGGCACGCTGCGCATCCTGCAATGCTGCCGCCGATTTGGGATACGGACCGCTATCCGGCACGCGATATTTGAGCAGGACGCAATTGACGCCGATCTGGTTCAGCCAGTCGCAAACCTCGGTGCCTTCCAGATCCATCGACAGGATCTGGTAGCCGCCACCGGGAAACACCACAATCGCCGCACCCGTGTTCTTGCCCTTCGGCGGATACACCGTGATGGTCGGCGTCGACACGTTGCCCAAGCGAATGTACGGCCGTCCCGCCATCCTCTTGGTTCCCGCCGCGTTCACATTCACCTCCGGCGGCATGCCGGCCGAGGCGCCCGGTGGCGTGTCCGGCCAGATCGGCATCGTCACCAGACCGGCGGGCGGCGTCCACCCAGGAGCAGTAGTAGCAGCGGAGGCCGGGGCCTGTGCCCACGCGCCCGCGGTCAGCAGTGCAACCGCGGAAATCAGCAGCAGTCTTTTGTCCATGTTTGGGATCTCCCGGACCGAATGTGTTCCAGAGCGAGGAGACTCTGGCCCCAATCTGCGCAGCGATCATCGCAGCCGGGCCCGCACCCCCGCAACCCGCCCGGCGATTAGTAACGCGTGCGTCCGCCGCACCATGGTCATTGGGAGGAATGCCCTCTGCTGGACACACCACGGAAATGTGACCTAAATCACGTTTCGCGGTGCTCTATGGCACATCCCAGCCCTTTTGCCGGTGACACGCTTGCGGTGATGAGGTGTTTGCCATGCGGGATTTCGGCACCTGCCGATGGACGCATCCGGAAACCATTCTTGTCGCCACGGACCTGAGTGATCTGGACCATCTCATGCCGTTTGCCTTCGAACAGGCACGGGATACCGGAGCCCGCATCATTCTTCTGCATGTGCTCTCCACCACTTCGGTCTTTACCGCCGACGCCGCCGGCATGCC